>Ga0154510_1272_pt1 | contig 66944 bp, 63 predicted proteins | sample RifGroE1_FD_115989 | JGI IMG/M metagenome (GOLD analysis project Ga0154510, IMG submission 115989) | Rhodobacteraceae bacterium GWE1_64_9
GAACCATGGCCATCAGACGGTGGCTCAGACCCGTCAGCTATCAGAACATCCCAACAGAACTGCTGGATGAGGAGTTGGCGTAATGGCGCAGTTGTGCCCAGGCACTGCTTTGGCATAAGCAGAACCTTGTAAAGAAGAGGGTTCTCATGGCGATTACACCCGGCACAGATTCACAGCCCCCCCAAGGCCAGACACTTGTTGTGCAGGTTCGTGACGCGATCCGGGCACAGATTGCCGGTGGCGTTTTCAAGCCAGGTGATCGCCTGCCTTCGGAAGCCAGGCTGACGCAGGATTTTGGCGTCAGCCGCACAGTCGTGCGCGAAGCAATCGCCGCCCTGCGATCAGATCGCCTGGTGGAGCCCCGCCAAGGCGCAGGTGTTTTCGTGCTGGAGCCTCCAGCGGCAGAAACCTTGCCGTTTCGTAATCTGGATCTGGCGCGGGTTTCTTCGCTGATCGAGATGCTGGAGTTGCGCACCGCCGTCGAAGGTGATGCAGCAGGGCTGGCAGCGCTGCGCCGCTCGCCCGCACAGGAAGAAACCATCATTGAAGCATTTGAAGAGTTTTGTCGGCTCGCCCGCCTTGGCGAACCGACATCAGATGCGGATTTTGCCTTTCACACAGCAATAGCTGAGGCCGCCAACAACCCGCGGTTCAGCGAATTCCTGCGGCTGATCGGCAAGACTCTGATCCCGCGGCGCGCCGTCAGCGATGATGGCGACCCCCAGATTACGCCTGAATATTCACGCCTTCTGGAGGCGGAGCACGAAGCCATCGTCACGGCGATCCAGAATGGCGACGAGAGTGCCGCGCGCGACGCAATGCGGCACCACCTGAAGAACAGCCAGGCCAGATACCGCCAATACCTGCGCAGCACACGGCGCTAAGCGCGCATTTCCGGGTCAGCAAAGCTTTGTAATTGCACGGTATTATACTTAACGCAGACTGATGCTTTGGATACCGCGCGGCAGTTTTCTGCTGTGTGGAGCTGGGGGCTGAGTTGCATAGCTTCACTGCAGGGCCACTACCCCGACATAGCGCATTTTTTTTGAACGGTAGTCGTGCCCGTCTGGCAGTGGCTGTGAAGTTGCACCGCAACAAGATACCCAGAAAGTAAATAATATCAATTCGTTGACTTCTGGTGATGGGTGGCGTCCTGCCCGTAGCGATATGCTTCCATCGACATGGCGGTGTAGGAGCGAAACACCCGGCCTTGCGGCGGGCAAGAGGAGGGACGCGAATACACGGGGTTTCGCGCGCATACGACAAAAGTATTAATTAATGTAATGCATGATTGACATAAATAAACTATCCGGCAATTCTTGGGCATCACATCAGGATCTCCCCATGACATCGCAACCCACCATCGCGCAGCAAACAGGAGCCAGGGCGCACGCATGGGCGAAGCTGGCCGCGCTCTCTGCACCGCAAGTGGTGATCATCGGAGGCGGCGTGAATGGGGTCGGCACTTTGCGGGATCTGGCGCTGAATGGTGTTTCAGCCGTGCTGCTGGAAACCGGCGATTTCTGCGCAGGGGCCAGCGGGGCCTCCAGCCGGATGGCGCATGGCGGGCTGCGCTACCTGGAGGGGCGCGAGTTCCGACTGGTGGCAGAGGCCGCACGCGAACGCAATCTGCTGCTGCAAGATGCGCCGCATCTGGTAAAGCCGCTGGAAATTATAGTGCCCATGGCAGAGCTGATCTCTGGCCTGCCGCTAGCGGTTTTGCGTTTTCTTGGCCTGTCGAGCCGCCCGGGGCCGCTCAGCCTTGCGGCGCTGGCAGGGGCGCTGGTCCTGTACGAACGCTTTGGTGCCGTGCGGCGGGCGCTGCCGCGATTCCGCATGGCCTTGAGACGGCAGAGCTTTCCGCCGGGTCTGCCACAGCGGATGCGCGCCGTTGTCAGCTATTTTGATGGACAGATCCTGCGGCCAGAAGCCCTGGTGATGGAAATGCTGGGCGAAGCCTGCGCAAACACGTCGATAGCGGCGATCAACCATGTGGATTGGCATCTGTCAGGCCCCGGCATGCTGAGGGTGACAGACCCTGAAACCGGCAACAGCGCAACCCTGCGCCCGCAGATCATCGTCAATGCCACGGGTGCGGCGATCGACCGCGTGAATGAGCGGCTCGGCCTGCAGACGCGGCTGGTGCGTGGAGTGAAGGGGGCGCATCTGGTTCTGCGCCACCCGGATCTGCTGCGCCGGATGGCAGGGCGCGCGTTCTATTTCGATGATGGCACCGGGCGGATGGTGATCTGCCTGCCAGTGGGCGACACTGTGTTGATGGGCACGACCGAAGTGGAAACCACTGATCCCGCCGATCATGATGTGGCAGCACAAGAGGTTACCTATCTGCTGCGCGCCCTGTCACAGTTGTTTGCCGATATCAAAGTCGGCCCGCAGCATCTGGTCGCCGTGACAAGCGGAATTCGCCCGCTACAGGCAGGCGGGGGGAGTGCAACACAGGCAGCGCGCGACCATGTGCTGTCAGAGCACCACATTGCAGGCCTTCTGGTTCTGTCCTTGATCGGTGGGAAGTGGACAACCTTCCGTTCCTTTTCGGAGCAGGCGGCGGATCGGGTTCTGGCTCATCTGGGGCAATCCCGGCAGAGCAGCACCGCAGACCGGCCTTATCCGGGTGCAGCCCCTGTTGATGCCAGTGCTTTAGCCCGGCAGTTTGACCTGACGATGGATCGGGCCGCAAGTCTGGTAGCCCGTTATGGCGCGCTGGCCGGGCAGGTGGCCGCTTTTTGTGTGGCTGCGGATGATGCGCCGCTGGCAAGCTTGCCATCCTATACGCGGCGCGAGGTTTTCTGGCTGGCCGATATTCGTATGGCCCGAACGCTGGAAGATCTGGTTCTGCGCCGCACCGGGCTGGTGCTGAGCGGGAAACTGACTGCCGCCATCCTGCAGGAACTGGCAGAGGTTCTGGCTGCGGCTCTTGGAAAAGATTCTGGCTGGGCGACGGCACAGCTTGCGACCGCGACGGCAGATCCGCGTATTCTTGGCCTTGCAACAGCGGGAGGCAAGCATGGCTGAACAAGAAACGCCACTGGTTCTGGCAATCGACGCGGGGGGAACGGCCGTCAAGGTGGCGCTGGTCGCGCCGGATGGCCGGATTGTGGCCCAGCGCCATGCAGCGGTTGAAACACAGCACCTGGCTGATGGGCGGGTGGAGCGCGATGCACAGGCCTTCTGGCTGGCAACCGCACAAACCATCCGGGCACTGCTGACAGAGGGCACCGCAGGACAACTGGTCGCGGTGGGCTGCACCGGCTTTGGCAACGGCATCTTTCTGGTGGATGCCGAGGGTCACGCCACGCGGCCCGGGATCGTTTCGGTGGATCATCGCGCGCAACCTCTGGTCGACAGGCTGGCAAAACAGGGGCGCCTGCCTGCCCTGTCGGCGCTGAATGGGAACCGGCTTTGGGGCGGGCAAACCGTGATGCAGCTGGCAGGCCTTGCAGAGGCAGAGCCTGCAGTCATGGCTGCAACCCGGTGGGGGCTGGCCTGCAAGGATTTCCTGCGCTTTTGCCTGACAGGTGCCGCGCTGACAGATCCGACGGATGCCAGCGGGGGTGGGCTGATGGATATGGCGCGAGGCGGTTACTCTCTGCCGCTGCTGGAGGCGCTTGGCCGGGCAGATCTGCTGGAGAAGCTGCCGCCCATATTGCCCAGTTCGGCTGTGGCCGGGCGGGTTTCGGCAAAGGCTGCAGCAGAAACCGGGCTGCCGGAAGGCTTGCCAGTTGCCGGCGGGATGATGGATGTGGCAGCCTGCGCGCTGGGGGCGGGCGTGACATCGGACGAGCGGATGGTGATGATTGCGGGCACCTGGGCCATCAACGCGATGGAGGTGACAGACACCCTGCCCGACCGCCAGCCGCTGTTGGGAATGATTCACCGCGATGGTGCCGCCCGGCTGGTGGCCGAAGGCAGCCCTTCTTCCGCTGCCAATCTGGGGTGGTATCTGGATAAGGCCATGGGAGGGCGGTTGACGGCCGCCGAAGCCGTGGCAGCACTGGATCACAGCCCGGTTTTTGCGCGGCGCTGCCATTTTCTGCCCTATGTCCATGGGCCAAAGCCGCGTCAGGGTGCCTTTGTGGGGCTGGCCGCAACCGATGACACGGCAAGCATGATCCGGGCGATCTGCGAGGGCGTGGCCTTCCAGCACCGACGCCATGCCGAAGAGATTCTGCCCCATGCAGGCGGCAACTGGCCTGCAGCAATCCGTCTGACGGGCGGGGCAGCACGTTCCCCGCATTGGGCTCAGGTCTTTGCAGATGTCTGCAACCGGCCCGTTGAAGTTGTGGCCGCAGAAGAGGTTGGCGCACTGGGGGCCGCGATCTGCGCGGCGGTAGCGGGCGGTATCTATCCCGATCTGACCAAGGCTGCAGCCGCCATGAGCCGGATTGGCCGCACCCATCTGCCGAACCCCGGACATACGGCGTTCTATGATGACAGATACAAGGAATTCCAGCGGCTTGACCGGGGAATGATGGACCTGTGCGCGGGGGTGCCCTGACGGGCATCGGCGGAGGATCGGGCGACAGGCCGGACGACAGCCAAACAGGGAGAGAGAAGATGAAAATGAAACGCCTGCTCGCAGGGGGCGTATGTATTGCGCTTTTGCCATTGGCCGCTGCGGCCCAGGATACCGCGCAGTGCAAGGGCCAGCTGGCCAGCCTGAGCGTGATCGGACAGGGGATGCCCGCTGTCACGGCACTGGATGCCCATCTGGCCGAGTTCAACGCCAAATGGGACACAGAGGTAAAGATCACCCTGCTGGGTGAAAACGAGCGGCGGGCCAAGGCGCGGCTTGATGCCTCGACCGGAGCCGGTGCCTATCAGGTTCTGTATATCGACGAGGCCAATCTGGCCGAATATGTCAGCGCAGGCTGGGTTCACCCCTTGGCCGATGTGGTGCCTGCTGAATATGATCTGGCGGATTTCCGCGTTGATCTGGCCAATGTCGCATCTTCGGGCGGCGTTCTTTATTTCGCACCCTTCGTCGGCGGGGGCGACGTGATGATGGTGCGCAAGGATCTTCTGGAAGCCAAAGGGCTTGGCGTGCCCAAGACGCTGGATGAGATGGTGGCGGCCATCAAGGCCACCCATGATCCCGACAACAAGGTATACGGCTGGGCGGCCCGCGGGCAACGCGGGTCGGGCATGAATGTCTGGCGCTGGACACCCTTCTTCCGCGCGATGGGCGGCGAGTGGCTGGATGGCGAAACCCCGATCTTCAACTCTGAAGCCGCTGTAAAGGCGACGGAGCTGTATATCGACCTGATGAAATCTGCCCCACCCGGTGTGGGCACCTTCAACTGGTCGGATTCGGTCGAGGCGTTTCGTGGCGGCCAGGTGGCGGTTCTGATCGAAAGCGATGTTTTCGGACCCTGGATGGAAGACCCGGCCAAATCGCAGGTTGCAGGCAAGGTGGCCTATGCGCCGCCGCCCGAGCCGCTGCCCTCGGCCGGCTGGGCGCATGGATGGGCCGTTTCCAGCGTTGGCGCCAAGGATGATTGCGCCAAGGTGATCGCGGGCGATTTCGTGGGCTGGGCCACCTCGAAAGAGATGGAGCAACAGAGACTTGCTGCAGGCATTGCTTCGGATATCGGGCGTGTTTCCACACTGCAGAGCGAGGCATACCGTAAATCCGTGCCGCAGGAATATATCGACGCTGTGCTGGCAACCGGATCGCGCACCAATCTGCTGATCATGGCAAGCCCGGCATGGCCGGAAATCGGGGATACGCTGGGCCTTGCCCTGGAAGAGCTGTTCACCGGAACCCGCGACGATGTTCAGGGCGCCCTGGATGAGGCCGTGTTCGCCGCCGAAGACGCGCTGTCGCGCGTCAAATGACGGCCGCCTGGTGCGGCGCCTCCCCGTCGCACCGGGCCCTTTTCCAGAGGTACATCCATGACCCGTCAGCGGTTCATCTTTCTTTCGCTTGCACCTGCCTTGACGGTGCTGGGCCTGCTGGCCGCTATATCCACGGCGGGCGCGGTCTGGTTTTCGGTCATGAACCGGGCTCTGCGATCTCCCGATTACGAATATGTCGGGTTTTACAACTATCTGCGCCTGCTGCGGGACAAGCGGTTCTTCAATGCGCTGGAAATCTCGTTGATCTGGGAACTGATAACAGTAACCGGAACACTGGCTGTTGCCATCCTTCTGGCCGTGCTGGTGCATGAAACCGTCAAGCGGCCCTTGTGGCGGAACCTGATCTGCTTTGCCTTCCTGGCGCCGGTTCTTTTGCCCCGGGTGGCTGCCGCCTTCATCTGGCGCTTTCTCTATTCTCCGTCTTTGGGGCTGGCCAACTGGTTTGCCGATCTTTTCGGCATCGGCCCGATCGAATTCCTGGCCGATCCCTCAATCGCGCTGGTTTCGGTGGCAGTGGTGGATATCTGGCAATGGGGCCTGTTCTTCACGGTGATCCTTGTGAAGCTGCTGGAAACCCTGCCCCGCGATCCGATCGAGGCGGCGATGCTGGACAATGCGCGGGTCTGGGAAATCCATGCCTATGTCACCCTGCCGATGCTGAAAGGCCCGCTGATAAGCCTTGTTCTGGTCAAGGCGGTGGAATCGCTGCGATCCTTTGACCTGATATTCGTGATGACCGGCGGAGGCCCTGGTACCGCCACCGAAACGCTGGATCTTTACGCCTATCAGACAGGCATCAACCTTGGCGGGCGGGTCTCTTATGCCTCGGCCATGTCGATCCTGCTGCTGATCGCCACAACACTTGCCTTCACCCTCATCTGGCGCGCGGGGAGAAAATGGTCTCGCTGATCCTTCGTAATATGGCCCGTGCGGCCCTTGGTCTTGTGGTGCTGGTCGCCCTGACCCCGATCCTTTGGACCACACTTGGCGCGTTCAAACAGCTGCGTGATATCGTGACGCCAATACCAAAGCTGTTCTTCACCCCGACGCTGGAGAATTTTGCAACCATCCTTGGCAACCCCACGATCCGCGACGGGCTGGTGAATTCCGTGATCGTGGTTGCGGTTGCGGTGGGCATTGGCGCAGCCCTTGGCATCCCGGCGGCCCATACGCTGGCCCGCCATGCAAGGCGCTATGGCGATGATGTGCAGTTCTTTGTCCTGTCGCTGCGCTTCATGCCGCCGGTGGCCATCGCCATCCCCTTCATCGTCATCTACCTTGACCTTGGCATCTACGACAGTCTGGGCGGCCTGATACTGGTGTATCTGGTGACCACGATTTCGACGGTGATCTGGCTTGCCGTTCCCGCCTTTGACCGTGTTCCGCGCGAGATCGAAGAGGCGGCTGCAATGGAAGGCTGCACCGAGGCAGAGGTTTTCTGGCGCTTTTCTCTGCCCATTGCCGCACCATCGCTATTCGGTGCGCTGGTCTTCACTTTCGTGCTGGTCTGGAACGAATTGTTGCTGGCCCTGACACTGGCCGCTCAGAACGCGACGCTGCCGGTTGTGGCGGCCTCGATCACCTCGCTGGGCAAAGAGGTGCCCTGGGGCGTGATCAATGCGGCGACCGTGGTTCTGGTGCTGCCCCCGCTTGTTTTCATCGGCCTTCTGATGGGCCTCATCAATACCATGGTCCGCGGTGGCGGACGTGCAAAGGGCTGATCCCCATGGCCAATATCCAATGTGCGGGCATCGTGAAAAGTTACGGCGCCCATCCGGTGATCGAAGGGTTGAACCTGCAGATCCCCGATCATGAGTTCGTGGTTTTCCTTGGGCCTTCGGGCTGCGGCAAATCCACCATGCTGCGGATGATCGCCGGTCTGGAAGAGGTGACTGCAGGCCGGATCACCATCGGCGGCACCGATGTCACGCATCTGCACCCCGGCCAGCGCGGCGTGGCCATGGTGTTTCAAAGCTATGCGCTTTATCCGCATATGACCGTGGCGGATAACATCACCTTTGGCCTGCGCCGCGCAGGCGTGGCAAAGGCAGAGATCGACCGGCGGCTGGCCGATGTGGCGCGGATGCTGGGCCTTGATCCGCTGCTGGACCGAAAGCCCAAGAACATGTCGGGCGGGCAGCAGCAGCGCGTCGCCATGGCGCGGGCGATGATCAAGACGCCAAAGGTGTTCTTGTTCGACGAGCCGCTGTCGAATCTGGATGCCAAGCTGCGCGAAAAGCTGCGCACGGAAATCCGCAAGATGCACAACACCCTGCAGACAACCACGATCTTCGTGACCCATGACCAGTTGGAGGCGATGACCATTGCCGACCGTATCGTGCTGATGCGTGCAGGCCAGATTGAACAGCAAGGCACCCCAGACGAGATATTTGACCGGCCAGCGACCCGCTTTGTCGCGGATTTCATCGGATCGCCCAGCATGAACTTCCGGCTGGGTCGGATCGAAAATGGTGCTGCCGTGGCAGGCAGCGTCCGTATTCCGCTGCCCTCAGGCCGGTTTTCTGTAAGCGATGGGCAAGAGGTAGAGCTTGGCCTGCGCCCCTCGCGCATGGGGCTGGTAGCCGAAGGCACGGCCGGTGCAATCCGGGGCACCGTGGTTCTGGTTGAAAACATGGGCGCTGAAGGACAGGTGATAGCTGAGGTGGATGGCGCAGAAATGTCTTTCGTTACCAGACACTTCCGCGATCTTTCACCGGGCGATACCGCAAGTTTCGCCCTCGCCCCGGAACATCTTCACATCTTTGATCGTGCCACCGGCCGGTCTTGCCTTATCTGAAAGCCAAATCATGCCAAATCTGCTGCCCTCCAGCCAGACCCGTTTTGCCGACAAGATCGCCCGGATCCGCGCAGGTGGCTATCGCACCGGCGATTTCATGATTGCCGATGCCAAGGATGCCGATCTTTCAGGTGGTATCCTGACCACCGGCCGCAGGCGCGATGCGACGGGCCGTGCTTCGGGCAACCGGACCCGGCCGGAATTTCTGGATCAGATGCGCGGGCTGATCGCACAGGATCTGGTCGATATCCTGCTTGCCTCTGCCAGCAATATCGAAGCGCTGGCTGAATCCGGCGCTTTTGACGGATCGGCAGTCATGCCGGCCTTCCGCGCGAATGAGGCAACCGATGTATGGGGCATTGTGCGGGGTGGGCAATATCGCAACTTCCCCTCGCGCCCCTATCGCGGCGCTGATCTGGCCTTTGCCCGGGCGCCGCTGTGCCTGTATTCGATCACCTTTCTGAACGACGCCGAACGCGATGCAGCCGCGCTGGAGGCCTATGCGGCTTTCCGGGCCGAAGCACGGGCAGCAGGCATCATGCACTTTCTGGAAGTGTTCAATCCCAATGTGGATATCGGCGTGGCCCCCCGAGATATGGGCGCGTTCGTCAATGATTGCATTACGCGCGCGATGGGAAGCCTGACGCGGGCAGAACGGCCAGAGTTTTTGAAGATCGCGTATAATGGGCCAGATGCACTGCTAGAACTGGCCACTCATGATCCTTCGCTTGTTGTTGGGGTGCTGGGGGGCGGAAGCGGAACCAACCGCGACACATTCGAGCTTGTGGCCCAGGCCGAACGCTTTGGCGGGCGTCTGGCGCTGTTCGGGCGCAAGATCAACATGGCGGAGGACCAACCTGCGCTGATCCGCTGGATGCGCACTGTTGCCGATCGTGCTGCCACCCCGGCCGAGGCCGTGCGCGGCTATCACGCCGATCTCGCCCGGCTGGGTCTTGCGCCGGACCGTGATCTGGACAGCGACCTGCGCATTTCCGAAGATGTGCTTCACCACGCCGCCACGGCGGGCTAAGCCACCGGCGTAAGGGAGAACGCATGTCACGCAGCAATCAGCCAGCCAATCGCACGGTCGCAGAAGTCGCCTGGCTCTATTTCGTCAAGAATTTAACCCAAGGCGAAATTGCCAAGCAGCTGAACCTGTCGCGGCCGACGATCATCAGCTATCTGAAACTGGCAAAAGAGCGGCAGATTGTCTGTGTGAAAATCTCCGGCGATCACTTCCGCCTGAACTCTGTGGCGGATGCGCTGAAAACCCGTTTCGGCCTGCAACAGGCGCTGGTTGTGCCCGACGAGGGCCAGACGGGCGAGCGGCTGGCGCGGCTTGTATGCGAGGCCGCAGCACAGATCCTGCCAGATTTCGTTGTGCCCGGCGACGAATTGGGGGTCAGCTGGGGCCAGACGGTTTGGTTTGTATCCGAAAACGTACCTTGGTGGCCGGTTGAAAATTTGACTGTCCGGCAGTTGATCGGGTCAATGGCAAACCCGCTGCTGCCCACCTCGGAAAGCTGTTCGACGGAAATCGCCCGCAGGCTTTCTGCTGCTTGTATCAACCTGAATGCGCCTGCAGTCTGCAGCACAGCAGATCTGGCGCGGCTTCTGAGGGCAGAGCCAATCATATCTGAACAGCTAGACAATCTGCGACGGTGCACCAAGGCGATTTATTCACTCAGCCCCTGCACACCAGATACTCATGTGGTGCAATTCAAGATCGCATCCGAAGCCGATATCGCAGATTATGTGGCACGCGGCGCGGTGGGCATCATCGCTGGGCGGTTCATCGACAGGAAAGGTGCGCCGGTTCTTGGCCCGCTGGATGAACGGCTGATTGGTGCCGATCATGAGACCCTGCGCCGGATGACAGGCCTGCTGGTGGTCAGCGGCCAGCACAAGCTGGAACCGACCCTGGCAGCGCTGCGTGGTGGCTATGTCGATCAGATCGTGGTGGATGCCCCCTTGGCTGAGGCGCTGCTGGCGGGCTGAACTGTGCTGGGCCACATTGCGATGCGCGCAGGGCCTGTGTAACCATTGACCTGCTGGGGCAGATGGGGTGCTTGTAATGGCCAAGGTGGCGCGGGCTTGGCAAAGAATGCTTTCGGGCCGCAGGCTTGATCTGCTGGACCCGACCCCGATGGATATCGAGATCGAAGACATCGCCCATGGCCTTGCCTTTGTTGCGCGATGGAATGGCCAGACCCTGGGGGACTGGCCTTACTCGGTGGCAGAGCATTCCCTGCTGGTCGAAGAAATCTTTGCCCGACAAAATCTTGGAATTGCGTCAAACTGGCGCCTGGCCGCGCTGCTTCATGATGCGCCGGAATATGTGATCGGCGATATGATAAGCCCGGTAAAAGCTGCAGTAGGGCCCAGCTATGGCGAGCTTGATCTGCGGCTGACCGCTGCAATCCATATCCGCTTTGGCCTGCCTGCCGTGCTGCCAGTGCAGATCAAGAAGGCGATCAAGGCGGCTGACAAGATTTCTGCCTGGATGGAAGCCGTTCATATTGCGGGTTTTTCTACAGCCGAGGCCGACCGCTTTTTTGGAAAGCCCGATATGGCGCTGATTCAACAACTTGCCATTCATCTGCGCCCGCCTGCAGAAGTGCGGGCGGATTTCACCGCCCGACACAATAGCCTGATCGCCGCAATAGACGGTTGATCAGATCATCATATCTTCGATCGGACGCCCGGCTTTGATAGCCGCTTCAAACCACCGGGGCTTACGCCCGCGGCCAGACCAGGTATCTGCGCTGTTTTCAGGATTTGCGTATTTCGCCGTTGCGGGTGCGCGCTTACGGGCAACCTGAAGCCCAGTCAGCTCTGCGAGAGAAAAGCCCAAGGCGCGCGCCCGGTCTTCAAGCTCGGCCAATGCATCTTTCTTCTTGCGATCTTCATAGCTTGCAATTGCCTTTGCAACTTGCGCCTGAAGATCCTTCAGCTCTTTCAACGACAGACCATTCAGATCCATATCTGGCATCCCTTTTGCAGCAATTCGGTTTTGACCGAATAGTTCATTGCGGCATTCGGTTATGACCGTGCCTTGGCCAAATCTATAGACCAGCCTTTGAAATCCGACAACTATTTAGGGCTACGCTTCGCAAGAATACGCTGCAACGTTCTCCGGTGCATGTTGAGACGGCGCGCCGTTTCAGAAACATTGCGGTCACACATTTCATAGACGCGCTGGATATGCTCCCATCGCACGCGATCTGCGGACATCGGATTTTCCGGCGGTTGCGGCAGATGATCCCCGCGCGACAGCAGGGCATTGGTCACTTCATTCGCATCCGCCGGCTTCGAAAGATAATCCGTTGCACCAATCTTCACCGCAGCCACAGCTGTCGCAATCGCACCATAACCGGTCAGAACCACGATGCGACAATCGGGCCGCCGCTCGCGCAACACCTCGACCACATCCAGCCCATTGCCATCTTCCAACCGCAGGTCCACCACCGCATAGGCGGGCGGACGTGACATGGCGATGGCTTTACCTGCCGCAACGCTTTCCGCCGTTTCAGGCAGAAAGCCACGCTTTTCCATCGCCTTGGCCAGGCGTTTCACAAATGGCTCATCATCATCTACAAGCAGCAAGGAACGATCGGCCCCAAGTTCGGCCCCAAGATCTTCAATCATAGCCACGTCCTTTGTTGCGCGTCTTTCATGCGAACCTAGGGCGGTTCACCCGGAAGGTCAATTTTGACCGATTCCGCGCGCAACATCCACGAAACAGGCCGTGCGTTCTGCCATTTCCTCGGCTGTAGCTTCACGCTTGAAAAAATCGGCAAAGCCGCTGCCGGGCATCATCAGATAGGTGAATGTCGAGTGATCGACGAGGTAGAATTCGTCATCCGCGGGCTGCGCCTTGAAATAGGTCTTGTACGCCAGTGAGGCCGCCTTCACCTGTGCATCGCTGCCGGTCAGGCCGACCATCCGGGGGTGCAGGTTGTCGGTAAAATCTGCCAGAACCTCGGGCGTATCCCGTTTCGGGTCGATCGAGATGAAAAGCGGCGTCACGTCATAGCCACGCTCTTCCAGAATATCCACGGCCTCGGCGTTGCGGGCATTGTCCAGCGGGCAGACGTCAGGGCAAAATGTGTAACCAAAATAGACCAGCGTGGGCTTGGTCAGCACGTCCTTGTCCGTCACTGTCGCGCCGGTTTCATCGACCAAGGTGAACGGGCCACCGATATCACCGCCACCAACGGCGCCTGCATGGCAAGCGGCGAAGGGATCACCAGAGTTGCCCTGCATCACCCAAAGCGCACTGCCGCCCACCAGACCGATCACGGCGGCAACTGCCAGTCCTGCATAAATCTTCGCCATCACGAATATCCTCTTTCACAACGCCGCATTGATCCTGCAAGCTGACGCACATAACAATGCCTAAATCGCTTAACAACAGAGTGGCGGCAACTCATTCCGATCATGGCCATATCACAGTCCAGAACTGATTTCCTGCGTCTGCGCACGCTTATCCTGCTGCGATGGGCAGCCATCACAGGTCAGATTGTCGCACTTGCGGTCGCCGAATTCCATCTGCAGATCGGGTTTCCCTTCGGCCTGTGTTACCTTGTTGTGGGCACTTCGGTCATTGCCAATCTGGTTTCGGTCTTCGTCTTTCCAGAAAACACCCGCCTGACCGAGCAGCAGGTTTTCTTCACACTGCTGTTCGATCTTGCGCAACTTTCGGTTCTTCTGTTCCTGACCGGCGGGATGACCAACCCCTTCGCGCTGCTGATCCTTGCGCCGGTTGCGGTTTCAGCAACGGCTTTGTCCGGACGGGCAACGCTGATCCTGGGCGCAACAGCGGTGGTATTCGTCACTTTGTTGGCCCGGTTCAACATTGCCATGATCTTGCCGGATGGCACGCCCTTTGATGTACCAGCGCTGTTTGCCATCGGTTTCTGGCTGGCAGTGGTGATCGGCATTGGCTTCGTAGGCAGCTATGCCCAGCGCGTGGCAAGCGAGATGCAGTCGATGCAGAATGCGCTTCTGGCCACGCAGATGGCGCTGGCCCGCGAGCAGAAGCTGACCGATCTGGGGGGTGTGGTTGCGGCTGCTGCGCATGAGCTTGGTTCGCCTTTGGCGACCATAAAACTGGTCAGCGCCGAGCTGATGGAGGAACTGGAGGATGACCCAGATCTGCATGCAGATGCGCAGCTGATCCGAGATCAGGCAGATCGCTGCCGTGACATACTGCGGTCCATGGGGCGGGCCGGCAAGGACGACAAGCAGATGCAACAAGCACCGCTGACCGTAGTACTGCGTGAGGCGGCAGAACCCCATATCGGCCGCGGCAAAATGGTGCACTTCACGGCACTTCAGATGGATGAAGATTTGCGGGAACCGCTGATCCTTCGCCAACCCGAGATCATCCACGGCCTGCGAAATCTGATCCAGAATGCAGTCGACTTCGCGCATGGCACAGTCTGGGCCGAATATGGATGGACTGCGACGACAATCCGGATCCGTATTGTGGATGACGGCGCAGGATATCCCCCGCAAATCCTGGGCCGGATCGGCGATCCCTTCATGCGCAGCCGCAAGACACAGCCAGAAACAGCACAGCGCCCAGGTTACGAGGGGATGGGACTTGGCCTTTTCATTGCCAAGACCCTGCTGGAACGCACTGGCGCCACCCTCGTCTTTGCCAATGCAGGCCCGGGGAATCAGCCTGACAGGTCTGGGGCTATCGTCGATGTGCGCTGGCCGCGGCGCAGGATCGAGGCTCCGGCGGGCGCCTTGGGAGAAAACACGCCAAACCTCTGAGAATACTGAAATCCACCCTGAAACGTTGGATCATGACGAATAGCCGCCGCCAAGGCGCCCAGAATTTAACTCAGTCTTAACCTTCTCTCCTCAGGGTTGCCTGGGGCAATGGTTATACGTTTTGGGAGATTCGGATGGATATTGATCTGGCCCAAGCCGGAACGCTTTTGGTTATCTCCTTTCTTGCTGCAACTTTTGGTGCCTTTCTGCTTGCGGCATTGCATCGCAACTCTGCGCGACAACGCGAGGCGATTTTTTCAGACACCTATGGTGGAACGACCTTCCTGTTTGATGGCGAAATCCTGATCGACTCAACACCTGCAGCGCGCGCGCTTCTGGCGCTCATCGGGTTGAACGGCACGCCATGGATGCGACTGCAGGCTTATCTCACCCCCCGCTTCCCAGACTTTGAAACACAGTTGATGCGCCTGCAGCACGAAGGCCGACTGATGTTGGCCACCGGAGACGAAATGAACCCTGCCCTGGTGCTGAAGGCAGAGTCGCGCGGAGGCCTGACCCGGATCACACTGCTGGACCCAGAGGAGCAAACTGCTGCGCCAGGGCACGATATTGTAACTGAAAAAGCTGTGCAGGATGAGCTTGCCCAATTGCGCGATATCATGGTGCGCATCCCTTCGATCATCTGGCGCGAAGGGCCTGAAGGCGAGGTGATCTGGGCCAATTCCGCCTATCTGGATCATGCCATCGACAGGCTGAGGCCCGGGCAGGATCTGTCATGGCCCCTGCCCCGTCTGTTCGACAAGATCGCCTCCATGCAAGGTATTTCAGGGCAACGGCTGCGCCTGACCCAAGCCGATCAGCCCGACATCTGGTTCGACATCCTGTGCCAGGATTCCGAGGCAGGGCGGCTGTTCATAGGGCAGCCAGTCAATGCGCTGGTTCAGGCTGAAACCGCATTGCGCGATTTCACACAGACCTTGACCAAGACTTTCGCCCACTTGCCCATCGGACTGGCAATCTTTGACAGGCAGCGCCAACTGGCCCTGTTCAATCCAGCAATGCTGGATCTGTCAGGCCTGCCCCCTGATTTTCTTTCGATGCGGCCAACCCTGTTCGCCCTGCTGGATGCAATGCGCGACCGGAACATGATACCAGAGCCGAAAGATTACCACGCTTGGCGCAAGCAGATGGCAGAGATTGAAAGAGCGGCCTCCTCAGGCCACTTTGAGGAAACATGGGCGCTACCCAGTGGCCAGACTTACCGGATCATTGGCCGTCCGCATCCGAATGGTGCACTCGCACTGATGTTTGAGGATATTTCCACCGAAGTGTCCCAGATGCGGCGCTATCGCGCAGATCTGGAGTTGAGCCAGTCTGTTGTTGATTCTGTCGATCAGGCGCTGGCCGTCTTTTCTCCGGCCGGCCTGCTTGTGATGACGAATGCAGCCTATAACCAACTGTGGTCACATGAACCGGCAGCCAGCCTAGGCGCTGGTTCGTTTACTGTATTATGTGATCACTGGCGTAGCCGCACAGGGCCAAGCACACTTTGGGCTGAAAGCGAACGTTTCGCGGCAGAGACAGAGGCGCGCACTGCGGTAACCGGCGAGGTGCGCCTTCTGGATGGCAGATTGCTGGACTGTTGTTTTTCCACACTTGCCGGTGGATCGACCCTTGCCCGGTTCAAGATTGTCAGCCCGGGGGCAGAAATCAGCGATGGCTCCCAGTCCCTTATGCGCGCCTGACAGGCTTGCAGCCAGCGCTTGGCAAAGTAAGACTGCAGGCATGTCAGCAGATGCCGATCTTTCTTTTCTTCTGCCGGATGAAACGGCAACAGCCCGATTGGGCCAATGGTTTGCGCAGCATGCAAGAGCCGGGACCGTGCTGTTGTTGTCCGGCAGTATCGGCGCGGGCAAGACGCATTTTTGCCGGGCCTTCTTGAGGGCATTGCTGGGTGAAGAGACCGATGTGCCTTCCCCAACTTTCACCTTGGTGCAAACCTATGAAACACCCAGCGTCGACATCTGGCACGCAGATCTCTATCGCCTTGGCCATCCTGATGACGTCATTGAACTGGGTCTGGAAGCCGCTTTCAACGACTCGATATGTCTTGTTGAATGGCCTGACAGGCTGGGCGATCTGACACCCTTGGATGCAATACACATCTTAATCACGTCAGTTGGTGAGGGCCGCAGGGTTCAGATCACCGGCCCACAGAATTGCACCCTGTTGCAGGCGCTGCGGCAAGACTGGATAGATAAATGAATCATCGTTCCGAAATGAAGGCAAGCTTCCTGAAGCGCGCCGGTTGGGGTGATGCCACATCACGGCTGTTGGCAGGTGATGCTTCGGATCGAAGCTATGATCGTCTGACGCACAAGGGGAAAACTGCGGTTTTGATGGATGCCCCACCTGGCAAAGGGGATGATCCTGCCGATTTTCTGCATATCGCAAGACATCTGCACAAATTGGGGCTTTCAGCACCTGAAGCGCTGGCAGAGGATCTGGAGCATGGCTTTTTGCTTCTGGAAGATCTGGGAGATGCTATCTTCGCCCGCGTTCTTTCTGCCGATCCCATGGCCGAAAACAGGCTTTATACGGCAGCAGCCGATGTTCTGCTGCATCTTCAAACTGCACCTGCACCAAAAGCTCTACCCGATCTTTCTGCCAAGGATTGGGCCGATGCGGCGGCCTTCGCCCTTGATTGGTATCGCTTTTCGATAACAGGCGACCGGGTGGATACTGCACCCTTTGTCGAATGTCTTTCCACACTCATCAGCCGCCATGCAGACGGCCCTCGGGTCTTGATCCTGCGGGATTACCACGCTGAAAATCTGCTCTGGCTGCCGGACCGGCTGGGGCGGGCGCGTGTCGGCCTTCTGGACTTCCAACTGGGCCAGATGGGGCAGCCTGGCTATGATCTTGTGTCGCTGTTACAAGATGCGCGCCGCGATGTATCGCCCCTTACGGAAGCTGCGATCTGTCGCCACTTTTGCGCGGCACGCGGCGATGATGAATCAACCTTCCAGACCGCTTACGCCGTGCTGGGTGCCCAGCGCAGTCTCAGAATTCTGGGCATTTTCGCCCGGCTTTGCCTTCATGCCGGAAAGCCAGGCTATCTGGCGTTGATCCCGAGGGTTTGGGGCCAGCTGCAACGCAATCTCTCGCATCCCGCTTTGGCATCGCTTTCCAATATCTGCATGGCGCTGCTTCCCGAGCCAACGCCCGAACGACTTTCAAGGATTGCCGCGCAATGCCCCACACCCCACGCGCTCTGATGCTGTTCGCGGCAGGTTTTGGCACACGAATGGGCACATTGACCGCCGAATGCCCGAAGCCGTTAATCGCAGTGGCGGGAAAACCGCTGATTGACCACGCGCTGGCACTGACAGAGGGGCTGGCGCTGCACCGTATCGTGGCGAATGTGCATTATCTGCCCCACATGATCCGCGCCCATCTGGCCGGGGGGGTGCTTATTTCTGATGAAAGTGAAGAAATTCTGGAAACGGGCGGCGGGTTGCGCGCAGCATTGCCGCTGCTAGGGACTGAACCTGTTTTCACCTTGAACACCGATGCCGTCTGGACGGGGCTGAACCCTCTCGGCGAACTGGCTGCAGCATGGCAACCAGAGCGGATGGATGCGCTGCTGCTGCTGCTGCCAGCCACAGAGGCACGCGGGTTTTGGGGCCTGGGGGATTTTCTGCTGGATGCAGATGGGCGGATCAGCCGGGCCAAGGGTGCCACAGGGCTGGCCTATCTGGGTGCACAGATCCTGAAGACTGATGGGCTGGCAGATATTTCGGAACGCGTATTCTCATTGAACCTGTTGTGGGATCAGGCGATTGCGCGAGGACGGGCCTATGGTCTGGTGCATCAGGGTGGCTGGTGCGATGTCGGCCGTCCTGAGGGCATTGCTGAAGCAGAGGCGATGCTGGCAGATGTTTGATCCCGCATCCCCCCGTGTTTTTGCACTGCCTTCTGGTGCTGATTTCCCGGCAGAACTGGTGCATGGCCTGCGAAACCGTATGCAGGGCCAGCCGCCAGAAGCCATGGCGAGGGTGCAGCTGTTCGTGAACACGCAGCGGATGCGGCGGCGGATCGTGGATCTGTTTACCGCGCAAGGCGCAATGCTGTTGCCTCGCATCCGCCTTGTCACAGATCTCGCGCTTGAAGCGGCCATCGAGGGCATTCCCGCTGCTGTGCCGCCGCTTCGTCGACGGCTGGAACTGGTGCAATTGGTAGCGCGGCTGCTTGAGGCGCAACCGGATTTGGCGCCGCGCACCGCGCTTTACGATCTGGCCGACAGTCTGGCGACACTGATGGATGAAATGCAGGGTGAAGGCGTTTCTCCCGACGTCATCGCAGGCCTTGATGTTTCAAACCATTCCGCCCATTGGACTCGCACGCAGGCCTTCATGCAGATCGTGGCCCCCTTCTTTGGCAGCGATGCAGCCCCAGATCCAGAAGCACGACAACGTCGGGTGGTGGAGGCTTTGGCCGCCCGCTGGGCTGCCAATCCGCCACAGGGACCGGTGATCGTCGCGGGGTCCACCGCATCACGCGGGACGACGCTGCGCTTCATGCAGGCGGTGGCGGCGCTGCCTCAGGGTGCATTGGTGCTGCCCGGCTATGATTTCGACATGCCCCCGCCAATCTGGCAGACCATGGCAGATTCACTGACAGCCGAGGATCACCCGCAGTACCGCTTCCGTCGGCTCATGGAAGTGCTGGACCTGCGCCCCGAACAGATCGCGCGATGGACAGCAACCAAAGGGCCCTGCCCGTCGCGCAACCGGCTTGTATCACTATCCTTGCGGCCCGCCCCGGTCACGGATCAATGGCTGACCGAAGGCCAGATGCTGACAGATATTCCTGCGGCCACCAGGGACATGACCTTAATCGAGGCTGACAGCCCGCGCGACGAAGCTCTGGCAATCGCCCTCATCTTGCGTGAAGCAGCAGAAGGAGACCGTGTGGCAGCCCTGATCACCCCCGATCGCGGGCTGACGCGGCAGGTGTCGGCGGCGCTGGATCGCTGGGGTATCCTGCCCGATGATTCTGCAGGCAAACCCCTGGCACTTTCTGCCCCGGGGAGGCTGTTGCGGCATGTTGCGCGACTGATGGGCGAAACGCTCACCTCTGAGGCGTTGCTGACGGTGCTGAAACATCCGCTGGTCGCCAGTGCAGCCGATCGTGGCCCACATCTGAAACTGACCCGCGATCTGGAACTGCGGCTGCGCAAATACGGCCCGCCCTTCCCCGATCCCGACAGCCTGCGCCACTGGGCCGGAGCGCAGAAAGACGAGCAGGCTGTGCCTTGGGTCGAGTGGATTGTTGCAACGCTTGACGGGCTGGAAGCACTGGATTCGGCGCCATTGCCCGACTTGCTGGCCCGTCATCTGGCGATCACAGAGGCTCTGGCCCGCGGCCCCTGGGGCGAGGACAGTGGCGAGCTATGGCTGAAACCCGCCGGTGAGGCAGCTTTGGCCGCCGTGACAAGCCTTGCCGCCGAGGCTGAGGCGGGCGGCACCTTCCGGCTGACTGATTATCGCAACCTGATCGACGCGATCCTGAACCGCGGTGAGGTGCGCGACGAAGTGACTGGCCACCCACGCCTGATGATCTGGGGCACGCTGGAGGCACGGGTGCAAGGTGCCGATCTGGTCATTCTGGGTGGGCTGAATGATGGCATCTGGCCCCAGGCCGCCCCGCCCGATCCCTGGATGAACCGGCGGATGCGCAAGGATGCCGGGCTGTTGCTGCCCGAACGCCGCATCGGGCTTTCGGCCCATGATTACCAACAGGCCATCGGTGCGGCAGAAGTCGTCCTGACCCGCGCGCACCGCAACGCCGATGCTGAAACCGTGCCATCGCGATGGTTGAACCGGTTGGTCAACCTGCTGGGCGGGCTGCCGGAGCAGGGCGGGCCTTCGGCACTGGCCGACATGCGGGCAAAGGGCGCACGCTGGCTGCAGCTGGCCGATGCTCTGGAGCGGCCCGAAGCTCCCAGGCCGCCCGCCACACGCCCGGCCCCACGCCCGCCGGTGGCGCATCGCCCACGCGAACTAGCACTGACGCGGGTAGCAACATTGATCCGCGATCCTTACGCCATCTATGCGCGCTATATCCTGCGGTTGAAAAAGCTTGATCCGCTGCACCGCAGCCCGGATGCACGGCTACGCGGATCGCTGCTACATGAAATTCTGGAAACCTTCGTGAAAGAACGGCCCGAGGAAACCCGGGCCGAGGCGCGAATTCGGCTGATCGGCATCGCAGAGCGGGTGTTGCAGGAACAGGCGCCCTGGCCTGCCGCCCGTGCCCTCTGGCTGGCAAGACTGGATCGCGCGGCGGATTTCTTTCTGGATCATGACGAGATGGAGGGTGGTGCGGCTGTTGGGATCGAGGAAACCGGCCGGGTCAAACTGGATCCGCTGGATTTCGAGCTTTACGGCACACCCGACCGGATTGATGCCCTTCCCGATGGGCGGCTTCATATCCTTGATTACAAGACCGGCACGCCACCGACAAAAAAGCAGCAGGAACAGTTCGACAAGCAACTGCTGCTGGCCGCGGCCATGGCCGAACGCGGCGGTTTTCGTCAGCTGGGCCCGCGCGAGGTGGCGCGGATTTCCTATATCGGGCTGGGCAGCAACCCCAAGATCGAGACAGCGGAAATGGCAGAGGCGATCACCGGCAAGGTGTGGGAAGATCTGCATCGGCTGATCAACCGCTATCTGACGCGCAGCACCGGCTATACCGCCCGGCGCGCCGTGTTCGAAAGCCGTTTTCCCGGCGATTACGATCACCTCGCCCGCTTCGGTGAATGGGAAATGACCGACAAGGCCAGCCCGGAGGATGTGGGATGATGCGCAATGACGCCAGCGAACGGCAGGTGCAAGCGGCGCATCCGCGTCATTCTACCTGGCTGTCGGCCAATGCCGGATCAGGCAAGACCCGCGTTCTGACCGACCGCGTGGCGCGGCTGTTGCTGGCCGGGGTGGAACCCGCACGTATCCTGTGCCTGACCTATACCAAGGCCGCTGCATCGGAAATGCAGAACAGGCTGTTCGCCCGGTTGGGCCAGTGGGCGATGAAGCCGGAAGATGATCTGCGCGCCGCGCTGACCGAACTGGGCATAGAAGGCGGCGTTTCCCGTGAAACACTGGCAGAGGCGCGGCGCTTGTTCGCCCGCGCAATCGAAACGCCAGGCGGGCTTCGCATTCAGACGATCCACAGCTTCTGCGCCACGCTACTGCGCCGCTTTCCGTTGGAAGCAGGGGTTTCGCCGCAGTTCACCGAGCTGGATGACCGTGCGGCGAAACTGCTGCGCGAAGAAATCGTGGAGGAGATGGCCGACCATCTGGCGCCAGAAGCGGTGGAAGATCTGGCGCGGCTCTATACCGGCGAGGATTTCGCCCAGCTTTCGGCAGAGGTTGCGCGCCATGCCACGGGCTTTGCCCCGCCGATGGATGCCGCCGCCTGCCGCGCTCTGTTTGATCTGCCAACAGATGCCAGCGCACAAGGGCTGATATCCGAGGTGCTGCTGGGTGGCGAGGCGGAGCTGTTGGCCGAAACTGCCGCCATTCTGGCTACAGGTTCGGCAAATGACGTGAAACTGGCTGCAAAGATCGCAGGTATTTCCGTTGCGCCCAGCCTTGGCACGTTGGTCGCGTTGGAGTCGGCGCTGCTGTTCGGTGAATCGAAGGTTGAGGGCAAAAGCTACACAGCCAAGCTGACAGGGCTGGCGACCAAGGCCACTGCGCCGAAACTGGCGCATCTGCAGGATCGGCTGGATGCGCTGATGTTGCGGGTAGAGGCCGCGCGGCCCCGGCGGTTGGCGCTGATGGCGGCGGATCGCACGGTGGCGCTGCACCGCTTTGCCGCCGCCTTCCTGCCACTGTATGCGCAGCGCAAACTGCTGCGCGGAGCGCTGGATTTCGATGATCTGATCGCCCGCGCCAAGGCGCTGCTGACTGATCCGGCTGTGGCACAATGGGTGCTGTTCCGGCTGGATGGCGGCATTGACCATATCCTTGTGGACGAGGCGCAGGATACCTCGCCCGATCAGTGGCGCGTGATCGAACTGCTGGCGCAGGAATTTACCGCCGGCGCCGGTGCGCGCGATGTGGAGCGCACGATCTTTGTCGTGGGTGACCAGAAACAGTCGATCTACTCGTTTCAGGGCGCCGATGTGGCGGCCTTCGCCAGGATGCGCGATCTTTTCAAGGGGCGGTTGGAGGCCATCGGCGCGCCTTTTCAGGGGTTGGAGCTGGAACATTCCTTCCGGTCTTCGCCTGCCGTACTGCGGCTGGTGGATGAAACCTTTCCACCGCATCTGCACCCCGATCTGGGCGGTGCCTCACATCACATCGCCTTTCGCGATGCCATGCCGGGGCGGGTGGAGATCTGGCCGCATATTCCCGCCGCGGAAAACCCGGAAGATGAGGATTGGACAGACCCCGTCGATCTGATTACGGGCGAACACCACGCCGCACAGCTGGGTCGGCGGGTGGCGGAACGGATCAAGGCTATCCTTGAAGCCCAGACACCGATCCCGGATGGCGCCGACTTTCGGCCGGTTCATGCCGGGGATTTCCTGATCCTGGTTCGCCGCAGGTCGCCGTTGTTTTCCGAAGTGATCCGCGCTTGCAAAGCGTTGCAGCTTCCCATCGCCGGCGCCGACAGGCTGCATCTGGGGGGGGAAATAGCGGTGAAGGATATCACTGCACTACTGGCCTTTCTTTCGACCCCTGAAGACGATCTGGCTCTGGCCGAATTGCTGCGCTCGCCTATGTTGGGCTGGACCGAGGACATGCTCTATCGGCTGGCGCAGCCGCGCAAAGGCTATCTGTGGGAGGCATTGCGCCATGACCCAGATCACCTTGAAACCACGCGCATTTTAAAGGACATGCGCGATCAGGCCGATTTCCTGCGCCCTTTCGATCTGATCGAACGCATGCTGACCCGGCATGACGGCCGCCGCAAGCTGCTGGCGCGGCTGGGGTCCGAGGCCGAGGATGGCATAGACGAGCTGCTGTCGCAGGCTTTGGCCTATGAACGCAATGATGTGCCCAGCCTGACCGGCTTTCTGACCTGGCTGCAGACGGATGATGTGCAGGTGAAGCGGCAGATGGACAGCGCGGGCCAGAAGATCCGGGTGATGACGGTGCATGGATCAAAAGGGCTTGAAGCGCCCGTCGTGATCCTGCCGGATACCGCCGACCACAGCCCGCGCGACCGCGACGAGATCTATCGGCTGGGTGAAACCGCGGTCTGGCGTACCGAGGGCGCAGGCAGCCCGGCGGCCATCACCGACATTCGCCGCGCCCGGCAAGATCGACAGCGGGCAGAAAGTATGCGCCTGCTCTATGTGGCGCTGACGCGGGCGCAAAGTTGGCTGATCGTAGCTTCAGCCGGAAAGCTGGCATCCGAGAAGGAAGCGAAAAAGGGCGAAGATCGCGAGCCCGCCTGGTATGATCTGATCCGGGCAGGTGCCCTGCGGCTGGGGGCCGACGCTGGCGAAGATGGGGTGCTGCGCCATGGCTTTGGGGATTGGCCAGCGGCGGTAAAGGCGGAGAAGGTGGAGATGCCCGCTCTGCCTCCGGCCCTGCCACAATGGCTAGGCCTGCCCGCCACTGAACCTGCCCGGCCGCCTCAGGCCCTCAGCCCTTCAGGTCTGGGTGGTGCGAAAGTGATCTTTGGCGATCATCTGGGGGAAAGCGAAGACGCAAAGCTGCGCGGCACCTGGTTGCATCTGCTGTTGGAACATCTGCCGGGCAAAGAGACCACGCAATGGCCTACGCTTGCGGCCTCGCTGATCCCCGATCCGGCGGAATGTGCGGCAATGCTGGACGAGGCGGCACGCGTGATTGCGGCCCCGGATCTAGCGCCGGTCTTTGCCGCAGATGCGCTTACAGAGGTGGCGATCACGGCCGATTATCAAGGGCAGCGCCTGTATGGCGCCATCGACCGGCTGGTGGTGACGGCGGATCGGGTGCTGGCGGTGGATTACAAATCCAACACATTGGTGCCCAATCGTGCCGAAGATGTGCCGGAAGGACTGAAACGCCAGATGGCCGCATATCGCGCAGCGCTAGCGCAGATCTACCCGGGACGACAGATCGAAACGGCAATCCTCTGGACGAAGACCGCCGTTCTGATGCCAGTTTAGTCTTTACGAACGGGTGTTCAGAAATGTATCCACTTCAGCCGCCATAGGGATCGCCTGCGCAGCACCAGCGCGGGTGACCTGAATGGCCGAAGCGCCCGAAGCGCGGCGCATCGCAGCTTCGGGCGCAAGGCCAAGATCCAGCGCGGCGGCAAGAGTGCCGATGAACGTGTCGCCGGCGCCGGTGGTATCGACCGGCGCCACCTTGAAAGCGGGCATGAAGAGGGGTGCCACATTGGGCGAGACCCATTCCGCCCCCTGTGCGCCCTTGGTGATGATGCAATCCAGCGGTGGCAGCGCACCTTCGGCGGCGCGCAGCTGTTCTGCCTCGATCTCGTTCATCACCAGCAGGGAAACATGCGGCAGCACGGCGCGCACGGCGGCAATATCGAAGGGCGCGGCTGAATAAATCACCCGCAGACCCTTGGAAGCTGCAATCGCAGCCGCCTCGGCCTGGGCCGAGGTTTCATTCTGCAGCAACAAGCTGTCGCCGGCGACGGCCCCAGACAATGCGCTGGCCGCCATTTCCGCCGTTATTGCCCGGTTGGCACCGGGATAGATGACAATGCTGTTTTCTGCCTGCGGATCAACATTGATAATGGCATGGCCCGTGGGCACCGCGCCCACCGTGACATGCGCCAGATCCACGCCATAACCCGTAAGTTCATCCAGCACCCAGCCGCTGCTTGGGCCAATGGCGCCGATATGATGGCAGATGGCGCCGGCCCGGGCAGCAGCGACTGACTGGTTCGCCCCCTTGCCGCCCAGACCCTGACTGTATTCCAGCGCCGAAAGCGTTTCGCCCGGCGCCGGCAGATGCGGTACGCGATAGACATGGTCGATATTGATCGACCCCAGATTCCAGATCGCCATGCCGCTTTCCTCCCTTTAGCCGATCTTGCAGGCAGCCAGCGCCGCCATGTTCAGGATATCGTTCACCGTGGAATTCGTCGAACAGATCTGGATCGGCTTCTTCACCCCGGTCAGGATCGGACCGATCACCGTGGCGCCAGCCATTTCCTGCAACAGCTTGACCGAGATCGAGGCCGAATGGCGGGCCGGCACCACCAGGATATTGGCCGGGCCGGACAGACGGCAGAACGGATAATGCGACATGACACCGGGGTTCAGCGCCACATCCACCGTCATTTCACCATCATATTCGAAATCCACCTTCATCCCATCCAGCACCTTCGGCGCCTCGTGCATCTTGGTGGCACGTTCCGAAACCGGATAACCGAAGGTCGAGAAGCTGACGAAAGCCACGCGCGGCTCCAGCCCCAGCCCGCGGGCTACGCTTGCACAGCGCACGGCAATATTGGCCAGATCCTGCGGTTCTGGCCATTCCTGTACCAGCGTATCGCCGATCAGCACGATCTTGCCCTTGTGCAACAGCGCGGTCACCCCCACGGCGCCAGCGGCGGCATCGGCATCGAAGACATGGTTGATAAGCTTCAGCACATGCGCCGATTTTCGGGTGGCCCCGGTCACCACGCCATCGCCATGGCCATGCGCCAGCATCAGTGCCGAAAACACATGCCGGTCACGGGCGGCAAGGCGGTGGATGTCCAGCCTGTCGAACCCTTCGCGCTGAAGGCGATTGTAAAGGAAATCCTTGTAGTGATCGAGATGGCGGGAATTGGCGGCATTCACCACCTCCAGTTCGCGCACGGCATCATGCAGGCCGGCGGCGTCGAGTTTCTCGCGCACATCTTGTTCGCGGCCGACCACCAGCGCCTTGCCCAGACCAGCGCGCTGATAGGCGACTGCGGCACGCAGCACGCGCGGATCATCGCCTTCGGCAAAGATCATGCGGGCCTGTGCCTGCCGTGCCCGCGCATGGACCCCCTGTAGGATAGAGGCCGTCGGATCCATCCGCGCCTTCAGGCTGGCCTCATAGCCTTTCAGATCAATGATCGGACGACGCGCCACGCCGGTATCCATGCCAGCCTTGGCAACGGCCGGCGGGATCACATGGATCAGCCGGGGGTCGAACGGCGTGGGGATGATGTAATCGCGGCCGAAGCTGAGCTTGCGGCCATAGGCCATCGCCACCTCATCCGGCACATCTTCCCGCGCCAGTTTCGCCAGCGCCTGCGCACAGGCGATTTTCATCTCGTCATTGATGGCGCGGGCGTGGATATCCAGCGCGCCACGGAACAGATAGGGGAAGCCGAGGACGTTGTTCACCTGGTTCGGATAATCGCTGCGACCAGTCGCCACGATGGCATCCGCGCGGACGGCATGGGCCTCTTCCGGGGTGATTTCCGGATCGGGGTTGGCCATGGCGAAGATCACCGGGTTTTCGGCCATGCTGGCCACCATATCCGGCGTCACCGCACCTTTGGCCGACACGCCCAGGAAGACATCGGCACCGCGCATCGCCTCCTCCAGCGTACGGGCCGGAGTATTGGCAGCATGCGCCGACTTCCATTGGTTCATGCCTTCGGTACGGCCCTGATAGATGACGCCCTTGGTATCGCACATGATGCAATTGTCATGTTTGGCGCCCATGGATTTCAGCAGTTCCAGGCATGCGATGCCGGCAGCGCCGGCCCCGTTCAGTACAATCTTCACATCGCCAATCTTCTTGCCCGAAAGCTCCAGCGCGTTGATGAGACCGGCTGCGCAGATCACCGCCGTGCCATGCTGATCGTCATGGAACACCGGAATGTCCATGATCTCTTTCAGGCGCTGTTCGATGATGAAGCATTCGGGCGCCTTGATGTCTTCAAGGTTGATGCCGCCAAACGTCGGCCCCATCAGGCGCACAGCCTGAATGATCTCTTCCGGGTCTTCGGTATCCAGTTCGATGTCGATGGCATTCACATCGGCAAAGCGCTTGAACAGCACGGCCTTGCCTTCCATCACCGGCTTTGATGCCAGCGCCCCCAGATTGCCCATGCCAAGAATCGCCGTGCCATTGGAGATGACCGCAACCATGTTGCCCTTGACGGTATAATCATAGGCGGTCTCTGGCCGGTCAGCGATCGCCTGAACCGGAACCGCCACACCAGGGCTATAGGCCAGCGACAGATCGCGCTGGGTGGCCATGGGCGTTGTGGCGACAATCTCGTATTTGCCGGGCTTCGGCTCCAGGTGATAGGCGAGCGCTTCTTCCGGGGTGATCTTGGTCTTGGTCATCAGGGGGCCATCCTGCAATGAAAGTTCTCTCTCATAGCGCCCTGGCTTGGCTATGCCAACGATGCAGTTGGCCTTTTCGCAGGCGGCCGGGTTCTGTAGGGTCGGCAGGCTTTCAGGGGGATGCTGCGTGACCGAAGAAACCGTGACGCCGATGATGGCCCAATATCTGGAGATCAAGGCGGGCTATGCCGATGCGATCCTGTTCTACCGGATGGGCGATTTCTACGAGATGTTCTTTGACGATGCGGTAGCGGCATCCGGGGCGCTGGATATTGCGCTGACGAAGCGTGGCACCCACATGGGCGAGCCGATCCCAATGTGCGGCGTGCCTGTTCATGCAGCGGAAGGTTATCTGCTGATGCTGATCCGCAAGGGCTTTCGCGTGGCGATTGCCGAGCAGATGGAAGACCCAGCCGAAGCAAAGAAGCGCGGGTCGAAATCGGTGGTGCGGCGCGATGTGGTGCGGCTGGTGACGCCAGGCACACTGACCGAGGACAGCCTGCTGGAGGCGCGGCGCCACAACTATCTGGCCGCCTATGCCGAGGTACGTGACGAAGGTGCGCTGGCATGGACCGATATTTCCACCGGCGAGTTGCGGGTGATGCCTTGCCCCCGCGCACGCCTGTCGCCAGAACTGGCGCGGCTGTCCCCGCGTGAGGTGCTGGTGAGCGATACCGCCGAGGCTGATCTGCGCGGGCTGGCCGAGGATCTGGGCGCCGCCGTCACGCCGATGGCGCGGGCAGCCTTTGACAGCACGGGGGCAGAGCGGCGGCTGTGCGGCCTGTGGCAGGTCGGCACACTGGAGGCTTTTGGTGCCTTCGGCCGCGCCGAACTGGCAGCCATGGGCGCGCTGGTGGAATATCTGGAGCTGACCCAGCGCGGCAAGCTGCCGCTGCTGCGCCCCCCGCTGCGCGAGGCGCTCGGGGGCGCCATGCAGATCGACGCCGCGACCCGGCGCAATCTGGAAATTACCGCAGCCCTGTCAGGCGGCCGGGCGGGTAGCCTGTTGGATGTGGTAGATCACACGGTGACCGCCGGCGGGGCACGGCTGCTGGAACGGCGACTGTCGGCCCCTTCGCGCGATCTGGGACAGATCGCTGCGCGTCACGACGCGATCGACCGGCTGCTGGACGATGCCCGGCTGCGCGAGGATCTGCGCGAGGCTTTGCGGCGGGTGCCCGACATGGATCGCGCACTGTCACGCCTTGCCCTGGACCGCGGCGGCCCGCGCGACCTTGCCGCCATCCGCAATGGTCTGTCACAAGCCACATTGATTACCGACCGGATCGCAGGGCTGGATGTCCCGCTGCTGGCCGAGGCCGCGCTTGGGCTGATCGGAATGGACGATGTTATTTCCATTCTAGATCAATCGCTTGTGGCAGAGCCGCCGCTTCTGGCGCGCGATGGGGGCTTCATCGCAGCAGGGTTTGACGTCGATCTGGACGAAACCCGGCAGCTGCGTGACGAAGGCCGCGGCGTGATCGCCGCCATGCAGGCCGATTATGTGGCACGAACAGGGATTCAGAGCCTCAAGATCAAACATAATAATGTGCTGGGCTATTTCATCGAAACCACCTCGACCCATGCCGAAAAGATGCTGGCCCCGCCACTGAGCGAAACCTTCATCCATCGCCAGACCACGGCCAACCAGGTGCGCTTTACCACCATCCCACTAAGCGAGATCGAGACACGGATCCTGAACGCCGGCAATCGGGCGCTGGAGATCGAACGGCGCCATTTCGCCAACTTGCGTGCCGCAGTGCTGGCAGAGGCCGGACGGATCGGGGTTGCCGCGGCCAGTCTGGCAGAGCTGGATCTAGCCGCCGGCTTTGCCGATCTTTCCGCAGCTGAAGATTGGGTGCGCCCTAAGATGGATGCCAGCCATGCGTTTCATGTGGAACGCGGGCGGCATCCGGTTGTGGAACGCGCGCTGCGGCGTCAGGGTAATACCTCCTTCGTCGCCAATGATTGCGCACTGGCAGAACGGCATACGCCAGCGATCTGGCTGTTGACCGGACCGAACATGGCGGGCAAATCCACCTTCCTGCGGCAGAATGCGCTGATCGCCCTGCTGGCACAGGCAGGCAGTCATGTACCGGCCCGGGCCGCGCATATCGGCCTGGTGAGCCAACTGTTCAGCCGCGTGGGTGCCAGTGACGATCTCGCGCGCGGTCGATCCACCTTTATGGTGGAGATGGTAGAGACTGCTGCCATCCTTAATCAAGCCGATGACCGCGCGATGGTGATCCTGGACGAGATCGGCCGCGGTACAGCCACATATGACGGTCTGAGCATCGCCTGGGCCACACTGGAACACCTGCATGACACCAACCGTTGCCGCGCGCTCTTTGCCACCCATTACCACGAGATGACCGCTTTGGCGGGCAAACTGCCCGGCGTGGAAAATGCAACGGTTGCGGTGAAGGAGTGGGAAGGCGAGGTGATCTTTCTGCATGAGGTCCGCAAAGGCGCTGCCGACCGCAGCTATGGTGTGCAGGTCGCACGTCTTGCCGGCCTGCCTGCGGCGGTGATCGACCGCGCCAAGGTGGTACTGGAAGCTTTGGAAAGCGGCGAGCGTGAAGGTGGCAACAGACAGAAGGCGCTGATTGATGATCTGCCGCTATTCCGCGCTGCGCCCCCTGCCCCGGTCAAGGTGATGCAGAAGGACTCGGAGGTGGAGGCACGGTTGAAAGCGCTGAATCCCGACGAGCTGACGCCGATGGAAGCGCTGAAGCTGGTTTATGAAATGAAGCAGGCGCTGGCGGGATAGCCAGCGCCTGCGAAAGGCCTGTGGCGCGGATCAGGCGCCGGTATTCGACGAGACGCCCACCTGTGCCGGACGCAGAAGACGGTCATGTATCATGAAGCCTTCGGTCATCACCTGAATGATCTGGCCCGCCTTCGTACCCGGAACCGGTGCTTCAAACATCGCCTGATGTTGCTGCGGATCAAAGGTTTCGCCAACCTCGGGCACGATCGGGGTAACGCCATGGCGCCCCAGGACCGAGACCAGCTCGCGCAAAGTAAGTTCCACGCCTTCGATCATGGCCGAAGACTGTGCCCGCGCTTCTTCGGTCACTGCATTCAGGGCCCGGCGCAAATTGTCGTAGACTGGCAGCATATCGCGGGCCAGCTTGGAGCCGCCATAGTTTTCAGCCTCGCGCCGGTCACGTTCGCCGCGCTTGCGGGCGTTTTCGGCATCGGCCAGCGCACGCATAAACCTGTCGCGCAGATCGTCCCGTTCGGCGCGCAGCGCCTCCAGCTCGTCTGCTTCGATGAATTCTTCAAACTCTTCCAGCTTCAGATCGTTCGGACCTGCCTGATCCTGCGCCATGTCGTCTTCCTCGATACTCTGTGCCATCATCCCATGCCCCTGTCAGCCACCAGTCGGCCAACAAGTTGCGCCGTATAGTCGACAATCGGCACGACACGCCCGTAGTTCAGCCGCGTCGGGCCAATCACGCCCACGGCGCCGATGATCTTCCGGTCAGCGTTCATATAGGGAGAGACCACCAGAGAGGAACCCGAAAGTGAAAAGAGTTTGTTCTCTGAGCCAATAAAAATGCGCACACCCTCGCCCTGTTCGGTCAGATCAAGGAAATCGGCCAGATCACGCGTGCGTTCCAGATCATCGAACAGGCGGCGAATGCGATCCAGATCCGTGGTTTCCGAGGTAGATTCCAGAAGATTGGCCCGGCCACGGATAAGGAGCCGTTCGTTCTGCTCTCCCGCATCCTCCCACAGCGCCAGCCCACTTTCGACCAGCGCCCGAGCCAACGAATCGATTTCCTGCCGACGGCTTTCGATATCCTTGCGAACTGACCCCCGCAAATCAGACAGGGTCTTTCCCCCAGCCAATGCGTTAAGAAAGTTCGCCGCCTCCCGCATTGCCGAGGGGGTCAGCCCAGGCGGTGGTGTGAACAACCGATTTTCAACATGGCCATCCGCAAATACCAGCACCACCAATGCCCGCTGTGGGGCAAGGTTGACAAATTCGATGTGGCGGATTGGTGCCTCTTCGTGCTTGGGCGTGACCACAAGGCTTGCGCCTCGGGTGATCCCTGACAAGGCGGATCCGACCCGATCCAGAAGATTGGCCACATCAGGTGTGCCGTTACCAAGCGTGGAATCTATCATCTCCCGGTCGGCCGAAGCGACGGTGCCAACCTCCAGCAAGCCATCGACGAACATCCGCAAGCCTAGCTGGGTCGGCACCCTGCCCGCCGAAATATGAGGGCTGTCGAGCAGCCCCATATACTCCAGATCCTGCATCACATTCCGGATCGTGGCTGCAGATATCTTTTCGGAAAAGTCACGCGTGAGGGTACGCGACCCGACCGGATCCCCGGAGGCCAGATAGGATTCGACGACCCTGCGAAACACCTCGCGCGATCTGTCATTCAGTTCCGATAGGATCGTTGTCCCGTCAGACATTTCATTCATCCAGCATTGTGGTCAGTCAAATTAAAGTGCCCGTCATAGCGACGTCAATGAGGGTTGCATCGTATCGCCCCCGATGCCTATTTGGGCATAAATCATGCACAAGGATATAGATATGCGGCCCTCTGGACGGAGTTTGAACGAGTTGCGCGCGGTTTTGATCGAAACCAACGTGACAAAACACGCGGAAGGCTCTTGCCTGATCCGAATGGGCGATACGCATGTGCTTTGCACCGCGACGATCGAAGACAAAGCGCCGCCGTTCTTGAAGAATACCGGGCTGGGCTGGGTAACGGCAGAATACGGCATGTTGCCGCGCGCGACACATTCCCGCAACCGGCGCGAAGCTGCCTTGGGCAAACAAAGTGGCCGCACGCAGGAAATACAGCGCCTGATCGGCCGGGCACTTCGGGCCGGCGTCGACCGCTCTGCGCTTGGGGAACGGCAGATCGTGATTGACTGCGATGTTATCCAGGCTGATGGAGGCACACGCTGTGCGTCAATCACCGGAGGATGGGTGGCCCTGCGGCTAGCGGTGAACAAGCTTCTGAAAACCGGCGCAATCGTATCTGACCCGATCATCGACCATGTCGCAGCTGTTTCCTGCGGCGTCTATGCTGGACAGCCCTTGCTGGATCTCGACTATGCTGAAGATTCTGCGGCAGGAACCGATGGAAACTTTGTGCTCACTGGTCGCAAGCGGCTTATCGAAGTGCAAATGTCTGCTGAAGGCTCCACCTTTTCGCGCGAAGAGATGATTAACTTGCTGGACCTGGCTGAGGCCGGAGCAGATACTTTGATCGCAGCACAAAAAGCGGCGGTGGCTTGATGCGCAAGTTCCTCGAACAGCGGTTGCTGGTAGCGACCCATAATCAAGGCAAACTAGAGGAAATCGCTGCATTGCTGCACCCGTTCGGCATCAGCACGGTTTCGGCCGGGGAACTTGGATTGCCTGAACCAGAAGAGACAGAAACGACTTTCATCGGCAATGCGCGGATCAAGGCCCACGCAGCTATGCGGGCCAGTGGCCTGCCGGCACTCGCCGATGATTCCGGTATCATGGTGGACGGCCTCGGTGGCGCGCCTGGCGTTTACACTGCCGACTGGGCAGAAACACCAAATGGCCGTGATTTTGAAATGGCAATGCAGAAGACCTGGACAGCATTAGAGACGGCAGATGCCCCCTTCCCGAGGACTGCGACCTTCTGCTGTACGCTTGTACTGGCATGGCCAGATGGCCACGATGAAGTCTTTGAAGGCAGATTGGACGGCCAGATCGTCTGGCCTGGGCGCGGTCTGTCAGGTCATGGTTACGATCCGATCTTTCAACCAAATGGCTATACTGAGACTTTTGGGGAAATGGATCGTTGGGAGAAGAACCGTATCAGTCATCGGGCCGATGCCTTCCGCAAGCTGGTAGAGGGTTGTTTCACGTGAAACACTCTGATCCGGCGCAGCATGCGCGAAAAAGTATTGCGCCGGAAGACTGGCAGGAAGCCGGATTTGGCCTCTATGTCCATTGGCCTTTCTGCCAGTCAAAATGCCCCTATTGTGATTTCAACAGCCACGTCGCAACCAAGATTGATCAACGACGCTGGGCAGATGCTTACGTATCCGAGATCAGGCGCACGGCTGCGCTGGTACCCGGCCGCACCCTGCGCACGATCTTTTTCGGTGGTGGGACGCCATCCCTGATGACCCCGCAGACAGTGGAAACTGTGATTGATGCAGCGCTGTCTGTCTGGAACGGAGCGAATGATCTGGAGATCACGCTGGAAGCAAATCCGACATCGGTAGAGGCGGATCGTTTTTCCGGCTACAGACTTGCAGGTGTAAACCGGGTTTCGCTCGGCCTGCAGGCGTTGAATGATGGTGATCTGCGTCGGCTTGGGCGGATGCACTCGGCCAGCGAGGGGCTTTCAGCACTGGATATCGCCAGGTCTTGCTTTGATAGGGTCAGTTTTGATTTGATCTATGCCCGGCAGGATCAAAGTCTGCGCGATTGGGAGCAGGAATTGCATCGCGCAATTGAACTATCACAGGGCCATCTATCGCTTTACCAGCTTACTGTAGAGGAAGGCACTGTCTTCGGTGAACGTCACGCCAAAGGGTTGTTGCATGGCTTGCCGACAGAGGATCTTGCAGCTGACTTTTTCGACCTGACACAGAAACTCACAGAAGCAGCAGGCTTGCCGGCCTACGAAATCTCAAACCATGCTGCACTTGGGCAGGAAGCAAAACACAATCTGATCTACTGGACGGGCGGTGACTATGCCGGCATTGGCCCAGGCGCCCATGGCCGTCTAACCCTTAGCAGGAAACGACACCCAACAGCAGCAGAGCGTCTACCCGGGCTGTGGTTGGCCGCCGCAGAAACAGCAGGTGGCGTGAAGGATACCGAAGCCGCATTGACACCAGAAGAAACCGGTATTGAATACCTTTTGATGGGCTTGCGACTGGCCACAGGTATTTCACGCCGCCGATTGGAGGATGCACTCGGCCGCCCCTATCCTGCCGAGGCTATTTCTGAACTTGTGGACTTGGGCCTTCTGCATGCTGCAGACGATACGATCCGTACAACAGCTGCGGGGCGGCCTCTGTTGAATGCAGTCCTTGGTAAGTTGGTAAAGGCACTTTGATATGCGGCTGATATGGCTGATCTGCGGGTTCATGGCACTCGGGCTTGGGCTGATTGGTGTCATCACGCCGGTTTTGCCAACAGTTCCCTTCATGATCCTGGCTGCATTCTGCTTTTCACGCTCGTCAGAGCGCCTGCACAACTGGATCATAAGCCATCCGCGCCTCGGCCCCCCAGTCATTGCTTGGCGAGAAAGAGGCGCAATAAGCCTGTTTGCCAAGCGCATATCAACCTTATCAATGCTGGGTGCCTGGCTTTTGTCACTCTTTCTTGGCTTGGCGCCCGCGATCTTGACAGTTCAAGCAGCCGCAATGATCGGCGCCGGCGTGTTCATATGGAGCCGTCCCTCGGCGTAAGGGACAAAACGCGACATAGAAGATCCAGATCATCGAGCGAGGTGTAGCGAACTGACAAAACCCCGCGCTCCCCGCCGGGTTCATGTTGAATCGTCACGCTCATTTTAAGGTTCGCTGAAAGATCCATTTCTAGTGCACGGGTATCAGCGTCTTTTTCACTACCCATGGACCGCGAACGCCCTGCCCCACCGCTCCCACTGGCGCCGGCGGACGGCTTACGCATCAGATCTTCAGTTTCGCGGACAGTCAAAGCGCGAGCAACCACCTGCTTCGCAATATCAGATGGGTTCGCTGATGTGATAAGGGCCCGCGCGTGGCCTGCACTCAACTTGCCATCCCGAACCAGATCGCGCACATCCTCGGGCAAATTCAGGAGTCGCAGCAGGTTGGCAATATGGCTGCGGCTTTTAGAAAGAGCTTCAGCCAGCTTTTCCTGCGTGTGACCGAAACGATCCATCAATTGGCGGTAGGCCAAAGCCTCTTCTATTGCGTTCAGGTCAGCACGCTGAATGTTTTCAATGATCCCGACCTCAAGAACTTCGGTATCATCAAATTCACGAATCAGCACGGGCACTTCATGCAACTGCGCCATTTGCGCAGCACGCCAGCGGCGTTCACCTGCAACAATTTCATATTGCTGCGAATTCGCTATAGGGCGAACGATAAGTGGCTGAAGAATACCCTTCTGTGTCAGAGACTTAGAGAGCTCTTCAAGGTTTTCCGCAGTGAAATGGCGGCGTGGCTGATTGGGGTTGGGCTGCAGGCGCTCAATCGGAAGAACTTCCGGTTTCCGGGCAGCCACAGGCGAAGCCTCGCCCGATTGCACAGGTGCCACATTGATGTCAGCCATAAGAGCAGACAAACCGCGACCCAATCCGCGCCGTTCCATTTTCTTTTCCATAGTCAGTTCACTTCCGGGCTCGCATGGACAAGCCCATGGTTGGCGCCGATCTCTCGTGCGAGACCACGATATGCCTCGCTCCCCTTTGAAGCCGAGTCATAGGACAAAACCGGCATTGCATAAGATGGCGCCTCACTGACGCGTACATTCCTTGGTATTACAGTGGTAAACACCAGATCACCCAAGGTCTCACGCACATCGCGCTCTACCTGAAGCGAAAGATTGTTGCGAGCATCATACATGGTCAGAACAACACCTTCAATCCGCAGCTGCGGATTCGCTGCCTCGCGAACCTGCCGGATCGTCAGCATCAGCTGTGACAACCCCTCCAAAGCAAAAAACTCGCTTTGCAGCGGAATGAGTACGGAATGGCACGCACAAAGCGCATTGACAGTGAGCAGGCTGAGGGATGGTGGGCAATCAAGAAGGATGAAGTCCAGCGCTTGTCTGTCAAGTTCGCGCTGACGCAGAGCATCATGCAGCAAGAAGCTTCGCTTTTCGTTGGCGACCAGTTCGATATCTGCAGACGCCAAGTCAGCATTTGCCGGGCAAATCAGAAGGTTCGGTACCAACGTCGATTGAATGGCGTCTGTTATCGGTACATTCTCAAGCAGCACATCATAGCTTGTAAGGGCACGGTTTGCCGCATCTAGGCCCAGGCCGGTTGAAGCATTTCCCTGCGGATCCAGATCGACCAACAGAACCCGTGCTCCGACTTCAGCGAGTGCCGCGCCAAGATTGATGGCAGTCGTTGTTTTACCTACGCCCCCCTTCTGGTTGGCGATAGCAATGATAACAGGCTGCCGGGGTCGCGTAAGATCAGACATGGCGGATCAACTTCATATGAAGGATTGCAGCTTCGTCACTGGTCAGGCTTGGGAAAGCCTCGACATCGAAAGACCACAGCTTGCGCGCATCTGCAATTTCATCTGCAGAATTGCTGCCTTTTGGAAAAATGGCGATGCCGCCGGGGCACAGATGGCGGACAGCATGGCCACATAAGGCAGAAAGCGGTGCCAGAGCGCGTGCAGAAAGTACATCTGCCCCGATTGGGGGCAGATTCTCAATCCGCTCGGAAGACACCGTCACGTTCAAAGCCAGTTCGCGCACGACATGACGCAGAAAAGTGGCCTTACGCTGATCAGCCTCGACCAACTGGAAAGATAGCTCGGGCTTGAGATCATGGGCCATTATCGCAAGCACAAGCCCAGGAAGCCCCCCACCGCTGCCGAGATCTGCCCAGATCGCCTTTCCTTCGGGAAAAAAGGTCGCAAGTTGCGCCGAGTCAAGAATATGGCGCGACCAAAGATCATCCAAGGTCGACTTGGACACCAGATTGATCGCCGCATTCCACTTTCGAAGTAGAGCTGCAAAACTTTCCAGCCGCTCTGATGTTTCACGTGAAACATCAATTCCTGCTTCAGCCAGCCTATTACTCGTCATGCTCCAACTGCCTTCAACCCAGCCTTGCGGAGATGAGCTAGGATCAGCACAAGTGCAGCAGGGGTCATACCTTCTATCCGCCCAGCCTGTGCGATATTGCTGGGCCGATACCGCTGAAGCTTCTGCTTGAGTTCACCAGAAAGACCGGAAAGTGCTGAAAAATCAAAATCCAGTGGAATCTCAAGATATTCATCACGACGAACAGCTGCAGCATCAGAAAACTGGCGATCAGCATACTGAGCATAGAGAGCTTCCGTTTTGATCTGGGCCTGAATATCTGCTTCAAGTCCAGCAAAGATTGAACAAACCTGCCCGAATGCACTCACTTCCGCATCAGGATAAGCCATAAGCTCCAGCGCAGAACGTTTTGCTCCATCACGGCTGACAGCGATACCGATGGCTTCTGCTTCCTTTGCCGACAATCGAACAGCCGAAAGTGCCGCCTTCCCTGCTTCGATCTGCTCTATCTTACGACCAAACAACGTGCGCCTTTTCTCACTTACGCAGCCTATATTCAGTGCAAATGGCGTTAGCCTTTGATCTGCATTGTCTGCGCGTAGCGTTAGGCGAAACTCGGCCCGAGAGGTGAACATTCGATAGGGTTCTGTCACACCACGACCAAGAAGATCGTCGATCATCACGCCGATATAGCTTTGTGTTCGCGAGAAATGGATCGGATCACGCCCCAACGCAGCAGCAGCCGCATTCAAACCAGCCACAAGTCCCTGCGCCGCAGCTTCCTCGTAGCCAGTGGTTCCATTGATCTGCCCAGCGAAATACAATGCGGGCACCGATTTGCTCTCAAGTGTCGGCACCAGATCGCGAGGGTCGAAATAATCGTATTCAATAGCATAAGCAGGCTGGAGGATGCGCACATCCTCCAACCCTAGGATAGAACGCACATACGCTTCTTGCACTTCAACAGGCAAGGAGCTTGAAATTCCATTCGGATAAACAGTGGTATCCTCCAGCCCCTCTGGCTCCAGGAAAACCTGATGGCTGTCCTTGTCGGCAAAGCGAACTACCTTGTCCTCGATCGAAGGGCAATAGCGCGGCCCTACCCCCTCGATATGCCCACCATACATGGCAGAGCGATCAAGGTTCGCCCGAACAATGTCATGCGTTTTGCTATTGGTATGGGTAATGCCACAAGCGATCTGCCGCACAAAGGGGCGGCGGTTGTGGAACGAGAACATCGTTGGTTCATCATCGCCAAGCTGCTTGTCCAGCTGGTCCCAGCGAATTGTTGTGCCGTCCAAGCGGGGGGGAGTTCCAGTTTTCAGACGACCACGCGCAATTGAAAACTCTTCCAGACGTTCAGCAAGCGCAATTGACGGCTTGTCGCCCATACGGCCGGCACTATGCCGCACATCCCCTATATGGATGATGCCGTTGAGAAACGTGCCTGCAGTCAAGATCACCGTCGATGAGTGAACCTGTGTCCCATCAGCAAGGCACACCCCGGTGACACGGTTGCCCTGCATCAAAAGGTCACTCACTTCACCTTCAATGATGGTCAAATTCTGCATCGTCGAAAGTATTTCTGACATCGCAGATCGATAGATCTTGCGATCCGCCTGGGCTCTTGGCCCCTGCACTGCTGGTCCCTTGCGGCGATTCAGAAGACGGAACTGAATTCCAGCCCGATCTGCCACAACACCCATTACACCATCCATCGCGTCAATCTCGCGCACCAGATGGCCCTTTCCCAGCCCCCCGATTGCAGGATTGCAGGACATGGTGCCGATATCATGCTTTCGCAGTGTGACAATTGCAGTTTGTGCACCCATCCGTGCGGAAGCAGCGGCTGCCTCGCACCCGGCATGACCAGCACCGATGACAATTACCTGAAAATGTTTCACGTGAAACATCCCTACTTTCCGATACAAAAATTGGCGAAGATTTCGCCCAGAACATCCTCAACCCCGATCTTGCCGACCAATGAGTCCAAGGCCCGGATCGCCTCTCGCAGAGCCTCAGCCGCGAGTTCGATTCTGCCTGCCCCCATCCATAACTCAGCTTCGGCGCTTTCCAAACCCCGGATCGCGACTAGAACAGCCCTGCGATGGCGTTCACGCACAAGTGTGGAGGCATTGGAACTCAGCTTTTGCAGACGATCGCCAATTTCAACAACAAGCCGATCTATCCCAACGCCCGTTGTGCCGGAAACGGAAAACAGCGTGTCATCTTGGCGCAGGTCAGCCTTACCCAACACCACTAGATCATCTTCCAAGGGTTGCAGGGCAAACACTTCATCAGGTTCTGACAGCAGAAAAACCCGCAAATCAGCCCGTGCAGCCCGCTCAACTGCCCTTGATATTCCTATGGCTTCGACTTTGTCCTCGGCCTCGCGCAGCCCTGCCGTATCTAGCAACGTCACAGGAAGACCGCGCAGGTCCATCCTCACTTCAATAACATCGCGTGTCGTACCTGCAACGTCTGATGTTATGGCCGCATCCCGCCCAGCCAGGGCATTCAAGAGCGTCGACTTTCCAGCATTAGGCGCGCCGATGATTGCCACTTCGAATCCGTCACGAATACGCTCGGCGGCAGAAGATCCTGCCACTTCTGATCGGAATTCGACTAAAAGACCTGATAGTATCTGTCGAACCTCTGGTGTCACATCTACCGGCACATCCTCGTCAACAAAATCAATTGTAGCTTCAAGAAGGGCAGCTGCCCGCAACAACCGATCATGCCAGCCTTGCACCTTGCGACCGATATGGCCCGAAAACACGCGCAGCGCCTGCCGACGCTGAGCTTCCGTTTCAGCCTCGATCAGATCGGAAAGCCCCTCCACCTGCACGAGATCAAGCTGCCCATTTTCCAGCGCCCGGCGTGTAAATTCGCCGGCTTCTGCAAGGCGCACGCCTGGAATATCTCCAAGAACCCGCAAAATCGCAGATACTACTGCGACAGAACCATGAACCTGCAACTCGGCGACAGGCTCACCAGTGAAGCTGCGACCTGCGTCAAACAGCAGAACCAAGGCCTCATCCAGAACTTCGTTACCCGAGTACAGCCTACGTACGGCCGCTCGATGGCTTTCTGGCAAAGGAAGCCGCGTGAGGTTTTGCACAGCCATATGTGATGCTGCACCTGAAAGGCGGATTACAGAAACACCCGCCCTGCCCCTGGCCGAAGCCAGGGCAAAGATCGTATCCATCTCTGTTCCTCCAAGGCCAGTAAGGCTCAGGTATTCATCGAGTCGAAGAATTCACCGTTGGTCTTGGTCTGCTTCAACTTGGAAATCAGGAACTCGATCGCATCTGTCGTGCCCATCGGATTGAGGATGCGGCGCAGCACATAGGTTTTCTGCAGGTCAGTTTTCTCGACCAGTAGCTCTTCCTTCCGTGTACCCGATTTCAGGATATCCATTGCCGGGAACACGCGCTTGTCCGCAACCTTGCGGTCCAGCACGATTTCAGAGTTGCCTGTGCCTTTGAATTCTTCAAAGATCACTTCATCCATTCGGCTGCCAGTGTCGATCAGCGCGGTCGCAATGATGGTCAGGCTGCCGCCCTCTTCGATGTTCCGGGCAGCCCCAAAGAAGCGCTTGGGCCGCTGGAGTGCATTCGCATCCACACCACCGGTCAACACCTTGCCGCTGGACGGAACAACAGTGTTGAAGGCCCGGCCCAGGCGCGTGATAGAATCCAGCAAGATCACCACATCGCGCTTATGTTCAACCAGACGCTTGGCCTTCTCGATAACCATCTCAGCTACAGCAACATGCCGGGTGGCCGGCTCATCAAAGGTCGAAGACACAACCTCGCCCTTCACGCTGCGCTGCATGTCAGTCACCTCTTCCGGCCGTTCGTCGATCAACAGAACGATCAGATAGCATTCCGGGTGGTTTACCTCGATGCTGCGCGCGATGTTCTGCAGCAGCACTGTCTTGCCGGTGCGCGGCGGTGCGACGATCAGCGCCCGCTGACCTTTGCCGATCGGCGAAACAAGATCAATGATCCGCGCCGAACGGTCACGGATCGTCGGATCTTCAATTTCCATCTTCAACCGCTCATCCGGATAAAGCGGTGTCAGGTTGTCAAAATGCACCTTGTGGCGCGCTTTTTCAGGATCGTTGAAGTTGATCTTCGTCGCCTTGACCAAGCTGAAATACCGCTCGTTCTCACGCGGAGCCTGAATGACACCTTCAATGGTATCCCCGGTGCGCAGGCTGAACTGGCGGATCATTTCCGGGCTGACATAGATATCATCCGGTCCGGAAAGATAGTTTGCTTCCGGGCTGCGCAGAAAACCGAACCCGTCCTGAAGAACCTCCAGAACACCATCGCCGCTGATCTCCCAGCCCTCTTCGGCGTGTTCCTTCAGGATCGAGAACATCATCTCGCCCTTGCGCATGGAAGGCGCATTCTCGATCTCCCAATCTTCGGCCATGGCCAGAAGATCGGCCGGTGTCTTGGCCTTGAGGTCGGAAAGGTTCAGCCGTTCGGTGTTCATATGGAAGCCGCTTATCCAATGCCTGAAATACCAGGCAATCTGTCATGTCATTCGGGAAATGCTATGGGCCGGACGGCCCTGCATTGGCTGCCATAGGGCCTAACACGATCCGAGTCAATGTTTTCAGAACTTCACGATGACAGAGGCCACGATGACAAGCATCAACAATGTCGGCACTTCGTTCATCATCCGGTAGCGACGCCCGGCCAGCCTGTTCTGACCCTCTGCAAAATCCTTGCGGCGCAAACCAAGCCAATGGTGAAACCATGTCATTGCGATCACGCTGGCTGCCTTGGTCCAAGGCCAGACCATGCTCCAGTCAACAATCCCGGGCGTGAACACCAGCGCCAAACCGAAAACCCAGGTGGCGATCATCGCTGGATTCATGATCGCCCGCAGCAGGCGCCGCTCCATCGTCTGGAACAGCAGGTCAGTGCCATTTCCAGAACCCACCTCTTCGGCGTGATAGACGAACAGCCTGGGCAGATAGAACAGCCCTGCCATCCAGCTGATGACGGAAATCACATGCAGGAACTTGGTCCAGACATAGTACTCTGCCAGAAAATCGCCCATCGAAGCTCCTCCATCTCTCTTCTTCTTAAAGAAAGATATAAGAAAAGGAATGATGTAGTAGGTCGCAGGGATAACTGGACATCTCTCACCCTCCCCAAAGTTCTCCACACGCTGTTTTCGGTGGATAAGATTGCCTGTGTTTGTGCAAGATCTGTAAGCTGAGATATGAGAATCAGCCTTTTTGCCAAAGCTTTACGAGATTTCTTTCTTCTGCTTATCTTGCGCTACAGTTTTCCCGCAGCTGTGGGTAACGGTTTTTTCCAGTCTTGCCTTGGGCAACTTCACACAGGTGGAAAACCGGGGACGGCAACTTGACAAATTTGGGCTCTCCATCACAGCTGACCTCGAATAGCCCAGTTACCCGGATTCAAACGTCAAGAACAAAGCAGGATTTTCCACAGGATGACCCCCATAGCACCCCGCAGGTTTTTGCTCGCATCCAGCTCTGCCATCCGGCTTTCCCTGCTGCAGAATGCAGGCCTCGATGTCGTTCCCCAGGCCCCGCGTGTCGATGAAGAGACCATCCGCCAGGCGCTTGAGTCAGAGGGTGCGCAGCCGCGTGACATTGCTGATACTCTGGCCGAGATGAAGGCGCGCAAGATCGCAGAGCGGCATCTGGATGCGCTCGTCTTGGGATGTGATCAGGTGCTGGAATTTGATCGCCGTGTCTGGGGCAAGCCCGAAACGTTGGACAACGCGAGAGTGCAGTTGCAGCAGATGCGTGGCAAGCCCCATCGTCTGCTCTCTGCCCTCGTGCTGTATGATCGCGGAGAACCAGTTTGGCGACATGTCAGTCGCGCTGATCTGACGATGCGCAGTTTTTCCGACATTTGGCTTGAAGATTATCTTTCCCGTAACTGGGACAGTATCCGCCATTCTGTAGGCTGCTATAAGCTTGAAGAAGAAGGTGTGCGCCTTTTCAGTCGCATCGAAGGCGACTACTTTACCATTCTAGGGCTGCCCCTGCTGCCCCTGCTGTCCTACCTTGAAGCAAGAGGTTTCATCGCATCATGACCGACCATCCGCGCATCCCTCTTGCTGGTGTTATCGGCCATCCTGTCGCGCACAGCCGCTCGCCCGCGCTGCACGGCTTCTGGCTGAAACGTTATGGTATTAAAGGCCACTATATCCCGATGGATATCAGCCAGGGTGATCTGCCCGATGCATTGAAGATGCTGCCGAAGCTGGGTTTTGTCGGTATCAATGTCACCATCCCGCACAAGGAAGCAGTTCTGGCGCTGGCTGATATTGTCACAGACCGGGCTGCCTTGATCGGTGCGGCCAATACGCTGATCTTCCGCAAAGATGGCAAGATACATGCAGACAACACAGATGGCGCCGGATTCATTGCAAATCTGCGCCAGAATGCGCCACATTGGGTGCCATCTGTTGGGTCTGCAGCTGTTCTGGGGGCTGGTGGTGCCGCCCGCGCCGTGGTTGCTGCGCTGATCGAGGTTGGTGTGCCAGAAATTCGTATCGCGAACAGAACCCGCGCCCGTGCCGAGGCCTTTCGCGCGGATTTTGGCGCGAAGGTCACTGTCTGGGATTGGACGCAGGCTGGACGGATGCTCGACGGGGCGGCCACAGTGGTGAACACAACTGCACTGGGCATGACAGGCAAGCCAGACTTGGGTATTTCGCTTGAGGCGGTCGAGCGTGGAACGCTTGCCACGGATATCGTCTACACACCGTTGAAAACCCAATTCCTGATCGAAGCCGAAGAGGCTGGCGCGACGATCGTGGACGGGCTGGGGATGCTTCTGCATCAGGCCGCGCCAGGTTTTGAACGATGGTTCGGTCAGCGGCCAGAGGTTGACGAGGCAACACGCAAGGCCGTATTGGGCCTATGAAAACCTTTCGCCTTGGCCTTACCGGTTCCATCGGTATGGGAAAATCCACCACAGCAGATTTCTTTCGCAGGGCAGGTCTTCCAGTCTGGGATGCTGACGCTGCAGTTCATCGGCTCTATGCGAGTGGTGGCGCTGGGGTCGCCCCCTTGGGGGCTGTTTTTCCGGCCGCCGTGCAAGACGGGAGTGTTTCACGTGAAACGTTGAAGCGGTTGCTTCAGGCAGATCCTGCGCAACTGCCTCGGCTGGAGGCCATCATACACCCATTGGTCGCGCAGGATCGCGCTGATTTTCTGCAGGAATGTACTGCTGATATTGCTGTATTCGACATTCCCTTGCTGTTTGAAAAGAAGTCAGAATCTGAAATGGATGCAGTGCTGCTGGTCACGGCCCCAGCAGAGTTGCAGCGCGCCCGCGTTCTGGCACGTCCCGGCATGACCGAGGCACAGTTTGCCTTGATACTGGCACGTCAGATGCCTGATTCAGAAAAGCGCGCGCGCGCCAATCACATCATAGAAACGCTCAGCTTGCGTGCCGTCGAAGCGGCGGTCGAGGCACTGATCGCCTATATCCGGGAAACCCGCCATGCGTGAAATCGTCCTTGATACCGAAACCACGGGGTTCGAGCCGTCCGAAGGCCACCGCATCGTTGAAATCGGTGCGGTAGAACTGTTGAACCACCTCCCCACGGGCCGCACCTTTCACGTATACCTCAACCCTCAGCGCCCCATGCCAAAAGAAGCATTCGAGGTGCATGGTCTGGGGGATGATTTTCTGCGCGACAAACCGTTGTTCCGGCAAGAGGCACAGAACTTTCTCGATTTCGTCGGCACGTCGAAGATGATCATCCACAACGCTGCTTTCGACATGAAATTCCTGAACTGGGAATTGCGGACCCATGGTTTTCCCACGCTGCCCAATGATCAGGCGCTGGATACTGTGGCGATGGCCCGCAGAAAATTTCCGGGCTCGCCTGCCTCGCTGGACGCGCTCTGTCGCCGTTTTGGCATCGACAATTCGATGCGCGAAAAGCACGGCGCCTTGCTTGATAGTGAAATTCTGGCAGAGGTCTATCTGGAACTGATCGGCGGTCGGCAACCCGATCTGGTTCTGGCATCTGCACCGGCGGTGCGGCAAATTGTCGATACGACAGCAGATCCATCCTGGCGCCCACGCCCGCGCCCATCTGCGTTGCCTCCACGGTTGACCGAAGAGGAAACCGCCGCCCATCAGGCCTTTGTGGCAAAGATGGGCGACAGTGCGATCTGGTTCAAACGCAGCTGATCACTGCACCTGTTCTGGCTGCTGAGCCTGTGCCCGGCGTGCCAGCTCCTGCCGATACAGGGCCAGATAATCCACCGTATCGATGTTCAGCGGCGGGAAGCCACCATCACGCGTCACATCCGAGATAATACGCCGCACGAACGGAAACAGCAGGCGCGGGCATTCGATCAGCAGGAAGGGGTGCAGCTGTTCATCGGGCACGCCTTCCACATGAAAGATGCCACCATATTCCAGCTCCAGCAGGAACAGCGTTTCGCCACCGACTTTGTTCTTCGACGTGACGCGAAACTTGTTGATCACCTCATACTGGTGATCCGCAGGGCGCTTACGGGCGTCCAGACTTACGGCCACCTGAATATCTGGCTGCACGTCGCCATTCGTCAGGCCCTTCTGGGCCACCATGTTTTCGAACGACATATCGCGCACATATTGTGCAAGCACGCTCATCTTCACTTGCGGGGCTGCGCCGGGCGTCGCGCCATTGGCCTCGGTCATCGGTCTCTCCTGCTGTTCCCTGTAGGGCTGATCCTTCTGTAGCAGCAGAAATCCCACCTCTCAATGCCCGCGGCGTTTTAGGGTCGGGTCCAGCCAGAAGGGCCACGGTCTTGCGGCGCCTGCGTTTGCTCGATCTCGATGAACTCGCCGTCGATCACCACATCTGGCCGCCCGGTCTGATGGACGCCAAAGCCAGCAGTCGTCTGAACAGGCATCCGCTTGGCCACTACTGCGATCAAGGCCCGCCGCAGTGGCGGGATCAGCAGCAAAAGACCTAGCGCATCTGCCAGAAAGCCGGGCGAAACCAGAAGCAGCCCGGCCAGAAACACCACCAGCACATCAGCCGGAGGGGCTGTGGGCTTGCGGATGCCGTCCAGCGCAGCCCGCAGATCCAGCGCAGCACGGCGCCCCTGTCGCCGCATCACGGCAACGCCCAGAATCCCGGTGCCGAAGATCACCGCCAGCGATGGCAAAAGCCCGATCGCCCCGCCAAGGGTGATGAACAGCGCAATCTCGATCAAAATCAGCACAATGAACGGGCCAAACAGCCGCATGATATCCTCTCGCATAAACTTCCGGGCAGCAGCAGGTGGACTTGTGCAACCCCCTTCCCTACATAAGGATCATCGGTGCCGGATACCAACCCCCGGATACCATCCCTTTGCCGGTCGAGGTCTGTATGAACAGTTCATTGATCCAGCTCCTGGTACTTGCCGGGGTCGCGGTCTTTCTTATCCTCAAGCTCCGCAATGTGCTGGGCACCCGTGAAGGTTTTGAAAAGCCTCCTCTTCCGGCCGAGCCAGAGCCTGCCCGCACCTCTGCCCGTAATTTCGAGGTGATCGAAGGCGGCCCGGATCGTGACATTACCGATCACGTGGCAGACGGCTCGCCTTCGGCAGTTGCGCTGGCGGGGATGAAACTTGCGGAACCTGATTTTTCTGTGGGTACCTTCCTGCAGGGCGCACGCGGCGCTTATGAAATGATCCTGATGGCATTCGAGCGTGGTGATCTGGCACAGGTCAAGCCGTTCCTTTCGCCAGATGTCTATGACAGCTTCGCCGAAGCTGTTGCCGCACGCGAGGCCCAGGGTCTGACGGTTGATGCGAATTTCGTCGGCTTGCGCGAAATGGCGCTGCATGAAGCCACGTTTGATCGTGATACACGGCTGGGCGAAATCACGGTGCGCTTTGTAGGCGAGCTGACGACCGTTGTGCGCGACGCCAATGGCACAGTGATCGAAGGCAGCCCGACGGCCGCAAAGCGCCAACGCGATGTCTGGACCTTCTCGCGCAACATGGGCTCCGCTGATCCCAACTGGCAACTTACCGCGACCGGGGAGTGATGCGTGCTCTGGCTCGCATTGCTGCCACGGCAACCGCGCTCTGGCTGGGTGCGGGTGTAATGGCGGCTGCGCAGCAGGTACTTACCTTTGAAGAGCTTGATGGCTGGTCCGATGATGATCAGCGCCCGGCTCTGACCACCTTTCTGGAAACCTGTAATCTGCTGAAGGCCCCCGAATGGGGGCCACCTTGCGCTTTGGCCCGCGATGCTGACGGCAGCACCGAAAGTGCCCGCGCGTTTTTCGAGCTGTTCTTTCGCCCGGTGCTGATCGGTCGCCCACCTGCCCTGTTCACCGGCTATTATGAACCCCTGCTGGACGGCTCGCCTACTCGAACGCCGCGCTTTGCCTATCCTATCTATGCCCGCCCGCCCGAACTTCGTGATGGGGTTCAATATCACTCGCGGCAGGTGATCGAATCCGGGGTGTTGCGTGGGCGCGGGCTTGAGATTGCCTGGCTTGAAGATCCGGTTGATGTATTTTTCCTGCATATCCAGGGCTCAGGCCGCATCCGGATGCCGGATGGACGTGTGCTGCGTGTGGGCTATGGCGGGAAGAATGGGCACCCCTACCGTTCTGTCGGGCAGGAACTGGTTCGCCGCGGCACCTACACCGCCGATCAGGTCTCGGCACAGACGATCCGTGGCTGGGTTAAACGGAACCCGGCTCCGGGCAATGCCTTGCTTGACCATAATCCTTCTTACGTCTTCTTCCGTCGTCTGCCCGACTTGGCCGCTGACAAGGGCCCGATTGGGGCCATGGGCCGGTCTATCACCCCGATGCGGTCGGTGGCCGTTGATCCTGCCTTCAATCTCTTGGGGGCGCCGGTCTGGATCGAAAAGGATGGCCGTGCCCCTTTGCGGCGGTTGATGGTGGCGCAGGATACCGGTGGCGCCATCAAGGGCGCGCAGCGGGCTGATATCTACTATGGCACGGGTGATGCGGCCGGCGATGCGGCCGGCGTCGTCAAGGATGGTGGCCGGATGCTGATGTTGCTGCCGATTGACCTTGCCTTTGCGAGTGCCGAGCCGATCCCATGAGCCGCCGCCGATCCCTCCGCCCCGAAGAACAGGAGCTGTGGCAAGCTGTTGCCCGCACAGCCCGCCCGATGCACGGTGCGGTATTCCTGCGCAAACCCGAAGCCACGCCCGCAGAGCCGCCTGCTGCCTTCCATAAGCCCGAGGTGCAGCCGATCCCGCCGGCCCCAGGCCTGAACCGTTTTCGCATTGGCGAGCGTAGCCAGGCCAAACCCATGGTCGACGTGCTGGCTCCGCTTGCCGAACGTCTTGCCACTGCGCCTGTGTTGATGGATCGCAAGAACCATGACCGCATGATCCGCGGCAAACTGTCGCCCGAAGCGCGGATCGATCTTCATGGCATGACGGTGGCCGAAGCGCATCCCGAATTGATCCGCTTCATCCTGAACAGCTGGGGCACTGGATACCGGCTGGTCCTCGTCATCACCGGCAAGGGAAAACAGGGGCCAGATCATGGCCCCATCCCGACGCGCTATGGTATTCTGAAACATCAGGTGCCGCGTTGGCTCCATCTGCCTCCCCTCGGACCCTGTGTTCTGCAGGTGTCAGAGGCGCATCTGAAGCACGGCGGCGCAGGCGCCTATTACGTCTACCTTCGTCGTCCACGCTGACTTTGACATGTGCCTCACGCAGGCTTGTGTTGCCCGGATTGGGCTTCCGGAACAGCTTTGCCACAGCGACAGGAGGATAAACATGAAGCTGATTGCATTGACTGTGGGCCTTACCCTTATGGCAACGGGGGCGCAGGCCGAAATCCGCAAGGCTGTGGTGGCCGGCGGCTGTTTCTGGTGTGTCGAGGCTGATTTCGAAAAGGTCCAGGGTGTAAAGGATGTGGTCTCTGGTTTCACGGGTGGCACCGTAGAGGGGCCGACTTACAAGCAGGTGGTCAATGGCGGTACCGGGCATTTCGAAGCGGTGCAGATCACCTACGACGATGCCGTGATCTCTTACGCAGATCTGATGCACAAATTCTTGCGTTCTATTGATGTCACAGATGCCGGCGGCCAGTTCTGCGACCGGGGCGATACCTATCGCACTGCAATTTTCGTAGCGACAGAGGCTGAGCGTGCAACAGCCGAGGCTGCCATTGCCGAAGCGGCGAAGGTTCTTGGTCAGAAGGTTGTGACACCTGTGTTGTCAGCTGGCGACTTCTGGCCAGCCGAGGAATATCATCAGGATTACTACAAATCGTCAGATATCGTGCTTACGCGCGGCGGGCCGATGCAGAAGAAGAACGCATATCAATTCTACCGTGAAGGATGTGGCCGCGATGCGCGCCTTGCCCAAGTCTGGGGCGATCAAGCGCTGTCGCATTGATCCCCACAGGTCAGAACGGCAGGCCAGGCCCGCGTTTCTGCAAACGTTTCATGTTGGAGCTGGTGCGCTTGCGCACTGGCTTCAATGCAGCCATCGCAACAGCTGCAGCGCCAGCCCCACTCATTGCGGCCTGACCCGCAGAAAACGCGGATTCAGTCATGGCTTGGGTCTTTTCTTCGACCATACGCATGGTTTCTTCGGGCGCTACATTCCAGAGCCCTGCCATGCCCCAAAGCCGCATCGCGATAACTGCCTGTGCCTCGGCCAGCATCAGGCTGGTCTGCATGGACAGAGAAAAGGCTTCATTGGGCGTTACAAACATTACGGTTCCTGACTGTATCTGTCTTCAACTTGGCGCTGCCCTGCCCACCACGCAAGTACGACCTCAGGGAAATCCGACCAAAGTGTTAATTTTGCATGTCGGTTTTCATGTCAACGAAGTATCAGACCGCCTTCTTCTTGCAGAAATTTTACAATACTCTCAACACCTTGGCCTTGCCGCAGCCGGGCCATCACATAGGGTCGCGCACCACGGGCAATCTGCGTATCGGCCTCCAGCTGTGCCAGATCGACGCCGACATAAGGTGCAAGATCGGTTTTGTTGACAACCAGCAGATCAGATCGCGCCAATCCTGGCCCCTTCTTGCGCGGGATATCCTGCCCTGCAGCAGTGTCGATCACATAGATCGACAGATCGGCCAGTTCCGGGCTGAAAGTTGCTGCCAGATTATCGCCCCCGGATTCGATCAGGATCAGATCCAGATCCGCAAAGGCGCTGCGCAGATCGGCGACGGCAGCCAGGTTGATGCTGGCATCCTCGCGGATTGCGGTATGCGGGCAGCCGCCAGTTTCAACGCCACGGATACGCGCGGCCGGCAGAACCTGCGCGCGGGTCAGGTAGTCCGCATCTTCACGGGTATAGATGTCATTGGTGATGACTGCCATGGAACAGCGGTCGGCCAGCGCCGCGCAAAGCTTTTCCGTCAGCGTGGTCTTGCCGGCGCCGACAGGGCCACCGATTCCAACACGAAGAGGGCCATTGGGGCTGGTCATGTGCGAAAGATCCTGACTTCCAAAGTTTCATGGCGCATCGCAGCCATATCTGCACCGGGGGTAAAAGTGCCGATGCTGTCAAGCGGGGCGGTTGCAGCCTCGGCCGCAAGCGCGTTGATAATAGGGGCCAGTCTGGTCAGCATCGCCTGAGCCTCGGTCTGGCCCAGCGGCAGAAACCGCGTCGCCGCCGAAATCATCTGTGCCGCAGAGCCATGCAGGAACAGCGCCAGCACCTCTTGCGTGGCCAGATTCAACGAGGCTGTCGCCACCCCTACGGCGACAGGATAGGGCAGCAGTGGCAGCTCAGCCCCGGTAATCCCGCCGATCAGGGCACAGAAAGCCCGTCCCTGCTCCATCAGCTCGGTTTCGCGTTCGGCACAGCTGGCATAGCTGAGGATCAGGTCAGACAGCATCTGGCAATCGGCCCCCGCCCGGGCATGAGCCAGGATGATCGCATCCGTGCGCGCAGATCCGCGGCACAGGATCGCGGTCACCCAAGCCTCCACATCTGCGGCAGTGCGGATGATGCCGGTTGCCATCGGCTCTTCCAGGCCCTGACTATAGCCGAAACCGCCGATCGGAAAAGCCGGCGACAGCCATTGATGCAGTTTCAGCCGATCGTCAGTCATGAAAATGGAAATGCCCATCGCCATGGCTGTGTCCATGTCCAAAATCCGGACCATGATCATGGCCCATGGTGCGGCCGTGGCCATAGGCCCCCCCTTCGGGGCGGAAAGGCGCCTCGGCCAGCGTCAGCGCGGCCCCCAGGCCGGTCAGCATCTTTTCCAGCACATGGTCACGGCGGATCACCAGATGATCGCCCGCAATCTGGCAGGGCGTATGGCGGTTGCCGATATGCCAGGCCAGCCGCGGCAGATCGCCCCGGATCTGCACCACGGGTTCCTGCGCGGCAATCACCACAATCAACCGCCCATCGGACAGCTGAAAGGCATCGCCATGGTCCAGACTGGTGGTTTCGCCCAGATCAACCAGAAAGCTGCTGCCATCTTCGGCCTGCAAGCGTTTGCGACGCAGAAACCGGGTATCATACCCCAGAATGACGCGGCTATCCGCCTTCAGCCAGTGGCCAGAGCGGAGGATGGAATGGGCGGTGATCTGTTCCATGATTCGTTAACTCTCCGGTCGCAAACTGGTTGGGCAAAAAGGAATCCATGATGGCCGACCAGACGCTTCTTGATGAACTGGCCGCTCTGCGCGCCCAGATCCGCCAGCTTCAAGCACGGGAAGCCGCGCTTGCGCTGGAGGTGGAAGATACCCCCCACCCGGCGCCACGGCCGGGCTGGCCAATCCGTCGCGCCGGGCAGGGGAGGGCTTTGCACTAGAACAGGAAATACCTCTGTGCCAGCGGCAGTTCTTTCGCGGGTTCACAGGTCAGCAGAACACCATCCGCCCGCACCTCATAGGTTTCGGGGTTCACCTCGATCATCGGGGTGGCGGCGTTCAGCTTCATGTCGGATTTGCCGATGCTGCGGGTGCCCTGCGCCGCATACAGCTGTTTCTGCAGGCCCAGTTCGGCGCCCACGCCATTGGCGATGGCCGCACCCGAAAGGAAGGTGGCACAGCTCATATGCCGCGCCCTGCCCAAAGCACCGAACATCGGGCGTGAATACATCGGCTGCACCGGAATCGATCCATTCGGATCGCCCATCTGCGCCAGCACGATCATTCCGCCCATCAACACCATGTCCGGTTTCGCGCCAAAGAAGGCAGGCGACCACAGCACCAGATCGGCGCGTTTGCCCACCTCTACGCTGCCGATATGGCGGGAAAGTCCGTGTGTTATCGCAGGATTGATGGTGTATTTGGCGATATAGCGGCGGACGCGGAAATTGTCGTTTGCGCCGGTTTCCTCGGCCAGCCTGCCCCGCTGCACCTTCATCTTGTGGGCGGTCTGCCAAGTACGGGTAATCACTTCGCCAATCCGCCCCATGGCCTGACTGTCGGACGAGATCACCGAAAACGCCCCCATATCATGCAGGATATCTTCGGCGGCGATGGTTTCCTTGCGGATGCGGCTTTCCGCAAAGGCCACATCCTCGGGGATCGACCGGTCAAGGTGATGGCAGACCATCAGCATGTCCAGATGTTCCTCAACCGTGTTCACGGTGTACGGCATCGTCGGGTTCGTCGAAGACGGGATCACGTTCTGGCTGCTGACCACGCGCATGATATCGGGCGCATGGCCACCGCCCGCCCCTTCGGTATGAAAGGCGTGGATGGTGCGGCCCTTGATCGCGGCCAGGGTATTTTCCACGAAACCGCTTTCGTTCAGCGTATCGGTGTGGATCATCACCTGCACATCCATGTCATCGGCCACGCTCAGGCAGCAGTCGATGGCGGCGGGAGTGGTGCCCCAGTCTTCATGCAGCTTCAGGGCGCAGGCGCCGGCATTCACCATTTCCACCAGCCCTTCGGGTAGCGAGGCATTGCCCTTGCCCGAAATCCCGAAGTTCATCGGAATGGCATCCACCGCCTGCAGCATCCGCCCGATATGCCAGGGGCCGGGGGTGCAGGTGGTGGCCAAGGTGCCATGCGACGGGCCGGTGCCGCCGCCCAGCATGGTGGTCACGCCCGAATGCAGCGCATCTTCGGCCTGCTGCGGGCAGATGAAATGGATATGCGCATCCATGCCGCCGGCAGTGACGATGCGGCCTTCGCCGGCGATCACATCGGTGGACGGCCCGATGATGATGCTGACACCCGGCTGGGTATCGGGGTTGCCCGCCTTGCCGATGGCGGCAATGATGCCGTCGCGCAGCCCGATATCCGCCTTGTAGATGCCGGTATGATCAACGATCAGCGCGTTTGTGATCACGGTATCTGCCGCGCCGCCGGCCCGGCTGATCTGGCTCTGGCCCATGCCATCGCGGATCACCTTGCCGCCGCCGAACTTCACCTCTTCGCCATAGGTGGTCAGATCGCGTTCGACCTCGATGATAAGATCGGTATCGCCCAGGCGCAGGCGGTCGCCCGTAGTGGGGCCATACATTGCCGCATAGGCGGGGCGCGAAATTCTGACAGCCATTTACAGATCTCCCATGACCTGTTGGTTGAACCCGTAGACCCGGCGCAGCCCGCCGAAAGGCACCAGCCGCACCTCACGCGCCTGCCCCGGCTCGAACCGCACCGCCGTGCCCGAAGCGATATCCAGCCGCTTTCCACGCGCCGCCGCACGATCAAAGCTCAACCCCGCGTTGGTTTCGGCAAAATGGTAGTGGCTGCCCACCTGAATCGGCCGGTCACCCGTATTCGCCACCATCAACGTGATCGCCTCTGCCCCGTCGTTGAGGGTGATAAAGCCTTCAGCAGGAAAGATTTCTCCGGGTATCATGGGCACCTCTTAGCGGATCGGGTGGTGAACGGTGACAAGTTTGGTGCCATCTGGAAACGTGGCCTCCACCTGAACCGAATGGATCATCTCGGGCACGCCGACCATGCACTGATCCACCGTGATCACATGGGCTCCCGCCTCCATCAGATCGGCAACAGCGCGGCCATCGCGCGCGCCCTCCACCACGAAATCGGTGATCAGCGCGATGGCCTCTGGATGGTTGAGCTTCACGCCACGGGCCAGCCGATTGCGCGCCACCATGGCCGCCAGGCTGATCATGAGCTTTTCCCGTTCGCGGGGGGTCAGGTTCATGCGATATCTCCATTCATCTGCCAGACCCTGGGCAAGGGTCGGCCACGCAACTGGGAAAGTAGCCGCGCCATCTGTTGTTTCAGCGGCCAGAGCGCGGGTGCGGCCAGACGCAGGATCAGCCGCCCATTCCAGGCTGACAGTGCCGTATCACAATCAGGGTTGGCCAGAAGTGGGCGCAGGGCCGATGCGGCATCTTCTGCGCCCTGTGTCACGAAGGCAATCACTGCATAGCAACGCGCAGCGCCCAGCAGTGCCGGCAGGTTGCCATCAGCCAGCGCCCCAGGCCCCAGCGCCAGCGTATCTGACCAGACCGGCCGACCGCTACGCAGGATCTGCCGCTGGTCGATCAGCCGGGCGGCCGACAGGGTTTCGCCCATGGCATGGCGCCCCAGAACCAGTGTTTCGGCCATCAGGCAGCTGGCATCGGTTGCGAGCGTGATTGTCGTCTTGCGGTGCAAGTGGCTGTTTTCAAACAGTATGGTTTCTTGCGGCAACCAGTCCAACCGCCCAGCCTGTGCCACTTCCAGCGCCACTTCCACCCTGGCCTGCCCGCTGGACGCGGCATAGGCGCGTTCGGCAGTCTGCGTTGTTGCCGTCAGCGTCAGATCGGGGGCAACGGTCAGCGAAAACCGCAGGCTATCGCCTCCTGTCAGCCCGCCAGAGGTGTTAAGAAACACCACCTCCGCCGGGGCACCGCCGCCCAAAGGCAGAAAGGCCTTGGCAGAGCCGCGCTGATACAGCCCGGAAAGTGCGGCCCGTCCGCCCCGCATGGCAATGGCCACCTTGGCCTCGCCATGGCTGCGTTGCAGAGTTGCGGCTTCCGGCCCGTCCAGCATCATGCCCCCCGTATTGCGGGCCAGAGTGCATCAGTGCCACCGAAGCACAAGAGCAGGCACAGTCAGCGCGATAGCAGTGTTGGATATCTGCATATAATTTGTGCAGAATGACCGTATTTTAACATCTTGCTGCTTTAGCAGGCCAGAATGACACCCTATTGCACAAGCAGCTCCGCATGAAGCGCCCCGGCGGCGTTTATGCTTTTCAGGATATCGATCATGTCATGCGGGGCCACGCCCAATGCGTTCAGTCCCGCAACCACATCAGACAGGTTAGCCCCTTCGGTGATTTCGGCCAGACCCGTGCCGGGCGCCTTTTCGATACCTGCGGTGCTGCGCGGTACCACAACAGTTTCGCCCGCGCTGAACGGATTGGGTTGGATCGCCAGCGGCGCCTCCTCCACCCGCAACGTCAGGTTGCCCTGTGCCACGGCCACGCGGCTGATCCGTACATCTGCCCCCATGACGATGGTGCCGGATCGCTGATCCACAACCACCCTTGCCCGGGTTTCAGGCTCCACCAGGATATTTTCCAGACGTCCGATCACATGCGCGGGCGAGGCCATCCGCGCCCGGCCGATATCCAGCGATACAGTGCCCGCATCCATCATCGTGGCGATGCGGCTGCCAAATTCACGGTTGATCGCATCCTCGATCCGGCTTGCCGTTGTGAAATCCGGGGCGCGCAGGCCCAGACGCAACGCCGTGATCGAGGTGAAATCGAACTCCACCTCGCGCTCCACGCGCGCACCCGAGGGGATGACACCGGCCGTCGGCACCCCCTGCACCACACGCGCAGCCTCACCCTCTGCCATGATGCCGCCGGCGATGATGGTGCCCTGCGCCACGGCGTAGATCTCGCCATCCGCGCCGTTCAGGGGCGTCATCACCAGCGTGCCCCCCAACAGGCTTTTGGCATCACCGATGGCCGAAACCGTAACATCAATCCGTCCGCCGGAGCGGGCGAAGGGCGGCAATGCGGCTGTAACGAAAACGGCGGCCACATTCTTGGGTCGAAAATCCTCACCAGTGACATTGACGCCCAGCCGTTCCAGAAGATTGGCCATGATTTCTTCGGTATAGGGCGTATTGCGGATGCCGTCGCCAGTGCCGTTCAGCCCGACAACCAGGCCATATCCCACCAGATCATTGCCGCGCACGCCGTCGAACTCCACCAGATCCTTGATCCGCACCGGGCCTGCGAAAGCAAGACCCGGCAGCAGCAGCAAAACCATCAGCAACCGGATCATCGCAGGTAATCCGACAGTTTCAGCCCTGATAGCCGTGCCGTCACCGCGAACAGCATGTCGAGCCTGTCTTGCGCGGCGGTCAGTCGGGTTGCGGTTTCGAATTCGTCAATCTTCAGCATATCCACGCGGGCCAGAGCCAGGGCCGCCTTTTCGGCGGACATGCGGCCCTGCACCTCTGCGATCCGTTCTTCTGCCTGACCCATCCGGGCGGCGAGCCTGTCCAGACCCGGCTGTGCCGCCCGCAAGGCAGATCCGGCAGCAACCGCAAGCTCTGCCTGCGCTTCCATCGCCAGCGGGCTGTCCTTCAGCATCGCAGCCATGGCAAAGGCGCTCAGTGTCTGGCGAAGAGCCGGGTCTGCGGCGGTGATGTCGAGCACAAGGTTTTCACCATCTGCCAAGGGAACGGTGGCGCCAGCAGCCCCGCGATACCCAAACCGGGCCGGATCGTTGAACCAGTCTTCGATCCGCTGCTGCAGTTCCGCCGCAGTCGTGGCCCCCGCCGTTGCATCGCGCAGCTGTGCCAGCATGTCTTCACCCACAGGCAAGGGCGCGCGATCGCTGTTCATTCCTGAAAACACATACCGCCCGGCGGTGACCGTGTTCAGCGTTGCCACGGCAGACAGAAAACCAGCCTCACCGGCCGCAGCCATCCCGACAAGGCCTATTGCGCCACCGCTTTCCGCTGTCGCCAGATCATTGGCCAGATCGGCAGCGCTGCTGTCGAGCCGTGCAAGGCTGGCCTGCATCCCCTCCGCCCGGATCTGCAGATCTGCGGCCGAGACCGAAAAGGCCTCCAGCCTTGACAATGTGGCATCCAGTGCGTGCAGGGGGGCCAGATTTCCCTGCAGCCGCGCCGTCACATCTGCCGTCAACCCCGTCGACATCTCTTGGGAAAGGGTTTGGATGGTGAGCTTTGTCGCAGCCACATTGCGCTGCATCAACAGCGTGCGGGCCAGATCGCCCAGTGAAACCATGGTCATGTCAGATCCCCAGTATCGTGCCGATCATGTCATCAGCCACTTGCAGCACGCGGGCATTGGCTGAAAACGCTTGCTCCACCAGCAAAAGCTGCTGCAGTTCCCGATCACTGTCGACGCCTTGCGCGGCTGCGCTGGTGGCAAGCCCGGACAATCGGGCGGTGGCAAAGCTGTCATCCGCTTCGGCCTCCAGGCGGCGTGTGGCGATATCCGAAAGCAGCGCCGAGGCATGGCTGGCCGCGCTTTGTCCCGTACCATTGGCAGTGGTCAGGGCCTGATGCAGCCGCAGGATCTGTGCAGGATTGCCCACTGGCCCGGGGGTTCCTGCGCCGATTCCGTCGCGCAACAGGGCAAGGTTGCCGCCTGCCGCCGGATCAAGGCGTGGATTGATCTGCAGGCTCTGCGCCAGGCCCGGCATATCCGAAGCAAGGTTGGCGGTGAACAGGCCCGCCTCCCCCTGCACCAGGGTCGGGTCTACCCCATTTGCGGAAAACCGGGCAATCAGATCGGCAGCCAGCATGTCCAGGCCCTGCTGGACATCCGGGGCGAGCCTGTCGCGGATCGCAAAATCGGTCGCCAGACTGCCACCGGACACCAGCCGCCCTGCCGGATCGACAGTCTGGCCGTTCAGTGTCAGGCCAGACAGCCCCGCACCAGCCGACAGTTCGGGGGCCATCTGCTTCGCCGGTGTAAAGCCGAAGACGGCGGCTTGCCCGTCGATCAGTGCCGCCCCGCCTGCGCTGAAAAGGGCAATCCGGCCATCGCCCCGATCCACCTCGCGCAGGGGCAGGATTTGGGCAATCGCATCGATCTCCTGCTGGCGCCGGTCCTGAAGGGCCGAGCTGTCGCCGCCCTGGGCAGTCACCGCCATGATCCGGTTGTTCAGATCCTCCACCCGGGCAAGGCTGGTATTGAGCGTGCCGATCTGGCTGCCGATCCGGGTATCTGCGGCCGATCGGGCATCTGAAATGGTTCTGGCAGCATCGGCAATCCGGTCTGCCAGATCGGCTGCCGCCTGCACCGCCTTTGCCAGCAGCGGTTCAGACTCCGGCTGCGCCGCGGCCATCAGAAAAGCAGCATCCAGATCGGCAATCCGCTGCGTCAGCCCGCCCGCATCTTCGGCCAACCCCAGCGCGGCTTCTGCGGTTTCCAGAAAGCCGCGCCGCCCGGCCGCCGCTGCATGTTCGGCTGTGGCCACGCGGCGATCCGCCAGCAGCGCCTGATCCTGCAGCCGCGCAATCCCCAGAACGGAAACCCCGGCACTTTCGGCATGGGTGCCCAGTTGCGTTTCGCGCCGGGCATAGCCGGGGGTGGCGGCATTGGCGATATTGGCAGAGATCACTTCGGCCATGCGCGATGCAGCCGTCAGGCCAGACATGGCAGCCGACATTGCAGAAGACAGGCTCATGATATTCCTCAGGTTTAAGGGTGGTCCCGGCTGTCATCACAAGGGATCAGCGTTTGATGTTCGTGGTTTCCTGCAGCATTTCATCCACCGTCTGAATCACCTTGGCATTGGAGGAATAGGCGCGCTGGGTCTGGATCAGGCTGGTCAGTTCTGCCGCAACATCGGTGGTCGATCCCTCGCGCGCATAGCCTGCGATATTGCCCGTCGGCCCTTCACCAGCATCCCACAGGAAGAAGGCACCCGAATCCGGCGATACGCCATAGGCCTGATTGTCCAGCGGGGTCAGGCCGTCGGGGTTGGGCACATCGACCAGCGGCACCTGAAACAGCGTGCGGGTAAACCCGGTGTCATAGGTGGCCACCACCAGACCTGCCTCATTCACCTCCACCCCCGTCAGCGTACCAACCGGAGAGCCGTCCTTGCCCACCGCCGTGGGCGAGAAACTGTCACCGATCTGGGTCAGCAGCGATTCACCGCCGGGGGTGCCGATCTCCATCTCCAGCGGTCCGCCGCCCAGATCAAGGGTGATCGCGCCAGTGGCTGCATCATAGGCCCCGCCCGCAACCACGGTCACAGAGGCCAGCGCCCCGCCGCCGTCGCGTGTGGCATCGAACACCAGATCATATTCGCCCACCACTGCCCCGTCCGATGCGGAATCCGTCACCACCATCCGCCAGCTGTTCGAACTGCCATCGGCAGGCACCGTGGGCGTGAAGGTGAACTGCAGCGATTCCGTGGTGCCAAGATTGCCGTAATATTCCACCGTCAGTGGCAAGGCCTCGCCCGTCGCCTCGGCTTCTGTTCCGGTGGCGGGCAGGTTGACCCCCAGTTTCACCGCCGTGGTCGGATCACCCGCCAGATCATTGGTGCGGATCACCACGGGTTGCAGCCCGCTGACCGTATCGCGCGACGTGGCAGAGATCGTGCCATCCGCCGCCGCAGGCCAGCCCATCAGCACCAGACCGGAATCGGTTTTCAGATAGCCGTCACGGTCCGGGCTGAAAGAGGCGGTTGTGGTCAGCTGCAGGGATTCAGCCGAAATGGCATCGGCATCGGCCTGGGGGGCGACAGGCAGCATCCCCCGCCCCGATACCGCCAGATCCAGCGCGCTGGAGGTTGAAACCAACGCCCCCCGTTCCGCAATCAGCCGCGAACTGCTGCTGCGCACGCCCCCGGCAGAATAGCTGGAGGCGTTCTGCTGACCGGTCATCACCAGCGCCTCGAAATCGGTGGTGACCCGTTTGTAGCCATAGGTGCCGGAGTTGGCGATATTGTCCGATATGGTGGCCAGCCGGTTGGCATTGGCATTAAGCCCGGCCACACCGGCATTCAGGGCAGAAGAAATCGTCATGCAAAGCGCGCCTTTCTGAACCTCGATTCCATCGTGTGAAACCAAGGCTGCGCCCTTCGCCTTAAGATTGCCCTAACCGGACCCGGCTTTCCGTCAGCGATCCCGCCGCAACAGCACGATTTCGACGCGGTTGTTGCGCGTTACCATCGGATCTGCCGTTACCGGCTTGCGGTCGGCATGGCCCGCAATGCGCCGCAGCCGATCCGCAGGCAGCCCTGCCTGTTCCAGCAGGCTGCGCATCGCCTGTGCCCGTGCCGCCGAAAGATCCCAGGCCGGATTGCGCCGCAACACCAGCGGATAGGCCCGCACATGGCCATTCACCGCAATACCGTTGCGGGTGATCGCCAGAACTTCGGCCAGCATCCGGGCCAGCGGTTGCAGCACGGGGGCAGGATCGGCCGTTTCCGCCAGAAACAGCGGGTTGTCGTCCAGATCGTAAAGCTCGATCACCAGCCCCTCATCCGTCACGCGGGTCACGACATGGCGCAGCGCCATTTCCATCGTCATGCTTTCGCCGCCAAAGGCTGTCAGCGCCCGGTCTATATCTGCCTTGGCCGCCGCAAGCGCACCCTCTTCCCCCGGATCTCGCCCGCCGGCGATGCCGGTGCCTGATTTCGCCTCCAGCTTGTCGGAAAACATCGCCTCGCCATGCAGCACATCTTCACCCCCCGCAGAGCTGCGGGTCAGTGAAATATTGGGGTTGAAGTAATCCGCTACCCCCTTGCGCTGTTTTTCCGTCGTTGCGCCCAGCAGCCACATCAGCAGGAAGAAGGCCATCATGGCCGTCACGAAATCGGCATAGGCCACTTTCCACGCCCCACCGTGGTGCCCGCCGCCGCCTACGATCTTCTTCCGTTTGATGATGACTGGCGCGGCATTTCCTTTGCCCGCCATCACACACACCTGTTTTACACCCAGCCCCAGAATGGCCGATCGCGGTGAAAGACGGCTTAACAGCTAAAAAGCCGGGCAAAATCAGGCGAGCAGATGCACCGGCCCGCCCGCCGCCTGCGCATCGCTTTCATCATGTGTCACCAGCAGCGTGGGCAGGCCTTCGGCGCGCGCATGTTCAAAGGCAAAATGGCGGATTTCAGATCTGAGGCCTGCATCCAGCCGCGAAAACGGCTCGTCCAGCAGCAGGGCGCGCGGGCGGGCCAGCAGGGTTCGCATCAGCGCGGCGCGGGCGCGCTGCCCGCCAGACAGGGTGGCGGGGTCACGATCAAAGAACCCGCTCAGGCCGGCCCGGTCCAGCGCCGCTTCTATGGCCTGCCGCCGGGCGCTGCGGCCGCGCAGGGCGGGCGTCAGGCCGAAGGCCAGGTTTTCACCTACGCTCAGATGCGGGAACAGCAGCGCTTCCTGAAACATCAGGCCGATGCGCCGGGCTTCGGCAGGCAGGTTCCCCACATTCAGCCCATCCAGAAAGATCTCGCCCTGCAGCCGGAATTGGGGCGCCAGATGGCCGCCGATGGCATCCAGCAGCGTGGATTTGCCCACCCCCGATGGGCCCATCACCGTATAGATCATCCCCGGTGGCACCGAAAGATTCAGCGCCGGAAACAGCGGGGCGCCGCCATGCGGGGTCAGGGTCAGGGCGCGCAATTCCAGTGTCATCCAGCCCTCATGGCGCGGCGGTTGCGGAACATCAGGGCCGGCAAGCCCAGGGCCAGTGCATAGGCCAAGGCGGGCAGCCCCGCCAGCAAAAGGCCCGAAACCGCCGCCGCCCGCCGGTCTGCGCCAGAGGCCAGCGCCACGGCCTCGGTGGCCAGCGTGGGCACGCGGCCCGCCCCCATGAACAGCGTGGGCAGAAACTGCGCCGTCGACACCGCAATGCCAAGTGCTGCGGCGGCCAGCAGCGGTGCCGCCAGCAGCGGCAGCTTCACGCGGAACAGCCGCCGCCCCGGGCCGGCCCCCAGCGCTGCGGCGGCACGGATCTGCCTCTGGTCGATCGACCGCCAGGGATCAGACAGCGCCAGCAGCACATAGGGAAAGACGAACAGCATCTGCGCCCAGAAGACCGCAGGCAACCGCTGCAGGCCCAGTTGCAGAAACAACCCGTTCAACCCGAACAGAAATCCGATCTGCGGCAGCAGCAGCGGTGACAGCAGCAGGCCCTCGGCCCAGCGGGCACGCGGCATCTGGCCCCGGTCTTCGCCCTCCAGCCAAGCCACGGCCAGCACCAGCGCCAAGGTCGTTGTGGCCAGTGCCAGCACCAGCGTCGTGACCAGCGGTCGCGCCCAGCTGCCCCACATCCAGCCCCGCAGTGTCAGCCCCTCGGGCCAGAGATCAGGAAAGCTCCACCGGAAGGCAAAGGCCCAGACCGCGATCAACAGCAGCGCCGAAACGCCCGCCAGCAGCAGCCCTTGCCCCAGCGCCGCGGGCAGCGCCAGGTTCAGCCGTCGCCCGCGCCCGCCCCGCATGATCCAGCGGCGCCCGGCACGGGCCATGCCGCGCTCCGCCAGCCACCACACCCCGATCACCGCTGCAATCAGCAGCACCAGAAGCACTGCCCCGGCGCTCGCCGGCAGAATCATGGCCGGGTCAGGGTCGGTAAAGCCGCGGGTCAGCACCACAGCCAGCGTTGGGGGCTGGCCAGGGCCAAGGATCATCGCCATATCCACCACCGACAGGGCATAGGCCAGCGTGATGAATACCGGCAGCCGGACCAGCGGGTATAGCTGTGGCAACACCAGCTTCAGCCAGACCGCCCCCGCCGAATAGCCCAGAGACCGGCCCGCTGCCATGATCTGCGCCATGGGCAACCGCGCCTGTGCCGCAGCCAGCATCAACAGCAGAAACGGCATCTCCTTCACCGCCAGCCCGAACAGCAGCGCCAGACCCTGCGCATCATTCACCGTGGCAAAGGGGGGTGGCACCTGCCAGCCCATCGGCAGCGCGATCACCCGCGCGATCCAGCCCGAAGGGGCCAGCAGAAAGGCCAGCCCCAGCGCCAGCGCCGCATGGGGCGTGGCCAGCAGCGGCGGCATCATCCGCAACACCGCCGGAAACCGGGCCAGTAACCCCAGCGCCGCCAGCAGGGCCAGCAGCGTAGATCCGATGCCGGTGAACAGCGTCAGCGCCAGGCTCGTGCCAAAACCCGGCAGCCCGATCAGCTCGCGCAGCGGCGCCAGTGTCGGGCCTGCCTGCCCAAGCGCCGGCAGATGGCCCAGGGCCGCCGCCAGCGTCAGCCCTGCCCCGGCGGCAATCGGCAGGGCGAACCCCACCAGGATCACCGCCAGAACCGCAGCCCGAAGCCCGCGGCCGGCCCGCTTCATTTCGTGCTACGCTGCGCCCAGTCTGCGGTCACACGGGTCATCCAGCCGGGATGCGGCTCCAGCAGCGTCGGCCCCAGATCCTCCAGCCGGGGCAAGGCCGGCGCTGCGGGCAATGCCGCGAACAGCGCCTGCTCCTCTGGCCCCAGCTTTGCCGGATCCAGCACCGAAAAGCTGCCAAGGATGCTGATATCCTGCGCCTTGGCCTGCGTGGCAGGCTCCAGCAGGAAATTCGCCACCACCTCGGCGCCGGCCTTGTGGGCGGCATTATACGGAATGGCGACAAAGCTGATATTGCCGATACTGCCCCCCTCAGGCACGAAGACCCGGGCGGTTTCGGGCAGCAGGCCCTGTTCGATGAAGGCCGCCGTCGATGCCGGGTCAAAGCTCATGGCAATGTCGATCTCGCCATCGTTCAGCAATTTGGTCTGCACGCTTTCATCTTCGGGGAAAGCCTCGCCGGCCCGCCACAGATTGGGGCGCAGCGCGTCATACCAGGCCCAAAGCGGGGCAGTGGCCGCTGCATAGCTTTCATCGGTGGGCGCTGATTGCAGGGCTGCGGCATCCGGTGCCAGTTCGACCAGCGCCTGTTTCAGAAAGGTCGCCCCCATGAAATTCGACGCATCAGGATGCGTCATCCGCCCGGGATGCGCCGCCGCCCAGTCGACAAAACCCGCCATCGAGCTCGGCAGATCACCCGCCCGCGCCGTATCGGCCACAAAGACGAATTTCGCCAGCCGCCACGGGCTTTCCATGCCATCGACCGGCACGGTGAAATCGACCGAAGCTGCCGATTCCGGCGACAGATCAAGATATTTCGCATTCGGCAGCTGCGGCACAAACGGCCCGTGCAGCAGCCCCTGCTCTTTCATCGCCAGAAAATTCGGCCCGTTGATCCAGATCAGATCCACCGCGCCATCCGCATCCTGGCCGACGGTCTTTTCCGACAGCACGCGCGTCACCGCCTCGGCAGTATCGGTCAGCTTCACATGTTCGACGCTGACGCCATAAAGCCGCTCGGTTTCATTTCCGACCCAGGCCAGAAAATCATTGGTGCGCGTATCGCCGCCCCAGGCGTTGAAATAGACTGTCTGGCCGCGCGCGGCCTCCAGCGTGGCTTGCCAGTCATCGGCGAGCGCAGGGGTGACAAGGGCAGAGCAAAGGGCAAGGGCAGCAAGAAAACGCATGAAACCTCCGGATGTTTGTTCCGGTGTAGCGCGCCTATGCCGTTCCGTCACCTTCCCCACGCGAAGGTGATGAACGCGCTGCCCCAGACTCTGGCCCAGACTCTGCCGCCGACAGCGCCGCCTGCACATCCTCCAGCCGCCAGCCGATGCGGCGGGTCAGCCCGTCGCGCACCGCCCAGAACAGCAGCCGATAGAAGGCCCGCTTCTGATCGCCCTGTTTCAACCCGCGCAGCAGCCATTTCGGCAATACGATGGCCAGCGCCGGCCAGAACCAGATTCCCGCCGCCCGGCGATACAGCAGCAGCAGGTTGCGGTGGTAGAAATAGGTCTTCCAGATCGGACGAAACGCCCCATCCGCCGAAAAGGTGGAACAATCATGCTCAAACCGGATGCCCGGAAAGAACCCGATCCGGCAGCCGATCGCCGTCAGGCCCAGCGTATACAGCCCGTCTTCGGCATAGACGAACAGCCGCCCCTCCGGAAACCCGCCACGCTCGATGGCATGGCGCGACAGAAACAGCCCGACGAAGGACGCCCCATCCACCCGCATCGGTTCTGTCCGGTCGAAATCGGCATCGTTCAGATGAAACGCCGCGCGCCCGCCGCCGGCAAAGGTGCGCAGAAAGATCTTCGGATGCCAGAACGGGTTCAGCACCGGCCGGTTCATCCCGCACACCCGCCCATCGGGAAAGCGCACGGCGGCCGCCACGGCATCCCAATCGTCGGTTTCGGCCGCCCGAAACGCCGCCACCGCGCCCGGCTCTGGCCGGGCGTCATCATCCTGCACCAGCACCCAGTCCGGCGCGTGATGCTGCATCGCATGGCGCAGCGCCAGCTCGAACCCGCCGGCCCCGCCAAGGTTTGCCGGCGACAGGATCAGATCCAGCCGCGGATCGGTGATCCCCGCCAGCATGTCGCGCGTGCCATCGGTCGATCCATTGTCCACCACCACCAGCGCGTCGATGGGTTCGGCCAGCAGCCGCTCCACCGTCGGCCCGATCTGCGCCAGACGGTTGTAAGTGACCACAACAGCACAGATGCGCGCCGCAGACATCAGAGCGGGTTGACCGTGAAGGCAGGCATCTTTTCCTGGGCTTCCGTCGCCGCCAGGAAGCGGCGCCCGCAATCCAGCGCCTCGCGGATGGTCACATCCATATCAAGGTAACGATAGGTGCCCAGCCGGCCCACGAAGGTCACATTCGGCTCAGCCTCGGCCTTGGCGACATACTCGGCCAGCAGCGTCTTTTCCGCCACCTGCCGGATCGGGTAATACGGAATATCCTCCGGCCCGCAGGCGCGCGAGAATTCCTTGTACAGCACCGATCCCTCATGGCTTTCCCAGGGCGAGAAATGCTTGTGTTCGGTGATGCGGGTATAGGGCACATCCACATCGCCGTAATTCATCACGGCACAGCCCTGATAATCGCCCTGATAGCTGAACCGTTCAAAATCCAGCGTGCGATAGCCCAGCCGGCCCAGATCGAAGCCGAACCAGCCGTCAATCGGGCCGGAGTAGAACACATGGTCATAATCCGCCGCCTGAGCGCGGCTGAACGTGGTGTTCAGCCGGACGGTGATATTCTCGTGGTCCAGAATCCGTTCCACCATGGCGGTATAGCCGTTTTCCGGCATCCCCTGAAACTGGTGGAAGAAATAGTTGTCGTCATAGTTGAACCGCACCGGCAGCCGCTTCAGGATCGAGGCCGGCAATTCACTGGGCGAACAGCCCCATTGCTTGATCGTATAGCCCTTGAAAAACGCCTCATACAGATCCGGTCCGACAAAGCGCAAAGCCTGTTCTTCAAAGGTCTGCGGGTCGCTGATCGTGGTATCGGCCTTGCTTTCCAGAAAGATCTTCGCCTCATCGGGGCGCAGGGTCTGGCCGAAGAACTGGTTGATCGTGTGCAGGTTCACCGGCAGCGAATAAACCGCCCCCTGCGACGTGGTCTTCACCCGGTTCTTGTAGGGCAGGAAGGTTTCATAGCGGTTCACATAATCCCACACCTCGGCATCATCGGTGTGAAAGATATGCGGGCCATAGATATGCACCATCACATCCGTATCGGCATCGCGTTCGGTATGGC
>Ga0154510_1005_pt2 | contig 62848 bp, 59 predicted proteins | sample RifGroE1_FD_115989 | JGI IMG/M metagenome (GOLD analysis project Ga0154510, IMG submission 115989) | Rhodobacteraceae bacterium GWE1_64_9
TTCGCGAACGGGAAAGCCCACCGGCTCTACCGTGATCTTCGCCATGTCGAGGCCCTGTTCAGCGGCGAAGATCGGGAATTGTGCCCAGGCGCCATCCGGCGGCGGGGCGCCCAGCGCCTTGCCCTCCAGATCTTTGGGGGTGGTGATGCCCAAGGATTTGCGGCCCACCACGGCGAAGGGCGGTTTGTCATAGACCATCATCACCGCCGTCACCGGAGCGCCGGGGTTCTGATCCAGGAATTTCATCAGGCTGTTGATATCGGCAAAGCCCACCGGAAAGGCGCCGGTGGCCACTTTCGGAATCGCACCCAGCGAGCCGGAGCCTTCGGTCACTTCGACCGCCAGCCCTTCGGCGGTGTAATAGCCGTTGTCTACCGCCAGGAAATAGGGCGCGGCCGGGCCTTCAAACTTCCAGTCCAGCGCGAAGGGCATGGCGGTTTCGGCCAGCACGGGCGCGGCAAGAAGGCTGGCGACAAGGGCAAGGGCGGCGGGGCGGTGATGGAACATATTACACTCTCTGCGGGGTCTTTTCCTGATCTTGGCGCGGATTCGGACCAGAAAAAACGGAACCGCCCGCAGCGGGGCATCCGGTGCGGGCGGTTGATCGGGATTGTGGCATCAGGGGCCAATCTGCCCGCAGAACGGGCAGATTGTCAAAATCAGCTGCGCGGTTTTGGCGCTTTGCCCCCCATCATCAGCTTCAGTTTCATGATGGCGACATAAAAGGACGCCACGAAAAAGATGCCGATCACCGCCGAAGAGGCCATGCCCCCCAGCACGCCGATGCCGATGGCGCGCTGTGCCCCGGCGCCTGCCCCCGTGGCGATGGCCAAAGGCAGCACGCCCAGCATGAAGGCGAAGGTGGTCATCAGGATCGGGCGCAGCCGCTGTTTTGCCGCTGTCACCGCCGCATCGACCAGCGGCATCCCCTTTTCATACAGGCTATGCGCGAATTCGACGATCAGGATGGCATTGCGCGCGGCCAGACCCACCGTGGTCAGCAGACCCACCTTGAAATACACATCGTTCGACTGGCCGAAGACCAGCGCCGCCGCCAGGGCGCCCAGAACCCCGATCGGCACGGTCATCATCACCGACAGCGGCACCGACCAGCTTTCATAGAGCGCGGCGAGGCAGAGGAACACCACCACCACCGACAGCGCATAAAGCAGCGGCGCCTGATTGCCCGACAGCCGTTCCTGATAGGAAAGCCCGGTCCAGGCCACGCCATAGCTGCCGGGCAGATCGGCCACCAGCTGTTCCATGGTTTCCATCGCCACGCCGGAAGACACGCCCTTGACCGGCGAGCCGCTGATTTCCAGCGCCAGCGTGCCGCCATAGCGTGACAGGCGCGAGGGCAGCTGTTCCCAGGTCTGGGTGGTGATGGCGCTGAACGGCACCATTTCATCGGCGGAATTGCGGGCGTGCCATTTTTCGATGTCTTCCGGCTGCATCCGCGCCTCGGCCACGCCTTGCACGATCACCGGGCGCAATTCACCGCCAAAGACGAAATCATTGACGCTGCGCCCAGAAAAGATCACCGACAGCATCGAATTCACTTCGGAAATCGACAGGCCGAACGCGGTGGCCTTCTGCTGATCCAGATCCAGCCGCAGCGCGGTTTCGCTGGCACTATCGGCCCCGCGCAGCCCTTCGACCAGCCCGCTTTCGGCGGCCCGTTCCGTGAGCGTGGTGGCGGCTGCGGCCAGAGCTTCGGCCCCGGCGCCGCCCTGATCCAGCAGATACATGTTGAACCCGGCAGAGTTGCCCAGACCCTGAATCGCCGGCGGCTGGATGAACACAACCCGCCCGGCACGGCCGTTCAGGAATTTGGCATTGGCCCGCTGCACCAGCGTTGCCACGTCAAATCCGGCCCGGTCGGCAAAATCATGCAGGCTGACGAACAGCATCGCCCGGTTCGGCCCGGTGCCGCCAAAACCGAAGCCCTGCGCGGCAAAGACCGACCGCACGGTATCGGATTCCTCGGTCAGCAGATAGGATTCCAGCTGCTGCACCACGGCCAGCGTGCGTTCGGTCGTGGCGCCATCGGGCAGTTCGACGATGACCATCATGGTGCCCTGATCTTCCTGCGGCAGGAAAGAGGTGGGCAGCCGTTCGTACAGCAGCGCCACCGCCCCGCCGATGGCCACCAGCACGATCAGCGACCGCAGGGCGCGGCGCGACAGATAGCCCGCTACCCCGCCATAGCCCAGGGTCGCCCGTGCCAGACCGCGGTTGAACCAGCGTGCAGGCGCGATGCCGCCCCCATGATTGCGCGGTTTCAGCAGCACCGCGCACATGGCCGGCGTCAGGATCAGCGCCACCCCCAGAGACAGCACCATGGCCGAGATGATGGTGACGGAAAACTGCCGGTAGATCACCCCGGTCGATCCACCCATGAAGGCCATGGGCAGAAACACCGCCGATAGCACCAGCACGATACCGATCAGCGCGCCGGTGATTTCCTTCATGCTTTTCTCGGTCGCCTCCACCGGGCCGAGACCTTCTTCCTCCATCACCCGTTCGACGTTTTCCACCACAACGATGGCATCATCGACCAGCAGGCCGATGGCCAGCACCATGGCGAACATGGTGAGGGTATTGATCGACATGCCAAAGGCCGACAGCACGCCGAAAGTGCCCAGCAGCACCACCGGCACGGCGATCGTGGGGATCAGCGTCGCCCGCCAGCTTTGCAGGAAGACCAGAATGACAAGGAAGACCAGAACCACCGCCTCGATCAGCGTGTGATAGACCTTTTCAATGGATTCCTTGACGAAGGGCGAGGTGTCGAAGGGGGCATCGACCGTCACGCCTTCGGGCAGGGCCGAGGCCAGGCCCTGCATCGTGTCGCGCACCGCAGCGGCGGTGCTGACGGCATTGGCGCCGGTGGCCAGCGACACCGAAAAGCCCGCCGCCTGTTTGCCGTTGAACCGGGCCGAGGCGCCATAGCTTTCCTGCCCGATCTCCACCCGCGCCACATCGCCCAGAAACACGGTCGATCCGTCTTCATCGACACGCAGCAGGATGCGTTCGAATTCTTCCACCGATTTCAGCTGTGATTGCGCCGTGACCGACACCTGCAGCTGCTGGCCCTGCACGGCCGGCCGGTCGCCCAGGGTGCCCACGGTGACATTGGTGTTCTGGGCCGAAACCGCCGAGGTCACATCCGAAGGCGTGACGCTGTATTGCACCATCTTCAGCGGATCGAGCCAGATCCGCATGGCATAGCCCGAACCGAAGACATCCACCGAGCCCACACCTTCGGTGCGCTTGACCGGATCAAGGATGTATTGTTCCACCAGATCGCCCAGCTCGGTCGAGCTGCGGCTGCCATCTTCGGAAATCAGCGCCCCCACCATCAGGATCGACGAGGTGGAGCGCGACACGTTCAGCCCGTTCTGCTGCACCACATCCGGCAATTGCGAGGTGATGAGCTGCAGCTTGTTCTGCACCTGCACCTGCGCAATATCCGGGTCTACCGTATCGTCAAAGGTCAGCGCCACCGAGGCCGAACCCTTGCGCGAGGTCGAGGTCATGTACAGCAGCCCGTCCAGCCCGGTCAGCCCGTCTTCGATGACGGTGGTGACCGAATTCTGCACGGTTTCCGAAGAGGCGCCGCCATAGCTTGCAGAAATCCGCACGGTGGTGGGGGCGATATCGGGATATTTCGAAATCGGCAGCGACCACAGCGCGAAGACGCCGAACAGCATGGTCACGATGGCCAGAACCCAGGCAAAGACCGGGCGGTGAATGAAGAACGATGCCATCCCCGCTTACTCCGATTGCGCCGGGGCGGTTTCAAGGTCGCGCACCACGCCGTTTTCGTCGATCCGCACCGGCACCGGGGCCACTTCGGCGCCCGCGCGCAGATTGGTGGTGCCATCGACGATCAACTGCTCGCCGTCCTTCAGGCCATCCACCACGACCCAGGCGTTCTGGTGGCTGCCATCGGCGGTGATGCGACGCTGCACCGCCTTGCCGTCTTCGGCCACCCAGACGGTCAGCGCGCCCGCCCTGTCGCGCGAGGTGATCATCTGCGGCACCAGGATGCCTTCGATCCGCCCGATCTCCAGCGCGCCGCGCAGGAACATGCCGGGCAGGATGCGGCCATCGGGGTTGGCGGCACGAAAGCGGTATTCCACCGTGCCGGTGGTGGTGGAAACCTCGCTGCCCGAGGCGACCAGAACGCCCTGCGACGCATAGGTGGAGCCGTTTTCCAGTGTCAGGGTGATATTGAGCTGTTCTGCCGCGCGGATGCGGCCGCTTTCGATCTCGTCGCGGATCTGCAGCATCCGGGCCGAGGGTTCGAACATATCCACCTCGATCGGGTCCAGCCGGGTGACCGTGGCCATGATATCGGATTGGCTCGCCGTCACCAGATCCCCGACCGAAACCTGCGCCAGACCCGAGATACCGTCAATCGGGCTGGTCACTGTGGTCCAGCCCAGTTCGATTTCCGCCAGATCCAGCGCGGCTTCGGCGCTTTGCAGGGCGGCTTTGGCCTGTTCATATTCGGCGCGGGCGGTTTCCAGATCGGCCTGCGTCACGCCTGACCCCACCAGACGTTCCGCCCGGTCCAGCGTGGAGCGGCGCACCGTCACCCCCGCGCGGGCCGATCCCACGGCCGCCTCGGCGGCGCGCAGATCGGCGCGGGCGCTGGTGTCATCCAGCTGGAACATCGGGGCGCCACGGGTGATCGGCTTGCCCGGCTCATACAGGATTTCGGTAATCACCCCGGTCATCCGGGGGCGGATATCGGCCTGTTCATAGGCAACGGCCCGGCCCGGAAGGGTATAGCTGCGCGGGACCTCCTGCAGTTCGGCGGTAATCACCCCCACCGAACGCGGCTTGGTCGGTGCTTGCCCTGCCCCCCCTCCGGTCTGCGCCAGCAGCGGCAGCGCGGCCAGTGTCAGAACCGACCCGATCACCATGGCCCGGCCCATCCGCCACATCCCGCCTGTTCCGCCCATATCCGCCATATCGAAATCCCCTTGGTATTCTTGCTGCTTGTCCGAAGATCACCGGCCTTGGCAGACGGTGACGGCTTTCGAACGTCAGACAAGGGCGTATCCGCCGCACCCCACGGAAATATGATCGGAATTCCGCCCTCTGCCGCCCGTTTCGTCACCGCTGCCGCAGGGCCACAGGCCGGAACGACATGCCGGCGTCGTTTTCTGGATGCCCCCTCCCAGGTCCGGCGGCTAGGCTGACCCCAGATGACAGGAGAACCGCGATGCTATCCGCCTTTGATGCCCGCGATGCCACCGATCTTGCCGCCCTTGTGGCGCGGGGTGCCGTCAGCCCCGATGCGCTGCTGGATGCCAGCCTGGACCGGATGGCGCAATGGAACCCCCGGTTGAATGCCGTGGTGCTGGTGCAGGAAGCCGTCGCGCGGCGGTCCATTGCCGCAGGCCTGCCGCGCGGGCCGTTTCGCGGCGTGCCCTTCCTGCTGAAGGATCTGGGCTGCGAGGCAGTGGATTTTCCGTCGCATAACGGATCAAACCTGCTGGCCGATACGCAATATGCGCGGGATTCCGCGATCTTTGCCCGCATCCGCGCCAGCGGCGTGGTGACCTGGGGCCGGACCACCAGCCCCGAAGGCGGCATCGGCGCCGCGACCGAGGCGGCGGTTTATGGCGGCCCGACGCGCAACCCCTGGAACCTGGATCACACCTCGGGCGGATCATCGGGCGGGGCCGGGGCGGCGGTGGCGGCGGGCATCGTGCCCTTCGCCCATGGGTCGGATGGCGGCGGATCGGTGCGGATACCGGCCTCCAGCTGCGGGCTGTTCGGGTTCAAGCCCACCCGGGCGCGGCTGCCCGATGGCCCCTATGCGGGCGAGGGCTGGGCCGGCATGGCGATCGACGGGTTCCTGACGCGCAGCGTGCGCGACACCGCCGCGATGCTGGATGCCTGCGAAGGCGTCGATCCGGGCGCGCCCTATTGGGCACCGCCGCTGGCACGGGGCCATATGCAGGCAATCAGCCGCCCGCCGCGCCGGTTGCGGGTGATGGTCTGCGACACCACCTTTACCGGCGATCCGATCCACCCCGAAGTGCGCGAAGCGGTTCTGGCCACCGCCCGGCTGCTGGAAAGCCTGGGCCATCATGTAGAGCCGGGCCGCCCGAGGGCCGATATCAAGGCGATGATGCGGGCCTGGACCGATATTGTGGCCTGCGGCACCGCCCTGGGTGTGCGCAAGGCGCTGGCCGCCAAGGGCCGCGCCCTGCAGCCCGGCGATGTGGAGGGGGTGACGCGCGGCGCCATCGCCCATGCCGCCACCCTGTCCGGCGCGGATTATCTGGAGTCGGTGGGCCGCATCCATGCCTTTGGCCGCGATATGGCGGCGGTCTTTGATCCCGAGGATGGCGCAGGCTGCGACATCATCCTGTCGGCCACATTGGCCGAACCGCCCGCCAGCATCGGGCGTTTTGCCCATGATACCGAAGATTATCTGGCCTATCGCACCGGGCCGGGCGGGATCTTCGATTATTCGCCGTTCTGCGCCGCCTTCAATGCCTCTGGCCAGCCTGCGGCCTCGCTGCCGCTTGGCTGGTCATCCAACGGGTTGCCGTTGGGGGTGCATCTGGCTGCACGCTTTGGAAGCGATGAAGAATTAATCGCTCTTTGCGCAGAAATCGAACATTCGCAACCATGGATTGCGCATTACGCGAAACTTGAAGGATAGGTCAGGTTTTTGTTGCGCCACGGCGATTCCGTCGCAAAATATGATCAAAATATCGGAGGCGAGTCACCTTGACCCATGTGAATGCCATCGAGGCGCGGAACACGATCAAGGCCTTCGGGCAGGGCGATGCAGCGGTTCGCGCGCTGGATGATGTATCCGTGACCATCCGGCAGGGCGAGTTCTTCACGCTGCTTGGCCCCTCGGGCTGTGGCAAGACCACGCTCCTGCGGCTGATTGCCGGGTTCGAAATGCCCAGTTCCGGCATGATCCTGATCGACGGGGCCGAGGTCACGAACCTGCCGCCCAACCGGCGGCCAGTGAATACGGTGTTTCAAAGCTATGCCCTGTTCCCGCATCTGACCGTGGCCGAAAACGTGGGGTTCGCGCTGAAGATGCAGGGCCGACCCAAAGCCGAAATCACCGAAACGGCCGCGCGGATGCTGGCTCTGGTCAAGCTGGAACATCTGGCCGGGCGCAAGGTGGCGCAGCTTTCGGGGGGGCAGCAGCAGCGCGTCGCGCTGGCCCGGGCGCTGGCGCCGCAACCCAAGGTGCTGCTGCTGGACGAACCGCTTTCGGCGCTGGATCTGAAGCTGCGCAAGGAAATGCAGGTCGAGCTGAAACGCCTGCAGATGGAAACCGGCATCACCTTCGTTTTCGTCACCCACGATCAGGAAGAAGCCCTGACGATGAGCGACCGCATCGGCGTGATGAGCGCGGGCAAGCTGCAACAGGTGGGCAGCCCGCGGGACATCTATACCCGCCCGGTGAACCGCTTTGTGGCCAGCTTCATCGGGGAAACCAACTTCCTGCCCGTCACCCCGTCGCAGGGCGGCGTGAAACTGGGCTGCGGTGCGGTGGTGGTGGCCGAAGGCGAGGGCAGCACCCTGACCATCCGCCCCGAACAGATGCGGCTGGTGGCCGCGGGCGAACCGGGCACCCTGCCCGCACAGGTGGAAAATCTGGTCTATTTCGGCACCGATACCCATCTGAACCTGCGCCTGCCCGATGGCGAATTGCTGACCGCGCGGGTGCAAAGCCCGCCCTCGGGCGATGCCGGTTTTGCCGCAGGGCAGGCCATCGGCGTGGCCTTCCTGCCGGGTGCCGCCCGGCTGATCCGGGATTGACCGCATGAGCCCCGCCGAAGAACAGCAGATCCGCCAATCCTCCCGCAACGGCTGGCTGCTGTCGGCCCCGGCGCTGGTGATCCTGACGCTGGCCGCCATGGGGCCGCTGCTGGTGGTGATCCTGTATTCCTTCCTCACGCCCGGCCAGTATGGCAATGTGGTCTGGGATTTCAGCTGGGATGGCTGGATCAGCATCCTGTTCACCCGCGATATCTTTGACGGCACTCTGGGCCTGGCCGATGCCCATCTGACGATCTTCTGGCGGTCCATCAAACTGTCGCTGCAGACCACGCTGCTGACCTTTGCCGTGGGCTTTCCGACCGCCTGGTTCATCGCCACGCGGCCCCCCAAGGCCCGGGCGCTGTGGCTTTTCCTCATCACCATTCCCTTCTGGACCAACCTGCTGATCCGCACCTTCGCCATCAACGAAGTGCTGCGCAGCGAGGGCCTGATGAACACGCTGCTGATGAAGATCGGCCTGATCGCGGCGCCGATCCAGGTGATGTATACCGATACGGCAGTGCTGATCGGCATGGCCTATGTCTATCTGCCGCTGATGGTGCTGCCGCTGTTTGCCGCGATCGACCGCTTTGACCTGCGGCTGCTGGAGGCAGGCTATGATCTTTACGCCAGCCGCTGGCAGGTGCTGCGCCATGTCATCCTGCCCATCGTCAAGCCGGGGATCGTGGCCGGGTCCATTCTGGTCTTCGTGCCCTCGCTGGGGGCCTATGTCACGCCACGGGTGCTGGGTGGCGGCAAGAACATGATGATCGGCAATTTCATCGAGCTGCAGTTCCTGCAGGGCCGCAACTGGCCGCTGGGCGCCGCGCTGTCGATCCTGCTGCTGATCGTGGTGATGATCGCGCTGCTGATCTACACCCGCGCCGCGGGCAAGGGGGCCAATCCGCATGGCTGAACGCCGCTTCGATATCGCCCGCCTGCCGGGCTTTGCCACCATCGCCATTGCCGCCTTCGTGGTGCTGTATGTGCCGATCTTCACCCTGGTCGCCTTCAGCTTTAACGGCGGCAATTCCATCGCGGTCTGGAGCGGGTTTTCCCTGCGCTGGTATACCGATGCCTGGGCGAACGAGGCGGTGAAGGCCGCCACCATCCGGTCGCTGGTCATTGCCAGCAGCGCCGCGATCCTGGCCACCACCGTGGCCACCATGGCCGCCATCGGCACCACCCGCCGCCGGGCGTTCAAGGGCCAGACGCTGATCTATGTGGCGATCAACCAGCCGCTGATGGTGCCCGAAATCGTGACCGCCGTGGCCTTGATGATCGTGTTCGGCATCGTGAAACAGGCCACCGGCTATCAGGGCCTTGGCTATCTGATCCTGGCCCATGCCGCCTTCTGCGTGCCCTTTGCCTATCTGCCGATCCGGGCCCGGCTGGAAGGCATGGATCTGAGCCTGGAAACCGCCGCCGCCGATCTTTACGCCACCCCCTGGCAGTGCTTTCGCCATGTCACCCTGCCGCTGCTGGGGCCGGGCATCATCGCCGGGGCCATGCTGGCCTTCGTCATCAGCCTGGATGATGTGGTGATTACCGAATTCGTGAAATCCGGCGGGCAGGATACGCTGCCCACCTATATGCTGGGCCAGATGCGCCGCGCCATCACGCCCGAGGTCAATGCGATCTCGACCCTGCTGCTGATGCTGACCGTGGTGCTGCTGACCGCCTTCTTCCTTCTGACCCGAAAAAAGGCCTGACTGACCCGAAAAAGGGCTGACCAAAAGCCCGTCCCTGCCACATCCAACAGAGAGAGACGAAGATGAAAAACCTTCTGACTGCCACAGCGCTTTTGCTGGCCACCACCGGGCTTGCCTCGGCGGAAGGCGTGCTGAACCTGTACAACTGGGGCAATTACACCAGCCCCGATCTGCTGGCGAAGTTCGAAAAGGAAACCGGCATCAAGGTGACGGTGACCGATTACGACAGCAACGATGTGGCGCTGGCCAAGGTCGAGGCGGGCGGGCATGGCTTTGATCTGGTGGTGCCTTCGGCCAATTACGTGCCGATCTGGGTGGAAAAGGGCCTGATCGTGGAACTGGACCAGTCGAAACTGGCCAATCACGGCAATATCGCGCCGGAATGGAAAGATGTGGCCTGGGATCCGGCCCGCAAGTTCACCATTCCGTGGCAGTGGGGCTCCACCGGGATTGCCGTCAATACCAAGGTCTATTCCGGCGATATCAACACCTCTGACATCTTCCTGAACGTGCCGGCCGAACTGAAGGGCAAGATCAACGTCGTGCCCGAAATGAACGACATCATCTCGATGGCCACGATGTGGGCGGGCGGTCAGCCCTGCAGCGAAGATACCGAAGTGCTGAAAAAGGCCCGCGACGCGCTGCTGGCGGCCAAGCCCGACTGGATCGCCATGGATTACGGCGCCACCGAAAAGCTGACGAATGGCGATTGGGCGGCCTCGGTCAACTGGAACGGATCGACGATGCGCGCCCGCGTCGGCACCAATGGCGATGTGGCCTATGGCTATCCGAAAGAGGGCTATCCGCTGTTCATGGATTCGGTCGGCCTTCTGAAAGATGCGCAGAACGTGGAAGAGGCCTATAAATTCCTGGATTTCGTGATGATCCCGGAAAATGCCGCGATGATTTCGGCCTTTGCCCGCTATGCCAATGGCATTGCCGGGTCCGAAGCCTTCATGCCCGAAGACATGAAGACCGCCCCCGAGGTGGTGATCCCGGCAGAATTCAAGGCGGCGGGCGTGTTCCTGCCCACCTGCACCGGCAAATCGCAGGAATACATTTCCGCCATCTGGACCGAGCTGCAGAAATAATCCCCTTCGGGCGGGCCGCCAAAGGCCCGCCCCCTTCCCCCCGGATTTCCCATGACCGCCGATCTGATCCTGATCCATGCCCGTGTCCTGACGATGGACGCGGCAAACCCCCATGCCGAAGCCGTTGCCGTTGCGGGCGGCAAGATCCTGGCCATTGGCGCCACCGCCGATATCGCGGCACTGGCCGGCCCCGACACCCGGGTGATTGATGCCGCCGGGCGCAGCGTGCTGCCGGGTTTTGTCGAAAGCCATCTGCATCTGGTGCTGGGCGGGGCCGAACTGACCCATCTGCACATCGGCGGGCTGCATGGGCTTGATGCCATCCGCGCCGCCTTTCTGGCCTTTGCCACCAAACACCCTGACCGGCCGCTGCTGATGGCGCAGGGCGCGGATTACGGCATCCTGGGCCATGCCATGACCCGGCATGATCTGGACGCAATCCTGGCGGATCGGCCCATTGCCGTCACCTCGCACGATCACCACACCGTCTGGGCCAATACCGCGGCGCTGCAGGCGGCGGGCATCCTTCAAGGCCTCGCCACCCCGCCGGGGCATGAGGTTGTGATCGGCGAAGACGGCCTCGCCACCGGCGAACTGCGCGAGTTCGAGGCCTTTGGGCCGGTGATCGCGCTTGGCGGCGAGGCGCGGCTGAACCTTGGCATCGCCACCGGCGCCGAACCCGACCCCTGGCCCACCGCCGCCGAGCTGATGGTGGACAAGGACAAGGTCGAGGCCGGGCTGCACCACTGCGCCATGCACGGCATCACCAGCATGGTGAACATGGATGGCAACCGCTTCACCCTGGCGCTGCTGCGCGAGATGCAGGCCGAAGGCCGGTTGCTGGCGCGGGTGAAAGTGCCCTTCCACTTCAAGCCCCATATGGATCTGGCCGAGCTGGACAGGGCCGAGGCGATGCGGGCCGAATTCAACGACGACTGGCTGCAATCAGGCTTCGTGAAGATGTTCATGGATGGCGTGGTCGACAGCCGCACCGCCCATATGCTGAACGATTACCCCGATCAGCCCGGCCACCGCTCGGAACCGCTGTTCGAACCGGAACGCTTCAAGGCCATCGCGACAGAGATCGACCGCCGCGGGTTGCAGATCGCGGTTCACGCCATTGGCGATGGCGCCGTGCGCACCACGATTGATGGCTATGCGGCGGCGCAGCAGGCCAATGGCCGGCGCGACAGCCGCCACCGCATCGAACATATCGAACTGATCGACCGGGCAGACATCCCCCGCCTCGGTGCGCTTGGCATCACCGCCAGCCTGCAGCCGCCGCATCCGCCCGGCGCGATGGATTTCCCGCTGGAACCGACGCTGACGCGGATCGGCAAGCCGCGCTGGCCCGATGCGTATCTGTGGCGCACGCTGGCCGAGGCCGGGGCGCCGGTGGCCTATGCTTCTGACTGGCCGGTGACGGATGTTTCGGTGCTGCGCGGGTTGCAGGCCGCGCTGACCCGCCAGCCCTATGAGGGCGGGCAGGATGAGCGGCTTTCGCTGATGGATTCGCTTTACGCCTATACCGCAGGCGGCGCCTGGGCCGCGCATATGGATCACATCACCGGGCGGCTGGTCCCCGGCATGGCCGCCGATATCGTGATGATCGAGGGTGATATCGAAGCCACCCCGCCGGATCAGATCGCAGGCCTTGGCATTGCCCTGACAGTTGCAGGCGGGCGCATCACCTGGCAGGCGGAATAGGAAAGGGCGGGGAAATCCCCGCCCTTTGCCTTAGAAATCCAGATTTTCCACGTTCAGCGCGTTCTGCTGGATGAATTCGCGGCGCGGCTCCACCACATCGCCCATCAGCTTGGTGAACACGTCATCCGCCTCGGCCACGTCATCGACGCGCACCTGCAGCAGGGTGCGCGCATCCGGGTCCAGCGTGGTTTCCCACAGCTGTTCCGGGTTCATCTCGCCCAGACCCTTGTAGCGCTGCAGCGACAGGCCCTTTTCACCCTCGGTCAGAATGGCCTTCAGCAGATCGGTCGGCCCGTGGATGGGCAATTCACGATCCTTGCGCACCAGCTGCGCCTCGGTGGTGAAATGCTCTTTCAGCCCGCCGGCAAACTGGCTCAGCTTGCGCGCCTCGCCCGAACGCAGAACGGCACCATCCAGTGTGCGCAGCTCTTCGACGCCGCGCAGGATCCGGCTCAGCCGGATGCCGTGATCCTGGGTGATCCGGCCAGACCAGCCTTTTTCATATTCCAGCGCCACCGCATCCAGCCTTTGTGCCACGGTATTGGCCACCAGCTGCAGATCGCCATCCGCGCGGCCCGCGTCAAAGGCCCCCGACAGCGCGGCCTGTTCCAGAATGCCGCGCGGGTAATGCGTCGGGAAGGCATCCAGCACCCGGCGGAACGACCGCGCGCCTTCCACCACGCGGGCCAGATCGGCCCCCGCGATTTCGGTGCCATCGCCCAGCCGCAGAACGGCGCCTTCGGTGCCCTGCTGGATCAGGTAATCCTCGAACGCGGCCTGATCCTTCAGGTAAACCTCGGATTTGCCGCGCGCCACTTTGTACAGCGGCGGCTGCGCGATATACAGGAACCCACCATCAATGATCTGCGGCATCTGCCGATAGAAGAAGGTCAGCAGCAGGGTGCGGATATGCGCGCCATCCACATCGGCATCGGTCATGATGATGATCTTGTGGTAGCGCAGCTTGTTGATGTCGAATTCGTCGCGCCCGATCCCGGTGCCCAATGCGGTAATCAGCGTGCCCACGGTTTCCGAACTCAGCATCCGGTCAAACCGCGCGCGTTCCACGTTCAGGATCTTGCCGCGCAGGGGCAGAACCGCCTGCTGCTTGCGAGACCGGCCCTGTTTGGCCGAACCACCCGCGCTGTCACCCTCGACGATGAACAGTTCGGAAAGCGCCGGGTCTTTTTCCTGACAATCGGCCAGCTTGCCGGGCAAGGAGGCCACATCCATCGCCGTCTTGCGCCGGGTCAGTTCACGCGCCTTGCGCGCCGCTTCGCGGGCCAGCGCCGCCTCGACGATCTTGCCGACGATGATCTTGGCCTGCGACGGGTTTTCTTCAAACCACTCGCTCAGCTTTTCGTTCACCAGGTTTTCAACAGCGGGGCGCACTTCGCTGGAAACCAGCTTGTCCTTGGTCTGGCTAGAGAATTTCGGATCGGGCACCTTCACCGACAGCACGCAGGTCAGACCTTCGCGCGCATCATCGCCGGTGAAATCCACCTTCTCGCGCTTGGCAATGCCGCTGTCCTGCGCATATTTCGTGATGGTCCGCGTCAGCGCGCCACGGAAACCCGCCATATGGGTGCCGCCATCGCGCTGCGGAATGTTGTTGGTGAACGGCAGTACGGTTTCGTGATAGCTGTCATTCCACCACATCGCGACCTCGACACCGATGCCGCCGCGTTCGCCCACCATATAGATCGGCTCGGCCATGACCGAAGCCTTTGACCGATCAAGATATTTCACGAATTCCCGCACGCCGCCGTCATAATACAGCTCGGTCTTCTGCGGTTCGGCATGGCGCTGGTCTTCCAGGATGATCCGCACGCCGGAATTCAGGAACGCCAGTTCACGAAGCCGGGTTTCCAGAACCTTGAAGCTGTATTCCAGGTTGGAAAAGGTGCCATCCTCGCGGTTGACCTTGGCCGAGGCCAGAAAGCGCACGCGGGTGCCGCGCAGGCCCGGCGCCGGGCCGACCTCATGCACATGCACCGTACATTCCCCGAATTCGAACCGGGCGTTATATTCGGTATCATTGCGCCAGACCGTCAGCTCCAGCCATTCCGACAGCGCATTCACCACAGAAACGCCGACGCCATGCAACCCGCCCGAAACCTTGTAGGCATTGCCGCTGTCATCGGTATTGTTGAATTTGCCGCCCGCGTGCAGCTGGGTCATGATGACCTCGGCCGCCGACACGCCCTCTTCCTGGTGGATATCCACCGGGATGCCACGGCCGTTGTCATGCACAGAAACGCTGTCATCGGCATGAATGATCACATGAACGAAGTCCGCATGGCCCGCCAGCGCCTCGTCAATGCCGTTATCGACAACTTCATAGACCATATGATGCAGGCCAGAGCCGTCATCCGTATCGCCAATATACATGCCGGGGCGCTTGCGAACAGCCTCCAACCCCTTGAGAACCTTGATGGAATCAGCGCCGTATTCACTCGGCTTCTTCGCGGCTTCGGCCATGTATCCTGCATCCCTCGAATTACCCGCGATTTATAGCGGTTGAGGGGGCGAATGTCACCCCACCGACACAAGATTTGGGGTCACAGGAACGGAATCACCAGCGCCACACAGATCAGCATCCCGCCAGAGGCGACATTCAGCCGATGGATGTTTTCGGGGCTCGACAGCAGCGCCCGCGCGCGGTCCAGAAACAGCGCAAGGCCCAGGTTGCCCAGCATTGGCACGAAGGCGGAAATGGCGATGATGCAGGCCACATCCAGCACCGTCAGGCGGCCCAGATCAAAAAAGCCCGGCAGCGCGCCCATATAGAACAGGATCGCCTTCGGATTACCGATCACCGCCGCCAGCCCCACGCTCAGCCCGGCCCAAAGCCCCGGTCGCGTCATCCGGCTGTCGGTGCCCGGGGCCTGCGGTTTCTTGCGCAGCAGCGCAATGCCCATGAACAGGAACACCCCTGCCGCCACCCAGCGCAGGACCGACAGAAAATCGCCATAGACCGTGCTGATCCAGCTCAGCCCCAGAATGGCCGCCAGCGGCCAGAGCAGATCGCCCAGAGCCACGCCCACGGCCAGCGGCCAGGCGGCGGCAAAGCCCCCCGACAGTGCCCGCGCCAGCAGCGCCACCCAGACCGGGCCGGGCACCGCCCAAAGCGCCGCCATGCCGCCGGCATAGACCAGCAATTGCCAGAAGCTGACCGTCATTCCGGCAACCTCAGCGATCCATCGGCTTCAAGCGGCCAGAAGGGATTCATCGCAACCTCCCACACATGGCCGTCAGGATCGGCCCAATACCCGGAATATCCACCCCAGAATACCTTTTCGGGCGCCTTCAGGGCCGCTCCACCGGCGGCAAGGGCTGCGGCATAAGCGGCATCCACCTCTGCCTCGGTGGCGAAATTCTGTGCCAGCGTCACCGCGCCGGTGCCCAGCGTGGCGCTCGGCCGCCCCTGATCTGCCGCCAGTTCGGCGCGGCCAAACAGCGCCAGCGCCAGGCCGTTGATCTGAAAGAAGGCCACGCCGGGCTGGCTTTCCTTGTGTTCTGCCCAGCCCAGCCGCGCATAGAAGGCGCGCGCCGCGGCCAGATCGGCGACACCAAGGGTAACAAGCGTCACACGCTGCGGGCTAAGGGCTGGGGTCATGCCGCGATCTCCGTAATGCTGGATTGGCCGTTCAGGTCTGAAACAGTGAAGGTCTGGCCGCGATTGCCCAGGCTGTCAAACAATCCCGGTTCCGTCCCGGTCATGATCGCCTGCGCGCCCAATGCGCATAACTCTTCATAAAGCGCGGCGCGGCGGCCCGCATCCAGATGCGCGGCCACCTCATCCAGCAGCAGGATCGGCGGGCGGCCCAGATCAGCGGCCAGTGCACGGGCATTGGCCAGCATCAGGCTGATCAGCAGGGCTTTCTGTTCGCCGGTAGAACACAGATCCGCCGCCACCCCCTTGGCCGTATAGACCGCCGCCAGATCGGCGCGATGCGGCCCGACCAGCGCCCGCCCCGCCGCCATGTCGCGGCGGCGGCTGTCGGCCAGCGCCTGCGCCAGATCGCCATGATCCCCTTCGGGGTGCAGGATCGTCAGATCGGCCCGGGGAAAGGCGGTTTCAGCCCCCTCTTGCGCCGCAGCCAGCCGCAGTACGGCCGCCGTGCGGTTCGCGGCTATCACCGCGCCAGAGCTGGCCATCTGCGATTCCAGCGCGGCATACCAGAACGGATCCGTCACCTGATCTTTCAGCAGCCGGTTGCGGTCGCGCATCGCCTTTTCATAGGTCAGAACCGCCTCGCCATGATCGGGGGCGAAGCTCAGCACCATGCGATCCAGAAACCGCCGCCGCCCCTCGGCGCCTTCGATCCACAGCCGGTCCATGCTGGGCACCAGCCAGACCATGCGCAGGATCTGCGCCAGCGCCAGTTGCGGCGCCGCCTTGCCGTCGATCCGCACCTGCCGCGCGGCGCCCGGCTCGGCCCAGGTTTCCAGCTCATGCGCCGCCGTCAGACCAGAAACCGCCGCCGCCACCTTCCAGCCGATGGCGGCAGGCCGCTGCGCCAGCTCGTCACTGCCCGCCCGGCGCAGGCCGCGGCCGGGCGACAGCAGCGAGACCGCCTCCAGTATATTGGTTTTTCCCGCCCCGTTGACCCCAACCAGTGCCACGGGCCGCCCATCGAACTGCAACCGCGCGGCGCGGTGGCTGCGAAAATGCGACAGCGCAAGCGACAGGATAGCCAGACCGCCCACGCCCTGCATCTTCCTCTTGATTCAAATACCCTGGGGGTCGCCGATGGGCGCCATTGGTTCAAGCTCAATCGGCGACGGGGTGAACCCCCCGGCGCTTGTCACACGCGCATCGGCATCACGACATAGACCGCAGAGGTATCATTGCCCTCGCGCATCAGCGTCGGATCGCCCGAAGAGTTGAACAGGAATACCGCATTTTCGCGATCCACCTGGCTGGCGATTTCAAGCAAGTATTTGGCGTTAAAGCCAATTTCCAGCTTTTCATCCCCATAGGCCACTGCCAGCTCTTCTTCGGCGGCACCCGAATCCGGGGCGTTGACCGACAGAACCAGCCGGTCTTCATCCAGGCTGAGCTTCACGGCGCGCGAGCGTTCGGAAGACACGGTTGCCACGCGATCCACCGCCTTGGCAAAATCGCTGGCATCCACTTCCAGCCGCCGGGTGTTGTTGACCGGAATGACCCGCGTGTAATCGGGGAAAGTGCCGTCGATGACTTTCGAGGTCATGGTGATGGCCGGCGTGGCAAAGCGCACCTTGGTTTCAGACACCGAAACAGCGATCTCGGCGCTGTCATCATCCAGCAGCTTGCGCAGCTCGTTCACGGTCTTGCGTGGCACGATCACGCCGGGCATCCCTTGCGCGCCTTCGGGCAGCGGTGCCTCGATCCGGGCCAGACGGTGGCCATCGGTGGCCACGCAGCGCAGCACCTGGCCGCTATCGCCGGTGGCGACATGCATATAGACGCCGTTCAGGTAATATCTTGTTTCTTCTGTGGAAATTGCGAACTTTGCCTTGTCGAACAGCCGCCGCAGCACCGGGGCTGCTGCCGTAAAGCTGGTGGCATATTCGGACGAGGCCATGATCGGGAAATCTTCTTTCGGCAGTGTCGCCAGATTGAAGGTCGACCGGCCGGCCGTCACCGTCAGCCGCCCGGCGGCCGGATCATCGGCGAGGGTGACCAGCGCGCCATCGGGCAGCTTGCGCACGATTTCATGCAGCATCACCGCCGAAACCGTGGTGGCGCCGGCGCGTTCGACCATGGCGGGGGCACGATCCACCACCTCGATATCCAGATCGGTGGCGCGGAAGCTGACCTGCGCGCCTTCAGCCTCGATCAGGACATTGGCGAGGATCGGGATCGTATTGCGCCGCTCCACCACCGATTGCGCCTGCCCCACGGCTTTCAGAAGCGTGCCGCGTTCGATGCTGATCTTCATCCCTGTCACCCTTCATTGCGGGAAAACGAAGTTACCCGGTTCCCGCCGGTTCTCAAGCTGTTTTCGTGACAATCCAATGGAAACCCCGGAGCGTCAAGGCACGGCGCGCAAGGGATTGAGAACGTTGCATTCATGTGGCGCCCTGATGGCAGGGGCCGGGATGGTCTGCGACGGGTCTGCGTCGGGCATCCGTCCCGCCCCTGTCCCGACATGCAAACCGCGGGCATGGCTTTAACCATTTTGACGAATCGGCAGAAAAAAGGGGGCCCGAAGGCCCCCGAAGATTGCGGAACGGCAGGCCGGTCAGGCCTGAAGCAGACGTTTCAGCAGTTGCAGGTCATCGGCCAGCTGGCTGTCGGTCGACATCAGCTCTTCGATCTTGCGCACGCCGTGCATGATGGTGGTGTGATCGCGCCCGCCAAAGCGGCGGCCGATTTCCGGCAGGCTGCGCGGCGTCAGCTGTTTGGACAGATACATGGCCACCTGGCGCGGCCGCGCGATGTTGCGCAGACGCTTGGGCCCGATCATGTCGGACAGGCGGATGTTGTAATGTTCCGCCACCTTGCGCTGAATCTCTTCGACCGTGACCTTGCGATCCGAGGCGCGCAGGATATCGGCCAGGCAATCCTGCGTCAGATCCATGTCGATCGGCCGGCCCACCAGCGAGGCAAAGGCGAACAGCCGGGTCAGCGCGCCTTCCAGCACACGCACGTTGGTGGTGATGCGATGGGCCAGAAATTCCAGCACACCGGGAGCGATTGTCAGCCCCTTGTACTGATCGCGGTAGAATTCGGCCTTCTGCTGCAGGATGCCCAGCCGCAGTTCGTAATCGGTGGGGTGCAGATCGACGACCAGCCCGCATTGCAGACGGCTTTTGATCCGTTCCTCAAGATCCTTGATCTCGCCCGGGGCGCGATCTGCGGAAATCACGATCTGCTTGTTCTGATCGACCAGCGCGTTGAAGGTGTGGAAGAATTCTTCCTGCGTGCTGTCCTTGCCCGCGATGAACTGCACGTCATCGACCATCAGCACATCGACCGAGCGGAAGAGTTCCTTGAAATCCATCACCGAACGGTCGCGCAGCGCCTGCACGAAGCGATACATGAACTGTTCGGCAGACAGATACAGCACGCGCAGCTGCGGCTGGCGGGTCTGCAGCTCATGCGCGATGGCGTGCATGAGGTGGGTTTTGCCCAGACCGACGCCGCCATACAGAAACAGCGGGTTGAAGGTCACCGGCCCGCCTTCGGCCACGCGGCGCGCGGCAGCATGGGCCAGTTCGTTCGGCTTGCCGACCACGAAGCTGTCAAAGGTGAAGCGGTGATCCAGCGGTGCGCCCGGCATGTCTTCTTCTGCCACGCGCGGCTTGGCCGCCGCCGCCTTGCGCGGCCTGGCGGCAGGTTTGTCTGCAGCTTTGTCTTCTGCGGGGGCTGCAGCAGGCTGCGGGGCACGGGCCACCGCAAATTCGACCCGATCCACCCCGGCGCCAGTGGCGTTCAGGTGGTTGCGGATGTGATCGCCATAATTGCGCAGCACCCAGTCGCCAAAGAACGAGGTGGGCACTTCAAAGCGGGCAACGCCACCCGTCAGCTGAACGAGTTTGAGCGGCTCGATCCAGGTGGTGTAATTGTTCTTTCCGACACGCTTTTGAAGTTGCTCACGAATCTCGCCCCAAGTTTCGTTTGTCATTCTCTGTTCTACCCGTTCCGCGCCATTGCAGGCCTGATTGGGGCGCGTAAACCGCCCGGTCTTGCACATCATCGTCACTGCTGCGCACCCCTGTCCGGGTGGCAGGCGACAGGCCAGAGATGGGGAACAGGCAAGCTGCACCCGCCACGATCAGGCGATTCCCGATCGTGCCGTTTGCAACAAAACCTTTGATGCGCCTGAAGCGCTTAATATCAAACCTTTGATCTCAAACCGTTTTTCGGTTCCTTCAGCGGCAGCTCGAAGGGTGGCAGCCCGAATCGCGGTATTGTGATCTCTGGTCATCCCCCAGGATGGCGTGAATCGCAGGGCCAAGCTAGCAAGGCGGGAGAGGGGCCTGCAACCGAACTTCGCTGTTGACAGGTCTTTGCCGCAGCGAATCCCGAAGCCTGTGCAAAAGCGCCACGCCGGGTTCGTTTTGCTGCGTTCTGGAGGGGTGAAACGCAAAAAAGCGCGCCTTGCGGCGCGCTTTTCAAACGGTCGTGGAACCGACTCAGGCTTCGGCGCTGGTGGTTTTCACACGGGCGGCGAGGCGCGACATTTTGCGGGCCACGGTGTTCTTGTGCAGCACGCCTTTCGACACGCCACGGTCCAGCTCGGGCTGGGCGGCTTTCAGGGCGGCAGCGGCAGCCACCTGATCGCCGGAAGCGATGGCTTCCTCGACCTTGCGCAGGTAGGTGCGGATGCGCGAACGGCGGGCTTTGTTGATCGTGTAGCGCGTTTCCGACTGGCGGGCGCGTTTTTTGGACTGGGGCGTATTGGCCATGAGATGGCTCCTTGGTCTTTGCGTTACGATTGCGTCAAAGACCCAAGACAACTGCACCCAGAGGGAGCAGGTCTGATTCTTGCCTAAGCGGGCCCACACGCATGTGGGCCGGGGCTATAGGCCATAAACCGGGCCTTGGAAAGGGCCTTATTTATCGCGGAACTGCGGCGTGCGCTTTTCCAGGAAGGCGGCCATGCCCTCTTTCTGGTCTTCGGTGGCAAACAGCGCGTGAAAGATGCGGCGTTCGAACAGGATGCCCTCACGCAGCGTGGTTTCATAGCTGCGGTTCACACATTCCTTGACGACCATGGCGGTGAGCATGGATTTTTCGGCAATCTTGGTGGCGGCCTTGCGCGCTTCGGCCAGCAGATCCTTGGCAGGCACCACGCGGCTGACAAGCCCGCTGCGTTCGGCCTCGGCGGCATCCATGAAGCGGCCGGTCAGGTGCATATCCATCGACTTGGACTTGCCGACAAAACGGGTCAGGCGCTGGGTGCCGCCGATGCCCGCCACGACGCCCAGATTGATTTCGGGCTGGCCGAATTTCGCGGTATCCGAGGCGATGATGAAATCACAGGCCATGGCCAGTTCGCAGCCGCCGCCCAGCGCATAGCCGGAGACCGCCGCGATCACCGGCTTGCGGGTGCGCACGATCGCTTCGGATTCGGCGGCGAAGAAATCGGAGGAGAACATTTCGACGAAGCTTTTCTCCGACATCTCCTTGATATCGGCACCGGCGGCGAAGGCTTTTTCCGATCCGGTGATGATGATGCAGCGTACCGCATCATCGGCATCCGCCGCTTTCAGCGCGTCAGAGAGTTCGGACAGAAGTTTGCTGTTCAGCGCGTTCAGCGCATCGGGCCGGTTCAGCCGGATCAGCGCGATATAATCCTCGATCTCGACGATCAGCGTTTCATAGGCCATGCGGAGGCTCCCCTTTGGTCTGCCAGAGTCCTAGCAGGGTTCCGCCGGGGTGCAAGTCTGCTAGCGCTGGCAGTGGGGGCAGAAGAAGCTGGAACGCCCGGATTGCACGATCCGCTGCACATCTGCCGTGCAGCCGGGCGTTGTGCAGGGCTGCCCCTCGCGGCCATAGACGCGGAAGGTGTGCTGGAAATAGCCCAGCTCGCCATCGGCCTGCCGGTAATCGCGCAGGGATGACCCGCCCGCCTCGATCGCCTCGGCCAGAACTTCGCGGATGATCGGCACCAGCCCCGCCACCTGCGCGGGCGGAAGATCCCGCGCCAGACGGGCGGGATGGATGCCCGCCCGGAACAAGACCTCGCAGACGTAGATATTGCCCAGACCCGCCACCACATGCTGATCCAGCAGCGCCGATTTGATCGGGCTGCCCTTACCCGCCAGCCGGGCGATCAGATGCGCCTCGTGGAAATCATTGCCCAAAGGCTCTGGCCCCAGAACGGCCAGCAGGGGATGGGCCTCGGCGGTGGCGGTGGGCAGAAGATCCATGGCGCCAAAGCGGCGGGCATCGTTGAAGGTGACGCGCGCGCCGCCCGCCATGTCGAACACCACATGATCATGTTTGGCGGGCGCCGGGTGATCGTGGTGAAAATCACCGATGATCGCCCCGGAAATCAGCATCCGCCCCGACATGCCCAGATGCACCAGCAATGTCTCGCCGGTGGACAGATCGGCCAGAATGTATTTCGACCGCCGCCGCAGCGCCAGAACCCGCGCGCCGGTCAGCCGTTCGGCCATCCGTTCGGGGAAGGGCCAGCGCAGATCAGGGCGGTTGACGGCGGCCTGCGCGATCACCTGCCCCTCCATCACGGGCGCAAGGCCACGGCGGACGGTTTCGACCTCTGGCAGTTCCGGCATAATTCCCCCCTGGACAGTCGGGCGCATTGCAGCGCCCGGCAAGCGCCCTATAAGGAGGGCAAAGGCCGTGCAACGGCAAGATCCGAAGGTTTCCGCATGACCGACGAACAGCAACAGACGCATTTCGGCTTTCAGACCGTGAACGAGGCCGAAAAGGCCGGCATGGTGCATGGTGTCTTTACCCGCGTAGCCAGCAAATATGACATCATGAACGATGTGATGAGCATGGGCATCCACCGGATCTGGAAAGATGCGATGATGGACTGGCTGGCGCCGCGCCCCGGTGCCCGGCTGCTGGATGTGGCGGGCGGCACCGGCGATGTGTCGTTCCGGTTTCTGAAACGCGCGCCGGGGGCTGCGGCCACCGTGCTGGACATGACGGAATCCATGCTGATCGAGGGCCGCCAGCGGGCCGAGGCCGAGCGCATGGCCGACCGGCTGGACTGGGTGGTGGGCGATGCGATGGCCCTGCCCTTCCCGGCCAATACATTTGATGTCTATACAATCAGCTTCGGCATCCGCAACGTGACCCGGGTGCAGGATGCGCTGACCGAGGCCTATCGCGTGCTGCGCCCCGGCGGGCGGCTGATGGTGCTGGAATTCAGCCAGCTGCCGAACGAGGGGATGCAGAAGCTGTATGACCTTTACAGCTTCAACGTGATTCCGGTGATGGGCCAGATCATCGCGGGTGACCGTGACAGCTATCAATATCTGGTGGAGAGCATCCGCAAATTCCCCGATCAGGAGACATTTGCAGGCATGATCCGGCAGGCGGGCTTTGGGCAGGTGGCCTATCGCAACCTGTCGCTGGGCATTGCCGCGCTGCATTCCGGCTGGAAGATCTGAGCGATGCGCGGGCCGCACAACATCATCCGCCTGGTGCGGACGCTCGCCACGCTGGAACGCACCGGCGCCATCGGCGTGGTGCTGGAGGCGCTGGACGCGCCGCCGCGCCTGCGCGCCGTGGCCCGCGTTCTGGGCTGGCCGTTCAAATGGCTGGGGCTGAAGGGCGATCCCGCGCTGCCCCCCGCGACCCGGGCGCTGACGGCGCTGGGGCCTGCCTATATCAAATTCGGCCAGATCCTTTCCACCCGCCCCGATATCGTGGGGGCCGATCTGGCAGAACAGCTGAAATATCTGCAGGACAAGCTGCCGCCCTTCCCCGTGGACGTGGCGAAAGCGATGATCGAGGCGGAGCTGGCGCTGCCGGTGGACCAGATCTTTTCCGAGTTTTCCGAACCCGTGGCGGCCGCCTCCATCGCGCAGGTGCATCGGGCGCGGCTGGCGGAAACCGGGGCGGATGTGGCGGTGAAAGTGCTGCGGCCGGGCATCGAAAGGGCCTTTCGCAAGGATATTGACGCCTTCTGGTTTGCCGCCCGTGCCATCGAAACGCTGTCGCCCGCCTCGCGCCGGTTGCGGCCGATGGATGTGATCGCGCATTTCGAAGGCGTGGTGCTGGGCGAGCTGGACCTGCGGCTGGAATCGGCGGCGGCGGCGGAATTTGCTGCCAATATCCATGCGGATGCCGGCTTCCGGGTGCCAAAGCCGGTCTGGGCCTATTCGGGCCGGACGGTGATGACGATGGATTGGGCCGAGGGCATTGCGCTGGTTGACAATGCCGCGCTGGATGCCGCCGGGCATGACCGGGTGGCGCTTGGCGCGCGGGTGTTGCAGCTGTTCCTGAGCCATGCGCTGCGCGACGGGTTCTTTCATGCCGACATGCACCAGGGCAATCTGAAGGTGGGCGCCGAGGGCGAGATCATCGCCTATGATTTCGGCATCATGGGGCGGCTGGATGAATATACCCGCCGCGTCTATGCCGAGATTCTGTTCGGCTTCATCCGCAAGGATTATCGCCGGGTGGCCGAAGTGCATTTCGAGGCGGGCTATGTGCCGGCCGACCGTGACATCGACGAATTCGCCCGCGCCCTGCGGGTGGTGGGCGAGCCGATCTTCGGCATGGATGCCTCACGCATCTCGATGGCACGGCTTTTGTCTTATCTGTTTGAAGTGACAGAAAGATTCGGGATGCAAACCCGGACCGAGCTGATCCTTCTGCAGCGCACCATGGTGGTGGTGGAAGGCGTGGCGCGCGGTCTGGACCCGCATATCAACATCTGGCAGGTCGCCCAGCCCATCGTCGAAGGCTATATCAAGGCCAATGTCGGGCCAAAGGCGCTGCTGCGTGATCTGATCCGCACGGCACAGGTTCTGGGCCGGTTCGGCCCCAAGCTGCCCGCCCTGGTCGAGGCGCGGCTGGTGCAGCAATCAGAGCCGCAGCCGCCACGGCCTGCGCCCCCCCATCCGGCGCTGTGGCTGGCAGCGGGGGGCGGGCTGGTGGCGATCGGCGTGGCGATCGGCGCGCTGCTTTAAAGCGCCGCAAGCTCCAACCCCAGCGCCGCCCGGTAATCGGCGGTGCCTTCGGCCGCGCGCAGGGCGCAATGTGCCGCGATCCGCCAGTGCAACAGCGGGCGCAAGAGCCGGTAACGCGCCACGATATCCGCATCGGGATAGGCCGCCAGAAAGGCCGCGGTTTCGGCAGGTGAAAGCGGCGCGCCGCGATACAGCTGCTGCATCGCGGGCGACAGGAACAGCGCCAGATCCTCTGCCGGGTCACCCAGCCCGGGGCATTGCCAGTCGATCAGCGTCAGCCCCTGCGGGCCGGTGAGGATATTGCCGGGCACGGCATCGCCATGCAGCAGGCAGGGCGCAGGCGCGGCAACCGGCGGCACCATGGGCGGCGGCGGAAGGCCAGGGTGGGCCATGGCGCGGGCGCTGGCCATCAAGGCCTGATCCCCCAGCGGCATCGGGCGCAACCCGGGCGGCGGCGGATGCCGGTGAACGGCGGCCAGCGCCTGCGCCACAGGGCGCGGATCGTGATTCCAGGGGGTGCCCGGGACAAAGCGGTAGGCGATCCACCCCGGCCCGGCCAGCAGCAACCCCGGCGCCAGACCCGTGCCCGCAAGCGCCCGCAGCGCAGCCGCCTCTGCCAGCGGATCATTGGGGAACAGGGGCCGCGCCGATCCGGGCGCATAGAGCTTTGCCACCACCGATCCGATCCGCCACAGCCGGTTGCAGCGCCCCCCGCGCAGCGGAACCGCCGGTTCGGCTACCAGATCAGGCAGCATGGCCCGCAGCTGAGCCAGAACCGGCGGGGGCAGAAGATCAGGCGGGGGGGCGTGCTGGGTCATGTCAGCGCGGGAGGCTAGCGGCGCGCCGGGGCCCGCGCAAGATCAGCCACGCAGCCCTGTGATGGCAGAGGCCGGAATTTTCGCCCCGCCCTCCATCACCAGCCAGATGGCCGCCCCCTCTGCCTGCACCTCGGTGATGCGGGCGTAACTGGCCAGAGGCGCGGTGGTCAGCCGGTCTTCGCCCAGATAACTTTCCAGCGTGATGTCATAAAGGCCATCGGGCAGCGCATCCCCGGTAATATCCACCGGGGACCATGCGAATTCTGCGGTTTGCGGCAGAAGATCGACGCGATTCACCACGGTGCCCTGGGCATCCCGCACCACCATCACCGCCCGGTCGGCCCCCGCCTGCGGTTCGGCCAGCAGCGTGACAGGGCCAGCATCCTGCACCGCCACGGGCATCACCCCGCGCCCCTCCTGGCCGACCCAGCCCGCCATCTGCCCCAAGCCGAACTGGCCCAGCTGCGCCTGCATCGCAGCCAGCAGATCATTCGTCAGCGTCTGCTGTTCAACGCCCGAAAATGTCGCCAGCTGGACGGCGTAATCTGAACTGTCGATCGGGTTCAGCGGATCCTGATTCTGCATCTGCGTGGTGAGCAGATGCAGAAAGGTATCGTAATCCGAGACGATGGCGGCCTTTCCCACCGCAGTGGGGGCTGCACCAGACATGACCGATGTTATATCCATTTCAATACCTTACCATCTGATATCCAATCCCCCGCGACAGGCAGCCACCATTGCCACGGGGGGGGCCAAAACCGCAGCCTCTGTCGTATCGGCGGCATCTGTCGGGGGCAGTGGCGAGGGGGGTGGCCGTTGCCAAGCGCCAAACGACATCTGCGCCTCGCGGTAACCGGCCTCTTGCAGGCCCGCGATCAGATCGGCCGCATGGTGGCGCAACAGATCCAGGACATCCGCCTGCTGCGCCACAAGATGCACGCGGATCACATCCCCCACCGTTTCCATGATGAAGCGAATCGGCCCGATACCTTCGGTATCCAGCGTCAGTTCCATCACCAGCTCCGCATCTGCAGGCAGCCGGGCGGCCGATGCAGCCAAAGCCTCGGCCGCGGGGCGGAGGATCGCCAAGGTGGCAGAGGGCGGATCCTCAGCCCGCTGTGGCACGGGCTCTGGGAAAGGGGGCGAAGGAAAGGCAGCCTCGGGCGCATCTGCGAGAATATGCCCACTCCCGGAGGGTGGCAGAGGCGCGGGATCTTCGGCAGGCTGATCCTGCAAGGCAGGCGCCTTGGGTGATTCTGCCGTGACGGCAGGAAACGGGCCGCGCGGACCGTCAGGCCCTGACTCAGCATCAAGGGCACCCATAACCGCCGCCTCCGGTGCGGGTGGATCTGGCAGCGTGCCTGACGGAAGCGGCGACAGCTCGCCAAAGGCCTGTGCAACCGCATCCTCGCCGCCACCATCGGCGAGAGCCGTTTCCGCCGGTGCGGCCTGAGAAAACAGGCTTTCAAATCCGCCAGAGTCGGCAATGGATGCAGCAGCCACCGGGCCATCCCGCCCGGACAAAGCCAGAATAGGTGTAACGATCATCAGAGCCTCCGAATCCGCAGCGACAGCTCCTTTATTCCGCCAACTGGTTACTGGTTGTTTACCCGCGCCACGCCAATATCCGGAAAATGCACCGGAGCAGGAGTGGAACATGACCGAAATTTCAGGGCCTGCCGAATCTGCGGCGCGGCTGGTGGCGCTGCGGCGCAAGGCGGTCGAGCTGGAGGGGGTTTTCCTGTCGGAAATGCTGGCCGCCGCCGGGATGGACCGGGCCGCAGAGACGGCAGGGGGCGGGCAGTTCGCCTCTTTCCTGCGCGGGGAACAGGCGCAGGCCATGGCGCAACAGGGGGGAATCGGGCTGGCCGAAGCGCTGTTCCGCGCCATGCTTCGGGCGGAGAGGCCGGATGTCTGAACCAGCCGACCTGCCGGCCTTGCTGGATGCACTGCACGCGGCGCTGCGGGGCGGCCGGTTCGACGATCTGGCCGAAATCGAAACCGCGATCCGCAACACGTGCAACCGCCCCCTGCCCGCCATGGATCCCCTCTGGGCAGAGCAGATGCGGGCCAAGGCCCGGCGCAATGACCGGCTGTTGGCCGCAAGCCTGCGCGGGCTGCGCATGGCCCAGCGGCGGATCGCAGAGTTGCAGGCGATTTCAGCAGGTTACGCAACCTATGATGATGGCGGCCGCGTGCAGCATCACCGCAGCCTGCCCCCACAGCTGACACGACGTTTCTGAAGCGATTCAAATGCGCGATGTTTCGGCGCGGCGGTGCGGGCGAGTTTAGCGATCTGTTAGCGATTGCAGGTCAGTAATCAGGGGGCATCCCGCCAAGGGGTGGCGCGGCCGGCCGAAAGGCACCGCAGGGACAGAAGCCCGACACCGCCGCAGATTGCGGCATCCTGCCCGGCGCAAAGCGCGGGCCATATGAAAGGGTAGCAGGACATGTCGTCCATTCTGACCAACACCAGTGCCATGATCGCCCTTCAGACGATGAAGGGTATCAATACCAACCTTGAAAAGGTGCAATCCGAAATCTCGACCGGCAAGGATGTGGCCACCGCACGCGACAATGCAGCGGTCTGGGCTATTTCAAAGGTCATGGAATCGGATGTGGAGGCGTTTCAGGGCATTTCCGACAGCCTCGCGCTGGGATCCTCCACCGTGGGCGTCGCCCGTCAGGCCGCCGAGACCGTGACCGACCTGCTGACCGAGATCAAAGGCAAGATCGTTTCGGCCCAGGGGGAAAATGTCGACCGGGTGAAGATCCAGGCCGATATCGACGCGCTGACCGGCCAGATCGGTTCGGTGGTTTCGGCCGCGCAGTTCAACGGGCTGAACCTGGTGAACGGCTCCACCACCTCGATCGACGTTCTGGCCTCGCTGGATCGGGACGGCGCCACCACCAGCGCCTCGTCGATCACTGTCACGTCGCAGGATCTGTCGTTCGGCACCTATACGGCGAATGATGTCTTCTCCACCAGCGGCGCTGCGACGGTTTCGGCCAATTCCGATACTTTCGTGATGTCGCTGGACAATGGCGGCGGCTCTGACGAGATCACGATTCAGGATGGCGCCACCGCCTGGGCGGCCGGCGACAAGATCAGCATGATGATCGGTGACCAGACGGTGAGCTATACTGTCTCGGCCTCGGATGTGGACAGCGGCGCCAATACCATTGCCGATCTGGTGGCGGTGGGGCTGAAAGGCGCGATCGACGAGCTGGGGATCGACGGGCTGACCGTGGATTATGACAGCGCCAATGCCGGCACACTGGTCTTTACGAATGACGGCACATCCGATCTTTCGGTCAGCGGCCAGTTCACCAATACCGGCGCAGGCGGCCTGGGTGCCCTGTCGCAGATCGACGTGACCACCAACACCACCGATGCGTTGACCCGCATCGAAAGCATGTTGCAAACCTCGGTCGATGCAGCGGCGGCCTTTGGTTCGGTGCAGACGCGGATCGACATTCAGGCCGATTTTGTGGGCCAGCTGACCGACACGCTGAAAACCGGGATCGGTTCGATGGTCGACGCCGATATGGAAGAGGCCTCGGCCCGGCTGCAGGCATTGCAGACCCAGCAGCAGCTGGGGATTCAGGCGCTGTCGATTGCCAACCAGGCCCCGCAGAGCATCCTGTCGCTGTTCCGCTGACGGAAGGCAGGGCAGCGTGCAAAGCGCGCGCTGCCCCCTCTAACCCCCGGCACACATCGAAGGAAACGCCGTGAACATGATGTATCAGGCCCGGGCCGCTTATGGCCGCCCCGATCCGGCGCTGCGGTCCAACCGGCAGATCGAATACGATCTGTTTGCCCGGATCACCCGAAAGCTGAGCGAAGCCAACCAGACAAGAACCAAGGATTTTCCGGGATTTGCCCGCGCCCTGCATGAAAACCAGCGGCTGTGGACGGCGCTCGCCGCAGATGTGGCCACACCGGGCAATGCCCTGCCGCAGCAGCTTCGCGCGCGGTTGTTCTATCTTTATGAATTCACCGCCAGTCAGACACGCAAGGCACTGGCCGATGGGACAGATATCACCGTGCTGATCGACATCAACACCGCCATCATGCGCGGATTGCGCGGCGAGGGTGAGCCGAAATGACAGGGCTGGTGCTGAAACTCGGGCCGCATGAGCGGGTATTGATCAATGGCGCCGTTGTCGAAAATGGCGAGCGTCGGTCGCGGCTGGCGATCATGACCCCCAATGCCAGCATCCTGCGGCTGCGCGACGCGATCCACCCGGAAGAGGTGACAACGCCGGTGCGCCGGGTCTGCTATGTGGCACAGCTGGTGCTTTCCGGGGATGCCGATGCCGGGGAAGCCCGCCTGCAATTGCTGCGCGGGATCGAACAGCTGAGCCAGGTCCTGACCGATACCGACAGCCGGGCGCAGCTGGCGCTGGCCTCCAGGGCGGTGATGGAGGATCAGCATTATCAAGCGCTGCGCGCCCTGCGCAGCCTGCTGCCCCGGGAGGAGCGGCTGTTCGCCGCGATCCGCCCGTGACGGCCGTCGCCTTGCCCCTGTCCGGCTATGCGGGGTGGACGTTCCTGCAGCGCACGATGGAAAGCCAGAAAGCCCTGTTGCAGAAAGACGCGCAGCTTCAGCGGGAGGAGGCGCATTTCCGTGAAAAGATCGGCAGCATCACCAAGGCAGAGGATCTGGTGAAAGACCGGCAATTGCTGAAGGTTGCCCTGGGTGCCTATGGATTGCAGGATGATCTGGCGAACCGGTATTTCATCCGCAAAGTTCTGGAAGATGGCACGCTGGACAACAGCGATCTGGCAAACCGGCTGGCCGACAAATCTTATGCCGCACTGTCTTCGGGGTTTGGTTTCGGCGATTACGCGGTGCCCCGCACCCAGCTTTCCGATTTCGCCGACAAGATCATCGCGCAATATCGCCAGCGCAGCTTTGAAGTGGCTGTGGGCGAGGTGAATGGCGATTACCGGCTGGCATTGAACGCCGAGCGCGAATTGCCCGCACTTGCCAGCGGTTCAATGACCGAGGATGCCAAGTGGTATACTGTTCTTGGCTCTGAACCCCTGCGCCGCCTGTTTGAAACCGCTTTCGGCCTGCCTGCCAGCTTTGGCGCGATCGACATTGACGCACAGCTGGGCATCATCAAGGACAGGGCGGCGCGCTATTTCGGGAATGACAGCCTCAGCCAGTTTTCCCAGCCGGATCAACAGGACAAGCTGATCCGGCAGTTCCTGTTGCGGGCCGAACTGGCAAGCCTTTCTGCGGGCACCATCTCGCGGGCGGCAAGTGCCTTGCAGATTCTGCAGGCAGGTGGCTGAAGCGGGCTAACGCCCCAGACAACTGGCCAGACGGCGAAAGCTGGCAGCGACACCATCAGGTGCATCTTCGGCCAGAAAGCCATCCAACCCGGGCCAGAGGCGGATTGCCTGATCCACCACCGGATCAGAGCCTTTCACATAAAGACCCGCCTGTATCATCATTTCAGCCCGGTCATATGCCGCCAGAAAGCGACGGCAATCTGCAATCAGGCAGTTTTCTTCGGCTGTGGCGGCCTCGGGCAGGCTGCGCGAGACCGAGCGCAACAGGTCGATCGCCGGAAAGCGGCCACGTTCGGCAATCGCACGGTCCATCACAACATGGCCGTCCAGCACGCCGCGCAAAATATCGGCCACCGGCTCTTCCATGTCGGAGCCCGCGACCAGCACCGAAAAAACCGCCGTGATATCCCCGGCCCCTTCCAGCCCCGGCCCCGCCCGTTCTGCCAAGGCCATGATCGTATGGGCAGTGGAGGGCGGATAGCCCCGCAGACTGGCCGCCTCGCCCGAGGCGACAGCAACCTCACGATGCGCTTCGGCAAATCGGGTGACCGAATCGGCCAGCAGCAGCACATGCAGCCCCTGATCGCGGAAATGTTCGGCCACGGCCATCGCTGTCCAGGCACAGCGCCGCCGCGTCAGGGCGGGCTGATCGGATGTGGCCGTCACGACAATGCTGCGCGCCATCCCCCCTGGCCCCAGAATATGTTCCGTGAATTCGCGCAATTCACGGCCCCGCTCTCCGATCAGCGCGATCACCACCAGATCCGCCTCGACCCCGCGTGCAAATTTGGCCAGCAGGCTGGATTTTCCGACACCAGAGCCGGCAAAGAGCCCGATACGCTGGCCGCGCACCAGGGGCAGCAAGGTGTCGAAAATGGCGGTTCCGGTAGCCAGCCGCCGCCCCAGCCGTCGTCGCTGCGCAGCTGGCGGCGGTGTTGCACGCAGAGCCCGCGGCTGCGCCCCGCGCAACAGCGGGCGGCCATCCAGCGGCCGGCCATATGGATCCAGGATGCGCCCGATCCAGCTGGTATCGGGGGAAATGCTCGCCGCGCCAACAAGTTCGACCGGATCGCCCAGCGCCGCCCCCTCCATCGGGCCATCGGGCAAAACCAGGGCCCCTGACCGGGCAAGCCCCACGATTTCGCCCCCTGTCACCCCGATGGCGCTGCGGATCGAGACCCGATCCCCCAGCAGGGCCACATCCTCCAGCCCCGTCACTGCCAGAGTGCCGCGCCCCAGATCCTCCACCCGGCCGATGCGGGCCACAAACCGCAGATCGCGGATTTCTGCCAGCAAGGGATCAAAGCAACCGACCATTTTATTCTCCCTTTGTTCACTGCTTACCCTTTCTAAAGGAATCACCCTTAATCCTTGGTGAAGGTGATCGAGGGAGAAGCCCCGATGTTCGGAAAACTGGAACTCATTCATATGGCGCAGTCGCTGGCGCGACATGCAGGTGCGCGGCAGGCAGAAATTGCGCGCAATATCGCCAATGCAGATACGCCCGGGTATCGGGCGCAGGATCTGCAGCCCTTCGCGGACAGCTACGGCGATGACCTGCTTGCGCCACGCCACAGCCGGCCCCGCCATTTCGGCGCAGCCCAGGGGGCGGGCGAGGCACGGCCCATCCACACGGCCGACGCGGCAGAGCCGAACGGCAATTCGGTGTCGCTGGAAACAGAGATGATGCGCGCGGCCGAGGTGCGCCAACAGCACGACATGGCGCTGGCCATCTATCGCAGCAGCGCGGATATCCTGCGCAGCAGCCTGGAGCGGAGGTAAGCGATGGCCGATCTTTCCGGCGCCCTTTCCGTTTCCGCATCCGGCATGGGGGCGCAATCCAGCCGCCTGCGCCATGTGGCCGAAAATATCGCCAATGCCGATACGCCCGGCTACCATCGCAAGACGGTCAGCTTCCGCACGGATGATGATGCAGGCCTTGTGGCCCCCGGCCCGGTGCAGCTGGACCAGTCTCCCCTGGCGCGTATCTTCGACCCCGGCCACCCGCTGGCAGATGACAGCGGCCATCACGACGGATCGAATGTCGATCTTGTCATCGAAATCGCCGACGCCCGCGAGGCGCAGCGCAGCTACGAAGCCAATCTCAGCATGTTCGATCAGGCACGGCGAATGACGCAAAGCCTGTTCGAACTGCTGCGCAGATAAGGAGATCCAGGATGGATTTGCGCCCGACAACACTCGCCCAGACCTATGCTTCTGCCCGACAGGCCATCGCGCCGCAGCCCATGGACGAAGATGCCGCCCCCAGCTTTGCCGCTGCTGTGGCCGGGCTGAGCCAGACGCTGACCCAGGCAGAAACCACGGCGCGCGACGCCATGCTGGGCAATGGCGACCCCCATGCGCTGGTCGAGGCGCTGTCGGCCAGCGCGCTGGCTGTCGAAACCGTGGTGACCGTGCGCGACAAGGTGGTGGAGGCCTATCAGGAGCTGATGAGGATGCCGGTATGACGCAGGACATGATCTATGATGTGCTGCGGCAGTCGCTTTGGGTTGCCGTGCGCATTTCGGCACCGCTGCTGGCCGTAGCTTTGGCCACCGGCATCGTGATCGGCCTGTTGCAGGCGCTGACCTCGGTGCAGGAGATGACGCTGACCTTCGTGCCCAAGGTGGGCGCGATGATCCTGGTGTTCTGGGCCTCGATGAGCTTCATGACAGCCACGCTGGTGTCATTTTTCACCGACCGCATCATTCCCCAGATCGCCGGAGGTTGAGATGGACGCGGCAGGATATACGACGCTGACCCGGCAAACCGGGCTGCAGCGCGAAATTCAGGCCATCGCCAACAATCTGGCCAATAGCGCGACCACCGGCTTCAGGCGTGAGGGCGTGATTTTTGCCGAACATGTACGCCAGCTGGATGACGCGCCCTCGCTGTCGATGGCGCGGGCGTCAGGGCGCAATATCGACCTGACGCAGGGCGAGCTTTCGGTCACGGGCGGCACTTTCGATTTTGCCATCCAGGGTGAGGGGTTCTTTCTGCTGGAAACACCTCAGGGAAACCGGCTGACACGGGCCGGTGCCTTTACGCCGAATGGCACCGGAGATCTTGTCAATCCGGATGGATACCGGCTGCTGGATGCGGGCGGCGCCCCGGTTTTCGTGCCTGCGGGGCCGGGGAAGATCAGCCTGGCGGAGGACGGCACCCTGTCACGACCAGGGGAGCCAATCACGCGCATCGGGCTGTGGCTGCCCGCTGACCCCACTGACCTGCGCCACGAGGGCGGCACGGTGTTTGCCACCGATGGCGGCGAAGTTCCCGCAGAAGGCGGCAGCCTGCTGCAGGGCCAGGTTGAAGGCAGCAATGTGAACCCCTTTGCCGAGGTCGCCCGCATGATCGAGGTGCAGCGTGCCTATGAGGCCGGACAGGGGTTTCTGGACCGCGAACATGACCGCAAACAAAGCGTGATCCGCACGCTGGGACGATAGGAAAACCGGATGAAAGCTCTGCAGATTGCTGCCAGCGGCATGGCCGCCCAACAGATGCGGGTCGATGTCGTGTCAAACAACCTCGCCAATATGTCGACCACCGGCTACAACGCCCGCCGCGCCGAATTTGCCGACCTGCATTATCAGCAAGAGGCACGGCCCGGAACGGTTTCAGCCGAGGATGGTACCATCCTTCCCACCGGCGTTCAGATCGGGCTGGGCGTGCGGCCAGCCGCCGTTTCCATGGTGCTGGCGCAGGGGCCATTGCGCGAAACCGGCTCTGATCTGGATCTCGCGATTGAGGGCCGCGGCTATCTGGAGGTGCTGCTGCCATCTGGCACCACGGCCTATACCCGGGACGGCGGTTTGCAACGCACCGGTGACGGGCTGATCGTAACCGCACAGGGGCATGAAGTGGCGCCCGGGCTGACAATCCCTGCCGATGCGCGCAGCCTTTCTGTCAATGCGGCGGGCGAAGTTTATGCGCATTTCATTGATGCGATAGAGCCGCAATTGCTGGGCCAGCTGTCTTTGGCCGGGTTCACCAATGAAAAGGGGCTGGAGGCGATCGGCGGCAATCTGTTTCTGGAAACCGCCGCCTCTGGCCCGGCACAGCCCGGCACGCCGGGGCAGGATGGGCTGGGCACGCTGCGGCAAGGCTATCTGGAGGAAAGCTCTGTCGATGCGGTGCGCGAAGTGACGGAACTTATCAAGGCGCAGCGGGGATACGAGCTGAACGCCAAGGTCATCACTGCCGCCGATCAGATGCTGTCGGCCACGGCACAGATCCGATGATCTGGTTCGTGCTTGCCATGATGATATGGCCCGCCGCGGCCCCGGCGGAAACGCTGATCGCGGTACGCCCGATCCGCGCGCAGCAGATCATCGGCGCCGGGGATGTGGCCGTGGTTGCCGCGCAGACCAGCGGCGCCCTGCGCGATCCGTCTGAAGCCGTTGGGATGGAGGCCCGCGTGACCCTTTACCCAGACCGGCCGATCCGCCCGGGCGATCTGACGCCACCGGCGCTGGTCGACCGCAACCAGATTGTCACGCTGGAATATGCGGCGGGCACGCTCGTGATCCTGACCGAAGGCCGCGCCCTGGCCCGAGGCGGTGCGGGCGAGACGATCCGGGTGATGAACCTGTCTTCGCGCACCACGATCAGCGGCAGGATCACCGAAAGCGGCGCCGTGACCGTCGGCCCCCAGCGACAGGAGTGACCATGCAGAAAACCATTTTGCTGTTCCTTGGCCTCTGCGCCTGCGGGCGGCTGGAAACCATCGGCGAAGCCCCGGATTTCACCCCGCTGGAGGGCAGCTATCAGCATCATGCGATGTATTCCACCGCCCTGCCGCGTGACATCGCGCCAGAAACCCCGGCGGGAGCATCCTCGCTCTGGACGGCGGATCGCATGTCGCTGTTTGGCGAACAGCGGGCCGGGCGGCGCGGCGACATTCTGACAGTGGTGATCGAGATCGACGACAGTGCCGAAATCTCCAATGCGTCGGGGCGTGACCGGGCAGGCCGAGACAGCATGGGCATGCCCGCGCTGTTTGGTATTCCACAGCGCCTGAATGAACGGCTGCCCGAGGGGGCCAGCATGGCCGAAGCTGTCGAAACAGGCTCCAGCTCCAGCTATGCGGGATCGGGCTCGGTGTCCCGGAACGAGAAGCTGACGCTGCGTGTTGCGGCAACCGTGGTGGAAGAGCTGGCAAATGGTGTGCTGCGGATCGAAGGCATACAGGAGGTGCGGGTGAATTTCGAACTGCGGGAGCTGTCGATTTCGGGATATGTCCGTCCCGCCGATATCTCGCGCCGGAACGAGATCACCTATGACAAGATTGCCGGCGCGCATATCTCTTACGGCGGGCGCGGCCAGATCACTGATGTGCAGCAGCCACGCTATGGCCAGCAGATCGCCGATGTCATCCTGCCATTCTGAGAGGGACCATGAAGCGATTTCTTTTGCCCTTGTTGCTGGTGCTTCTGGGCCTGGGCGGCGGCATTAGTGCCGGGGTGATGCTGCGCCCTGATGCAGACCCTGCCACCGAAGCTCTGGCAGAGCCCGAGCATCATCCGCCCGAAGAGGCACCCGAATATGTGAAGCTGAACAATCAGTTCATCATTCCTCTGATCGAGGAGGAGCGTATCGCCTCGATCGTCGTGCTGTCGCTGAGCCTGGAGGTAACGGCCGGAGCCGCCGATACGGTGTACGCCAAAGAGCCGCGGCTGCGTGACAGTTTCCTGCAAATCCTGTTTGACCATGCCAATATCGGCGGGTTTCGGGGATCTTTCACCGATGGGTCAAACCTGGCCGCGCTGCGCCGCAGCTTGCTGGAGGCCGCACAGACCGTCTTGCAGGACACTGTGACCGATGTGTTGATAACGGATATCGCGCGGCAGGACTCCTGACCGCGGCTAATACCTGCGCATCAGCCGTGACAGGATTTCGGCCTTGCCGAAACCCTGTGCGGCTTTTTGCTGGCACTGCAGCCAGTCAGCGGTCTGACGCGCAAGGCACAGGTTCAGTTCGGCACGCCGCTGTTCTGCCCAGAGATGATAGCTTTGCGCAACAAGCGCGCCAGTCACCGGATCAAGATCTGTGGCGGATGCCGCATCCAGCCCTGCAATCAGGGTGCGCGTCTCTTCACGCGCGGCGGCGGCCTGGCGTAGCCTTGCCAGATCACGATCCCGGATCAGCCCTGCAATGACGCTGAGCCGGTTCAGGCGGGTTTTGATGGTCATTCCGGTTGCCCCTTTCCACGCTTGCCACGCAGGCCATGCGCGAAGCGGATCGCTGCGGCGACGGCCTTGTAATGTTCCGGCCGGATTTCATCCCCCAGATCCAGCATGGCATGAAGCGCACGCGCCGTTGGCGGATCATGCCGGATCGGCACACCCGCCAGCTGCGCCTGCGTGCGGATCCGGGCCGCCACGGCATCAACGCCCTTGGCCACGCAGACCGGCGCCCGCCGTGCCGCACGATCCCACTTCAGGGCCACCGCATAATGCGTCGGGTTCACGATCACCACATCGGCCGTCGGCACATCCTGCATCATGCGGTTCAGCGCGAGTTCCTGGCCTTTTTGCCGCCGCTGCGACCTGGCCTGCGGGTCGCCCTCGGACTCCTTGTGTTCTTCTATCATCTGCTGGCGGGTCATCCGGGCCTGGCGGGCATGTTCAAACCGTTGCCACAGGTAATCCATGCCGCCGATGACCAGAGACAGCGCGAGAACCAGCCAGAGAAAGCCGGTCATCAAGCGGAACAGCAGCAGGACCACCGCACCGGGGGCCAAAGCTGCCAAAGCCACGATCGCATCCAGCTGCGACCAGAGATAGAGGCCAAGCGCCGTCCCCACGACCAGCATCTTGGCCGTATTGCGCATGAAATCGAACAGGCCCGATCGACCAAATCTTTGTGCCGCAATTGCCAGCGGAGAAATGCGGGACAGACGGGGCTGCAGGTTTCCGGGGGTAAACAGCAGGCTTCGCGTCGCCGCAAGCAACAGCAGTACGGCCACTGCAGGTATTGCCAGCAGAGGAAGAAGCGCCACGATCCCCTGCCAGAGCAAAGGCCAGAGTGCTGAGGGGGTGGATGCAGCCAAAGCCTGCCCTCCCGACAGCATCCGGGCCAGCACATCGCCCAGATCGCGGGCTGCCATGGGGCCGACAGTCACCACCGCCAGCAGAAACCCGGCGTAGACGACGGCCGCCTGCAGATCGGCCGAACGCGGCACACGGCCTTCGCGGCGCAGATCCTCCAGCCGTTTCTGCGAGGCCTCAAAGGATTTTTCGGCATCATCTTCTTCCGCGCTCATGGTCGCCCCGAAAGCGGATTGGCCAGCCACAAATCAAAGGCCTGCAACCAGACAGACAGGATGACAGGCGCACAGATCGCCAGCAGCACCAGGCCCCCCAGTGTCAGCGCAGGTGCGCCGATGAAGGACACGGCAAGCTGCGGCAGGGCGCGGTTGATGATGCCCAACGCAACATTGTACAGAAAAGCGCCCATGACGAAGGGCGCTGCGAGTGTGAAGGCCAGTGCAAAGGCGCGGCTTGTCTGGGCCAAACCCCATTGCGCCAGATCGAGGGCGGGCAAGAGCACACCTGCCGGAAGAAGGTTATACGACAGGATCAGAAGTTCTGCCGCATGGATATGCAGGCCTGCCGACAGGGCAAGAGCCAATGCAGCCATCGTCAGGATATTGCCGGTGACCGGCTGCGCCTCGCCCATGGCGCCGCCGAAAAGCTGCGCAATCGAGGTGGATTGACCAATGATGGTGCCCGCAGTCTGCAATGCAAAGATGAAGAAGCGAAAGCCAAGCCCGATCATCAGACCACTGATAGCTTCGGCCGGAAGGGCGGACACATCTGCTGGTACCTTGGGCAGGACAGCAGGCGTCACAATGGCCGTAAAGGCCAGCGCCACGGCCAGACGGATACGGGCGGGCAGGTTCTGTTCCCCAAAGCCAGGCAGAACGGCGACGGCAGTCCCGACCCTGACAAAGACCAGCCCCGTTGACAGGATCAGCGGCTCCGCCAGGCCCGAGAGCGCGGCAAGCCCGGCAACAAGCCCGGTCATGCCGGCACCTGCCCCAGCAAGGCGGGGCGGGCCTCCAGCCCGATTTCCTCGTAAGACAGCACCGGAGACGGAAGGCCCTTTGCCGCCAGAACCGTTCGCAGAAAGCGCCGCCGCAAACCGGAGGTGACGACCGCAGGCTGAACCCCGCTTTCCGCCAGCCGCCCCAGCTTTTCCGCCAGACCGGAGGCCAGTTTGCCGAACAGCTCTGGTGGTAGGGCAACATCCCGCGCGCCGTCGATCTGATAGGTGGCGAAGGTCTTTTCCCATTCTGGCGCCAGCTGGATCAGCGGGATGGTGCCATCTTCGCGTTTCAGTTCGGCCACCAGTTGAAAGCCCAGCCGCTGGCGCACATGGTCGCAGACCGCCTCGGGCGGGCCAAGGCCGCGACCTTCGGCAATGGCTTCAAGCACCAGCGGCAGATTGCGGATCGAGACCCGTTCTTCCAGCAACAGGCGCAAGACGGCAAGCAGCAGATCAACGGGTACTTTTTCGGGCACCAGCTCTTCCAGCAGGCGGCGGTTTGCCTCGGCCCGGCGCGTGTCGGAAACGGCAACAAATTCGTCCAGCAGGCGGCGCAGGCTGCGCAGGGTCAGCAAACGGCCCAGGTTCGCCTTCAGGATTTCCAGCAGATGGGTCGCCAGAACCTCTGGCGCTGTCACGGTGGTGAGCCCTGCCAGCGCCGCATCCTCCTGATCATCTGGCGAAATCCAGCGCGCCGGGGCGCCATAGACAGGCTCGCGCACCTCGACACCTGGTGGCGGCGCGATCCCATCGGCCAGCAGCACCAACACACGATCCGGCATCAGCCGGTTGCGGACACGTTCCACCCCCTGCAGACGGATACGATAGCTGCTGGGGGGCAGCAGGGCATCATCCGTCAACCGGATTTCAGGCAGGATCAGGCCGAAGGTTGTGGCGATATGGCTGCGCATACTCTGGATGCGGGCATCCAGCCCTGTGGCCGGATCCAATACCATCGCCACCAGATCTGGTGCAAATTCGATGTGAATCTCGTCAAAATCCAGCAGATCGCCTAGTGGGCGGTTGGCGGGCGGCGCCTCTGCCTGCAAAGGCTCCGGATTGTCGGCGGGACGGCGGGCCCCACGCCAAGCCGCATATCCCAGACCGGCAGAGGCACAGATGAAGGGCAGAAACGGCAAGCCCGGCACCAGCGCAAACAGCAGCAGCAGCCCGGCCACCGTGGCAAGCGCCGCAGGATAGTGCCCCAGCTGGCGAAAGAACGATACGTCAACCGCCCCCTTCGACCCGCCACGCGCCAGCAGCAAGGCCGCCGCGACCGAGATGACGACAGCCGGGATCTGGCTTACCAGACCGTCGCCCACCGTCAGGATGGCATAGGTTTCAAAAGCTTGCGCCAATGGCATCCCATGGATGGCCACGCCCATCACAAGGCCCATGACGATGTTTAGCAGCGTGATGAGCAGCCCGGCCACGGCATCGCCCTTCACGAATTTCGATGCGCCATCCAGTGACCCGAAGAAGTTGGTTTCCGCCAGCTCCATCTCGCGCCGCGCCTTGGCTTCGGCATGGGTGATGGCACCTGCCGCCATATCAGCATCAATCGCCAGCTGCCGCCCCGGCATCCCGTCAAGGGCAAAGCGGGCGCCAACCTCTGCCATGCGGCCGGCCCCCTTGGTGATGACCATGAAATTCACGATCAGCAGCACGCAGAACACCACAATACCCAGCAGCAGATTGCCGCCCATGATGAAATTGGCGAAACCTTCGATCACATGGCCTGCGGCATCGGTGCCGGTGTGGCCCTCACCGATGATGAGCTTTGTCGAAGATACGTTCAGCGCCAGCCGCAGCAGCAACGAGGCCAGAAGGATGGTGGGAAAGGCCGAGAATTCCAGCGGCCGATCCACAAACAGGGTGACCGTAAACATCAGGATGGCCAGCGCGAAAGAGGCCGCCAGCCCGATATCCAGCAGCCATGTGGGCACCGGCAGGATCATCATGGCGATCACGGCCATCAACCCGCTGGCCAGCAGCACGGTGGGCCGGGGCAAAAAGCGCAGGATCATGGCAGGCGCCCCCCAAACAGGGCAGCCCCGCCCGTGCTGCGCGGCACCAGCGATCCCCCCGCACCCTGCCCCCCCGCCAGCAAGGGATAGCGGTTCTGCCGCAAGGCGCCCCCCGTATCCTGCGGCAGCGCCGCAGCCAGACGGATGGGTGACAAGCTATCAAGAATGTCGGAAAACCTTGCCATATACCGCGTGGCATAGGCTTCGGTTGCAGAGTGATAGGCACCAGCGGCGGCGATCCAATCCCCCGTCCGCTGATAATGGCTGGCCAGATAATCCGCCGCATAGGTGGCGTTGCGGTCAGGATCGAACATGTCGGCCAGTGAAGCGAAGGCCGCGCCGTGCCAGCGATAGTTCAGCTGAAAACAGCCGATATCAAGGTTTCCGGCACCCTGGCCGATCTGTTCTGCCACATAAGCCTCGGCCAGCGCGGCAGTATCGAACCAATGGCCCTGCCCTGCGTGGTTGACAGCCCAGGGCCAGGGATCAAAACCGCGTGGCCCATCGCGCCCGGTTTCCGTGCGGGTCAGCGCCAGCAGAATTTCAGGCGGTATGCCACTGGCCCGCGCTGCGCGTTCTGCCGCCCGATCACACAGATCGGCAGGCAAGGCAAAGCAAGCCCCGGGCCAAAGGGCAATCAGGGCCACAGCCAGACGAATCGGCAGATCAGGCATCGGTTCGGTTTCTCCGCAGATGCAGGGGCGACCTGCAGCTTAGGAGCCGAACCTTTCCAATCCGTAAGCGCCCGGCCGAAAAGGCTCAGGCCACCTTGGCGGCGGCCGCCGCCAGACGATCATGGAAATCCGCGATGATCTTGTTGGCTGCGTTCTTCACGACAAAGGCGCCCAGACGCGATTTGCCAAAGCGCATATCCGCCATGATGCGGCTGGTCAGCCGGGTGCCTTCACCTTCGGGCAGCAGAACAAGATCCGCCTGACCACTGTGTTTTGCCCCGATGCGGCCAACAAAGGTGATGCGCGCCTGTTTTTCAACGTTCCGGCGGCCAAGATGGGCGGTGAAGCTTTTCTGCAGGAAGGCAAAGTTGAAATCGAAACTTGCCGTCATGCCGCCTTCAGGCTTGCGCTCCAAGCTGGAACAGCCAGGCAGACATTCGCGCAGCACTGCATTGTTCATCAGGCATTGCCAGACGGCAGGCACCGGGGCTGCAATGAATACGCTTTCGTCTATCTGCATCGGCTGGCCCTCATTGATCCATCTTGCTGCGCTGCGGCGCCCTGTCGGCAGACTAGGGCGGATCAAAGGCCAACCGCAAGGTTCTGATGCCCGGGCAGCGCAATGCTGCCCGGGCCTGGCTTCAGATGAAGCGGTTCCACAGGTTTTCCAGCCGCTCTTGCCGACCGGATTTCGGCTGTGGCTCCAGCCCTTCGGCGGTCACGCGGGCGGCGGCCTGTTCCAGATCACCTGCCAGCATGGCCTTTGCGGCATCGCTGCCCCAGCCGGCATAGCGGTCGTCACGGGCCTTCTCCAGCCCGCCATCCTCCAGACAGGCGGCGGCGGCTTTCAGGGCGCGGGCGCAGGTATCCATACCGCCGACATGGGCAAGGATCAGGTCTTCGGGATCCAGGCTCTGGCGGCGCACCTTGGCATCGAAATTGGTGCCGCCAGTGGTATAGCCGCCCGCACGCAGGATCTCATAGAAGGCGAGCGCCTTTTCGGCGTGGTTGTTCGGGAACTGGTCCGTATCCCAGCCCGACTGGTAATCGTTGCGGTTCATGTCGATCGAACCGAAGATCCCCAGCGCCGAAGCCAGCGCGATTTCATGTTCGAACGAATGGCCGGCCAGGATGGCGTGGCCCTGTTCGATGTTCACCTGAACTTCTTTTTCCAGCCCGAACTGCACGAGGAAGCCGTAAACCGTGGCCACATCGTAGTCATACTGATGCTTGCTGGGTTCCTGCGGCTTCGGCTCGATCAGGATGGCGCCCTTGAAGCCGATCTTGTGCTTGTATTCGACCACTTGCTGCAGGAAGCGGCCGGCATGTTCACGCTCTGCTTTCAGATCGGTGTTCAGCAGGGTTTCATAGCCTTCGCGTCCGCCCCAGAGCACATAGTTCGCCCCGCCCAGCTTGTGCGTGGCATCCATGTTCGCCTTCACATTGGCGGCGGCATAGGCGTAGACATCCGGATCGGGGTTGGTGGCAGCGCCCGACATCCAGCGCTTGTGGCTGAACATGTTCGCGGTGCCCCACAGAAGCTGCGTCTTGTGGCTGGCCTGCTTTTCACCAAGGTAATCAACAATTTCCTGCAGATTGCGCAGGCTTTCGGCAAAGGTCGCGCCTTCGGGGCGGGCATCGGCATCGTGGAAGCAGTAGAAGGGCGCACCCAGGATGTCGAACATCTCGAACGCCACATCGGCCTTCAGCTTGGCCAGCGCCATGCTGTCGCCGAACCACGGCCGGTCAAAGGTCTGGCCGCCGAACGGATCGCCGCCCGGCCAGGCAAAGCTGTGCCAGTAGGCCACCGCAAAGCGCATGTGATCTTCCATCCGCTTGCCCAGGATCACCTCGTCCGGGTTATAGTGGCGGAAGGCATATTCATTGGCAGAAGCAGGCCCCTCGTATTTGATCTGCGGGATGCCTTTGAAGAAATCGGTCATTTCAGTCCTCGGATAGCGGATTGGGCAGCGCGGAACCGGGCATGGCCCGCGTCGAATGAATCAGTCAGCGCGGCAACGGGTTCGATGCTGCGCGCGATGGGGGGAAGGGTGGCCACCTCGGCGCCGGCACCAGTCGCCGCCATCAGGGCCAGACGGGCAGCGCCGAAGGCCCCGCCGAAATCACCTGCCTTGGGCACCAGCACCGGCACATTCAGCGCCGTGGCAATGGCCTGCAGCCAGTAGTCAGACCGCGAGCCTCCGCCCACGGCAATCAGACGCTCCAGCCACGTGCCGGTGGCGGCCAGCGCATCGCGGCAATCGCGGAAGGCGAAGGTCACGCCCTCCAGCACCGCACGGGTGCCTGCCGCGCGGTCGGTGGCATGTTCCAGCCCGGTAAAGGCACCGCGGATAGCAGCATCGTTCAACGGGGTACGCTCGCCACCCAGATAGGGCAGGAACAGCGTCTTGCCCGGCGCCTGCAGCGCAGAAAGCTCGCCCGTCAGCGTGGCAGCATCCTGCCCCACGAAACGGCCATACCAGTTCAGCGCATCAGTGGCGGCCAGAATGACCCCCATCTGATGCCAGGTGCCTGGCAGCGCATGGCAGAACGTGTGCACCGCGGTTTCCGGCGCAGGCTGATACCCGTCATTCGCGGCAAACAGCACGCCCGAAGTGCCAAGGCTGACAAAGGCATCGCCCGCCTTCACCACACCCACGCCCACACCAGAGGCTGCATTGTCGCCACCGCCGCCCGCGATCACCACATCCGCAGGCAGGCCCCAGCGCGCAGCCAGCGCCGCGCGCAACTGGCCTGAAACCTCCGACCCTTCGACAAGCCGGGGCATATGACTGCGGGTCAGCCCGGTGACCGCCAGCAGATCCTCCGACCAGTCGCGCGCGCCAGTGTCCAGCCAGCTGGTGCCCGCGGCATCCGACATTTCGGCGACATGATCACCCGTCAGCCACAAGCGCAGATAATCCTTCGGCAACAGCACCTTGGCAACACGGCCCCAAAGCGCCGGTTCATGCCTGCGCACCCAATCAAGCTTGGGGGCGGTAAAGCCGGGAAATACGATATTGCCGGAAACCCGGCGGAACATCGGGTCATCATCCAGCGCAGCCGCCTCGGCATGGGCGCGGGTATCGTTCCACAGGATGCAGGGACGCAGAACCTCGTCCGCCGCATCCAGCAGCGTGGCGCCGTGCATCTGGCCTGAAAGCCCGATGCCCCGCACCTCCGAAAGTGATGCCTTTGCCGCCAGCGCATCCATCACCTGTTCCGCCGCAGCGATCCAGTCGGCCGGGGATTGCTCGCTCCACCCTTCCGCGGGACGAGACACGGTAAGGGGGGCGGTGGCTTCCGCCACCACCCCCTGATCCTCGTCCATCAGGATACCCTTGAGCCCCGAAGTGCCAAGATCGAGTCCGATATACATGTCAGTAAGCCTGCGCAGGTTTCTTGCCCATGATGATCATCCCCAGGATGTCATCATCGGTCACGTCATTCACATTCACCGTGCCCACGCGCTGGCCGTTCTTCATCACCACCGCACGGTCGCAAAGTTCCATCACCGCATGGATGTCATGCTCGATCAGGAAGATGCCCAGGCCCTGCTTCTTCAGCTCGGCGATCAGCTCGGCCACCATCTGGGTTTCATGGGGGCCAAGCGCTGCGGTGGGTTCATCCATGATCAGGATCTTGGCGTTGAAATACACCGCCCGCGCAATGGCGACCGACTGCCGCTGCCCGCCCGACAATGCCGAAACCGGCACGTTGAACTTGCGGAAGTTGGGGTTCAACCGCCCCATGATCTTGCGGGTTTCGGCCTCCATCGCGGCATCATCCAGAAAGCCGCCCGGCCCCACCAGCTCACGCCCGAGGAACAGGTTGGATGCGGCATCCAGGTTATCGGCCAGCGCCAGGGTTTGGTAGATGGTTTCGATGTTATGGCTGCGGGCATCGCGCGGATTGCTGATTTCCACCTTTTCGCCGTTGATCCACACCTCGCCGCTGTCAGCGCGATAGGCGCCCGACAGGCATTTGATCAGCGTCGATTTGCCGGCGCCGTTGTGGCCCAGCAGCCCGACAACCTCGCCCGGATACAGATCGACCGAGACGTGATCCACCGCCTTGATACCACCGAAGGAGATCGAGATATCCTTCAGCTCGACCAGAGGAGTTCCCTTGTTCACCATGGTCATTCCTCCTTATTTCGCACGCTTGCGGTAGACGATGTCCAGCCAGACGGCGAGGACGAGAACAGACCCGACAACGATGTTCTGCAGCGCCGCATCGAAGCCGATCAGCACCATGCCGGTCTGCAGCGATTGCATCACCAGCGCGCCGATGATCGCGCCATAGATGGTGCCCACACCACCGGCCAGCGAGGTGCCGCCGATCACGGCTGCGGCGATCACATAAAGCTCGTCCAGCGTGCCCAGCGCATTGGTGGCCGAGTTCAGGCGGGCCGAAGCCACGACCGAGGAAAGCCCGGTCAGAAGGCCCATCAGCCCGAAGATCTTCACCGTCATCCAGCGGGTGTTGATGCCCGAAAGCTCTGCCGCATCCGGGTTGCCGCCGATGGCGAAGACATAGCGGCCAAAGCGGGTGCGGGTGGCCAGCACGGTCATCACAATGCCCACCGCCATCAGGATCAGCACCGGGATCGCCCAGCCATGCGAGATGAACAGGCCGGTTTCCGGCACGGTGATGTTATTGGCCGTGGCATATTGGGTCACGATGCCCTTGGGCCAGGGATAAGAGTTCACCAGCAGGGTGGCACCGATCACCAGACCACAGCCCAGCAGGGCCAGGAAGTATTCGGCCCACATCGGGCGCATGGCAAAACCGTGGCGGCTGCGGCTTTTCCGGCCGTTGAAGATCATCCACAGGATGGCAGCACAGGCGATGGCGCAGACGATCCAGCTGCCCATGGCACCCACAGATCCGTAAGGCCCGCCGCCCAGCAGCGAGAATGTCGGATCCAGCGGCGAGATGGTTTCACCCCGGGCCAGAAGGAAGGCCGCGCCACGCCAGACCAGCAGGCCACCCAGTGTGACGATGAAGGAAGGGATGCTGCGATAGGCGATCAGCCAGCCATGGAAGGCGCCGATCAGCGTGCCCACGGCCATGCCCACGATCATCGTCAGAACCCAGATCATCGGATGGCCAAGGCCAAGGAGATCCGGCAGGATGCGGGCCTGAAACAGCCCCATGACCATGGCACAGAAGCCCAGCACAGAGCCAACCGAAAGGTCGATGTGCCGGGTCACGATCACCAGCACCATGCCTGTGGCCATGATACCGATCGAAGCGGTCTGGACCGACAGGTTCCAGAGGTTGCGGGGGGTCAGGAACGAACCTGCGCCCTTGAAAATCACGCCGAACATGTGGAAACCGATCCAGATCAGCAGCAATGCGCCGATCATGCCCAGAAGGCGGGTGTCGATTTCGGTGGCTTTCAGAAAACGCGCGACAGGGCCGGAGGTCTTGTCGGCGCCCGAGGCTGGGGAAGTTGAAGATGTCATGGGGTCGTCCCGCACTACGAGGGGAATAGGGTGCAGACGGGCAGGCGGAAGGGCCAGAAGCCGCCGGGCCAATGTCGCGGGGGGAAAGCCGGGCAAGGCCACGGCAGCAGGGTCGGCACCGGCGCAAGGCCGGTGCCGAAGTCGTTCAGATCACTGGCAGGCGGCCACGTCGGCGGCAGCGCCTTCGCAAGCCTGCTCTTTCGAGATGTGGCCCGCGTCGATCACGGCATCGAGGTTGGCTTTGGTCACCGGGGTCGGCGTCAGGAAGATGGCGTTCATTTCAACGCCCTTTTCGCCGCCCGAGAACTTGGTTGCGCCTTCCACGGCGTCCAGTGCGGTGCCACCAGCCAGAGCCGAGGCGATTTCGGCCGCAGCCTTGCCCAGCTGACGCGAGTCTTTCCACACCGAAACGGTCTGGGTGCCACGCGCCACACGGTTCAGCGCAGCAAGGTCACCATCCTGGCCACCGATCGGGATGTTCAGGCCCTGTGCCGAAAGCGCGGCAATCGCGCCGCCGGCCATGCCGTCGTTCTGCGCCAGAACGGCATCCACTTCGTTGTTGGCGGCCGTCAGGATCTGTTCCATGTTTTCCTGCGCACCTTCGGGCTTCCAGCCTTGGGTGAACTGCTCGCCCACGATCTTGATGTCGCCCGCGTCGATCTTCGGCTGCAGCACTTCCATCATGCCTTCCAGCAGGAAGCCTGCGTTTGCATCGCCGGGATCACCCTTGATGATGGCGTAATTGCCCTTGGGCGCCGCAGCCACGACGTTTTCGGCGATGATCGAACCCACACCCTTGTTGTCAAAGGTCAGATAGAAGGCGCGTGCATCTTCGATCAGGCGGTCATAGGCCACAACCGGAATACCTTCGGCGGCGGCTTTCTCGATGGCCGGGCCGATGGCGTCCTTGTTATAGGCCAGCACGATCAGCGCATTGGCACCCTGCGCGATCAGCGCTTCGATATCGGTCAGCTGCTTGGCTTCCGAAGCCTGCGCATCTGCCGAAATATAGGAATTGCCCGCAGCTTCCAGCGCGGCCTTGATCGCGGCTTCGTCGGTCTTCCAGCGCTCCTCCTGGAAGTTCGACCAGCTGACGCCGACGGTCAGGCCTTCGGCCAGTGCAGCCGACGAAAAACCGGCAGCCGCGATGACCGCGGCGATCAGTGCGTTACGCATAAGTATCCTCCCTATGGATGCGGCCAGCGTATGGCCGGTCCGGCGAATTCGCCGATACGCAGGGAAAATGCCGCGAATAAATTCAGTTGTCAAAATAAAATTTATGATGAAATCTGCAGAACCGCGTTTCTCATGCGATTTTCCGCTGCATTGCAGCAAGATGTGGCGGAGTGTGGACAGCTAAACCATGCAATTTGTTTGGAGAACAAATAAATGAGGTCGCGCCATCCGAAAGAGCCTCTGGCCGAAGCCCGCCCCGGCTGCGGCCCGCTGATTGCACCCTTGACGGATCAGACCCGCCCGCTGCGCCAGCAGGTCTTCGAACGCGTGCGCGCCGCCGGGTTGATTCCCCGGGTGCAGGTCGCCAAAGAGCTGGGGGTCTCCCCCGCCTCTGTCACCACCATCACGCAAGAGCTGATCGAGGCCGGGCTGGTGGAAGAGGTGCAGGTGCCGCGCGAAGGGGATCAGGGGCGCGGTCGCCCGGCGGTCTCGCTGGGGGTGCGGGCCGGAGCCTATCTTGTGGCCGGCATGAAGCTATCAGACCGCGAACATACCGCCGTGATCGTCGATTTTGCGGGCAACCTGATTGCGGATGACGTGATCTCGCGCAGTCCGGGCCCGATGACGCTGCCCGATCTGCTGACGGCGATGGAAACCCTGCTGGGCCGCGTCTGCGCCAAGGCCGGGGTGCCGCCTTCGGCCCTTGCAGCCATGGGGCTGGGCGTGCCGGGCTTTGTGGATTGCCAGCAGGGCATGGTCATGTGGTCTTCGGTGCTGATCGAACGCGGTGTGGCGCTGGCACAGGCCGCAACCGCCCGGCTGGGGCTGACGGTCCATGTCGACAATGATGCCAATCTGGTGACGCTGGCCGAACTGTGGTTCGGCGCCGGGCGTCAGCTTGCGGATTTTGCCGTGGTCACCATCGAACATGGCGTCGGCATGGGCTGCGTCATCAACCACCGCATCTATCGCGGCGCCAAAGGTCTGGGGATGGAGCTGGGCCATACCAAGGTGCAGCTGGATGGCGCGCTCTGCCGCTGTGGCCAGCGCGGCTGCCTGGAAGCCTATGTGGCCGATTACGCCCTTGCACGCGAGGCCACGACCGCGCTGAATTCGGTGCATCGCGAAGGCCAGCCGGTGAATATCCTGCTGGAAAGTCTGTATGATCACGCCAAGGCAGGCAATCCCGCCGCTCGGTCGATCTTTCGCCGCGCCGGGCGCTATCTGGCGGTTGGCCTTTCCAATGTTGTCAATCTGTTCGACCCGTCGCTCATCATCCTGTCCGGCGACCGGATGCGCTATGACTACCTTTATGCCGCTGAAACCCTGGCAGAGATGGAACATCTTGCCATTTCCACCGGGCGCCCCAAACCGCCGGTGGAGATTCACGCCTGGGGCGATCTGCTCTGGGCGCATGGTGCCGCAGCACTGGCCCTGTCCGAGGTGACAGAGCGGCTGCTGTCTCCCGCGCGGGAAATCGCCGCACAGTGACGCGCCCGGGCCACGCAAGCCTTTCGCCTGCACCCGCAGCATTGTGATTGCGCAGGCAAGCTGCAATAGTCGGGCAGGATGTTTTGGGGGATTTTGCGTGCGCTTTCTTCACCTCCTGCCGGGTCACGGACGCATTGGTTTGGCCTGCCTTCTGCTTTCGGTTACGGCGGCACCTTCGGGCGCGCTGGACACCGTGGATTTCCGCATTGTCGGCGGGAATGAGGATCTGCGCAAAAGCCTGCGCGATGCCTCGACCGTGGTGGCCGCAAAGCGCGATGGGCGTCTGGCATCCGAAGATGTGCTGGCGGCGGCCCGCGCCGAATACAGCAGGATCGTCAATGCCCTGTATGCGCTAGGTTATTATGCGCCGGTCATCCATGTGCGTGTCGACGGGCGCGAGGCGGCAGACATTCCGCCGATCGAAACCCCCGCCACGATCAACCGCGTGGAAATTGCGATCGACACCGGCCCTGCCTTCACCTTCTCTACAGCCAAGGTTGCGCCCCTGACCCGCGAAACAGAACTGCCGGAAGGCTTTGCCCCCGGCAAACCGGCCGAAAGCGGGCTGGTGCGCGAGGCGGTGCAGGCCGGCGTGGATGGCTGGCGCGACGAAGGCCACGCCAAGGCCGATGTCGCGGCGCAAAAGGTAGTGGCCGATCACCGCAACACCACCCTTTCCGCCGAAGTGGCGCTGGATCCCGGCCCGCGTCTGCGCTTTGGCACCCTGACGGTCGAGGGCGAAGACAGGATGCGCGAACGCCGCATCATCAAGATTGCCGGTCTGCCGGAAGGCGAACAGTTCGACCCGGAAGAGTTGCAGCGCGCCGCAGACCGCCTGCGCCGTTCGGGCGTGTTCAAATCTGCCACGCTCAGCGAAGCAGAAACCATCTCCCCGCCGGACCGGCTGGATATCACCGCGACGGTGGTGGAAGAACTGCCGCGCCGCTATTCCATCGGTGCCGAGGTGGCAAGTTTCGAGGGGCTGGATCTGACCGGCTACTGGCTGCACCGCAACCTGTTGGGCGGCGGCGAGCGGCTGAAGGTCGAGGCAGAGATTGCCAATATCGGCGCGCAAAGCAGCGGCGTGGATTACGGCATCGGCGTCACGCTGGACAGGCCCGCCACGCTGACCCCCGATACCACGCTCAGCTTCACCAGCGATATCGGCCATCTGGACGAAGAAGATTACAAGGCCGATGTCTTCACCTTCGGGACCAGCTTTACCCATTTCTACACCGAAGAAATCACCTTCAAGGTCGGTATCGAATTCACCTTGGCCGAAGTCGAAGATGCCTCGGGCAGCTTCACTTATGAACATATGGCCCTGCCGCTGGGTGTCACCTGGGACAACCGGGATGACAAGCTGGATGCGCTGAAGGGCTATTACCTGAACACCGAACTGCGGCCCTATCTGGGCTTCGGCACCACAGACAGCGGCCTGCGGTTGACGGCTGATGGGCGCGGCTATGTCAGCTTTGGCGAAGAACGGCCGGTTACCCTGGCTGGCCGGGCGCAGCTGGGGGCGATGTTCGGCGGATCCCTTCTGGGCACGCCGCGCGATTATCTGTTCTATTCGGGCGGCGGTGGCACAGTGCGCGGCCAGCCCTATCAATCGCTGGGCGTTCCGGTGGAGCGGGGCTTCTACACCGAAGAACTGGGTGGCATGGCCTTCGCCGCGCTTTCGGGCGAAGTGCGGGCACGCTTCACCGAAACCATCGGCGCGGTGGCCTTCATCGACGCAGGTTATGTAGCCGCCACCGATTTCGGTGATACCACCGGCGACTGGCACGCGGGTGCAGGCATCGGCCTGCGCTATGACACCGGCTTTGGCCCCATCCGGTTTGACGTTGCAGCCCCCGTCGCCGGTGACACCGGCGAAGGTGTGCAGATTTATATCGGTATCGGACAGGCATTCTGATGATGAAACGCAGCCTTCTTGCCCTTCCGCTTTGCCTGCTGCCACTGACGGCCGCCGCACAGGAGGATGACCGCAGCTATCTGTCCGACCTGCTGGAGGGGTATCTTTCCGGCGGCGGCAGCACGGTCAGCATCCGGGGGTTCGAAGGTGCCCTGTCCTCCCGCGCAACCATCCGCCAGATCAGCATCGCGGATGACCAAGGCATCTGGCTGACGCTCAACAACATCGTCCTGGACTGGAGCCGCAGCGCATTGCTGCGCGGCGAAGTATCGGTGAACGAACTTTCGGCCGAAGAAATCATCCTGGCCCGCGCGCCCATCAGCAGCACGGATGCAAGCCTGCCGCCACCCGAGGCCAGCGGTTTTTCTCTGCCGGATCTGCCGGTTTCGGTGGATATCGGAAAAATTGCCGCCGCCCGGCTGGAACTGGGCGAAACCCTTCTGGGCCAGCCCTTCGAAGGGCGGCTGGAGGCCAATCTGACGCTTTCGGGGGGCGAAGGCGCCACCAAACTGACGCTGCTGCGCACCGATTCCGGCCCGGCCGCACAGATCGCGCTGACCGCCTCCTATGGCAATGAAAGCGGTGTTCTGGCGATCGACCTTGATGCCCGCGAGGCCGCGGGCGGCATCGTCACCACATTGGCAGGCCTGCCCGGCGCACCGCCGGTTGAACTGACCGTCAAAGGCCAGGGCCCGCTGACGGATTACACCGCACAGATCCGCCTTGCATCAGAAGGCCGGGAACGGCTGGCAGGCGAGGTTGAAGTGCGGGCAGGCGAGGCCGGGCAAACCGCCTTCCGCGCCGATCTGTCGGGCGATATGGCGCCGCTGTTCCTGCCCGACTATGCAACTTTCTTTGGCAATGACCTGCGGCTGGCCGCCAACGGCCAGCGTGCCGCCGACGGTCGGCTGGTGCTGGACACATTCGATTTCCGCACCCGCGCCATGACACTGGCGGGGTCGCTGGTGCTGGCGGCCGATGGCCTGCCGGAACGCTTTGCGCTGACAGGCCAGATCGGCCTTGATGGCGCGCCTGTGCTGCTGCCGCTGACCACAGATCAGCGTACCGAAATCACCGAGGCCGACCTGACGCTCGCCTTCGATGCAACGCAGGGCGATGGCTGGACGGCAGACGTCGCGCTGACCGGGCTGGACCGGGATGATGTAAAGCTGCAATCCGCCACGATCACCGGCACCGGGCATATCCGGCGGCCGACAGCGGCCAATCCCGGCGCCAGCTTTGATGGCGCGTTCGACATCGCGGCCACTGGGCTTGCGCTGGCCGATCCGGCGCTTGCATCCGCAGTGGGCGATCAGATCGCGGCCCGGCTGCAACTGCTGTGGCAGGAAGGGACGGATAGTTTTGAACTGCCGCTGCTACAACTGACCGGGGCGGACTATGGTTTTGATGGCGCGCTGTCACTGCAGGGCTTGGAAACCGCACTGACCGTCAAGGGCAAGGGCACCGCCCGCGCCGATGACCTTTCACGCTTCGCAGCCCTGGCCGGGCAGCCCCTGCAAGGCCGCGCCGAGGCGCAGCTGGCCGGGGAAGCCGCGCTTCTGGCAGGGTCTTTCGATGTTGAAGGCACTGTGCAGGGCACGGATCTGAAAACCGGCATTGCCGAGGCTGACAATCTGCTGGCCGGGCGCAGCACCATGGATCTGTCGATCCGGCGCGATGAAACCGGCACCCTTCTGCGCCGCTTCAATCTCGCCGCAGGCACCCTGACAGCCGAAGCGAAAGGCACCCTGGCTAGCACCGGCAGCGACATTGCCGCCCAGATTGATTTCCGTGATCTTTCGGTTCTGGGCGCGGCATATGGTGGCCAACTGAATGGTATTGCACAGTTTTCCGGCACACCGGAACAGGGCAGCATCACGCTGGACACGACAGGCGAAGGCCTGACCATCGGTGTGGCCGAGGCGGATGCGCTGCTGAAAGGCACCTCGAAAATCACGGCCGAAGCAGAGATTGCGGGGCAAACCGTCAATCTTCAAAGCCTCAAGATCAATGCAGCCACACTGGATCTTTCAGCCCAGGGGCGGATCGCCGCCGAGGGCAATGATCTCAGCGCCGATCTGAACTTCCGCGATCTGTCTGTGCTGGGCGGCGGTTATCGCGGGGCATTGGCAGCACAGGCGCGCTTTACCGGAACCCCGGAAAGCGGAAGCCTGACCGCCACCGCCACGGGCCGCAGTCTGGCCATCGGCCAACCCGAGGCTGATCGGCTGCTGGCGGGTGAAACCCGGCTGACCGCCGATCTGGCGCTGGCAGGCAAGCGGATACAGATCCGCAACGTCACACTCGCCAACCCGCAGCTGAACGCCAATGCCAAAGGTCAGGTCGAGGGAGAGAACCGCAGGATCGAACTGCAGGCCGCGCTGGCCAATCTGGGGGTTCTGCTGCCTGAATTTCCGGGTCGGCTGACCGTTGCAGGCAGCGCCACCCAGGATGCGCAGGGCTATCAGCTGGATCTGCGCGGGCAAGGGCCGGGCCGTATCGACGCCAGCGTGAAGGGCCGTGTGGCAAGCAACTTCGGCACCGCCAATCTGTCTATCACTGGGTCAGCGCAGGCCGGTCTGGCCAATGTGTTCATTGCGCCGCGTTCGGTTTCTGGCGGGCTGCGCTTCGATCTGCGGCTGAACGGGCCACTGCAGGTTTCCGCCCTGTCGGGCCGGATCAGCTTTGCCGATGGCCGGATCAGTGACCCTGATCTGCCGGTGGCGCTGGAAGGCATTGCGCTGACGGCGAACCTGGCCAGAGGCCGCGCCTCTGTCGAGGGTTCGACGCAGCTGAGCAGCGGCGGGCAGGTCACCGCCAACGGCACCATCGGGATGACGGCACCCTATAACGCCGATCTGCAACTGCAACTGCGCCAGGCTGTGATCCGCGATCCGCGCCTGTATGAAACCCGGCTGAATGGCAGGGTAACGGTGCAGGGTGGCTTGTTGGGCGGTGCGCGAATCGGCGGCGATATCACCCTGGCCGAAACTGAACTGCGGGTGCCCGATACCGGCATCGGCGCGGCAGCCGGGCTGGATGATCTGCGCCACTTGTCCGAACCCGGGGATGTGCTGGAAACCCGGCGCCGCGCGGGGCTGATAGCCGATGATTCCGCCGCCGGTGACGGGTCTTCCGGGCCATCCTATCCGCTGGATCTGCGGATTTCCGCACCACAACGCGTGTTCATCCGCGGCCGCGGTCTGGATGCCGAGGTCGGGGGCGAATTGCGCCTGCAGGGCACCACGGACAATGTCGTGCCCTCGGGCGCCTTCAATCTGGTGCGCGGGCGTCTGGATATTCTGGGCAAGCGGCTGACCCTGTCGCAGGCCCTGCTGCAGATGGAGGGCGATTTTGACCCTTACCTCAGCATCCTGGCCTCCAACGAATCCGATGGCATCACAGCTTCGGTGCAGATCGAAGGGCGCGCGACAGAACCGACGGTCAGCTTCGTCTCTTCGCCTGAACTCCCTGAAGAAGAGGTTCTGGCCCGCCTGCTGTTCGGCCGCGATCTAACCTCGCTTTCCGCCTTTCAGGCGGCACAGCTGGCCAGCGCCGTGGCAACTCTGGCCGGCAAGGGCGGCGATGGCATCATGAGCAAGCTGCGCAAGGGATTCGGTCTGGATGATTTCGACATCAGCACCGATGCCGAAGGCGACACCAGTGTGAAAGCCGGCAAGTATATCTCGCAGAACACCTATACCGAGGTCGAGGTGGATCAGAACGGCCAGGCCGCCATCAGCCTGAACCTTGATCTGACCGAATCCATCACCGTGCGCGGCTCTGCCGGGGCGGATGGGGAAACCAGTATCGGTATCTTCAAGGAAAAGGATTACTGAGCCGGGGCGCTGCCCGGCTCTTCCACCGGCAGATCGGCATCCAGCTTCACGGCATCTTCAGCATCGACCGCAGCGCCGAGCAGCACCGCATAGGCGCTGAAGTACAGCCACATCAGCAGGATGACCACGGCGCCGATGGATCCGTAGACCTGATTGTAATTGTTGAAGTTCTGCAGATAGATCACAAACCCGCGCGACACCAGCAGCCACAGGATCAGCGCCACGACCAGGCCACGGGTAAACAGTTTCGGCTGATGGTGATCCGGCCGGTTGGGGCCAAAGCGATAGGTGATCGCCAGCCCGACCGTCAGCAGCCCCAGAGACAGCAGCGTATTCGCCACCTCCAGCGCCAGCGCGGCAAAGGTGCCAAGCGGCAGAAAGGCGAGGATCAGCGGCACGATGATACCTGCCAGCAAAGCCGCAAGCGCAATGGTTATCAGAACAAGCGTCAGCACCAGCGCCAGCAGGATATGCCGCATGTTGCCGCGTTCAGGGCGGTGATGCACCGCATTCAGGCCTGAAATCATGCCAGCCACACCCGCACGCGCAGACCAGAAAGCCACCGCGATAGAGATCAGCGTTGCCAGCTGCAGATCGCTGCTATTGGCCCGCAGCAAGGCCTCTACCTGGCCTGTCAGCAGGGAAAAGGCGTCGCGCGGCAGAAAATCGGCAAGGATCAGCATCTCTTGCCGGATGATCGCCGGATCAGCCCAATAGCTCCACAAGGCGATGACAGTGGCAATGGCAGGGAAAATCGCCAGAAAACCGAAAAAGGCGACACCAGCGGCGATCATGCCCAGATTGGCCTTGGCGGCACGGGTCAGAATACGTTGGACACGGTTCTTGACTTTACGCAGCATCAGATAGCGTCAGGCCCCGGATGGCGGAAATAGAAAGGGCCCGCTGTTCGCGGGCCCTTTGGCGGACGCATCGGACAAGCCGAACGTCCTGATCTTTCAGTGGCTGCCTTCGCCGCTGTCCGAAGCAACGATAGCGATGGTGGCCAGAGCCAGAGCAGCCGGGATGGCCGCACCAGCGAGACCGCCGCCGAAGGACGAGGTCGGGCCGACAACGACCGGAACTTCCGGTTCGGTTTCGATCACAACCGGGCCGCCAGCGAAAGCGGTGGAAGCCGAAACCAGCATGGCGCCGGCAGCGAGAAGAGCGGAAAACTTGGTCATGTTTAATCTCCGTCGGGTGGATTTCATCAGTCTTTTCACTAACACACTCGCCCTTCACGAGAAAGGCGGAACTCTTCAAATCAGTCGATTACGCGGGAAACTGTGACATATCCGATAGCATTGCCCATATATTGGTGCAGTTTGCGAACACCGGATGCGTCCAGCCAATAGTCATTTTCAAAAGACTTGCCCTCTGAAACGCAGGTCTCATGGATTCGCTGCGTTACATGGGCCCGGCCCTTGATCGTAATCGTTTCCCCCCCGGCAAGCCGGGAATCGCAGGTCATCACTTCGCGGATCGGCTGATCGGCGCCATCAAGCGTCGTGTAACTGCGGGTATAGTTTTGGCCGACAGCGCCGCGCATATCTTGCGGCACCACCGATTCGATGACGTCAAACGCGCCAAATCCGCGTGTCATGGTGATCTGGCCACCCCGCAGGGTCATCGTTTGCTGGCTGCCTGTGGCCCAGATATCCGCACCACCGACATTCCGCTTCAGCGGCACCAGATAGGCCACGCCGCTGGATGAATTCACCTGCACCACAGGGACATTGAACGCGGCAAGCTCTGCCCGGCCCAGTTCGGGCACGGGGGTGGCGGCTGCCTTGTTGCGCGACAGGGTCTGGGCCACGGCGCGCACCTGCGACAATGCCCCTTCCTGATCCTGTTCGACGGATCCGCAGCCAACCAGCATCGCCAGCACGGCAAATCCGGCGGCGGCAAAGCGTTGCGGTGTCATTTCCAGAACCTCCCCCATTGCTGGTCAAGCCCGGTGGCCTGATATTCGCGGACCGTTTCATACAAACGGCCTTCCAGCTCCAGCCGCTGGCCACCATCGCGGCCAAACGGGCGCAGAACGGTCTGCGCGGTTTTCCGCGTGGCAGAACCCGTAGCCCAGGCGAAGGGAATCTCCAGCTTGATGCCCTTGTCGAAAGAGCCAGAGCCGAATTCTTCTGCCGAAACATCGGTCTTGGTGGCAAAGGCCCCCACGCGCCATCCGTTGCCGAATTCGCGTTCGACCGTGAAGGTGGCGCCCACGTCGCCGGCCAGATACCGGCCAACATCCAGCTGAAGGTTGAACCCGTTATCCAGCGCGTAATAGCCCGAAACATGCCCCGTCAGCAGCCGATAGGACGAGGGGCCGGTTTCGGTGCCCGTCTCATCGGTCTGGTACAGGCTTTGCGGCAGGGTGAAGCCCAGCCCCTGATCCGGTGCGCGCTGCGCCACATAGTTGATCTCGGCGCCAATGGCCCAGCGACGATCCGCGGGCTTCCACAACACCTCGGTGGAAATGCCGCCAAACATCCGCTCCAGATAGCCGAAGGACACCCGGCCATACAGATCCTGCCCCAGCGTGGTGCGCCAGTGCAGCGCCAAAGTCTCCAGCGCCGGATCGCCCTTGCTGTCATAGATATAGTTGGCAGAGCGGACGGGCTGCAGCTCGCGCCCCGGCACCGGCGGCCGCTCATCCAGATTGCCTGCAAGGCTTTTGGTGATGCTGCCCGAAAGCGTCAGCCCGCGCGCAATATCGAAATCACCCTTAACCCGGGCGCCCAGACCGTATTTCAGCGGATCATTCTGATCGAACAGCCGCAGCCGCAGCGCAGGCGCCAAAGACCAGCGGAAGCGCGGATACAGCTCGTCATTGCGCAAGGTGCCCGGAAGCTCCGGCCCGGCGCCAGAAATGCCCACACGGCTGCGCATCGAATCCATCGCGGTCGGGCTGGTTTCCAGCCGTTCCAGATCACTGCGGCGCACGGTGATCTTGGCCGCCGCAACACCCGCGTTCAGCGGCACGATTTCAAAGGTTTCCACCGAAGCGGGCATCACCTGCGACAGCGCCCGCGCGGCACGGCCCACCGCCTGTGCCTCGGCATCCAGCTTTGTGTTGCGGATGCGCAGCTGGGCCACCGATCCCGTGTAGCCCAGCGATTCGACCACGATGCCATCGGGCGACAGCCGCTTGTCCAGATTGCGCATCAGGATCGGCCCGGCATCTGCCTGGGTCACCCATTCCGCCGACCAGGCCTCTGGGTCAGAGGCGCGGCTGGGCCGCTGCTTCACCGGCTCTGGCGCGGGGGTGTTGATGCCACCGGCCGGGCGGGTGCGCGGGTCCAGCGCGAATTGCGCGGCAATACCGATCTCGCTGCCGTAAAGGTAATAGGCACCAAGGCGGATGCGATCCGCCACCTCATATTCCACACCAAAGTTCAGCGGGCTTTTCCGTTCGAACGTTCCGCGATCTTCGGCCTCGGTCTCATAGGCATCCGAGGAATATTCTGCCTTCAGCGTCCATTTTTCGCCCGGCGACCATTCGATCCCGGCAAAGGGTGCGGCTGGCCCCCGGAACCACTGATCGTAGTTCACATTGCCGCCTTCGCCCACGTCGATCGGCGCGCGATCCCCAAAGGGCGAACCGATGCTGCCATAGCTGCCCAGCCGTCCCCAGCCCAGACCCACGGTTGCCTTGAACGACGGACCGAAATTCTTGGTGGCAACCAGATATTCGCCGGACAGCACGCCTGTTCCCGCGAAATCCTGCAGGCCGATGGTGACGGCAGGCAGATACTCGCCCTCTTTCAACAGCAGGTAACGGATATCGAAAGAGCGGTCATAATAGGTATCAAACTGGTCGATCCCGTCGCCCTGCCCGCAATTCGGGGCACAGGCGGCTTTGGCGTTCCAATCGCGGATCCCCAGAAAGCGAAAGCTGGCCGCAATCCGTGGCGTCAGCTGAAAGCTGAGCGTGTTGCGGCTGACCGGGCCAAAATGCGCGGATGTGGCCGTCAGCAGCCCGTCTTCCTGCATTTCCGCCGAGGGCATGTCGATCATGCCCGAGACGCCATAGAAGTTCAGCGAAGGCGCAGAATATTCCTCTGCCTGTGCCGCGAGCCCGATGCACAGCGACAGAAGAGAGGGAGCCATAAGCAGCCCGTATTTCCGAGCCGAGATTTCCCGTGTCGTCATCCGCTTCGCCTTCAATTTCCTTGCGCCAATCTAGCCAGATCCGGGAATCGCAACAATGCACATTTGCCGAAGCTGACGGACTGTTGCCGATCAGCGACCCGCCTGGGCGATAAGTGGCAGATGATAGCCATGCACCCAGGTCGCGATCACTTCCCGCGCCGCGCCCTGATCGCCCACCGCAACGGCAGATCGCAGGGCACGCAGCGCGCTTGCCATCTCCAGTTCCGACAGGCTTTCTTCGCGGGCCCGCAGGATTTTCGAATGGGGCGTGGTCAGCAGGCCGGCGCCGATCAGCAGCTCTTCATGCAGTTTTTCGCCCGGCCGCAGCCCTGTCACCACGATCTCGATATCGCCATCCGGGTGATCGGCATCCCGCACCGAATAGCCGGCCGCCTGGATCAGCTGCACCGCCATGTCGCGGATGCGCACGGGTTTGCCCATATCCAGCACGAAAACATCCCCCCCGCGCGAGGTTTGCTTATCCGAGAAAGATCCCGCCATCAGCACAAGGCGCGCGGCTTCGGAAATCGTCATGAAATAGCGGGTCACATCTTCATGCGTCAGGGTGACCGGGCCGCCCTTGGCAATCTGTTCCTTGAACAGCGGAATCACCGACCCGGAAGAGCCAAGCACATTGCCGAAGCGCACCATGGAAAACACGGTCCCGCGTGACCGCTTGGCCATGTCCTGCACCACAAGTTCGGCCAGACGCTTGGAGGCACCCATCACATTGGTGGGCCGCACTGCCTTGTCCGACGAAATCAGGATGAACCGGCCGACCCCCGCATCATTGGCCGCTTCTGCGATGGTCCGGGTTCCCAGCACGTTATTTGCAAGACCGGCCAGCGGGTTACACTCCACCAGCGGCACATGTTTATAGGCGGCGGCGTGAAAGATCACCTCTGCCGTGTGGTCGGCAATCACCATGCGCGTCAGGCGCGAATCGGTTACGGACCCCAGAACCGGCACGATCTCGACCGAGGTACCCTCGGACAATTCGCGCAGTTCCTTGTCGATGGTGTAAAGCGCGACCTCGCTCACCTCGTACAGCACGATCTTCCGCGGACGGCAGATGATCAGCTGACGACACAGCTCCGATCCGACGGAACCACCGGCCCCAGAGACCAGAATCGACCGGCCGCGATAGGTTTCATTGCCTTCCGGCAGGCAATCCCCCACCTGATCGCGGTTCAGCAGCTGCCCGGCCACCACCGGCGACAGGTTGTCGATCAGCTCTTCTTCGCCCACCAGCTGCGAGAAGGACGGCAAGGATTGCACCGTCAGCCCCATGCTGCGCAGCTTGCGCGTCAGCCGGGCGATCTTCGGCGCCGAAACCGAAGGCATCGCAAGGATGATACGGTCGATATCGCGCTGTTCCGCCAGCAGTTTTATCATCCCGGGCGGCAGAACCCGCAGCCCGGCGATGGTCGAGGAATGAAGCGCCGTATTGTCGTCGATGAAGGCCACCGGCACGATACGCTCATGCGAGCGCAGCGCCGCGACAAGCTGCACCCCGGTCGTGCCCGCACCATAGATCAGCACCCGATGTTTGGGCTTGCCCTGACGCAGGACCCACAGCAGCACATGCAGCATCGCGGTGCGGAACCCGGCAGAGGCCAGAAACAGCATCAGCCCGTAAACCACCACGCCCGCCACAGGAAAGATCGGCAAAGCGAAGGGCGCCATCAGCGCAATGCAGACAGTGACCACAGCCGAATAGATCGCCGTGCGCATGACGGCCGTGGTTTCATAGGATTTCAGCTGGATGCGCGGCAGGCCAAGCCAGATCGACGCCGCCCCGCCCGCAACCGAAATCGCAGGCAGCATATAGAACAGGCTGGGGTAACGGGTGAACGGCATCAGGCCGTTATGCGCAACGATGATCGAGGCCAGCAGCACGATCGGAGGAAGCAGCGCATCGGCCATGAACAGCGTGAACTGCTTGTTCCGGCGAGACAGCTTCATCTGGAGCGCATAGAGCCCATGTCTGACAAGATGCATCCGCGTACCTGCTCCGTCCGGCTTTGCAATTAGCACTTTCAAAAGTCTTCAAAACAGACGTAACTGCCATAAGCTACAGCATGGTTGCATAGGCAGCAAGATATGCAGGTGCAGAAACGATGCAATGCGCGGCATTACGCCTGTTTTCTGAACAGCCGCTTGACCAGAACCCGCGCCACAGTTCCGCCCAGCAAAGACAGATCGAAACACAGGCTTTGGTGGCGCTGATAGATCAGGTCCAGCCGGGCCTTTTGCGGCACGCAGCGCCGGGAATAGGCGAAATCCGTTTCTTCCGCCGTCTTGCAGGATTTTAGAATCCATTCCTCATGCGCATGAAATTTCAAGGTGGCAAGGCCGGTTATCCCCGGGCGGCTGCGCAGAACCTTGCCGTAAATCTCTGGAAACCGCTCCACATATAACCGCAACGGCGGGCGCGGCCCGACAAAGCTCATGTCTCCGCGAATCACATTCCACAGCTGTGGAATCTCGTCCAGCCGTGCGCGGCGCAAGAATCGGCCCATCGGCGTGATTCGCGTCGCCTTGTCACCGCCGGATACGCCACTGTCTTCCCGCGCCACGCTCATGCTGCGCAGTTTCCACAGTTGAAAGGGCACACCGGGCGCTTTCATCCGCTCGGATACATAGAACAGCGGCCGCCCTTCTCGCAGCAGCAGCACCGCCAGCAGCACCAGAAACGGCACCGCCAGCAGCAGGGCCAGCACCAGCGCAAGCCCAAGATCGAACAACCGTTTCTGCGGGGTCATGCCATCATCTCCGTCACACGGCGCCATTCGGCAATCATCTGTTCCGCATCCCCGGCCCCTGCCGCCCCCGGCAACAGGGTTTCCAGCAGGGCCGTATCCATTGCGGCACGCGGCAGAACCTGCGGATTTTCCGGCCCATAGCACCAGCGGATCCCGGCGGCATCCAGCAGCGCCGCCATCGAAACCGCACCCGGCGCCGCAATGTTCAACACCTGCGGCAGGGGCTGGC
>Ga0154510_1101_pt5 | contig 58248 bp, 51 predicted proteins | sample RifGroE1_FD_115989 | JGI IMG/M metagenome (GOLD analysis project Ga0154510, IMG submission 115989) | Rhodobacteraceae bacterium GWE1_64_9
CGCCGCAGGCAATCCACCAGAACCGAATCCGCGATCCCCGCCCGGCGCGCACAGGCGGCCGCTTCGGATATCAGCGTGACCGTGCCCAGCGAAACAAAGTTGTGAAGTAGTTTCAGCCGGTGCCCGGCGCCGGGCGGGCCTGCGTGAAAGCGGTTTTCCGAAAACGATTCCAGCAGCGGTGTCAGCTCGGCCACCGTATCATCATGGCCGCCGATCAGCAGGTTCAGCCGCCCCTCGGCCGCTTCTTTCGGGGTGCGGGTCATGGCGGCATCGACGAAGCGCCCGCCTGCCGCCGCGACCTTTGCGGCCAGGGCGATAGTAGATTCGGGGATTGCGGTCGAGCAATCCACGATCACGGTGCCGGGCCGCAGCGCCGCCAGCACACCGCCCGAACCCAGCAGCACATCTTCGACCTGCGGGGTGCCGGTAACGCAGAGCAGAACCACATCGCAGGCCGTCGCCATTTCGGCGGCACTATCCCAGCCCCGGGCGCCCGCGGCATCCAGATCGTCTGTCGGCTGGTTGCCGGGATGGCGCAGATAGCCCAGCGGCCAGCCCTTGGTCACGATATTGCGGGCGATGCCATGGCCCATCAGGCCCACGCCCACCATGCCTACCTTCGGTTTGGTCATCATTGCCTCCTCAGGCCAGAACACGGCACAGGGCATCAGCCACTTCGCTGCAGCGTGCCGTGCCGCCCAGATCGCGCGGCACGGCGATGCGTTCGGCCAGAACGGTTTCCACCGCCTGTTCAACCCGCGCTGCGGCTTCGTAAAGCCGGGCATCGCCATGCCGGTCGCCCAGCCAGCGCAGCATCATCACGCCAGACAGAACCGTGGCAATCGGGCTTGCCGCATCCTGCCCGGCGATATCGGGGGCCGAACCATGCGCGCCCTGGAACAATGCGTGGTCATCGCCGATTTCCCCCGAGGGTGAAATGCCCATGCCGCCCGCCGTCGCCGCGCCCAGATCGGAGATGATGTCCCCGAACATGTTTTCGGCCACGATCACATCGTAAAAGTTCGGCCGTTTCACCATGTGAACGGTGATGGCATCGGCATAGGCATAGTCGATCTCGACTGTCGGGTGGCGGGTGTGAACCTCGTCGCAAATGGCGCGGAAGAAGGCATAGCTGCGCAGGATATTGGCCTTGTCGCAGACGGTGACACGGCGCTTGCCGTCGCGCAGGGCGCCGTTACGCGATTCCGCCAGACGGAAGGCGAATTCGGCCACGCGCTCGGTGCCCTTGCGGGTAATCACCAGACTGTCGGAGGCCATTTCGCCGCGCAGCAGCACGCCCGCGCCGCGGCTGGCATAAAGCCCCTCGGTGTTTTCGCGCACGATCACATAATCAATGCCGCCGCCATCGAAACCGCGCAGGGGCGAGACCACGCCGGGCAGCAGTTTCACGGGGCGGACATTGGCGTAAAGATCCAGCCGGAAGCGCAGCCGCAGATGCAGGTCGTTGCCGACTTCTGTGCCATCGGGGTAGACCACGCCGGGCAGGCCCGCCGCGCCATGCAGGATGGCATCGGCATCGCGGCAGGCGGCGAACGTGTCTTCGGGCAGAACCTGGCCGGTCTTCTGATAATGGCCGGCGCCGCCATCCAGCATCTGGAACGACAGCAGATCATGGCCCGCAGCGGCGCGCAGCACCTGCATCGTGGCCTGGGTGACTTCGGGGCCGATGCCGTCGCCTTCGATGGTGGCGATTGTGTAGCGTTTCATCATCTTCTCCTGCATCACCAATCGGTGGCGATGTATTTGGCTTCCATGAATTCCAGCATCCCGTGATGTGCGCCTTCGCGCCCCAGACCGGATTGCTTGACCCCGCCGAATGGCGCCGCCGGATCAGAGACGAGGCCACGGTTCAGTGCCACCATCCCGGCCTCCAGCGCCTCGGACACGCGCAGGCCACGGGCCAGATCGCGGGTGAACAGATAGGCGACCAGCCCGTATTCGGTATCATTGGCGCGGGTGATCGCCTCTTCTTCGGTGTCGAAGGTGTAAAGCGGCGCCACCGGGCCAAAGATCTCTTCCCGGCGGATGATGGCCTCATCGGGCACATCGGCCAGCACGGTGGGCGGGTAGAAATGCCCCGGCCCGCTGCCGCGCGTGCCGCCGCACAGCACCTTTGCGCCGCGCGCCACGGCGTCATCCACCAGTTCGGCCACCTTGTTGACCGCGCCCGCATTGACCAGCGGGCCGCAATCGGTGGTCTCCTCCACCCCCGGGCCGACGCGCAGCGCGGCCATGCGTTCGGCCAGCCGTGAGGCAAAGGTTTCGGCAATGCCGCGCTGCACATAGATGCGGTTTGCCGCCGTGCAGGCCTCGCCGCCGTTGCGCATCTTGGCCACCATCAGCCCGTCCAGCGCGCGATCCAGATCGGCATCCTCGAACACAAGGAAGGGCGCATTGCCGCCCAGTTCCATCGAGGAATGGATAACCTGATCCGCCGCCTTGCGCAGCAGCACACGGCCCACCTCGGTTGATCCGGTGAAGGAGACCTTGCGCACACGCGGATCATCGAGGATCGTGTTCACCACCTTGGCGGTGGTGCTGGTGGTCAGCACGTTCACCACACCCGCAGGCACCCCGGCCTCGGCCAGCAGCGCGGCGACGGCCAGCGCGGTCAGCGGGGTTTCGGTGGCCGGTTTCAGGATGCAGGTGCAGCCTGCCGCCAGCGCCGGGGCGATCTTGCGGGTGGCCATGGCGGCGGGAAAGTTCCATGGCGTGATGAGCAGCGACACGCCAATGGGCTGATAGGTGACCAGGATGCGGTTCGCCCCCGAAGGCGCCAGGCCGAAATCGCCGGCACCGCGCACGGCCTCTTCGGCGAACCAGCGGAAGAATTCGGCGGCATAGGCCACCTCGCCCCGCGCATCCTTCAACGCCTTGCCGTTTTCCAGGCTGATGAGCCGGGCCAGCGCTTCGGCATCGCGGCGCATCAGCTCCCAGCAGCGGCGCAGGATTTCGGATCTTTCGCGCGGCGGGGTGGCGGCCCAGCCTTTGGCGGCGGCGGATGCGGCATCGACAGCCGTGCGGGCATCCGATTCATCAGCATCGGCGACTTCGGCAATCACGCTGCCATCCGACGGATTGCTGACCGGGATCAGGCCGGGGCGGCTGCCGGGACGCCAGGCGCCGCCAATGAACAGGCCGGTGGGAAGGTTTTGCAGGGTCATGTCTTCAGGCATGGGCCGGGGTCTCCATCGCGGCGGTCAGGATGCTGCGCATGGCAGCAGTATCGAGCGGCCTTGGGTTGTTTTCGACAAGCCGGGTGGCACTCATCGCCAGCGCGGCCATCTGATCCAGCGTTTCGGGGGCGACCCCCAAAGCGGTGATCGAGGCGGGGATGCCGATCTGCGCGAAAAGGGCACGCAAGGCGGCGGCAAAGGCGGCGGCGGCCGTGGCATCGCTGTCTGCCGGGCCTGCAACACCGATGCCACGGGCGATATCGGCATAGGCGGCTTCGGCGGCGGGCAGGTTGTAATCAATCGTATGGGGCAGCAGGATGCCCACACCCAGCCCATGGGCGCTGTGGGTTTCGGCGCCCACCGGATATTGCAGCGCATGGGCGGCCGCCGTGCCGCCGCTGCCGAAGGCCAGCCCGGCCAGCGTGGCGCCCAGCATGACGCCGGACCGCGCCGCGATATCCTGGCCATCCTCCACCGCGCGGGCCAGATGGGCGAACAGCAGGCGGATGGACGACAGGCCAAGTTCATCGCCCAGGGCGTTCTTGCCCACGAACACCCGGTTCAGCGCCAGTTCCGGATCGCCGGGGCGGGCGACGGCGGCGAAACATTCCACCGCATGGGCCAGCGCATCGGCGCCGGAAATCGCCGTCAGCCCGCGCGGACAGGTCAGCGTCAGATCCGGGTCGCAGATCGCGGTATGCGGGATCAGATGCGGGCTGGAGATGCCCACTTTCATCGCGCGTTCCGGGTCGCCCAGCACGGCCACCGGCGTGGCCTCGCTGCCGGTGCCTGCGGTGGTGGGGATGGCGATGATCGGGCGCACCGGGCCGGGCACCTTGAACTCGCCATAATATGTGCTGAGCGGGCCTTCATGGCTGAGCAGCAGGCTGACCAGTTTCGCCATGTCGAGGCAGCTGCCACCGCCCAGCCCCACGATCACATCCGGGTTGAAGCTGCGGTATTGGGCAGCACATTCCAGAATACCGGCCAGCGGCAGTTCGGCTTCGGTCCGGTCGAACACCGCGACCTGAAGCCCCTGCCCGGCCAGATCTTCACGGATGGCGGCCATTTCAGGCGTGGCGGCAAAGCGGGTGTCGGTGCAGACCAGCACGCGACGGCCCAGTTCGGCGGCCACGCGGCCGAGCGCGGCGCGCTGGCCGGAACCAAACAGGATTCGGGTGGGCGCACGAAGCACCCCGTAATCAAGGCGCATGATCGGCCTCCTTTTCTGCAGGTTCCGTATCGCCGGACAGGCGGCGGATCTGGGTCCATATGTCGGCGGGCAAGGCGATTTCGGCGCCGGCGCGCCGGGCGCGCGTCTGCTGCGCGCGATCCCCGGGGATGCGGACCGGCTGGGCCGGATCGGCCGGGGGCGAATGGCGCAGGACATCCAGCCAGGCGCCGATCTGCTGCGCCATGCCGTCCTGCGGGCTGAACAGGATGAAGACATCGCCCTTGTTGCAGGGCTGATCGGAATCCAGCGTGCCGCGCACATCGCGGCCCAGCGCCGAGGCACAAAGTGCCGAAACCAGCAGTTCAAAGCCAAGGCCCAGCGCATAGCCCTTGGCGGCACCGAAGGGCGCGATGGCCCCGGCCTTGGCTGCGGTGGCATCGGTGGTGGGTTCGCCCGCTGCATCCAGCGCCCAGCCCGGCGGGATCGGCACGCCCCGATTTGCGTGATCGTGGATCTTGCCCATCGAGACCTCGCTGGTGGCCAGATCGACGACGAAGGGCTGCGGCTCGGCGGGCACGCCGATGGCAATGGGATTGGTGCCGATCATGGCGCGGCGCCCGCCCCAGGGGTGGACCAGCGCCTCGCTGACCGTGAAACCCAGAAGGACGATGCCGCGGGCGGCCATCTTTTCGGCGTAGAAGGCAAGCATCCCCAGATGATCGCAGTTGCGGATCGCCACGGTCACGCTGCCCATGCGGGGCAGGCGTTCGGCCGCCGCATCCAGCGCCTGCATCGCCACCACGGGGCCAAGCCCCTGGGCGCCATCGACGCGCAGCAGCGCCTCGCCTGCCCAATAGTGCAGGCCGGTGGCCAGCGGATCGGTGACGCCATTGGTGATGCGTTCGATCACGCGGGGCAGACGCAGCAATCCGTGGGATGCGGTGCCGCGCAGTTCGGCCTCCAGCAGCAGTTCGGTCTGCAGGGCCGCCTGTGCCGGGGGCACGCCCGCGCGGCGCAATGCGGCGCGGGCGGTGCGTTCGATGTCGCTATGGCTTGGCATCGGCTTTCCTTACCAGCCGTCGCGCAGGAAAAGGCTGATCTGCGGGACATAGGTGATGAGCATCAGCGCCAGAACCACGGTGCCCACGGGCACCAGAAGCGCGCGGAACATGCGCTGCACGGGGATCCCTGCGACAGAGGCGGCGGCGAACAGGTTCACCCCAAGCGGCGGGGTAATCATGCCCATGGCCAGGTTGACGATGATGACGATGCCGAAATGCACCGGATCGACACCATAGCCGATGGCGATGGGGGCCAGGATCGGGCCAAGCACCAGAATGGCCGCCGAGGTTTCGACGAACATGCCGACGAACAGCAGCAGCACGTTCACGAACAGCAGGAACTGCCATGCGCTGTCGAACCGGCCCTGTGCCCAGTCGCCAATGGTGGTGGGCAGGCCAGACAGGCTGACGAGGAAGGAAAACAGACCCGCCGCCCCGATGATGAGCATGATGGCGCCGGTGGAAACCACCGAGCTGCGGAAGATTGCAGGCAGATCGGCCGGTTTCAGTTCGCGGTAGACAAACATGCCGATCAGCAGGGCATAGACCACGGAAACCGCTGCCGCCTCTGTCGGGGTGAAGATGCCACCATAGATGCCGCCCAGAATGATGACGGGCAGCATCAGTGCCCAGATCGCATTGCGTGTGCTGATGACAACCGACAGGCGCTGATCGCCATCCTGCTTGCCATAGCCTTTGATGCGGCACCAGATCTGCACCATGATGATCAGCATGGTTGCCACTAGGATGCCCGGCCCGATGCCCGCCATGAACAGCTGGGTGACCGAGGTTTCGGTCGAGACCGCATAGACGATCATCGGCACCGAGGGCGGGATGATGACCCCCAGTTCGGCAGAGGCGGCCTGAATGGTGGCCGCGACCGGCGTGGGGTAGCCGTGCCGCACCATGGCCGGGATCAGAATCGCGCCGATGGCGAAGGTGGTGGCGACCGACGAGCCAGAGATGGCGGCGAAGATCATGCAGGTGATGACGCAAGAGCTTGCCAGCCCGCCCTGCATCCCGCCCACCAGCGATTTGGCAAAATCGACCAGACGGCGCGAGACGCCGCCATGCGTCATCAGATTGCCCGCCAGGATGAAGAACGGCACCGCCAGCAGCGGAAAGCTGTCAAGGCTGGTGAAGATCTTCTGCGGCACGACCAGCAGTGGCAGGTTGGAAAAGAAGGCGATGCCAAAGACGGAGGCCAGACCGATCGACACGGCGACCGGAACAGACAGCACGAACAGCGCAACAAGCGCGAAAACGAGGGCGGCGTTCATTCCATGGCCTCTTCGTCCGGGCGGGTGATGGGGGCGAAATGGGCCAGGATCACGCCGGGGATGGCCAGCAGGCTGCCCACGGGGATCGCCGCGTAGAACCAGCTGATCGGTATGTCGAGCATGGCAATCTGCTGGGTGCTGACACGCAGGGTCATGGCGGTGCCATACCAGACCAGAACCAGCAGGAACGCCAGCGTCAGCAGCGTCACCACCGCCATGACAAGCCGTTTCGGGCCGGGCGGCAGCACACTGCGCAAAAATTCAAGCGGGATCATCGCCGCCAGCCGGAACCCGGCCCCAGCGGCAATGAAGACCATCCAGACCACCGCGCCGCGCGCCGCCACTTCGGACCAGCCGGCCGAATGGCCGATGAGAAACCGTGTGACCACCTGATAGAACACCAGCACGGTTGCCACCGCCAGCAGCAGGGCTGCAAGGTTGTGCGTGGTGGAAATAAGCCGCTCGGCGGCGAGACGGAATGTCTGTCGCATCTTGACCTCGGGGATACGGAAGATGCGGGCACCGGCGAGGCGGCACCCGCAGAAGGGTGGCTCAGTTCTGGGCCGCCCGGATACGCTCGATCAGTTCGGCGCCGTATTGCGGGGCAAGTTTTTCATAGGTGGGGGCAACGGCAGCCTCGAAAGCGGCGCGATCCACATCTGTCACCACCTCCATGCCATTGGCCTTCATCAGGGCAACGCCTTCTTCTTCGTTCTTGGTCACCACGGCACGGTCAGCGGCGGCGGCGGCCTTGGCGGCTTCCTTCACCCAGCCCTGTTCCGCTTCGCTCAGCTGATCCCAATGGATCTTGGACATCACGATGACGGCGGGCGAATAGACATGGCCGGTGAGGCTTGCATGTTTCTGCACATCCCACAGCTTGTTGGCCACAATGATCGGGATCGGGTTTTCCTGCGCATCAATGGTGCCCTGCTGCAGGGCGGTGATCACTTCGGTCCAGCTCATGGGGGCCGGGGCCGCGCCCAGTTCCTGGAAGGCGTCGATATGCACCTGGTTTTCCATGGTGCGGATCTTCAGGCCATTGACATCGGCAGGCACGGCGATGGCCTTGCGGGAATTGGTGATATGGCGGAAGCCATTTTCGCCCCAGGCCAGACCGACAAGGCCGACGCTGTCGAATTTCGCCAGCAGCTCTTCCCCGATCGGGCCATCCAGCACCGCGCGGGCGCTGTCATAGCTTTTGAACAGGAAGGGGAAATCCAGCGCATAGGTTTCGGGAATGAAGCTGCCGATCGGGCCGGTGGACGAAATCGCCAGTTCGATGGTGCCGATCTGCATCCCCTCCAGCACCTCGCGCTCGCCGCCCAGCACGCCGCCGGGCTTGACGTTCACGGTGATGTCGCCGCCCGAAAGCTCTGCCATCTTTTCCGCAAAGGCGGTGGCTGCGGCGCCGTAATGTGATTCCAGCGGCGGGGTCAGCGCAAAGTTCATGTCACGGGCCTGCGCCGAAACCAAGGCACAGGTTGAAAGAAGTGCGGCCAGGCAAATGCTGCGAATGTTCATCTTGATCCTCCCTCGGGTTGTGATCCGGCTGCGCCTCCACTCGCTGTGCCGGGCGATCGGGGCGGGCTTTACACCCGATATCCGATACGATATTCGATTAAGTGACAGGCAGACCGCCACTCGTCAAGTGTTTCCGCTAACCATGGAGCCAGGATTGAAGAAGCCCAGCCACGGCCAGCCCACAGAAGCCGGCCCCGCCCCGCTGATCGCGCCGCGCCCTTCGCTGGGCGACGAAGCCTATGAGCTGATGCTTGCGGAACTGATCTCGCTGCGGATTCCGCCGGGGGAAAAGCTGTCGGTCGACGGCCTGGCGCGGCAGTTCGGCGTGTCGCAGACCCCGATCCGCGCGGCCTTGATCCGGCTGGAGGCCGAGGGGCTGGTGGTGAAGAAACACAACACCGGATACAATGTTGCACCGCAACTGTCGGGCAGCCGGTTCCGCGATATCTATGAATTCCGGCTGCTGATCGAACCGGCCGCAGCCGCAGCCGCAGCCCTGCTGGCCACCCCATCCGAAGTTGCGGCGCTGGCAGAGCTGGCGGAAGAGATGTCGGCGCTGGCCGATACGGATACCGAGGCGAATTACAGCAAATTCGCACTGATGGACGGCGAGTTTCACGCAAGAATCGCCGAGGCGGGCCGCAATACCGTGATCTGCGAGGCGCTGGAGCGGCTGTATACGCATATGCACCTGTTCCGGCTGCGCTATCACGCGGCGGTCGCCATGGATGCGGTGAAGGAACATGATGCCATCATGCGCGCCATCCGCGAGGGCGATGGCGCTGCGGCACAGGTAGCGATGCAGGCCCATATCGCCGCATCGCGCGACCGGATGCAGCCCTATTTCAATGCAACGTGAAGGCCGCGCCAGATGCGGACCGGGAGGAAAGACATGAACATCCAGCAAAGCCTGTGGTTTGATCCGACCATGATCTTCATCGGCGGGGCATGGTGCCGCCCCGGATCGGACAGCACGATTCCGGTTGAGAACCCGTCCACCGGCGAGGTGATCTGCGCGATTGGCCGGGGCACAGCGGCGGATGTGGATGCCGCCGTGACAGCGGCCGAGGCCGCGCTGGAGGGGGCCTGGGGCCGGATGCCTGCGGTGGAGCGCGGGCGCATCCTGATGCGTATGTCGCAGCTGGTGCTGGCCCGGGCGGAAGAGCTGGCGTTTCTGGAATCCACCGATGTGGGCAAGCCGATGAAACAGGCGCGCAATGACAGCACGGCGCTGGCGCGCTATCTGGAATTCTATGCCGGCGCCGCCGACAAGGTGCATGGCACCACCATTCCCTATCAGGATGGGTTCACCGTCTATACCCTGCGCGAACCGCATGGGGTGACGGGGCATATCATCCCCTGGAACTATCCGTTGCAGATTCTGGGGCGTTCTGTGGGGGCGGCGCTGGCGATGGGCAATGCCTGTGTTCTGAAACCCGCCGAAGATGCCTCGCTCAGTTCGCTGGCCTTCGCCTCGATCGCGGCAGAGGCGGGGCTGCCTGCGGGCGCGCTGAATATCGTTACCGGCTATGGCGCCGAGGTGGGGGCGGCGCTTTCGGAACATCCGGGGGTGCATCATGTGTCTTTCACCGGGTCGGTTGGCACAGGGCGGCGCATCCAGGAAGCGGCGGCGCGCAATGTGGTGCCGGTGACGCTGGAGTTGGGCGGCAAGTCGCCGCATATCGTGTTCGACGATGTGGATCTGGAGGCGGCCCTGCCCACGCTGGTTGGCGCCTGTATGCAGGCCGCTGGGCAGACCTGCTCTGCCGCCTCGCGCGTGCTGGTGCAGCGCGGCATTTACGATGAGGTGCGGCGCCGCATGGCCGAGGTCTATCAGGGGCTGGAGGTCGGGCCTGCGCCGGACAACCGCGATCTGGGGCCGCTGGTATCAAAGCGGCAGAAGGAAATCGTGTCCTCTTACATCGCGCTTGGCAAACAGGATCTGGCGGTGGCAGGCGAAGGCCGCATCCGCGACGATGCCCCGGCGGCGGGCAATTATGTGGCGCCGGTGCTGTTTGCCGAAGTGCCGCCCGATCACCGCCTGGCGCAGGAGGAAATCTTTGGCCCGGTTCAGGTGCTGATCCCGTTCGATACCGAAGCCGATGCGATCCGTATCGCCAATGGCACGGAATATGGTCTGGTCGCCGGGGTCTGGACACGCGACGGGGGCCGCCAGATGCGGCTGGCGCGCAAGCTGAACGTGGGCCAGGTGTTCATCAACAACTATGGTGCCGGTGGCGGAATCGAGCTGCCGTTCGGCGGGGTGGGCAAATCCGGCCATGGCCGTGAAAAGGGCTTTGAAGCGCTTTATGGGTTTTCGCGGTTGAAAACCGTGACGGCATCGCACGGGTAAGCAAAAGGTGGCCCCGGCATCCGGGTCATGGGTGCGGGGGCCATATCTTTGCGGGCGAAGAGCGGGGCAGGATATGCCAGCCGGGCTGCGAATCTGATCGGTCTGCCCCCCTGCCCGGCCCTTGCAGAGACCGGGCGGCGCCAAGGAGACGGCATCTGCCATGATTTCTGGTGCCTGGAGGGCCGAAAGTGCAGTTTCTTCCGCTTTCCCGGTATGAGGGCTTGATATGTGTGTGCAGTAGGCCCATGTAGACATCATCGATCTTGCTGTCGGACTTTGTTTTTTGCGCTTCCGCGCTTTCTGCGATCTTCCTCTTCCAGAATCGATCTCGTCGGCCTGCCGCACAAATGATGCGGCCGGTCAAAATCTGTGACCGATTGAAAGGAAATCGTCATGACCATTGGAACCGTAAAATTCTTCAACACCACCAAAGGCTTCGGCTTCATCGCCCCGGACAATGGCGCTGCTGACGTGTTTGTTCACATCTCGGCCGTTGAACGCGCTGGCATGCAGACCATCACCGAAGGCCAGAAGCTGAGCTTTGACCTGGTGCGCGACGCCCGTTCGGGCAAGAACGCTGCTGAAAACCTGCAGACCGCCTGAACGGCCTGCCAGGGGCCTGACGCTGTGCTGTCAGGCCAGACTACGCCGAAAGCCGGGCCCATGCCCGGCTTTTGCATTTTGCGCGATCAGAAGGATAATCCCCGATGACGAAGGCCATTACCAAACATAACCTGTTTCCGCCGGAAAAGCCGAAAGCGGCCAGCCGTGCGGATGTGACGGATGCCAGCGCCAGAGCGATCATGGAAGCCGAAGTCACCCGCCGCGATGCCAAGACCGCAAGATTGCGCCAGCTGCGGCTGGATCAGCAGGCGGCCGACGATCTGCTGGCCAGCCAGCAACCTGTCGTGAAAAAACCCGCACGGGCGAAAAGCAAACCCGCCGCAAGCTGATCTGCGGCGACATCCCCGCAGGCGGGGCCACAGTGCCTCTGGCCTGCGGATGGTATGCTGAAGCGCGGCTATGCGGCAGATTTCGCAGCCCTCTCCCGTGCAGCTAATGCCGTGGAAACGGCGATGGGCATTTCGGCCAAAAGCTCTGGAACGAGAAGGCGTAAGGGAATGATCCAATCGCCGCAGAGCTTTGTCGTCTCGTAGGAATGCCAAAAGGTCGCTTGGCAGAACGGCTAACCATTTCCACGACTTGCCTGAAACCGCATGGCGTTGGCCCAGCTTCTCCCTGGCCGAAATCGCCTGTCGCGGGACCGGTGCGATCAAGATCAACACCGAAGCCATGGACAAGCTGCAAGCCCAGCGCAGCCGGTACCGTCCCGGCGCGATCAGCTCAGCCACCCCGGCTTGGACAATTTCCACTGCCCAGCACCGGTCTCGACGGCCAGCGCATGGCCCCGCCCAGCAAGGGGATGTCCGTGACGCTTTCCAAGGTGCCGGAATAGAGATCGACCACCAGCGCATTGCCAAGATCAAAGCGCGACACCGGCCCCACAAAGAAATCCGCCGCTAGGACGCCCAACCGCCTCGGGGTCGCCCCCATCACCGTCTCGATGCACACGACGCAGCTTCGCTTCCGTGCCGGGCGCGGCAGCCTCTTCGTCATCACCAGCGTCATCGGAAACCGTGAAGGAATCGCTCGTCTTCGTGCGGCGCTTCACCGAGGCCGACGAGACCGCATGGGAAGCCGCGCACGCCACCCATGACACCGCCTTCAACGCCAAGCGCGACCGCGATCTGCCGCACGGTGGGACCGAGTTCCCTGTTCACGGTTTTCGTAGGGCATCTCGTGCTTGCGCTTCCCTATGTCATCCGCACCACGCTTGCGGTCCTGACCACTTCGGACCCGTTCCTCGAAGAGGCCGCGCGAACCATGGGGGCGGGCCCCTGGCGCAGCCTCTGGCGCGTTACGGTGCCCCAATGCCTGCCCGGGATCGCTGCAGGCGCCTTCTTCGCCTTCAACATCTCGTTCGACGAAGCGGTCGTATCGCTGTTCCTGCGCTCACCTGAGGTCGTTACCCTGCCAATCCAAATCTACACCCAACTCGAATTCAGCCCCGACCCATCGATCGCCGCGGTCTCCAGCCTGATGATCGCGCTCACCATCCTCCTGATCGTGCTGATCGAGCGCGCGGTCGGCCTTCAGAACGTCACGGAGTAAGTCATGCGAGCCGTTGAAATCCGCCAGTTGCGCAAATCCTATGGCCAAGTCGAGGTGATCAAGGGTATCGATCTGACCATCGAGGCAGGCGAATTCGTCAGCCTGCTGGGCCCCTCGGGCTGCGGCAAGACCACCTTGCTTCGAATGATCGCCGGGCTCGAAGTCGCCACCGACGGGGCTATCGTGATAGGCGACCGTGACTGCACCAACCTGCCGCCAGAAAAGCGCAACATCAGCATGGTATTTCAATCCTATGCGCTGATCCCGCATCTGTCCGTGCTGGAAAACGTGATGTTCCCGCTCGAGATGCGCAACATTGGCGCCACAACCACGCGGCGGAGCGAGGCGATGGCCGCGCTTGAGATGGTCGGCCTCGCGCATCTTTCAGCTCGGCGCCCTCGCCAGCTTTCCGGCGGGCAGCAGCAGCGGGTGGCGGTGGCGCGGGCCGTCGTCTCGCGGCCCGATGTGCTGTTGCTGGATGAACCACTGTCCAACCTTGATGCTGCCATGCGCGAAAAGATGCAGGAAGAGTTAATCACACTGCACCGCGCGACTGGCCTGACCACCATCTTCGTGACCCATGATCAGGAAGAGGCGCTAAGCTTGTCGGATCGGGTGATCCTGCTCAACGGCGGCAAGATCGAACAACAGGGCAACCCGCAAGAGCTTTACAACGCCCCTGCTACCCGGTTCGCAGCAAGCTTCATCGGCGCCACCAACCTCCTGACCGCCGACATCGGACAGGAGGGAAGCGCCCGCATCGCCCATCTGCCGGGCGGACAGCCGCTGCGTCTGCCAGACACCGTCACCGCGACCGGATCCGGCTATCTGAGTCTGCGGCAGGAAGACATCATTCTGGCCCGGGCAGGAAGCGGTATTGAGGGCCTGCCTGGGGTGATCGAAAACCGCGTATACCTCGGGGCGCGCGTACGCTATGTCATTCGCACCGCCGCCGGAGAGCTCCGCTGCCTCGCCGCGCCTGATCAGCAGTTTGGCGTTGGGGATTCGGTTGTGGTGACGATATTACCCGAACGGATCCGGTTTCTGGCAGCCTGATCCTCTTCCCAGATCGCCCATGGCGGGCACGCCGAAACCAAGTCGGGTCGCGAAATAGTCTACTACTCGTGGGTGAAGACCGATGGCTTTATCCTGGGCGAGGCCATCGCAAGCTTCCGCGATCAGGTGGTCATTACCTCAAAGTTCGGCTAGAACATTGATCCGGAAACCGGCGAACGGCTGTCGGCGAGCCAGGCATGGGGATCGACGGCGTTGAGCTTGGCCGTTTCGATCAGGGTGTATGCGATGGCGGCGGCCTTGCCGCCCGCTTCCGAGCCTACGAAGAGGTAGTTCTTGCGGCCGAGGGCGATGGCGCGCATGCCGCGTTCGGCGGCGTTGTTGTCCAGTTCCAAGATACCGTGGTCGAGGTAGGGGCGCAGGCGTTCCATGCGGGTCAGGGCATAGCGGATGGCGGCCGCGAGCGGGGATTTGCCCGAGATCGTGGTGAGTTGCATGGCCAGCCAGACCTCCAGCTCGTCGAAGACCGGGACCGCATGTGCCTTGCGAAGCGCGACGCGGATATCTGGCGGGGAGCCTCGGGCCTCTTTCTCGACTGCGTAGAGTTGGGCGATCCGGCCGATGGCCTCTTCGGCAATCGGGGAGCCTTGTGACCGGTGGATGTCGACGAACTTGCGCCTGACATGGGCCATGCAGGCGACCTCGTGGATGGCGCCGGAGCGGTAGAGGTCTTCGAACCCGGCATAGCCGTCGGCATGCATCCAGCCGCGGAACCGGGCGAGGTGATCCTTGGGGTGCTGGCCTTTCCGATCTCCCGAGAACCGATACCAAGCCGCTGGTGGAGCGTTCCCGCCCCAGGGGCGTTCGTCGCGGGCATAGGTCCAGAGCCGTGCCGTCTGGGTCTTGCCGGTGCCGGGGGCGAGCATGCTGACCGGCGTGTCGTCCGCAAAGATCGCCTCGGCCGACAGAACATGGCGGCCGATGGCATCTGCGAGGGGCTCCAGCAGAGCGGTGGTCTTGCCGCCCCAATCAGCGAGGGTGGAGCGATCCAGATCGAGCCCCTCGCGGTCGAAGATCTGGCTCTGACGATACAACGGAAGATGGTCGGCATATTTGCTGACCAGAACATGGGCCAGCAGGCCCGGACCGGGGCGGCCACGTTCGATGGGCCGTGACGGCAGCGGGGCTTGCACGAACCGTTCACAGCACGAACAGGTCAGCCGAGGGCGAACAATCCGGTTCACGATGAAGCGCCCGGGGACGTATTCCAGTTCGTCGGTCACATCCTCGCCGATCCGACGCAGGCGCCCGCCGCAATCGGCACAGGAATCGGCGCCAGGCGTCAGTTCCACCTCCATCCGGGGGATGTGATCGGGGATCGGTCGACGCTTCGGTTTGTCCTTCTCTTCGACGTCCGGCAGCTTCATTCGTGCGGTCATCGCGGCGGCGGCGATCTCGCTGGTCTCCAAGGCCAGTTGCAGTTGCTCGGCCGTCTCGGATGACGCGCCAAACCGGTGCGCGCGGTGCCCAGCCAGCTGATGCCGCAGCTTCTCGATCAGGATCGCTTGCGCCTTCACCTCCGCCAGAAGCCGCGCGGTGAAGCTGCGCAGCTCCTCGGGGTCTTCGGGCAAGGTCAGGGTCTGATCCAGCATGCAAGAAGTTTATCCCACTGTATTCCTTGTGGGAATCCTTCTCTTGCAGGGCGGCAGATTATCCCGCAGCCAAGGGCCGCCAGGTTCGCTGCGGGGCCCGCCAGTCGATCCCTTCGAGGAGCATCGACAGTTGTGCAGGCGTCAGCGCCACCTTGCCCTCCTTCGCCGAGGGCCAGACGAACCTCCCCTTCTCCAGCCGCTTCATGAACATGCAGGCCCCTTGGCCATCCCACCAGATAATCTTGACCAGATCACCCTGACGGCCCCGGAACACGAAGAGATGTCCGGCGAAGGGATCTTGCTTGAGCACGGCTTCGGCCTGTGCGGCCAGTGCCGCAAAACCCTTGCGCATGTCCGTCACCCCGGCCGCCAGCCAGACCTGCGTGTGGACCGGAACCGGGATCAAACCGTCAGACCCCGGATCAGCCGCGCAAGTGCCTCGGGATCATACCCACCGCTTATCCGCATCCGATGACCGCCAGCCAACTCGATCTCGATCTGGCTATCTGCGGCAGGCAACTGCCGGATCAACGGCGCTTCCTTGACGATCTCCACCGGCAAAAAGCGCAAATCGGCTTCCTCTGATCCCGTTCCGGGCTTGGGCCGATACTTGGGATCACGCAGCCATTTGAAGATCAGGTTCGCATTCACCGTGTAGCGAAGCGCCACCTGAGCCTCCTTCGCCGAGGGCCAGACGAACCTCCCCTTCTCCAGCCGCTTCATGAACATGCAGGCCCCTTGGCCATCCCACCAGATAATCTTGACCAGATCACCCTGACGGCCCCGGAACACGAAGAGATGTCCGGCGAAGGGATCTTGCTTGAGCACGGCTTCGGCCTGTGCGGCCAGTGCCGCAAAACCCTTGCGCATGTCCGTCACCCCGGCCGCCAGCCAGACCTGCGTGTGGACCGGAACCGGGATCAAACCGTCAGACCCCGGATCAGCCGCGCAAGTGCCTCGGGATCATACCCACCGCTTATCCGCATCCGATGACCGCCAGCCAACTCGATCTCGATCTGGCTATCTGCGGCAGGCAACTGCCGGATCAACGGCGCTTCCTTGACGATCTCCACCGGCAAAAAGCGCAAATCGGCTTCCTCTGATCCCGTTCCGGGCTTGGGCCGATACTTGGGATCACGCAGCCATTTGAAGATCAGGTTCGCATTCACCGTGTAGCGAAGCGCCACCTGAGCCACAGAAACGCCAGGCGCCGTCGTCTGAAGGCAGATCGACCGCTTCTCCTCATCCGTCCAAAGCCGCCTCGTCCGACGCGCCATCAAGCACCATAGTGTCCACTATCGTTGGTGGACACTATCCCGCACCATCAGAACGCGGCAGAGCGGTCAGGCCGGACGCTTACCTTACGCTGAGGCAGATCACAGCCTCAAAATACGGATGATTCAGAACGCAAAAAGCCGCCCCAAGGGGCGGCTACTAACCTGTTAAGGTTATTCATAAAAACTGGTTGCGGGGGCGTGCATTGGCCTTGACCGAACGGCAAGGGAGCCTTTGCGCTAACCGTAAGCATCCGCCGAAGACCGTGGCCGTGCAGTGTTGATCAGAGGCGTTTGAGCGCGGCTTTTGGTTTACGCGGCTTTGGTGCCCACTTTTTGGCGAGACGCTCAAAGTTGTCGAGGATACGGCCGATCTCTGCCTCTTCAGGGTCGAACTGTCCCCCATACCATTCCAGCATCCGGTCGTGTTCTTCGTGCTTGGGGTCAGCCATGGCGTCAAGGAAGTCGGCGTAACCTGGAAAGCCCCCGACATCTTCCGGGGGACAGGCGCCGATAGCCCTGACAAGGCGCGGGTAGTCGGCACCCGGGATGGCATCATCGATTTTCTCGACCTTGATCACATGGTGCCAGTTGTCGCCAAAGTCATAGATGTAATGGATGGTCTTGGTGCCGACATCTTCGAGCACATCGAACAAGCTGGATTTATTGGCGGGCAGCGGGCCATCATAATAGCCGTCAGGATCGGGGACGCCCCAGCCAACACCGCCGGCCCGGAACTCGTAAAGGTGGCTGTCGGTCCAGCCCATCGCGGCCTGGATCACTTCGTGCAGGCGGTTGAGTTTGATCTTCAGCGGCACATCGAAGCGCCGCAATACCTGAGGCTCGACGTCAGATAATGTCACCTTGAGGCGCGCGACCAGCGTCATGCGGCAATCCTCTTCACTTCGGTTACGGCCTTCCAATGCCAAGGCAGCAATTCATGCACGCGCGAGATCGGCATATCCGTAAGCTGGGCCAGCACATCGGCCAACCATGCCTGCGGGTCGATGTCATTCATCTTTGCCGTGACGATAAGGGTATACATGAAGGCCGCCCTGTCGCCACCACGTTCGGATCCTGCAAAAAGCCACGACTTCCTGCCCAATGCGATGCCTCTGAGAGCGCGCTCAGCGGCATTGTTCGTCATGCATAGGCGCCCGTCATCAAGGAATGCGGTGAAGGCTTCCCAGCGGCCCACGCCGACGAGCATGTAATTCATCGCCTTGGCGACAGGGTTATGCTTTGACATCCGGGCCCTCTCGGCGAGCATCCAGTCATGCAGATCATGGACCAAAGGTGCGACCCGCTGCTGGCGGACTTCGTGGCGCTCTGCCGCTGACACGCCGGTGATTTCACGCTCGACGGTAAACATTGCGTCGATCCGCGTCACAGCGTCCAGCGCGATAGGCGAGATTTCTTCTGCCACCTTCCTACCCTTGCGGGCTGTGGCCTTGATATCTGCCAGTTCGAAGAACTTGCGTCTGGCATGGCTCCAGCACAGCGCTGCGCGCACCGGCCCCGGGTTGCGGTCTGCCAGATACAGATCATTGTAGCCGCCATAGACATCCGATTGCAGCACACCCTGCCATCCATTGAGATGCTTGTTGGGGTGGATCATCTGACGATCAGGCGAGAACTTGAAGAAAGCCGCAGGCGGCGTGCCGCCATCCCAAGGTCGGTCATCGCGCACATAAGTCCACAGCCGCGCAGTCCTGGTGCCGCCGCGTGCCAGAAGCGGCACAGTCGTGTCATCACCATGCAGACGGCCCCCATCCTGCACATGGCGTTCGATCAGCGCATGGATCGGGGCCAGCGCCACACAGGCATGACCGATCAGATCAGCCAGGGTGGACAGGCTGAGATCAATGCCTTCGCGCGCAATGCGCTCGGATTGTCGGTTCAGCGGCTGATGCTGTCCGTATTTGTCGAAAGCCACCATCGCGATCAACTGTGGCCCAGCCCATCCACGCGGAATGGCGTGGAATGGGGCCGGTGGTTGGCTGATCTTCTCGCAGGCCCGGCAGGTGAACTTCTCCCGTACCGTCTGGATCACCTTCCACTGACGCGGGATCACTTCCAGTGTTTCGGTGACGTCCTCACCCATCTTTACGATCCGGTCGGAACCACAGCAGGTGCAGTTGGTCGGCGCCTCGACCACCACACGTTCGCGCGGCAAATGGTCGGGAAAGGGTTTGCGCACGGGTTTGCGCCGCGTAAAGGCGCGCACGGTGCTGGTCTTGTCGTCCTGCGCTGCCTGTTCAGCCGCCAGCGCATCCTCGGTGGCGACAGCTTCCAATTCCTCAAGCTGTAATTCCAACTGATCGATCAATGTCACCCCGTCGCAATGGCTTTCTTCAACGATCCGGATCTTCTCGTCATCCGTCCAACGGCGACGGCGGCCTGTATCAGAAACCGATAAAACTTGAATACGGCGGGTGTCTTCGTGTGCGTCCATAAGGACACTCGATAAACGCTTAGTCCGCTAAACCGCCAGACGGCCCTCGGCGGATGTTTACCGCTAACCTTATGAGAGCGCATGTGCTTGGTGATGGGGGGTATCGGCGGTGCCGCCAAGCCTCCTGCCACATCGCCACTCATGGCTTCTGGCAATGGCGCGCGGTGATGGCCATGCTCGGGCTGCTGCGCATCACCGCCCGCATCCAGCGCGATGGCCCCACCACCCATCTGCTCGCCGAACGGATCGAGGATGTCTCGCCCCTGCTCGCCACACTGGGCCACGCGCGCCCAAATTCAGCGATGGCCGCGCCGATGAAACCCTGCGGCCCTCGGGCGCCGCCCTGCGCAGCACCGCCCGCCATCCCCGCGAACAGGCGAAAAAACTGTTCCCAAGCCGGGACTTTTATTGATGGTATGATGTGGAGGGCGGTAAGCGGACGGTGAGGTTGCAGCAGCGCTCCAGCAGCAATCGGCGCTAGCGGCTGTTCGCCTCGCGCCACAAGGACGGCAAGATGCGCAGGAAGCGGACGACGGACGGCGACGCCTCCGCGCATAGACAACGGGTAAGGTCGCAAACTTCGTACCTTCCCGCGCTTTTCAGAGAGTGTCCGGTTCGAGCCCCTTCTGAGACATTCAGCCAAGCGACAGCTTGCTGAAGCACTTCGCCGGTGCGGCAGAAGCCGCGGCAAACCTGAATAAAGCCGCACAGGGGCAGCGTCGGCTTGAATTCGTTCCTATATTCAAAATCCGTTAAATTCGACCTCTCCCAAACCATTTGCTTTGAGCTCAATATTGAGGAGGTCAACAGCCTTTTTCCGGTGCGCATTCAGTTGATCAACAACTTGTGGCGATTTAATCTCCATCACAGCTTGGTGTTCCACAATCAAGTTCTCTGAAATGGCTGCCGTCGCAATCTCACGAGCCTTCTGCAGATGGTTACCCGCTTTTGTTATCCCCTTGATCTTTGGCTTAGGGATTTTGCATTCGTCTATAACTCTACCATCTCGGTCTTTCAGGCGACCTGTGGAAATTGCGTTCTGAGTGTCGGAAATCGCTTGAATGAAATCCGTGGCTCGATTCTCAAGATGAAATGGAGTTCGTAGAGCCGGCCTATCGAACGCCATGCTAAGCATAAGTAAGTAATGCTCTATCGGGTTGTACTTCGCACGGTACTCCAGCACGTCCTTGTAGTATCTATACATCAAATCGGTGTGATTGTTGAGAAACTCTTGGTAGTCCTCCCAAAACATCAGAGAAACCCGGAAGTGAAGTCCTGATGGATCTAGATTCCTCACATGATCCTGAAGGTTCGCGTCTCTCGGGCCAGTGGTTGCAATTATGAAGCGGTCGAGTTTTGGGGAAAAGTTCTTCGCAGCTTCGACCTCAGAATCGATCTCCGCAACGGACAGCTGTTTAGAGGGAACCCCTGAACTATTCTTCTTCTTGCACTGAATTCCGACGCGCTCTTGCTGATTGAAGTTGTATCCATACACGTCGACACCAGACTGGGCTTGTCCCTGGCGCCCATTCCTTTCTGCATAGTCGTCCTTCCACTGCACCTTTGCAATGTCGAGGGTGAGCCTTTCAAAGTCCTGCCAATTTGCAGGTGGAGCTATTTCTACTTCAATGGCCGGCACGGATCCCTCCTAGAAAAAACTTGATTGAGGCGGCGAGCGATATGCTCATCGGCCTTGCAGATGTGCCTATCCGTAACGACGAGAGCAAGCAATCGCGAGCAACTGCGGTCCATCGCTGCGGCACGCTTGAGCGGCCGCTTTGGCGGCATGCGCCGGGAGGGGCGACCGGCTGCTTTGGGCCGTGCGCGCCTGCTGCAACCGGCGCCGCAGAGGGCGGTTAGCCGCCTGACAGACGTTCAGCCTTGCAGTAGCAGCAAGTTCGAAAAACAGCCAATCTAGCAGAGCGCCGTGACGGGCAATAGATACCCTTCATTGTATTTATCACGGCTCTTCAGGGCGATTGTCTTCAAGGTACTGTTCACAACGCTCCAGCACTGCCGGATCGAAGGAGGCAATGCCAAGAGGGACAGTATTGCCAATTGACGCTCCTAAAGGTGCATGAACAATCGCTGCCATAGCGATGGATGGAACAAGATAGATCTCTAGCCCGCGTGGGAAGCGCGCTGCGTGGCCTTCAGCGATCTCATCAAAGGTTTCAACGATGAAACGCGGAGGCGCGGCTCTGGTAAGGCAAGTGCTGAGCGTCTCGGAGGTGGCATCGCGAGCGTCAATCTTGCCTACTTTTTCCTTGATCAGGGCGAGCAGCGCGCGAAGCTGCGTTGTCGCTCCCCAATGACGTGTCTGGGATGCCACCACGATTATACGCTCCGGCGCCGCCGTTGCGTTTGCTAAGCCGTAATCCAGAACGGAAAGAAAGCGCTGCAAATTTTCCTCAAGCAGCAAAGACCCGACCAACGGAATTGTTTTGCGGTCGCTTCTGACTTCACCTACGCGGCCGATAGCCTCCCTCCAGTACCGCCTTTCGTTAAGGCCGGCCTTGACGGTGAACTCTTTTAAGAATTCGGGCGCCATTGAGACGAGGGCATCGTAAGAAGCAACAGGATCTAACTGGTTTACAGGTAAAGCGAAATCTTTGACAAACAAAGCAACCGCATGCTCAATTTCCGGCCGGTCGGCGATCTCATGCTCCGGACGCCATGAACTGAGATCTATTTCAGGAACGCTGGGGTTGGAAGCGCGTGCGTATGTGCGGATTCGCAACGGAACCTGATAGCGTTCTTGAGGAACGATAATAGGATCGATAGAGTACAACTGCCTTTTCTCGCCTTTCCCTCGATCAACCTGATCGGCAATCTCGTGAAAGAATCGCTTAAAGCGCGCGGGCAACTGTTGTGTGGTGCGCCCCGACCCTGCCGGGTCGCTAAGACCTAGTTCGGGCAGGAACCTTTCGATGGAATCTGGGCGCTTTCGAGGCTGCGGTGCTATAGCCACGAGATCAAACCCTATGCTCCGACGGCGCGACTCGACGCGATAGATCGACGGTTCCTTTTCATCCGCGTGAAACAGGCTGTCGCCCGCCGTAGTCAACCACAAACGGCCCTGCCTGCGCTCGACATATCCAGGCTCGGAGGCTTCGTTGAGGACGTACTCCAACTCATCTGCGCTAAACCCGAAAAACTCCGCCACATCGGGCTCGTTCATCCCTAGCGCCGACTTCAATAACCTTAGAAGAAATTCAAGTGTGGGGCTGACCTTGGCTGCAACTGCGACCTTGTACTTCATCTCATAGGTACGGCAAGGAATCAGGACATCTATGATATCCAGTTCTACCTTGCGGTCTTCGTCGAGCGGCACCAGTTCGTGCCCTGTCAGGCTCAGGAGCGGACGGCTAGGCGTTGCCACGGGCACCTCCTTTGGCGCGTCTAGGTTTTGGAGAAGGATGATCAGCGCGATTGGCATTTTGGTCGACGCCGAACAAAATTTCTGCCGCGAATTCTTGAGCGAATCCCTCGGCTGCGCGACGGGCAAAACTTGACGACAAGAGGCTCATCGGGCCGCCTTCGCGCCATCGGTTCCGCGCACCTATGATTACCAGACAATCCATAGCGCGGCTGGCCGCGACGTTGATACGGTTGGGCGTAGCCAAGAAGCCATCTTGAATTCTCTTAACTCCGGCCTCCAAGGGGCCCGACGAATTGTTTCTGACCAGCGACAGAAGAACGATGGGATTTTCTTTGCCCTGATAACTATCAACGGTGCCGATCTTGATATGTCGATCCACTAGATAAGCGAGCGGCGACTGCCGCAGCGCCTTGTCAACTAGGTTTCGTTGGGCCGCATACATACAAATGACGCCGATACCCGCCTGGTGCGTAGTCTGCTCTTGCAGCCAGGAGCGGAAAGCCTCGTTCTCGTGCCATTTGGTCAGAAGGCCAATTATGGACTCGGCTTCTGCCTTGTTGATGCGGCTACTGCCCATGGATTGCTCATGACCTCCGGAGCCCAGACCATCGGTTTCGATCCAAACCAGGGGCTTTTCCAGCTCGTCCGGCAGCACCTTCGCAGGAATGATCGGCACCGATCGACCGGCTTCCAGGGCGAGGTCAGGATAAAAGGACTCGGACACAAGTTGTCCGATTGGCGGCAACATCCGGTACTGGGTCTTCAGCCGGGCACCGGCATCACGTCCGTAGTCAGTCAGGAACACCCGCTCGAAGTCACTTCGCTGAATCTCTCGTTTCGATATCCTTGTGCGATCAGCCACAAGGTTGACGACCTCGGCCTTGTGCTGCGGCTCCAGCTGAGCCTGGTCACCAACAAGAACTGCCCAGCGGGCCGCCTGCAATGGCACCAGTAGCTCGCCTGCGGTGCATCGCGCGGCTTCGTCAACGATGACTAGATCGAATGCGGTAGCCGTCAAACCAAGTGACGAGCGTCCAAGCCCCACGCAGGTTCCCACAACGATCTGGCGCGTCCCCGCCAGGAAGGTTTCAAAACTGCGTTCAGCCCGGGAAACACTTCCAATAAAGTCTCGTCCCAAACCGGCAACAGCCCGCAGCCGCCGAATCTTGTCAGCGGACACTGCGTGTTTCTTGCGGGCGATATCCGCAACGGCCTTGGCCACACCGTCAAGGACCGCTAGCCAATCGCTTTCAATGTGTTCCTCTGGCAGATTCACGTAGATTTCGATGTCTGCCAGCAATGTCGTAAGCGTCTGGATCAAGCTGTTGATCCGCTGGTGGTCGACATCGCGGTCACCGCAGAGTTCGGCTATGCGCACGATAACAGGGCGCAGCGTTGTCTCCAATTTTACAACCATGGCTATGGCATCTTCTGGAATGGCCAGGGCTTTTCCTGCCACCGCCAGCCGCTCAGCAAAGGATGCGCTGAAGCGGTCCTTGTAGCTCTGCTCAACCCTGGCGGTGTGAAACGGCCTCAGAGGAGCTGAAACCTGACCGTCACTCATTGCCACGCGGAGCAAGCTCGGATCTTCGCCCGCCTTTCGGAACAATGCGAGTACGGATTCGGCTGCCGTGTTCACCGCCTCATGCGACTGGCTGGCAAGCAGAACGTTCCGTGCCAGACCTGCGGTGATGGCATAATGTGCAAGCGCGGCGATGAACCTAGTTTTCCCTGTGCCGGGCGGACCCTGGAGGACCCCGACCGGCCGGGTTTTGACAATGCGCCGGAAAGCTTGTTCCTGATCCTCGTTCAGTCCGTAAGATCTTAAGACTTCTTCGTTCGGAACATGATTGGTCATCTGCGGAGATGCGCCCGATCGCGGGTCAAAAACCGACAGAAGGTTCGCCGCCCGGCCGTTTCCTTCCAGGATGCGATCAACCGCATCCGTTCTGCGCTTGAGGCTCTGGACCTCGAAATGGCTGACGAAACGTAGGCGCTGCCCTTCCTCAACAATGCGGGATCCGATGGAATTGCCGGTGAGGGCACTGATGACCGCCAAATCAGGCCGGGATCGATTCAGATCGAGATCACCGATTCTGCGCCAGTTCCCCTTCGGATCCTGTCGCTGGACCCCGACTGTATCCTCACGCGAGAAATCAAAATCCCCTGTCTCCAGCTCCAGAGCAACTTTATGGCGTTGCAAAGACTTGTCGTACACGCTGTCGAGCAGAGCTACTCCATCCGTGGTAAGTTCGTTTTCAACATCCGTGAGCGTCCGCCAAAGGCTGCGGACATCAACATCAAAGGGCTTCTGCTGGACCGGGGCGCTCGCGACTTCCTCAGCCAACGCGTCCTCCGCCTCATCTTCCTCCGAGAGCTCATCGACGTCGTCCGGCATCTTTTTGAGTGGTTCAGTCGTAGTGTCAGCCAGATACGTGCGAAGTTCCGCCGCAACGACTGGGTCTTCCAGAACACCAGACAGCGCCGAAAAATCATTGATATCGGATCGTACGACGGTAAGGTCGGCATCTATTGAATGAAATTCGTTTCTCGCGATCTGAGCTATGCGCCATTGCTCAAGGGACCAGCGGCGTGCTCGCACCGGTTTGCCGGTATCGTCGAGAGTGACTTCGATGCGCTCAAACGCACCTCGGATAGACAGTGTTGCTTGTGATCGATCAGGGCGGCGGTGCAAGCTGATAAAGAGCCTGCCTTCGTCCGGTTCGATGGGCCCAGTGTTCTCTCTAAAGATAGAAACTGCAATCTGGGCTCGTTCTTCCTTGGCTACAACTTCCTCTGGCGCGGTGAGTCGCTCGTATATGACATCGCAAGCCTCTTGCAGTGGCAGGAGTGTCGCTAGCTTTGGGTCCCTGTCCCGACATTCCCGCGCAGCAGTCAACAGCCTAGCAGCGTCCTGTGCCCCGAGCGTGCTTAATGCGCAAATCTCTTCTACGATTTTCGTAACGGCAAATCGGTCGCGCTCGAAGCGATTTCCGGAGTCAGGAGCATAGGCAAATGTACGAAGTTCACCATCGACGCGAGGCGCAAAGTCCAACGCGTCGATAAGGATGGGATTCCCCTCACTATTTATGACTATATTTGAAGGCTTGATATCCCCATGCGAAAAATTGTGCTCATGAAGATTCTCAACTGCACTCACCAGGCGGCGCGCGAGTTCAATTGCCTGTAACTGGTCCGCCAGTTCCGATGACGACTTGTTCAACAGGATGTCGAGAACGGTCCCGTCGATCCAGTCTTGGACAATGGCCATACTGTCGCCCAGCCAATGCACCCCGCGCACGTTAGGTATTCCGGGCAACTTATCCATCATAACAGATGATGCCCTGTGGAGGAACGACAGGACGGTGCGGCCTTCACTCTGCAGCGACCCCCACGCAGCTGACTTCCAGTGCTTTATGATAACCGGTTCGCCATCCTTTTGAGAGCGCCAAACATCCAGAGCATCGCTTTCTTTGACTACATCGCCCTGATCAGGGAAAGCCTGAAAAAGTTGGCGGCTGGTTCGAATGGAGCCGCGAAGAGCTTCCAATCCGGACATCACTTCTTCCTGAGAGGGTCGCGTCGCCGTGGCCCTATTGAAGGAGCTCAGAGCGACGCCCGCGTCTGCAAATCGGCTTCCAGGATCGACTTCCAATGCCTCCGCTATCCAGCTATGCAGCATTTCAAATTCGCCACTGGTATCGATCGATGGATCCCATTCTGCAGGATCACCAGCCGGAATACGCCCAAACAGCAGCTCGTGAACAGCGACGCCGAGCAGAAAGACATCCCTCTTTTTCGGCCCCTTGTCCTCGCCAAGAATATCCTCAGGAACGGTTACACTGGCTAGGAACTGATATCGGGCATCGCCTAACGATTTTGTATCAGGAAACCGTGCTGCAAAGAGATGCGAAAGCTTTACGGAGGTTGGCTCTTCGAGCCAGATGCTATGTCCCCCGAGATCTAGGTGAGCCGCGTTATGACGGTGCATTGAGGCAACGGCGGCAACCAACTGGCGGGCAAGCTCTACACGCGCCGCAGGCAGAGATGAAGTAGACTCATTCACCGCATAGTCCTTGAGTCGGGCCATGCGGCGGCGGCGGTCGAAGATTTCCCAGTAACGCGCACCACGATCAGGATCATCCAAACGCGGCGTAAGCAGTGTGCGTTCAAAATCTTGGTCACGGTCCAGAAGCCAGTGATACACCTGCTTCTCTCGCCCCGCTATTTCGAGGCGACCATCTTCAGTTTGAAATCGACCGTCGCTGCACTTGGTAAAGTCCCAAAGCCGGAGAATGCCAAGATTGTTTTTGCTATCCTCGTCGCTGGCTTCGAACTCCTGATAAATGTCGCGAGGGTGCTCAAAACAGGGTTCATCTTCAGCGACGTATCTCTGGAAACGCCGCTTGCCGTGCTTGAATGGAGATTGCGGGGATGACGCATTGAAGAAGCTGTGCAACATATTCTTCCAGCTTTGCTCCGTGAGCGGCGTATACCGGAATTGCGTCCACGGCTCTCCAAAAACCTCCGTCATGCGCGATTCGTCGCCCATAAGTTTAACGAACTGATCCAGTGTAAGGACCTTCGACTTTTCCAATCCATCAAGATGGGCAGCCGTCGCGGTACCGGCTAGGACCACAAGGCCCTCTAACTTCGGGACAGCGCCCTTCTGGTCGACGGGACGACTTTTCAGGGCAGAAGACAGGAACGGGAGAACCTCACGGCAGATATCACTTATCTTTTTTACGGGAGACGGGCCCTTATCTTCGCCGTTTTGATACCAGCGCCCGTCCTTGTTTTCGATCTTTCCGTGCCATTCCTTGATATCAATTAAGAAGACGCGATGCGGGCTGACGATGACAAGATCGACCTCGCGCGTCTTTCCAAGGCCAAGAACCAGATCAAGATTGGTGAAAGCGTACCAGTCCGACGGCAAATCTTTTTTCAACCGTTCAATGCTTTTCACTTCGCGTTTGTGGACACCACGACCGCAAATTGTCACCCGCATAAGCTGTGTACTCCTTCAGTTGGTTCACTATAGACGGCCGGCGGCTTCAGTGAAGTGGAATCTCTCTAGCAAAGAGTGCATCTAGTTCACTTCGCGTCCTTGGGGTTCCGGGCGTTGGGTTTGTGGCAGGATAACGAATGTCCGGTTATGGAAGTGCCGCGTCGCAGCATTCGGTCTGACCGCGCGGCAGGAATGGGCCGGAAGCGGACTGACAGCTCATGGCCGGCGGTGTCCTTAAACCGACGTTCGGCTTCCATGCCGGATCGGACGAGAGCTAGTCAGACATAAAGATCATCGTCGAAGTCGAGATCGACGATTTGCTGCCTCTCGTCATAGATTTTGTGCAGTTGCACACGGCCGAGGATGTCGCGCCGGGAATTCGCAAACTCGAGCTTGCCGACTGTGTCGAAGCCCCGTCTGACGGCTGCTGTAAGGCTCTGAAGCGTGCTTTCGTCTAGGTCTTCCTGTGCGCCGGTCACGTCCAATTCCTCTGCCATGCGTGAGATCAGGCCCATTATGAAGGACAGTCCTCGTGGGATGAATGTGGCGATCAGTTCGCGCGCCTGCGGGCACATTTTAGCAGTGTCAGATTTGCCATCCGGGTCACCACCCAGCGCGCGCTCTATTTCGTTCAGCGGCCTCCCAGAGATCCACCCTTTGATGCCAGGAACTAGCGCGTTGAGCACCGCCACGTTGACTGCCGACTTAGCAGTCTTTCCGGTCGACGCCGTAGCTGACCTTTGGACGTCTCGAAGTAGGTGTTCGCGTGCAGCTACGTCAGACTTTAGCCAATCCATTGTCCAATCGACCCACCCCTCGATTGTGGTGGGGAGCCCTCCGATGCCCACGTAGAGGCGTTGCCTCAGGCGCTCTAGCAAATCAAGCGGCAGTCCACTCTGCGAAGCGATTAGCACCACGGCCGCCTGCGGATCATCCTCGACCGCCTCCTTCGCGTAGTCCCAAAGCTGCTCGACCTTCTCCAGATACTGTTGTTGCTCAGCCCGCTTGCGGGCAAGGAAAGCTCCGAGTGACCGCGACATGAGATTGTCTGGTGCCGCGACATCACTATCTGCCGCAGCAAGAGAAGCGAGACGATTGACCGTGTAGGTCACCTCCCGATCATCGAGGTGTCCTTCCATCACCCGGTCCAGAACAACCTCCAATGGGTCGGATATCGTCACGCAGCGGTCGTCTTCCGGCAGAATTGATTGGAGCTTTTTTTTCAGCTGGTCACTCAGTGCGGCCCCAGGTGCAAACTTTATTATCGGTTCGGGGATAAGGATGACAACGCCATTGGCAAGGTGACCGGCTCGGCCTGCCCGTGCTGCGGCATTCAGCAGTTCGTGAGCTTCAAGGTCTTCGCGCTCGCCCTGATTTTCGCCAGCTCGCTTGTCTCCAGCCAAGACTGCCAAATGGGCAGGCAGGTTCAAGCCCTGTGCTAGCGTTGGCGTCGCAACGATCACTCGTGCGCCATCGCTTCTCCGAAAAAGTCGTTCGGAAAGAGAGCGCTCTAGTCTCAACATCGACGAATTGTGGGGTACCGCCCCAAAGCTCGCTTCACCGAAGATCGAATGCTTTGCGTCGCCAAGCTCGAGAACCAACGCGTCCCATAGGGCACTCTCACTTTCATTCAGTGCGATTACCTCGCCGAGCACACGCGCGATCTTGCGTGCCGTTCCAATAGCGTCGGCCTTCGTGTTCACAAAAACTATTGTCTTCAGACCGCTCGTATTGGCGCTAACAGCGATTTTCGCTGCCGTTTCATTTGCGTTGGGACTCGCCCAGATCGCACCGTTCTCATACTTGAATCCCCCGGCGAGTGGGATCGGGTCATTGGCAATCGTTGTAAAGGCGTATGACTTGGCTGCGGTCATCCAGTTGTGCTGAAGGCCCCATACCACAAAGGGCATGGCGACTAGCTCGCGTTCGGCAGCTGCGCGCAGCGTTTTTGCCCGTTTTCCCGCCTCGAGATTCATATCTCTTTGCTTGATCTTAGCGCTCCGAACGGCGAAATCGATCTCTGCGTCCTCGTAGACAACAACTCCTCGGGCTTGGCGGCTGGGTTTCCAAAGAAGGTCTACTGCTTTGCAAGGGCGCCCCGTCAGATCGGCGATCCAATCTGCAAACTGCGGTCCGTTTTTTAGCATCGCGGAGAGGAAGAGCATGTCCGCCTGTGGCGCAGCGGCACGGAAAGCCAATAGGCAAAGCATCCCGTCGAGAGCACGTCCAATTTTCCGAGACTGCGGGCTGAGAAGATGGCACTCGTCGAAGACTAGTAACCCGACGTTCTGAAAGGACTCAGCAGAGAATGACAACATCGCGAGGCAGCGCTCTGGAGTCATCACCTCAATGTCTTGAAGTTGAGCGTCATCGAGCAGAAGGGAGTCGTAGTCGCTGGAAACTTCGAGACCAAATTGCTCCTTGGGGAATATCTTCTGAAGGTCGTCAGTAAGCTGTTCGACCAGAGCATGCGTTGGCGCGAGAAAGACAACCTTCTTGCCGCGCGCAAGTGTGCCAGCGATCTTCAGGACACTGACCGTGGTCTTGCCTGCGCCGGTAGGTAGCACCAAGACGGCTGAACTGCCGGTCTCATAGAACCCCTTCTCGATAGCTTCGCGATGGTTCTGCCAAACGAATGGCATCTCCTCAGCACGGAAGGCCAGCCACTTGGTCCAGATGTCTACGGCAGCGCCTTGCGGAGGCGGCAATTTGGTGAGAGCGGCGTGCTCAATTGCTTCCGCTGCCGACAGAAGCATCGAGGCGAGATGCGCTGGTCCGGCGTAAGCGGTGCGGAGTTCGCCGCCCAGCCTCTCTGTGAAGTCGTCCTCCAGATTTGATGCTAGCTCGATGACCTTCCGAAAAGCTTCTTGAGCACTGGCAAACCGTTGGGGGGTTGCGTCGGGGACTAGTGAAGACATCATCTGCGCTGCCAGCCGTTCGATCCCTTCGATCAATGCGTCGGCTAGCATACGGAAGGCGCGATTCTGGATAGCGCCGCGTATTGGCTCCTCACGTCGCCAACGGGTAGCACGCAGAAGGATAGAATTCAGACGGCCTCTAACTAGGTCGCGAACATGGTCGCCGAGGATGCGGACCTCATATGGTCCACTTCCTCGGGGTATTGCAGCTCCCGCTTCGTTAGCGTCTGCATATTGCTCAGCCGCAAGAAAAAGCACCGCTGCCGCAACTGATGCATCAACGCTGTCGCGATCAATAGGAGAAGGCTGTTCGGCCTCCGGTGCCTCCGTCGATCTTCGTGCAATTATCTGCTGCGCTGTGCCGGCCACGAAAGCCGCAGCACGACGCAGCGCAGGTGCCTCTTCAATGGATGCAATAATCTCATAAGCATCCGCGATGCGGTCAAGCGACCAACGGTCTTCCCCAGCCGCGGCCTGGTCTTCACCTTTCAACCTTGCGGAGACGAGTTCGGCATAGTGCCTCGTAAGGAGTTGAGGAATTTGGTCAGCATCGAGTTCCGGCAAGCTTGGAGCAGAACGCAACAGCTGAGAGGTGAGAGCATCAAACATGGTCCGCCTCGAACTTTTGAAGGGCCGCGATTACATTGTCTGCGAGCTCCTGAAACCACTCCCTTAGGTCACCGTCCACTACAAGTGTCGCTCCCACGCGCTGGGATTTTTGGATATCGGCAAGATCGCTATAACCCTTAAAAAGCTTCTTCCGCTTTTTTGTGGTGGTGATTACTGCGCCAACCGTAAGCGATGCGCGGTATGTTCGAAAGCTTTTGTCGAGGACTCTGGCGGCCGCCTTGGTTGCTGCAGTTCCGTTGAGCCCGCTTTCCTTAATAAGGTTGACAGCGTTCGCCACCAAATCTCGCTTCCGTTTACTGGCGTGATGTTCAGTGAAGGTCTTCATGACCTCCTGCTTAAATTTCTGCCGTGGGTACTCCGTACACTTGTCCTCAAAGATTGTTGCGCCGATCATGATGGGATCATTAGGGTCCATCTCAATGGCAAGACCATCTAGCCCTTGTGTCGTCGCGCTAATGTGCGGATCTTTGAGAAATGTACGGTCAGTGGTCGTCTGGCGCGCTATGATCCAGGACATGCACTCGAACAGGAAACCGTCTCTATGATATCGTGAGACGTCCTTCTGCGCTTCAGTCGCTCCTCGAATTCGCATCTGGCCTTTGGCCCCTAAATAGAGATCCTCGTCTGAAAAAGCTGGTCCATGTGGCTCCAGTTGCTGGATGATCCTGGCGGCATGTTGGGCCTGACCAAGCGCCACTACAGCGATGAGCTTTGCCAGCTCCTCAAAGTCATCGACCGACCATAAGAGACCGCTTACATCGTCATCGATCTCCATCGCTTCAGTTGATAGCGCCGGCATAATTTCAAGCGTCCCAGTATTGACGTGTCAGTCGTATTTATGAAGATCGACTGATTTTGAATCCGAAAGTAATACTTGGTCTATTATGAACAGAATTGTTGCATCAGCATCCTCGTTTGGAGCGCGGCGGCTCGCCTTTCCACTCCAGGTTTGAACGCTCGACCGCAAAGTGAACGGCAGGTTTCGGGAAATCTCCATCGCCGTCTGAATGGCCGGAATGCGGGCGCGAAGCGGAGATTGATGACAGGGCGTGTCGAAGTCAGCTTTGGGCCGAACATGTCGACGACCCCATAACGAACGCGAGGGGCCGAAAAGTCAAAGGCTTTCGCGCGGTTTTCCATCAATGTGAATGTTGTCGACGATCAACGACCAGTCCGGGTTCATTCTAATACGACCTCTCTTATTCGTGGCAAGAAAATCAGCGGCTTCATCCAAGTTTGAACAGCGGATCATATACTTGGCCATAGTCTGGCCTTCCGGGTAACAGTGGTAATAGCCATCTGTGTCGGGTTCAGCTGTTTGGACTATTTTTCCGCCTTCGATTTTGTCGATTCGGGTGACCATTCTGTGCCTTCCATGCCCAAAGCCAACTACTTTGCCCCAGTCGATTATAAATACTTAATGAGCGCATGGCGCAAGCGCTCGAATGTCCACAATGCTGGCTACCAGTGCAGATTTCGTTGGTTCGGGCCAACGACCGCTCAGGGCCGAACGCGCGAAAACCACCATCACGCTGCCCTCTCCCGCAGTTCCTCATACAGGCGCCCAGGTCCCATAAGCGCGGCCTTCAGGTCTGCCTGCACCTCTTGTGACCCGAGGGCTTGGCGGCTCATCGCGGAATGGGCGTCCAGCGCCTCGATGATTGCATCCATGATCGCCGACTTGAGCGCAGGCGAATTGTCAAACTGCTCTTTCTGATTGCTGCCCGCCTGCTGCGCCAGCGTTTCATTCTCCATCAGCTTGCCCTTCACTCCCATGAGCCAAGACAGCTGATCCTCCTCGGTCGTCCCGGGGAACATGTCATTCATCCGCGACAGGATTTCTGACAGCAGTGCCTTTTCCTTGTCTTGAACGCTGGCCGAGCCGGTTTCAGCCATCGGCCTCAGCTTCTCGCCGCCAGTGCCGAGGGTCAGATCTGTCTTGTCCTTGGCAATCAGCTTGTGATGCGTCAGCTCTACCTTGCTCAGATCAACGCCTTCACGCTCGCGCCCGAAGTCCAGCAGCGGGATAAGCCGCCGATAGAAAATGCTGCGGGCCTCGATGGCCGTCGATCCATAGTCGAAGATCTGCGAAAGGAAGGCGTAAAGCCTTGTGAACGCCCCCATGTTCGCCCGGAAGACGATCAGGGCATCCTGGGTCTGCCGGGCAACCAGGGCAGACTTTTCATCCTGCTGCGCGCGTGCCGCGATTTCGGCCTCTTTCGCCGCACGGAAGGATTTCAGCAGCCGATCGGCCACAGGCTCGATCGCAGCCGAAAGGCTTGCGTGGCTGGCCTTGGAATCAAGTTCTGCCCGGACCACCCTCTCCACCTCGAAATCATCGTAGTAGCCAAGCGGCATCACCATCGCGCGGTAGTGCTCAACCACGATGGCAACTTTCTGCGCGATATTCCAGGGATGCAGCTTCATCCAATGTGCCGCGCTCGTTCAACTGCTTGCGCAGCCGATCAAAGATCGCAGCCTCGCCATGCTTGGCCTTGGCATCGGCCCAGGCCTTGGGCTGGGTCTCATCCAGCCAGGCCACCAGATCGGCAGGAAACAGGGCGCGGGCACGGTCGTAACAGGCGGCATCGCCAGGGGCGTAAAGCCAGCCCTGCGCGGCCAGATGGTCGCAGATCACATCCTCAAAGCCGATTTCCTTGTGGGTGGCCATCAGGGGAACAACCTTCCAATCTGCGTTTTGGGGCCGGTGCCGGTGGGACGGATCTTGCGCCGATCCATCCAGTCGAGCCAGGTTTCGAGATCAACCCTGGTAAATTTTTCGCGCTTCTCTGGATGCCAGTTCTCCAGCACCTCACGGATGAGGTCGCCCCGGCTGGGGCTTTTGCCGTCCATCAGGAAATCATTCCAGGCGGCGTAGAGCGTGGCAACGGCTTCGATCCCGGGTTTGGACAGATCGGCGAGTTGATGGAACGTATCATCGAACCGCGCCATCCGGTCGCCCAGTGCAAGCGCGAGATCCGCGCGCAGGGCCGCCGCATCGCCGAGGAATTCATAATCGACCCGAGAGCCCGGCCCGCCATCCTGCGCAACCCGAAGCAAAGCTACGGCCCGACTGCCAGGGGCGATCTTGGGGGCGTGGAAGAAGTAAGGTAGCCAATATTCAGGAGCAAAAGAGCTCCCGAAGTTAGTTTCGCCCATACTCCAAGCGCAGAAAACTCATGTACCTGTTGCATTGGCATTGTTATCCGAACAAGGCCCGCGCCCCACTGACAGCAAAGCCTATCGCCACATAGACGCCAACAGAAATACCAGAAATGTATAGAAACCAAAACAATGCCCGGGCAGAGTTATTCGAGTTGTCCCAAAAATCATACAAACTCTCGTAGCAGCCTATTTCTTTTCCATCCTTAAGCCTAGAACAGCCATAAGTCATCATGAATATGTTCAGAGTTTGCTTCGGGAAAACAATCTGCTGCGTTAATTCATGCAGACCCACCTCCTGAACATCCATAATGCTAATCCCGTCTGAAGAGACTTGCTCAAGCAGCGACTCAGGAAAGACGCTCTCTCCTTCCTTGGAAGCACGCCAATTCGATTGATAGACAAAATGCTCATTGCACTCGAGGAAGGCTTTCCATTGTTTGCTTGAGCTGCAGCGCCACATCAGATAGGCAAAAACTCCAAGGGAGTCCGCTACAGGAAACTCCCAAGTCGTTCCATCTTGGCGGGTTAGAACATTGACGTAGTCCGAGTCGTATGAGCCGTAAAATCTTCTCCTAATTACAACTTCCCCGATCTTTACTTTAGGCGGAAGACATGAATTGCAGAAGCGCTTGTAGGAAGCATCGAGTTGCGCCTTGGTCAGGTCGACAGGCAATTCAACAAAAGACCTTGGATAAAGACTCACAAAAGACGGCAGGAAAAGATAACGAACAATCGAAGCAAAAATAAGAAGGGCACCTGAAATGAAGGAGGCGCGAAAACTGTTCGTGAAACTCAGGTTACCTCCAAAGGATACCTCGAAGCCAGGCACCCGGATCACAACTGGTAAGGTCGCCGTAATTCCGACCAAGATCGGCAGCACAATCATCCAGTATTGCGCCACCTTGAAGAGTTTGTCACTTACTTCTCCCATGGTCTTATGCCAGGGCGGCGGGTACAAGGCACCATACCATTTGTCGGACATTCGTAGCCGGAAATCAAACCAGGTCTCAATCGAAGCGCCAATAACTCTAAGGTTTAGGGAAAGCCAGCTCGGACTTGAGCCCTTCGGAACCTGTACAAGTAGCGGTCGATTGATGTTTCGCAAATCTGAAATTCCGCTCTCTGCCATCGAAACTAGGTCGGCTAACTTACGCATTGCTACTAGCAGGAAGTGCGTCTGTCCACGCAAAGGATAGCCTTATTGGTTCCGAACTCCGCCAACCTGGACCCCAACCCATGCCAACCCAATCCACTGCCGAGCGCCTGCTCGCGTCGCTTCATACCCTATTGTCCGCCACGATGCCGCAGGGGACCAAGGTTCTGCGCAACGCGATCCTGCCCGAGAAGGTGCCTGCGGGCGGGGTGGTGATCCTGCGCGATGGCGATCCGGGGCCGCCGGAGGTGTGGCTCTCCCCGCTCGGCTACTACTACGAACATCGGGCGGAGATCGAAGTGGTGGTGGACGGCAACCCCGCCGCCCGTGATGCAGCCTTCGACGCCCTGCGCCTGACGATCGGCACGGCGCTGGCCGCCGACCGGACGCTGGGCGGCCTTTGCGACTATATCACGCCCGAGGCGCCGGAACCGGTGCTGCTGGCAATCGACGGCAACGAGGGTCTGAAGGCGGCGGTGATCCCGGTGATCCTCGCTTACTCCACGACCGATCCGCTTCTCTGACCAACCCCGAAAGGACTGACCCATGGCCCGCCAGCCCGGCGCGCGGACGCAAGTCGCGTTCGCCTTCGAATCCGTTTACGGCACGCCGCCCGCCAGCGGCTATCGCCGGATGCCCTTTGCCACGACGACGCTCGGCTCAGAACAGGGGCTCCTCTCTCCCGAACTTCTGGGCTGCCGCCTGGCTGATGGGCATCGATCGCTGGGACACTACGCGCTGGGAAGCGCTGGAAGAACAGATCGGGCCCGCGAGGCCTGCAACCACCCCGGCCGGTCAACCCGACCGGCCGCAACCGCAATCCGCCCCGAAGCGGCCAACCGGCTGGCTCGGGCCCCGACGTGGAAAATGGCTCTGATGTCCTTCTCGCAAGCCGAACTTGATGCGCTGCGCCGCGCCTATGCTGCCGGGGCGCTGGTGGTGGAATATGACGGGCGACGGCTGACCTATGGCAATGCGGCCGATCTCCTCGCCCGCATCCGCTTTATTGAAGGGCAGATGGCGTCTGGCACGGGGAACTCCCGCCCCGTCGCCGGGAAAGCCAGCTTTAGCCGGGGCCGCACATGAAGCCCACCCCGCCCGATGTGCCCTGGGGCGTGATCGACCGGATCGTGGCCACCGTCGCGCCCAGAACCGCGGCCCGACGCTACGCGGCCCGGGTGGCGATCGCAAATCTGCGGCGGGGCTATGATGCGGCGGCCCGCGGGCGGGGAACCGATGGCTGGCGCACTGGATCGACGGCCGCTGATGCCGAAATCGCCGCCGCCGGTAGTGCGCTGCGCGACCGGATGCGCGATCTCGTCCGCAACGACCCGCTCGCGGCTAAGGCGGTGCAGGTTCTGGTCTCGAACATTGTCGGCACTGGCATTCGCCCCCGAGCAGCCGCCGCCGATCCGGCGCTGAACAAGCTGGCTGACGACCTCTGGAAGCGCTGGGCGCCGCGGGCCGATGCCGATGGGCATACCGATTTCCACGGCCTGACCGCCCTCGCCGTGCGCGAAATGATCGAAGGCGGTGAAGTGTTCGCCCTGCGCCGTCGCCGCCGCGCCAGCGACCGGCTTGCCGCACCGGTACAGATCCAGCTCAACGAGGCCGACCACCTCGATGGGGCCAAGTTCGACAACCGGCCGGATGGAGGCCGGATCGTCCAGGGCATCGAATACGATGCGCTCGGCCGCCGCCGCGGTTACTGGATGTTCCTCGACCACCCGGGCGATGCGATGCCGGTCTTTGGCCGCCGGTTTGAATCGCTCCGGGTTGGCGCGGACGGGGTAGCGCATCTCTTCGAACGCCAGCGGGTGCAGAACCGGGGAGTGCCCTGGGGCGTGCCTGCGATGCGCGGCCTGCGTGAGTTGGGCGACTGGCAGACCGCCGAACTGGTTCGCAAGAAGATCGAAGCCTCGATGGTCGGCTTCGTCTTCGGCGCCGATGAGGACCAGCAGTCTATGGCGCCGGTGGTGCAGGATGCCGATGGCAATCGGATCGAGCAGTTCGAGCCCGGCCTGATCGGCTATATCCGCAACGGCAAGGACATCAAGTTCAACACGCCTGCCTCGACCTCGGGCATCTATGAGTGGAACTGAGTGCAGCAGCACATCATCTCGGCCGGGTTCCGGGTGACCGACCAAATCGATGCGGCGAAAGCCCTGCAAATGGCGCTGGCGCGCCTTGGCTATTACAACGGCGCGATCAACGGCCTTTTCGGCCCCCGCACCGATGCCGCCCTGAAGGCCGTCGCGGCCGAAGGCGGCGCGATCCGCAACCTGAAGCATCCGACGGTCGCGGTGTCCGCCGGGCCGATGATCTTCCAGGGCAGCGCCCGCTACCCCGTGGACGAGATCGTCATCCACTGCGCCGCCACCCACCCGGACTGGATGCGCGGCCAGCCTCTGACCGCCAAGCGCAAAGAGATCGACCGCTGGCACCGCGAAGAGCGCGGCTGGCGCAAGATCGGCTACCACCATCTGATTGATCGCGACGGCGCCATCCTGCCCGGCCGCGCCGAGACCGAAATCGGTGCCGGGGTCGAAGGCCACAACCGTGGTGTGATCCACATCTGCCTGATCGGCGGCGCAGGATCATCCGCAACTGATCCCTTCGAGCGGAACTTCACCACCGCCCAGGATCGAGCCCTGCGGGGCCTGATCGACGCCATCCGCGCCGAGACCGCCATCACCCGCATCACCGGACACAACGACCACGCCGCCAAAGCCTGCCCGGGCTTCGTCGCGCGCAACTGGATGAACCGGGCCTGAAACCCATCAAAGGAGTGACCAACATGAACCTGATCAATCAGCCCACCCTTCGCCCCACCCGCAAGATGGCTGCCGTCGGCTGGACCAGCCTACTGGGCCCGATCGTGGCCGCAATCATTGCGCCCTGGCTGCCGGGGCTGTCCGAAGCTTGTGGTGGGGAGGTGGGGGCGTCCCTTGTCGCGGGTGGGCTCGCGCTGGCACAAGGGGTGGTGAGTTTTGTGGCGGGGTATGTGGTGAGGGAGAAATCTAACTCTGATACGCTCTTGGCAAGTTAGCATACGCTTGGGTGGGACACGCTTAGTTAGCATCCCACCCAAGGAAATCCGTCGTCGGACATCAGAACCACGACTTAATCCACTCAATAAGAGCCTCAACCGCATCTTTGACACCAGAAGCTGTCTGATTCCCGAGCTCATCTTCCACTCGCGCCCGAAGCTTGCGAACAAGGGCACGAGCAACACCCGGAGAAATCTCCTTCTCATCTGCACGCAGAATGATCGACGCGATGCGTTGGACCTCGCTCCCGTCTTTGACGTACACAACTATACGCTCAGTAGGGCCCTTACCTTCGGCAATCTCGACCAACCATCCCTCCTGATTGGCAAGAGCCCTTATGCCGCGCTTAAACTCAATGGTCTTCTTCTGTTGCATGGCTACCTCCGCTATCCACATGCGTACACTTTATCACTTCTGTGCTCTTGTCAAGCATGATATTGTCATGCTACATGATATGCACCCACCGCTGCAGCGCGGATCATTTCTGTATCGAATGGAGACTTAACCATGCACTACACCTATCTTGAGGCAGCTGATGACGGTGAAGTCATCCTCGAAGTGGTCGCATTTCCGGAAATCGTATGCGCCATCTCACCTGAGGACCAAAGCCATGGTCGCACACCCGCTATTGCGTATGATGCTGTAAAGAATGCTCTTCAGGCTAGAATTTCATACAACGACGAAATTCCCAGCCCCGCGACCGCTGAAGCATCTGGCAAGCATGTGGTTCTTTCGCCATTGGATGTTGTAAAGTTGTCGCTTTACGCTGAACTCCGCAAGCGTGGCTGCTCAAGAGCAGAATTTGCCAAACTTGTCGCAGCAACGCCCACCACACTTAGCCGTGCTCTTGACCTCTATCACGCCTCTCGGTTCGAAGTCATTTCGGACATGCTCGGACGTCTTGGCCTCGAAGTCCGGACTGAAGTCAAGATTGCAAAGGCTCAATGAAACAGAGTGGTCCGGCTTTCTATAAAAGAACCCGGGCCATTCTCCACTGCTCTCTTGTTTTCTTGATTAGCTCTAGCGATCGCACTGCGATCCTCTCCGAATCAACGTCAATCCGATCACCTGTTCCGCGCGACTCAACAATTCTCAGTACAGTAGCAATGATCTTTTCACGCATTTCTGACAACAGTCGATATCGCTCCGGCACTGGCTTACCATAAGCATCGTTATTTTCTATTAGGGCGAAATAGGATAGAAAAATGAATGCGTTTCTAATTGACGCAGCAGCCCAGTCTGTAACAGATATTGATCGCTCCTTGTCGCTTACATGAGAAACAAGAACTGAAGGGAAAAGTGTGCAATGAAACACATTCTCTAAGTAAGCAAGATTAAAGACCAGAGATTTAATGCATAGTGCTCCCTTCGCGGTAGAAGAAAGCAGAATGTCGTATATCCCATTACGATAGACGACATGGGCCGATGCAAACTCAGTCTGAAGCAGAAAAAGAACTACGTCCTTAGCGCCAACTGGCGAATAACCAAAAGTCCTTTCCATGCTTGAAGAAAACTGACTGAAACTCATATCTCCCTCTGACAGCAACTGAACGGCCCTTAACTTCTTGAGGAAGGAATGATGGTCGATTGTTTCGCTCTTAGAATGGTCAAGATAATTGAACACATTATCAAAATGGCCTGAAAAAGCTAGGTTCGGGACTGGCGTTATAGATGGCTTTCCATCACCGGTCATTCCTGACGCATCCACCACTACCTTGGCTGCATTTTCAAACGCTCCACCCTCAGGATTCAAGAGAAGCTCAACAACTCGATAGGATTTTCGAGCAAGAAAGTCGTTTCCTCGAGTCGAAGCGAGTGCATGGATTAGCTTCAGCGGAGATGAGTCGAAGTACTCCTCGGTGTCCAAATACCCGAGCGATAGCATTTCCTTCACGCTCCAGTCAAAAATAACGGAAAGAAATCGAAACTGCTCGCGGAGATCACCGGCGAATAGATTATAGAGTATTTCAGCGTTGACCCGAGTAGCGCCATTCCGGGAAATTGCGATCATCGTCCTCTGCGCCACACGCATTAGATCAAACGTAACTTCTTCTGCGCGCGTAGCTGCATTTGGATCCGCTGCAATGATAGTCTTGGCCGCTCTTTGGGTAACGGACAGAGTGGCGGCAAGTCCGTCAACCGGGGCTACTGTATAGACTGACTCGAAATCCAGGGATCTGCCGACCTTATTGTATTCGAACTCCAGCTGAGCCGCAGTATTTCGCCGCAGTACCAAGATGCTGTCGCAGTCATTTACTTCACCAGCCAAACGCAATTCAGTTGGCGATGATAGCTCTGCGCGGTTCTCGACAAGATACTTGACCCAAGACCATCGATCACTTTCCTGAAGTGCATCGTGGACGTCCAATGAGTCCAATCCATCGAAGACCGTGACAACCGTCCTATCTTCCCAAAGAGCGCCAACAAGGAGCACCCGCAGACGCGGGGGCTGCTGCTTTAGCTCCCGCATAAGTTCAGCATTGCCTAGTGACGCTGCATGAAGAACTGTTTCAATAACTTTCACAAAGTCGTCTTCATCCCGGACACCAACCACAGGCGCGAGTCTGCGCATGGCAATCGCTATCCTAGATACTTCTTCTGCCTGTCGCGCTGGCTTCGAGAATGCAAAATTCATCTCGTATTTCGAGCAATCGCGGAGGTCAAAGAATCTGTCGAGTACAAGATCGCGGGCATGAATGAAGGATAAGTAGTTCAGTAGAGCCTCGTTCCTTGTCTTCCCACGCTTTTCCCACTGCTTAAGGAACTTCATGAACTCGAACCGAGAAACGACGAGCTTCTTCCGCTTTAGTTCCTTTGAGTGGCTCGTGATAAGGTACTTCAATAGTGTAGATTTGCCACAGCCTTTGTCACCAAGTACCACTTGGCCATGCCGATTTGTCGTGCCCTCTTGCAGTCTGTGCAGAAGAACACGCCGGAACCAGTCATCTGCAGTCTCTCTTGTGATGTTGACGGGCTCACCCTCGACCCATTTTGACTGGGATGCGTGTACGAGGTCATATTTTCTCTTTGAGGACCGCCGAGTAACGCTAGTACCGGAGAATACCAGGGAGCTCTGCCATTCAATCTCTGTAGTTCGTGCAAACTCAAGCTTTCGAGTCGCCTTTGCTACTGCTGCAAGAAGACGATCGATTGATTTCAGGTCAGCTGGCTGCACGTCTTCCCAGTCGGTTTCGGGGGGAGAGGTCGAAATCTTCTCGCGTTTCCTTCTGAGCGCTTGGGACTGCTTTGATAGCTCGAGTGCTGGGAAGCAGAAATCTGACTTTCCAACGACTGCAGGATTCAGTTTGGGTAGGTCGACGAACTGAGCTTTAAGTCGTTCACTCATGTCTTCACGCACTTTCTGGGCTAGTTTCAGAAGTGATACGAGCCTTGCTGCGATGTGTGAAGAGGGATTCCACTTGTTGTTCATGCTACTCGAGTCGCCGGCCCAATCACCCGCAGAGGGTTTGGTGCCTTATCCGAGACGGTCGCGCCAGAAGCACACCGCGACCGCGCTTCGGTAGGAAGGTTGATGCGGAAGAGAAGTCGCGCTGCAGTTGGACATTTGAATTCCGATTGATCGCTCCCTTCTGCGGTGTTCGCGCGCTCCTGATCCTGCCCGGCCACTATCCGCCTGATCTTGAACGTGGAATCCGTCCGTTTGTTGACCTATTGTTGACCCGCCGTCCGGACAGCAAAAAGCCCCGCTGGTTGGCGGGGCGCATGTGCTTGATAACATTGAGAGATTTTGGTTGCGGGGGCAGGATTTGAACCTGCGGCCTTCAGGTTATGAGGGCCACCCCGACGCCCGGAATAACCGCGTGATTTCCGATTGTTAGCCCATTTTCAGATCCCCAACGTCGGCGTCGTGTCGCACGGAACAGCCGCAAACCGCTGGTAGAAAACGGGAATCAGTCAGCAAGAGCCAACCGCACTGCCTCTCGGGCCATGGTTCCCAGCTTGGAGCGGTCATGTTTGTTCTCGCCCAGCCAGTTCGGTATCAACGCCCCCTGCGACGCGAAGTGCTCAACGTGGACGAATGTCACCCGACCATCGGTATAGGCGACGTCATTGACGGTCCGCCACGCACCGGGCCGCACTGAGGAAATCAGCCTGCGCGCTTCGCGGACATAGTTCATCTTGGTGCCAAGCCCGAACATGATCACCAGCTTGGTGCTGGTCGGAAGCGATGCAAGGAAAGTCATGGCGCAGTTTCCGGCGATTTCCTTGCCGAAAGGTGTGGCCACGAACTTGTCGAGCATACCGCCGCCTGAGCCCTTCCAAGGGTCCTTTTGCTCAGCAGGTCGTCTTGACCTATTCAGCTGGTCTTCCTTCTCGTCAAACCGAGCAACAGTACATCGGACCAGCGATCCGAAATGAAACCTGCCGCGCCGGTCGGCAATCAACTTATCGACGGCCCGGCCGAGATTTCCGTCCGCAGGACGGTCTACCACACCAACATGCGCGAGAATCTTACCCACAGCGGTCCTTGAGCCCTTGTAGGCAATCTGGTCATGCGGGGTAGTTGCCAATGCTCCTGCTTGCGTTGGCCCCTTCGAAAAGCCGAGAACCACGATCTCAGGCTCGCTGTTTCCCCACGCCAGCGGATTGGCTGTGATCCGCCATTGGCCGTCCTCAGCAGTGCGCCGGGTTCTGTCAAAGTCAATGCGGGCACCATCGCCAAAACAACGCGTGCAGTTCACTCGGCCATGCGACGGCAAGCAGCCCATCTAGATACCCCATACTTTTCTGAGGGTTATCCTAGCAGCTTCGCCTCGACCATGGCCATTGCCTTTTGGTGGTCTGGCGAGGGGAACAGGTGGCCGTAGCGTTCCATGGTCATCTGGATGGAGGAATGGCCCGCGAAGGTCATCACCTCCTTGATCGAGAAGCCCTGCTCGATCCAGAGCGACACGGCGAAGTGGCGCAGGTCGTGCCAGCGCATCGTCACCTCGACCTTCTCAAGCAGCTTGCGGAACCGGGCCTGCGTCTTGGTGTGCTGCAGGATCCCACCCTGCGGCGCGGGGAAGACCAGATCGAGGCTGTTCTTCGGGCAGCGCAGTTTCCAGCGCCGCAGGGCGTTCAGCACCATGGGCCCGGCCGGGATGTCGCGGAACCCTGCCCGCGATTTCGGCTCCCCCATCTGGTTGTAGGCATCCGCGCGTTGGCGGATGTGGAGGAAGCCCTTGTCGAAATCCACATCTGTCCAGCGCAGGCCCCGCAGTTCTGACGCGCGCAACCCACCGAGGGCGGAAACGATCAGGTGCGGTTTGAAATCCTCGTCGGCCGCCTCGATCAAGGCGCGGATCGCCTCCTTCGTCGGCACCGGGGCCTTGTGCTCGATCCGGCTGGACTTGATCACCCGCACGCCCTGCGCGGCATTGGTGAACAACTGGCCGTTGTCGATGGCATGGTCGAGCAACAGCTTCAGCACCGACAGCGCGCGGCGGGTCAGATGTTCGGACCGGCCGTTCAGCAGCATGCGGTCGCGGAGCTCGTTGACATGGCGGCGGGTCAGTTGGGCGATCAGCTTGTCCCCGATGCCGATGTCGGGCGCGGTGATGTGCAGACGCACATAGTCGCTGTAGCCCCGGAGGGTGGACCGCTCCATCCGCCGCCCCGTCTTGTGGCGCACCTCGCAATGGTCGAGCCAAGCCTTCGCGGCTTCGGCCACCGTCGTGCTGTCGCTGTCGGCCAGATAGGTGTGGTTGGCGACCAGCGAGCGGACCTTGACCAGATAGACGTCGGCATCCTTGCGGCGCGGGAACAGCTTTGACCGCCGCTTGCCTGCCTGGTCGGTGAAGTCCACCTGCCACCGGACAAGGCCCGAGGGCAGCGTGCGTTTGCGGATCGTGGCCATGGGTTCCCTCCGTGAGCGTAAGAAACGGGACCAGTTGTCAAAGCCCGTTAATTGGTGATATGAACCGTCTCATATGCACTTGCAACGAATTGTTGCGTGTGTAAAGCCCTCGTTCATGATCGGAGCCCATGACAATGACAGCCAGCGAACGGAACGGTGCGGAAGCGCCGGAACCGCTCTTTCATGGCGACGCGGAAGCGGTAGCGGCATCGGGAATGCCCCTGCCCAGCCTGCGTGTCCTGCAAGCTGCCGGTGCCATTCAGGCGCAAAAGACCCCCAAGGAGCACGGTGGATTCAAACGGATGTGGCGCGAGGAGGATGTGCTGATCGCCTCGATCGGCGCATTAATCAGCGAGCACTTCGCCTGGAACATCCGCATCGTGGCCGAAGCCATGGCCAAGACACGCCCCGGCACATGGGCTGCGCTGACGTCCTCGATTGCGGGGATCATCTCACCCGAAGAGGGACCGCTGGTGCGATCAACCCCGGACGACTGGTATCTCGACCTGATCGACCGGAAGTTCCTGTTCCTGCGACTGCCGCCACTTTTCGCCACCATCTTCCACGACGCGCCGCCCGGCGAGAGCGACCTGATCATCGGCTACGCAACATCGAAGGACACGTTCCAGATGCTGCCGTGGCTGGCTGGAAGTCCGCAGGGCCTCGCCAAACTCTCGAAAGCATCTTCCCCGGCGCAGGCCACCGCCGCCGAACGCATCTACAAGCTGGCCATGGCCACCCGCGCCAACGCGCTGAGCACCGCCAGTATCAACATCAGCATGCAGGTTCGCGCCGCTTGGCGCCGCCTCCACGGACTTGACGCCCACTTCCTGCAAGACGCCCTGCCCTAGAAAGGAGACTCAGCCATGACCAAGCATCCCGGTTCCGTCGAGAACCTTCAGCAGACCGCGACCGAGGTGACGCTCGGCGATGATCTGCTGCACGGCGCAGATGCAATCGCCAGGTTCATGTTCGGCGACGCGAAGCACCGCCGCAAGGTCTACTACCTGACCGGCGAGGCCCCGAGGGGCATGCCGCACTTCAAGATGGGCTCGGTGATCTGCGCCCGCAAAAGCACGCTGCTGAACTGGATCGCACAGCAGGAGCGTTTCACCCCGGGCGAGTGACGGCAGCCGCAAATGTCCTGAGGTCCGCGATCCGGTCGCGGGCTCCACTTCCATCAGATGCATAGCGAACCCCGCCCCATGACACTTCAGGACAATCCGCTCGACTTCAACGACGTGCCGCCCGCGCGCAAAGGTCGTACGTCGCGGCGCATGGCTGTGGCCCGGGTGGCGGAACTGCTGAACGACCGGATCGCCGATCTCGCCGTGGAACTGCTCGGCACCCCGAACCGCGCCCTGTCCAGCGCGCAGCAGTTGCGCTTCGGGACCAAGGGCAGCGTCGCGGTGGAAATCGCAGGCAAGGACGCCGGGCGCTGGTATGACCATGAGGCCGGAACTGGCGGCGCTGGGCCGGAACTGATCCGTCATCACTTCGGGATGGACGAAAAGGCTGCATGGGACTGGGCACGCCACTGGCTGGGCGATGCGGAAATGCCTGCCTCCTGGACCGCCGCCAAACCGGCCACCACCAAACCCGCCAAGGCCCCGGCATCTGGCCCGGCCCGCACCGTGGAATTGTCGGAAGCTGAACTCGCAGCGAAGGTCGCAGAGATCGTGCGCCAGACCGAGGTTCCGAATGGCACACCAGCCCATGCCTATCTGGTCGCGCGCGGGATCGCCATTCTGCCCCCCGACTGCATCCGCTTTCGCCGGAACGCTTATGGCAGCTACGGTGCGATGGTCGCACTGGCAACCGATGCGGCGGGCGAGGTGCTGGCGATCCAGCAGGTCTATCTGACAACCGAGGGCAAAAAGGCCCCTGTCAATCCAGTCAAGCGCACCAACAAGGCCGTCGAGGGATGGGGCGAACGCTCGGCCGTGCGCCTGCCGGGGCAGGAACCTCTGGTCCTCTGCGAGGGTGTCGAAACCGCGCTGTCGGTCTGGCAGGCCACCGGTCAGGAGGTCTGGGCTTGCCTCGGCGTCTCGAACATCGGCCGTGCGCCCGTCCCCGACAAGGCCACGGTCATCATCGCCCGCGATGGCGATGCGCCCGGCAGCAAGGCCGAAGGGATGATCACCCGCGCTGCAACCGCCCTCGCCCTGCGCGGGCTGACGGTGATGATCGCGACGCCGCCTAAGGATCAGGACTTCAACGACGTGCTGCTGCGCGAGGGCGAGGAGGCCATTCGCAACCGGATCGCCGGTGCCGATCTGTTCCGTCCAGACCAGGCTGAGCAGAGGCGCAAACGCCTTTACATCGGGTCGGACGTGGAGATGGCGAAGCGCGTGCGCGAAGATCTGACCGAACGCCATGGCCGCATTGTTCATGCCGAGGGCGAGTTCTGGCGCTACAGCGGCACCCATTGGGAGGCGATCCCGACCCATGAATTGCGTCTGCCGGTCCATGCCTACGACGGCGCGAGTTTCGAGACGCCTGCGGGCGAGCCCTCGAACGTCAAGCTGACCCAGACCCGCGTCAACTCCGTCCTGCACGAATGTGCCGCCCTCTGCGCCGAGCCCAGTTTCTTCGACGCCCCGCCCGCTGGCATCAACTGCGCCTCAGGCTTCCTGCGCTTCGATGCGACCGGCACGCCGCATCTGGAACCGCACCACCGCACTCACCGCTGCCGCCACACCCTGCCCGGACGCTGGACCCCCGGTGCCTCCGGCATCCCGCCCGAAGGCTCCATGCTGCGCCGCCTGCTCTCCGGCAGCTTCAAGGGCGACCCGGACGCTCAGACGAAGTGCGACCTGCTGGCCGAGGTCTGTGGATCGGCCGCGCTGGGCTATGCCACGCGCCTGGTGCAGCCCCGTGCCGTCGTGCTGCATGGCAAGACCGCCGAGAACGGCAAGAGCCAGATCCTCGATCTCGCGCGCGGCCTTCTGCCTGCCAGCGCCATCTGCTGTGTCCCCGCTGCCAAGATGGGTGACGAGCGGCATGTCACCGGCCTCGTCGGCAAACTCCTGAATGCCTCCGACGAATTGTCTCCAGAGGCCATCGCGTCGAACATCTTCAAATCCGTCGTCACCGGCGAGCCGATCGAGGGGCGCGATGTCTACAAGAGCCGGGTCGAGTTCCGCTCGGTGGCGCAGAACCTGTTCGCCACGAACCAGTTGCCCAGCTTCAAGGGCGGTGTGGACCGGGGCGTCCAGCGCCGCCTGCTGCTGATCCCGTTCACCCGCACCATCCCCCTCGATGAGCGGATCGAGGATATCGGCAAACGCATCGCCTCCGAGGAAGCCGACCTGCTGCTGGCATGGGCGGTGGAAGGGGCTTCGCGGCTGATCCGCCAGCGCAACTTCGCCATCCCGGAAAGCTGCCGTGAGGCGCTGATCGAGTGGGTGCTGGGGGAGGACCCGGTGCTGGCATGGATCGACGCTTGCGTGAAGGTCGTGCCCATCGTGAACGGCGGCCCGATGCTCGCGACCCGCGATGCCTACATGAGGTTTCAGAACTGGGCGCAGGCCGAAGGCTTCAAGCCCGAGAAGATCCCCGCGATCAACGGCTTCGTCCAGCGCGTCCAGGCCCAGGTGGCGGGGATCCAGCACAAGCGCACCAGCGCAGGCCGGTTCTTCCTCGGCATCACAGTGACGCAGTGGTGACGCAAGAATGACGGACTTTGGCGCACAACCCATTGATAGTGTTGAGATGACGCACTTCGCTCCAACCTTTTTGATAGAAGGGGAAAACCACCTAACCCTGAAGGTTCAGATTACCCCCTATATAAAATGTTCTCCGGGCAGGTGCGTCATCTCAACACTTTCAGAGACTTACGCCCCGCAGCCCGTCATTTCTGCGTCATTCCTGCGTCATCCGCCGCGCCGCTCGGGTCGGTCTGAGGGGCATCAATCGGGAAGGATCGGGAACGCGGCGGTTCCTCCCGGGCCAATTCGTATGCGGGGGAGCGCAGCGCATTGGCCCGCCAGCGTCAGGGGGCGTAAATGACTAAACTCGACAGCGCCGAGACCAAGACCGCCTTCGCCGCCCGCGTCGGCCTGACCAAGGGGCGCATCTCGCAGCTGGTGGCCGAGGGGCTTCCGGTGCGCCCGGATGGGCAGATCGACGTGGCGGTGGGACTGGCCTGGATTGAGGACAACCTCGACCCGGCCCGCCGGAACAAGGGTGGTGCCAGCCCTGCCCCTGCCCGCGTCTCGACCACGCTGGCCGAGGCCAAGCGGCTGCATGAGATCGTCAAGGTGCAGCGTGCCAAGCTGGCCTTCGAGAAGGAGCAGGGCCTGCTCGTGGAAACCGCCGCCGCCACCCGCACGGTGTTCGCCCGCGCCCGAGCCGAACGCGACGCGCACATGGCTTGGGTTCAGCGCACCGCGCCGCTGCTGGCGGCCGAGGTCGGGGCCGATCCGCGTGCCACCTTCGCAGCCCTCGACCGCATGATGCGCGAGCATCTGGAGCACTTGGCCGACCTGCCCTTGGGGAGTTTTGGCGATGGTGCCTGAGATTGACCTCGCCTGGCGGCGCGGCATCCGGCCCGAACCGCCGATCCCGGTCTCGGACTGGGCCGACCGGCACCGCATCCTGCCGCCGACATCAGCCGAACCAGGCCGCTGGCGCACGGATCGCACGCCCTACCTGCGCGCGGTGATGGACGCCCTGTCCACCTCCAGCCCCTATGAACGGGTGGTGCTGATGAAGGGGGCGCAGACCGGTGGGTCTGAAGCCGGGCTGAACTGGCTCGGCTACATCATCCAGAACGCCCCCGGCATCGCCATGCTGGTCATGCCCTCGCTCGACATGGTGCGGCGGAACACCACGGTGCGGATTGACCCGCTGATCGAGGCCACCCCTGCCCTGCGCGATCTGGTCTCGGCACCCCGATCCCGCGACGCCGGGAACAGCCTGTTCCGCAAATCCTTCCCCGGTGGCCAGCTGGTGATGACCGGGGCAAACAGCGCGGTCGGCCTGCGATCCACACCGGTCCGCTACCTCTTTCTGGACGAGGTGGACGGCTATCCCGGCGATGCCGATGGCGAGGGCGATCCCGTCGATCTGGCCATCCAGCGCACCACGACCTTTCGCGGGCGGCGCAAGATCTACATGGTCTCCACGCCCACCCTGAAAGGCCATTCCCGCATCGAGGCGGCATTCCTCGACAGCGACCAGCGGTATTTCCACGTCCCCTGTCAGCATTGCGGCGATATGGCCCCGATCACATGGGCGCGCATCCGGTGGCCCGAGGGGCAGCGCGACGCTGCCTATCTCATTTGCGATGCCTGCGGCGGCGTACATCACGAGCACGACAAGCCCCGCCTTCTGGCCACTGGCGAATGGCGCCCAACCGCGCTGGGCGATGGCCGCACTGCAGGGTTCCACCTGTCATCGCTCTATTCCCCTTGGGAGACGTGGGCTGAAATCGCGCAGGAACATGCCCGTGTCGCCAAGGATCCCGCCCGCCTGCAGGTCTGGGTCAACACCAAGCTGGGCGAGTCCTGGGAAGACCAGGCGGGCGACACCGTTCCGGCCGACCCGCTTATGGCGCGGCGTGAGGATTGGGGCAGCGACCTCGCCCCCGGCGTGGCCGTGTTGACGGCGGGCGTCGACGTGCAGGGCGACCGGATCGAGGTGCAAGTTGTCGGCTGGGGCTACGACGAGGAAGCATGGGTCATCGACTACCGCGTCCTCTGGGGTGACCCGTCAGGACCGCGCCTCTGGTCCGATCTCGATGGCGTGCTGAATGGCACCTGGGGCGATCTACCCGTGCGCGCTGTCGCTGTGGATACCGGCGGCCACCACACCAAGATGGCCTACGAATTTTGTCGCACCCGCCTCGCCCGCCGCGTCTGGGCGATAAAGGGCCGCGGCGGGCCGGGCATCCCGGTCTGGCCGCGCCGCCCCACCCGCACGAACAAGGGCAAGATCCCGCTCTTCATCGTCGGCGTCGATGCCGTGAAGGACGCGGTCTACGCCCGCCTGAAACTGACCGAACCCGGCCCCGGCGCGATCCATTTCCCCCGCCGCCTCGACACAGACTACTTCCGGCAACTGACCGCCGAACGCGTCGTTACCCGCTTCGAAAGGGGCCGTCCAATTCGCTCCTGGCAACCCAAGCGCGACGGCGAACGCAACGAGGCCCTCGATACCTTCGTCTACGCCCACGCGGCCCTCCACGGGCTGATCAGCATGGGGATGCGGTTGAACGAGGAGGCCGAAACGATGCGCGCGCCACCGGTGCGGCCCGCAGCTAGACCGATCCGGTCGGCGTGGATGGGGTGATCGCGGATTGACCGGGCCGCCCCGTTGTGGTCATTCTGACCACAAATCAGGGAGGGGCCGATGAAGGCCATGTCTGCCCGCGAAGCCAAGCACCACTTTGGCCAGCTGATCGACGATGCGCGCGCCGAAGCGGTGGTGGTGGAAAAGCACGGTCGTCCGGTAGTCGTGGTGCTGGCGGTCGAGGAATATGAACGGCTGACGGGACGGACAGTTTCGCCCTCCAACAAGACCAACAAGGACGAACAGTAACCGATGCCCATTCTGAACTGGCTGACCCGCGACGACGACATCCGCACGGCGGCCCGCGTTCCATATCGCCTGCTGGAGGAAGACCCTACCCTGTCGGCAGGCGACGGTGGCGCTGGGAACATTCTCATTCACGGTGACAATCTGGAGGCGCTAAAGGCGCTGCTGCCGTTCTATGCAGGCCGAGTGAAATGCATCTACATCGACCCGCCGTACAATACGGGTCAAGCCTTTGCTCACTACGATGACAACCTTGAGCATTCAATCTGGCTGGCGACCATGTTTCCAAGGATGGAGTTCCTTCGAGATCTGCTTTGCGAAGATGGGGTGCTGTTTTGTCAACTAAACGATGACGAAGCCGCCTATGCCAAGGTCTTGCTTGATGAGGTGTTCGGCCGCCAGAATTTCATTAATCAGGTTGCTGTCAAAATGAAGTTGACGGCGGGTGCAAGTGGCGGAGGCGAAGACAAGCGCCTCAAAAAGAACATCGAACACTTGCTCATCTACGCAAAGAACAATACCAGCAGTTCCGGCTTTCAAAAATTCAATGATTACTACGAAGAGGAAGACCTCTTTGAGCATATCGACGCAATGGAAGAAGCGGGAAAAAGTTGGAAGTACACCAGCGTGATCGAGCATTGGGGCGAGCCCGTCGATGAGAGAACGGTGCTTGATGGCTCTGGTGAAGAAATCCGAGTAAGGAAGTTTAAGGGCCTGAAGCGGACCACCGTCAAGAAACTGGTCAGGGATACCGAAAAATCCGAGAAGGAGGTGTATACTGAATTCTTTGATAGAATTTTCTCAGACACAAATGCCCAAACATCCATTCGAACCAGAATTATGGATGAGTTTATTGAACTCGAAGATGACGAAGCATTGGAGGCCAAATACGTTCCCCGATCAGGGCGAGACAAGGGACGAGAAGTCACCCACTACTATATTAGCCCAACAATTCGCCGGGTGATTTGGCTTAGTGACGCGTCAGAGAAGCGTGGGAATTTCTTGTTCAAGAAAGAGAAGCTCGGGACGTACTGGAAGGGTTTCTCTTTGAACAATTTGACGAAGGAGGGTTCTGTACAGTTCCCGAACGGAAAAAAGCCAGAAGGGCTTGTGCAACGGATTTTGGAAATCGCCACCAAACCTGGCGACCTCGTGCTTGATTCGTTTCTTGGCTCTGGCACCACCGCCGCCGTCGCGCACAAAATGGGTCGCCGCTATATCGGCATCGAGATGGGAAATCACGCAATCACTCATTGCGTACCTCGCCTTAGGAAGGTCATCGCAGGTGAGCAGGGGGGCATCTCTCCCGCAATCGGCTGGCAGGGTGGCGGCGGTTTCCGCTTCTATCGGCTCGGCCCGCCCGTGTTCGATGAAGAAGGCCATATCCGGCAGGACATCCGCTTCCCCGTGCTGGCGGCACATGTCTGGTTCTCGGAGACAGACCGCCCTTGGGATGGCGAGGGCGAAAGCCCACTGCTTGGAATTCATGATGGCCGCGCGCACGCCCTGCTGTACAACGGCATCCTTGGCGACAAGCGGCCCGCAGGCGGCAACGTGTTGACCCGCGCGACATTGTCTCTGATCCGCGACGATATCGCCAGACTGGTGCCAGACTTCGACGGCCCGCTGACCATTTATGGCGAGCAATCCCGCCTGACCGCCGCCACACTCGACCGCGAGCGCATTACCTTCAAGCAGACGCCCTACGACGTCAAAGCGCGCAAGTAAGGGGCATCTGATGAAACTGAAGCAATATCAGACCGATACTCTGTCCACCCTTCGCCGTTTCCTCGAAGAGGCCCGCGTTGCAGGGCCGAAAGGCGCCTATGAGGCGATCACCAAGGAGCCAGAGCAGGCCAAGCGGCTGGGGCGCTTTGGCGGCACATACACCCCGCTCGCGGAATTGCCAAACGTGCCTTACGTCTGCCTGCGTTTGCCCACCGGGGGCGGCAAGACGATCCTTGGCGCACACTCCATCGGCATCGCGCGGGATGCTTGGGTTGAGAAGGACTATCCGATGGTGCTGTGGCTGGTGCCATCGAACACCATCCGCTTGCAGACCGCCGAGGCGCTGAAAAACGCCCGTCACCCATATCGGCAGGCGCTGGACGAGTCCTTCGACGGCCGGGTGCGCGTGTTCGACATTGCCGATTTCACGCAAATCCGCCCGCATGACATCCGCGATCACTGCTGCATCGTGGTGGGCACGATCCAGACGCTGCGGGTGTCAAACACCGAAGGGCGCAAGGTCTATTCCCACAACGAAAACATGGAACCGCATTTCACAACGCTGCCCAAGACCATGCCCGGGCTGGAAACGCTGGAAGGTGGAGGGGTGAAGTTCTCGTTCGCCAATCTGATGCACATCCACCGACCGCTGATGATCGTGGACGAGGCGCATAACGCCGTCACCGGCCTGACGCGAGAAATGCAGGGCCGGGTCAACCCGTCCGCAATCATCGAGTTCACGGCGACACCGCGGCTGAATTCCAACATCCTGCACAGCGTGACGGCGCAGGAGTTGAAGTTAGAAGAGATGATCAAGCTGCCGATCATGTTGTCCGAACATGACACCTGGCAGAACGCCGTGAACGGGGCCATCGCGTCTCGGGCATCGCTGGCCGAGGAAGCCGAGAAGGACACCGACTACATCCGGCCCATCGTTCTGTTCCAAGCGCAGCCGAAGAACCAGGAGGTGACGGTTGAGGTGCTGAAGAAGCACCTGATGGAGGTGGAAAACGTCGAGGAGCACAAGATTGCCATTGCGACCGGTGATCAGCGCGAACTGGACGGGATCAACCTGTTCGATCCGAAATGCCAGATCGAATACGTCATCACCGTCGAGGCGCTGAAAGAGGGGTGGGACTGTTCCTTTGCCTATGCGTTCTGCTCGGTCTCGCGGATTCAGAGCGCGGTAGACGTCGAGCAGTTGCTGGGCCGCGTCCTGCGGATGCCCTATGCCAAGCGTCGAAAGTCCGAAGATCTGAACCGCGCTTATGCGTTCCTGTCGGAGCCTTCATTCGGCGAAGCGGCGAGGTCGCTGGCCGACAAGCTGGTAGCCATGGGCTTCGAGGAAGACGAGGCTGCCGCCAACATCGAACCGGCACAGTCTTCGCTCGATATGGATACCGGGCTGTTCGGCCCCCGTGACAAGCCGAAGCCAACTTTCACGCACACGGTGACGGTCACACCCGAGGTGGTTGCCGAACTGAAGAAACAGGAAGGGCTGACTGTTCGCGCGACGGAGGATGGCAAGGTCGAGATCGCCGTTACGGGTCGCGTCGATGGCGGTCTTGAACAGGCTATCATCCAGGCATTGCCCGAAACCGAACGGACCGGATTTTCGGTAGCCGTCACCAAATATCGCGTCGAGGTGAAGGATCAGCTGTCGCCCGCAGAACAGGGCGAAACGTTCCGGGTTCCCCGCCTCGTGTCGGAGATTCAAGGCACGTTCGAGTTTGCCGACACCGACGTATTCATGGAATTCCACGACTGGTCGCTGTTGAACCATTCGTCCAAGCTGAGCGAGGTCGAGTTTGCGATCCGCGAGACCGCGCGCAGCTTCGAGATCGACCTAGACGGCAACCGCATCACCTATCAGTTCGCCGATGAGGCCGAGCAACTGGCGCTGGATGTAGCTGTCGATGGCTGGACTCCGGAGGCATTGGTGCTCTGGCTAGACCGTCAGGTGCGCCAGCAAGATATTCATCAAAGCGAACTGTTGCGGTGGCTGCGCGATCTCGTTGGCCACCTGATCACCGCCCGGGGCATGCACATCGCGGCGCTTATGCGGTGCAAATTCATCCTCGCCCGCAAGGTCCGTGAAAAGCTCGCCGCCATCCGCCAGCAGGAACGTAACGGCGTCTACCAGCGATACCTGTTCGCACCAGAGGCCAAGGTCGAGGTTTCGTTCGATCAGGCTTTCGCTTTCAAGGACGGAATGTATTCGGATCAGCGTCGATATCGCGGGCGCTGGAAACCACGCAAACACTTCCTTGGCCCTGAGAATGTTCCTGCCTTCGACGGCGCCGAGAATGGCGAGGAGTTCCAGTGCGCACAGGCTATCGACAGCTTGCCCGGCCTGAAGTTCTGGATCCGAAACGTTGCACGACACCCCAACTCTTTCTGGTTGCCGACGGCGACCGACAAGTTCTATCCAGACTTCGTGGCTCAGATGGATGACGGCAGACTGCTCGTTGTCGAATACAAGGGCGCGCATATTGCCGACGGCGCAGACACCGCTGAAAAGCGTACCATTGGCGAGTTGTGGGAACGAAATGGAGGCGGCAAAAGCCTATTCGTCGTGGTCGAGAAGACCTTGGATGGCAAGGATATGCGGACGCAGATGATCGAGAAGATCGGCACCTGATAGCGCACAGGTCGTCCTGACACCGAACATTCCCGGTCCTTCCCAACCGCTCTGATACCCCGATGCCGTCGCGCATGAGACACTCTGCGACATGCGCACGCTCCTTTCTCGCCTTCTCGGCCTAACGCGCACGCGCGGCTTTGACGCTGCGGGTGGCGGGCGGCGTTGGGAGGGGGCACGGACGGTCGATGGGCTGAACACGGCGATCCTTGCAGGGGCGAGCACGGCAGCGCGGCGGGCGGGATGGTATGCGCGCAACAACCCTTGGGTCGCGGCGGCGGTGGACAGCCTGGTCGGCAATGTCGTCGGCGCCGGGATCAAGCCCCAATCCACGCATCCCGACCGTGCGGTTCGTGAACGGCTTCAGGTGCTGTGGCTGCGCTGGACCGATTATGCCGATCCCGGTGGGCTTGCTGATTTCTACGGGCTGCAGGCAATGGCCGTGCGCGCGATGGTCGAGGGCGGCGAGAGTTTCGCTCGGCTGCGCGTGGTGCATGATGCCGCCGCCGTTCCTCTACAAATCGAGCTGCTTGACCGGGACCAGGTGCCGTTGGACCTGCATCGTGACATTGGCGGCGGCGCGCGCATCCGGGCAGGCATCGAGTTCAACGGCGCTGGGCTGCGCACTGCCTATTGGGTGATGAGGGACAGGCCCGGCGATCCGCTGACGTCACTGCGGCTGGAACCGCTGCGCCTGCCCGCCGCCGATTGCCTGCATCTGTTCAAGCCCCTGGCCGCTGGCCAGTTGCGCGGGGTCACCTGGCTGGCCCCGGTGCTGTTGCGGCTGCACGAGTTGGACCAGTTCGAAGATGCGGCGCTGGTGAAGGCCAAGGTCGCGGCGCTGTTCACCGGCTTCATCACCGATCCCGACGGCACGGCAGGCGGCCTGTCCGGCACCAATACCAACGGCGCGCTGACTGTGGGCATGGAACCCGGCAGCCTGATCCCCCTGCCGCCTGGCACCGACATCCGCTTCTCGAACCCGACCGAGCACGACGCCTATGCGCCCTTCGTGAAGAACCACCTCCGCGCCGTCGCGGCCGGGATGGGCCTGCCTTACGAACTGGTTTCGGGCGATCTGGAGGGCGTGACTTATTCCTCGATCCGCGCCGGGCTGATCGAGTTCCGCCGCCGTGTCGAGCAGTTGCAGCACAACGTGGTCGTCCACCTGTTCTGCCGCCCAGTCTGGGAGCGGTTCGTTCGGCTGGCGGTGCTGTCGGGCTATCTGCCTGCGCGGGACTTTGATCGCGATCCGGCCGCTTATCTGGCCTGCGAATGGCTCCCGCCCAAGTTCGATTACGTCGATCCCAAGAAGGACGTCGAGGCCGAGATCCTCGCCATCAACGCCGGTCTCAAGAGCAGGACGCAGGCGATTTCCGAACGGGGTTACGACGCCGAACAGGTCGATGCCGAGATCGCTGCCGACAAGGCGCGGTCCGATGCGCTGGGCCTGAACTTCGGTGCGCCGCCCGCTGCCAACGAGGAAACCGCTGATGACTGACGCACTCGCCCTGCTGACCCGTCGCGCTGATCTGGCCCCGGCCAGCGCCAACCGTGATGACCGCACCGTCGAGGTGATCTGGTCCACCGGCGCCCCGGTGCGCCGCCGCGACATGGCGGGCCCCTATGTCGAACGCCTCAGCCTTGCGCCCGAGGCAGTGGACCTGTCGCGCCTGCAGGGTGCCAGCGTGCTGGATGCCCACCGCCAATCCGCCGTCCGCGATGTGCTGGGCAGCGTGCAATCCGCCGCCGTCGATGGCCAGCGCGGCACGGCGCTGATCCGCTTCTCGTCACGGCCCGAGGTGGAACCGCTCTGGCAGGACGTCCTGTCAGGCATCCTGCGCCATGTCTCGGTCGGCTACTCGGTCGAGGAATGGGCCGAGAGCACCGAGAACGGCGCGCGTGTGCTGACCGCCGTGCGCTGGACGCCCCACGAGATTTCCCTTGTCCCCACCCCGGCTGACCCGGGTGCCCGCATCCGCATGGAGACCAATATGACCGACACCACCATCACCCCTGCCCCGTCCGAGGCGCAGACCCGTGCCGCCATCAACACCGAGATCCGTTCCATCGCCCGCATCGCAGGGCTGGACCAATCCTGGATCGACGGCCAGATCGACGCCGCCGCCGATGCCGACACCGCCCGCCGCGCGGCGTTCGAGGCGCTGGCGGCCCGCAGCGCGCCGACGATCCGGACCGAACAGGTCCGCGTCGAGATGGGCGAGAGCCACGATGACCCCTCCCTCCGCGCCCGTCAAATGGGCGAGGCTCTCTATGCGCGCATCAACCCGCGCCATGAATTGTCCGAACAGGCCCGCCGCTATGCCTATGCCACCCCGGTGGATATGGCGAAGGAACTGCTGACCCTGCGCGGCGAGTCCACTATGGCCTTGTCGCCCGCCAGCCTCGTCACCCGCGCCCTGCACACGACCTCAGATTTCCCGATCATCCTCGGCAACACCGTGAGCCGCGTGTTGCGCGATGCCTATCAGGCTGCGCCGTCTGGCATCCGCCGTCTTGGCCGCCAGACGTCGGCGCGGGACTTCCGGGCGGTGAACAAGATCATGCTGGGCGAAGCGCCGCTCCTGGAGAAGCTGAACGAGCACGGCGAGATCAACGCCGGGACGATGGCCGAGGCGCGCGAGGCTTACAAGATCGAGACTTGGGCCAGGAAGATCGGCATCACCCGGCAGGTGTTGGTGAACGACGACCTCGGCGCCTTCGCGGACCTTGCTCGCCGCATGGGCCAGGGGGCCGCTGAGACCGAGGCACGGATCCTCGTCACCCTGCTGGAGGCGAACAGCGGCAACGGCCCGACCCTGTCGGACAGCAAGGCGCTGTTCCACGCCGATCATGGCAACAAGGCGACCAGTGGTGCTGTGATTTCGGACACCACCCTTTCGGCCGCCCGCCTGGCGCTGCGCACGCAGAAGGGCATCGAGGGCCGCGTCATCCGCGTGACGCCCAAGAACCTGCTTGTCCCGCCCGCGCTTGAGACCGTGGCCGAGAAGTGGCTC
>Ga0154510_1183_pt2 | contig 30856 bp, 29 predicted proteins | sample RifGroE1_FD_115989 | JGI IMG/M metagenome (GOLD analysis project Ga0154510, IMG submission 115989) | Rhodobacteraceae bacterium GWE1_64_9
TGAAGCTCTGCCACCATCTGCAGCGCCATATCGGCCACGCGGGTTTCATGTTCGGGGCCAAGCACGCCGCGCGCCCGATCCACATCTGCCAGCAGCAGGGCGGGGATGCCGGTGTCGCGATGGTAATCGGCCAGCCAGGCCTCTTCCAGCGCCTCTTCGGCGCGGAAGGTGGCCTCGATCGGGTCGCCCGCCAGCCAGCGCTGATAGAGCCGGGCATGGGGCGCCAGCACGGGTTCATCGCCAAACAGGATGTCGAACAGCTCGAACTGCGGGATATGGCGGCCCAGCACCACCAAGCATACGGTCAGCGGGGTGGACAGCACAAGGCCCAGCGGCCCCCAGATCCAGGTCCAGAAGATGGCGCTGACGATGATGGCCAGCGGTGACAGCCCGGTGCGCGAGCCGTAAAGCCAGGGTTCCACGACATTCGATGTCACCAGTTCTACCACCACGAAGAGTGCGGCTGTCCACAGCAGCGCCTCCCATTCCGGGCTGACGGCGAAGGCCAGAAACAGCGGAAAGACCGCGGCCAGAACCGAGCCGATATAGGGCACGAAGCGCAGCACCAGCGTCAGCAGCCCCCAGAGCAGCGCATTGGGCACCCCGATCAGCCACAGCCCCAGCCCGATGGGCACGGCATAGATCAGGTTCACCAGCAGCTGCACCAGCAGGTAATTCGCGACGCGGCTGCCCGCCTCTTCCAGAACCTGGGTGGTGCGGTGCAGATCGTTCGACCCGATCAGACGGATGAAACGGTCGCGCAGTTCTTCGCGTTCCAGCAGCATGAAGACCACGACGACCACGACAAGCCCGGTGGTGGCAATGGGGCTGACCAGCGGCACCACCAGATCCTGCAGCATCTGCACCGGGCTTTGCCGTTCAACCAGTTCCACCTTCAGCGGCGTGTCGACACCGGGGGTGGGGAGGGCGGCCGCATCGCCCGGCAGGGCGGCGCTGATTTCGGCATTTATGGAACCCAGCATCTCTGTCAGGCGGCCCAACAGGCCGCGCCCGCCGGTTTCCTCCTGCAGGGCCGTCAGCTTGCTGACGATATTGGCCTGAAATTCCGGCAGGTTGGTGGCGAGGCTGGACATCTGCCCGGCCACCACCAGCGAAAACAGCGCGAAGGCCAGGAAGGCCAGAAACACGACCGACAGGACCGAGGCGGTCATCGGCATGCCATGGCGGCGCAGACGGCTGACCAGCGGCGACAGCGCGAAGGTCAGCAGCATGGCGATGGCGAGGGGAAGGAAGACCTCTTGCCCGAGATAGAGCACGGCGCCGACAGCGGCGATGGTGGCCAGTTTCGGCAGGGTGATGCGGCGGGACTGGGCGCCGGGTTCGTCGGCAGGCGTTGCGGTCATGATCCGCAAAGCGGGGTCTGGCATGGGTCACCGGATGAAGCAAGGCCGAGAGCAACGCAGACAACAGGGATGCGGTTCCCGCCGGGGATACGATTTTGTGGCGGATGCTGGCCGGGGTTCGTGCCGTTCGCCCCGTGCCGGGTGTGGCGCGCGGCCGGAGGGTGGCCGCGCCCGAAGGTTGATCGGCAGAGGGGCGCTGTCTGCGCTTTGCCCCCCTGCCGCTGGATGGCCGAGTTATTCGGCAGCGGTATCGAGCGCGGAATCCCAGCCGGAAATGGCCTTGGCCTCCAGAAACTCTTCGATGCCCCAATGGCCGCCTTCGCGGGCGCGGCCCGAGGCCTTGACCCCGCCGAAGGGCGAACCGGCGGCGCGGGATTTGCCGTTCATTTCCACCATGCCGGCGCGCAGTTGGCGGGCCAGCCGGTTGCGGCGGGCACCATCCTGCGACTGCACATAGTTCGTCAGGCCATAGGGCGTATCATTGGCGATGCGCACGGCCTCTTCTTCCGTGTCGAAGGGGATGATCGACAGCACGGGGCCGAAGATTTCTTCGCGTTCGATGGTCATGCCGGGTTTCACATCGGCAAAGACCGTGGGTTTGACGAAGAAGCCGCGGTTCAGATGTTCGGGCAGGCCAAGGCCGCCCGCCACCAGGCGCGCGCCCTCGTCGATGCCCTTCTGGATATAGCCCTGAATCTGATCCCACTGGCGCTTGTTCACCACCGGGCCGATATGCGGGCCATCCTGCGACGCGGGGCCGACCGGGATGGACGCCGCAATTTCAGCGGCCTTTTCCACCGCGCGATCATAGACCGAGCGTTCGACCAGCATCCGCGACGGTGCGTTGCAGCTTTGCCCCGAGTTGTTCATCATGTGGCGCACGCCGCGTTCCACCGCGCGATCATCGGCATCGGCGAAGATCAGGTTGGCGCCCTTGCCGCCAAGCTCCAGCGTCACGCGTTTCAGCGTTTCGGCGGCGGCCTTGCTGATGGCGCGGCCCGCACGGGTGGAGCCGGTGAACGAGATCATCTCGACATCCGGGTGTTCCGACAGGCGGGTGCCCACGCCCATGCCATCGCCGTTCACCAGGTTGAACACGCCCGCAGGCACGCCCGCATCATGGCAGAATTCGGCAAACAGCAGCGAGGACAATGGCGATTCCTCGGAGGGTTTCAGCACGCAGGGGCAACCGGCCAGCAGCGCCGGGATCACCTTCAGCGTGACCTGATTCATCGGCCAGTTCCATGGCGTGATGAGACCCACCACCCCGATCGGCTCCATCGCGATGCGGTCATTCGGGGCATGGGGGCCGAGCGGGCGGACCCATTCGATCTGATCAAAGGCCGTCAGGAAGTTCTTCAGATGCCAGGGCAGGCTGGGGGCCTGGCTTTCGCGGGCCAGCTTGATCGGCGCGCCCATTTCCAGGCTGATCGCCTGTGCCATTTCCTCGGCCCGCTGTTCATATTGGGCAAGGATGCGTTCCACCACGGCGCGGCGTTCGGCAGGGGGCGTGGCGGCCCAGGCGGGGAAGGCGGCCTTGGCTGCGGCCACCGCCCGGTCACAATCGGCAGCAGAGCCCAGCGAGATCACGGCGCAGGGCTCTTCGGTCGAGGGGTCGATCACCGCGCAGTCGCGGGGTTCCAGCGGCGCAACCCAGGCGCCGTTGATGTAGAATTCGCGTTTCTCGATCATGGTAAACCTCCGGCTTTGGGCGGGAGGGTGGACCTTTGGACGCAGCCTTGCAAGCCTGTTTGCGACTGCATTTGATCAAATGCAGGTCAGAAGGCGCGCCAGCTTTCGGGGTCATAGCCAAAGCGCGCCAGATCCTGCCCGATCAGCTGGCGGGCCAGTTCCGCCAGTTCCGGCGTATAGGTTTCGGCCTGGCGTTTCGACCGATTGGGGCGGTGATCCATCCGGGCGCGGACCCAAGGCTCGGGGAAGCCAAGCCTTGCGCCCAGCGTCAGGAACCCCTCTTCCAGATCGGTCTCGATGCGGAAGATGCGGGTATAGCGCAGCCGGTCGCACATCAGCACGGTGGATTGGCTGTCCCAGTGGTGATCACGCTGGCCTTCGGGTTGCGAGGCGGCATAGCGCAGGAAGGTTTCGAACGGGATCAGCGTGTTGGGCGCGCCGCCCGGCAGGCCCTGCGCCCGGGCAAAGGCGCGCAGCGGCGGCAGTTCGTGCTTGCGCATCGACCTTGCATAGGCGGCGTCGGCGCCATCGGGGCTGCGGTGGTGGCCATCGAGGAACTTGTTCTTCCAGGCCGAGGCCAGTCGGCCATAGGGGTTGCGCACGAAGGCAAAGGTTTCGAAATCACCGGGCGTGCGGACAAAGGCCCAGTAATCGCGCAGGGGCGCGATGGGAAAGCGCCGCGGCACCGACAGCAGGCGCCAGCGCCCGTCTGACGGATCGACCCGCCCGCGATGATCGCGGAACCCATCTGACAACCATTGCCGGGTGAAGGTGGTCAGCACCTTGGGATTCAGCATCAGCGCGGTGCGGCTGCCCCGATCCAGGAACAGTTTGAACGGGCTGAAATGGCGGTTGGGGTGCAGCATGGCGGCCTCGGATCGGGATGGCCTTGGTTAGCAGCCCCGCTGGCCCGGGTAAACCGCAGAGCCTTTCTGCGGCGGATCGCGCCTGTGGAACAGCGTTCGCCTTGCGCGGGGCAAGCCGGATCAGTGGTCTTATTTCGGCTGCGGCACTGCGGCAGGGTGAAAACATCGTTCTGTTTGTCTATCTAGAGACAGAATCGAACCGCGTGCAGGAGTTTCAGCATGTCCATCCGTATCAACGACGTTGCCCCCGATTTTACCGCCGATTCGACGGCGGGTACGATCAGCTTTCATGAATGGCTGGGCGATAGCTATGGCATCGTGTTCAGCCATCCGCGCGATTTCACGCCGGTCTGCACCACCGAATTCGGCGCCGTGGCGCAGCTGGTGCCGGAATTTGCCAAGCGCAACACCAAGGTGATCGGCGTTTCCGTCGATTCGGTGGCAGAGCATCAGAAGTGGAAGCGCGATATCGAGGCCTTCGGCGGGGCACCGGCCGATTTCCCGATCATCGACGATACCTCGCTGACCGTGTCGAAGGCTTTTGACATGCTGCCCGCGGATTTCTATCTGCCGACCGAAGGCCGCACCCCTGCCAATACCGCCACGGTGCGGACCGTCTACATCATCGGGCCGGACAAGAAGGTGCGGCTGACCATGTCTTACCCCATGTCGGTGGGCCGCAACTTTGCGGAAATCATGCGGGCGCTGGATGCCGTGCAGGCCACCGATGGCGTGCCGCTGGCCACCCCGGCCAACTGGGTGCCGGGTCAGGATGTGATCGTGGCGCTGAGCCTGAACAACGAACAGGCCACCGAAAAGTTCGGTGAGCTGGACATCAAGCTGCCCTATCTGCGCTTTGCCAAGGCGCCGAAATAAGCCAGTTTCCAGAACGGTTCCCGGCAAGGGATCAGGAAAGGCCCCGGGTTTCCGGGGCCTTTCTGCATGGGCCCGGGCGGTTGGGGCGCCGCCAGACATGCAGTTTCTGCATAGCAGCATTGGTGATCAGGTGGATTGTGCAGTTGCAGCAAAAGGCCCATGTTAGCGTCACCAGAAGGGCGGAAATGAATGCCCCGAACGCCGACGAAACCCAAGAGGCACTGAAAATTATGGCTTATATCTCTTCGCATCGCACCAACGGCAATGTGGCCGACCTGCTGGCGAAAGTGGTCGCCACCGTGAAGGACGCGCTGCACCGTCGCACCGTCTATACCCGCACCCTGCGGGAGCTGCAGTCGCTGAACGACCGCGAGTTGAATGATCTTGGCATGTCGCGCGCCTCGCTGCGCCACATCGCCCATGAGGCTGCCTACGGCCTCTGACTGCGATCCCTGCCCCGTTTCCTCCTCCCTCGGGGTTGGGTGACACCGGGCGAAGCACTCCTCCTCCCTTGCTTCGCCAATGTTTGCGGCCCGTGGCTCCTCCCGCCACGGGCCGTTGTCATTTTTGGGCCGTCGTCATTTTGGGGCTTCCGCCAGCGGATGGCCCTTGCCCCAGATCCGGGGCGCCTCGCGCCGCAGCATGGCCTGTTCGGCCTGCGCCAGCCGCAGAAGTGCGGCAGATTCGCTGCCGGTTTCGCGCAGGGCCCGCTGCCACAGCCGCAGCAGGGATGTCGCGCTCCAGGGCAGGGCGGCATGGATCAGCCAGCGCCGCAGTGGCGGTGGCAGCGAATCATGGCGCGCCATCGGGTTGCCCCGGCGCCAGCGGATGCGCGATGCGGCAAGGTTGCGGGTCATGCGGCAGCCTGCCCCCAGCGCGGGAAGGGATCGGCCAGCCCGCGCCAGTCTGCCGGGCGAAAGCCGTCGGCGGGCACCAGTGCGGCATCCAGCGCGGCGCGCAGGGCGGTCTGATCGAAGCCTGCCCCGATGAACACGATTTCCTGCCGCCGGTCGCCCCAGGGTTCGACCCAGTTCGCCTGCATCTCTTGCAGGGCATCGGGGTGCTGCGGCCAGCGGTCCTGCGGCACGGCCGCCCACCAGCGGCCCAGCGGCGCCACCGAAGACACCGCACCGGCCAGCGAGAATTCCGCCGCCCAGTCCGGCCGGGTCGCGATCCAGAAATGGCCCTTGGCGCGGATCACCCCGGGCATGTCACCATTCAGCACCGCATGGATTCGGGCGGGATCAAAGGGGCGGCGGGCCCGGTAGACGAAGCTGGAAATGCCGTATTCTTCGGTTTCGGGCGTGTGATCGGCAAAGCCATACAGCTCTTTCGCCCACATCGGATGTTCATGCGCCCGGTCGAAATCAAAGAGGCCGGTATCGAAGATCGCCTCGGGCGCGACCACGGAGTGATCGGTTTCGATCACGCGGGCATCGGGGTTCAGCGCATGAATGATGCTGCGCGCCGCCGCCGCACGCTCGGGGCCTGCATCCCGGCATTTGTTCAGCACGATCACATCGGCAAATTCGATCTGATCCGTCAACAGGTTGACCAGCGTGCGTTCATCCTGCGCGCCCAAAGATTCGCCGCGATCCGCCAGAAAATCATGGCTGGCGAAATCGTTCAGCAGGTTGATGGCATCGACCACCGTGACCATGGTATCCAGCCGCGCGACATCGGACAGGCTGTTGCCCTCGGCATCGCGGAAATCGAAGGTGGCGGCGACGGGCAGCGGTTCTGCAATGCCGGTGCTTTCGATCAGCAGGTAATCGAACCGGCCTTCGGCGGCCAGCCTGCGCACCTCTGTCAGCAGATCGTCGCGCAGGGTGCAGCAGATGCAGCCATTGGTCATTTCCACCAGCTTTTCATCGGCGCGGGACAGTTCGGTGCCTTCGCGGATCAGATCGGCGTCGATGTTCACTTCGGACATGTCATTGACGATGACGGCAACACGGCGCCCCGCCCGGTTGTTCAGGACGTGGTTCAGCAGCGTGGTCTTGCCGGCGCCCAGAAAGCCGGACAGGACAGTGACGGGAAGGCGGGGGTCGGTCATGGGAGGTCAGCCTATGTAATGTTATAAAGTTACATTACTGGCGGTGAAAGCGCCCCGCAAGGGGGCGTGTTCAGATGCTGCGGGGGTAAAGGACGATCGGGGCGCCCAGCTGGACGCGATCATACAGCAGTTCGATATGTTCATTCACCAGCCGGACACAGCCATTGGAAACGGCGGTGCCGATGGTCCAGGGCTGGGGCGTGCCGTGGATGCGCAGGAAGGTATCGCCGCGCGCTTCATCGAACAGATAAAGCGCCCGCGCCCCCAGGGGGTTGCCCGGGCCGCCCGGCATCCCATCCGCATATTGGGCATAATGTTCGGGGTCGCGGGCAATCATGTCTTTGGTCGGCGTCCAGCTGGGCCATTCTTTCTTGGCGCCCAGCGTGAAATTGCCCGCCTCGTACAGATTGCCCTTGGCGATGCCGACGGTGAACCGCATGGCAAATTGCGCATCCAGCATCAGATAGAGCGCGAAGGCATCGGGATCGACCAGGATCGCCCCCGGCGGATAGGCATCCATCAGGTTCAGCGTCATCGGCTGATGTTCGGGTGGCACCACATAGGTTGCGGCATCCTGCGCCACGACGGGGCGGGGCAGGGTGGCCAAAGCCCCGGCGGAAAGGGCCGCTGTCAGCAGATGGCGGCGGGAGAGCCGCGGGCAGGACATGCGCGGGCAGGGCAGGGCGGGCGGGTCTTTGCGCAGATTTGACATGGCTGGAAGAAATCGCGAATCGTGCGGTGCTGGCAAGGCTTCAATGCGGATCCTACCATAATGTGATTCCGCCTGCGCTGTCGCTGCCGTCAGGCCCGCCGCCCCAGACGGCGCAGCATCGCCACGGCATCGCGCAGCAGTGGCAGGCGGTGGTGCAGGCGCTGGCCCGCGATATCGCTGCGCGAGGATCGCTGGGTGGCCAGCGGCAGTTCGGTGGCCAGGATGCCAAGATCGGGCAGATCCTTGCGCATCCAGACATAGGCGCCATCCACATGCATGGGCCCGCCATAGGGATCACCCGCGCGGCGTGTGCGCATCTTGTCCAGATAGCTGCTTGCCGCTTCCGAAAAAGCACGGCTGACGCCCAGGAAATGGGTGGTCAGAAAGCTGTGTTCCGGCGAAAGGCGCAACAGCCCGTGGCCCAGCGGCCGGTCGCCCGGCTGGGCCGTGACCGGCTGCACCGAATACAGCAGATCCCAGTCGGGCCCGCGCAATAGCGGCAGCGCATCGGCAAAGCGTTCGGCAAAGCCGCGGGCGAAACTGGCGTCATCTTCCAGAATCAGCGCCCGTCGGGCCCCCGAGGCCAGAATGGCACGGTGCATCGCCAGATGGCTTTCGAAACAGCCCCGCGCGCCCAGGCTTGGAAACTCGCCCGGATCCGCCGGGGCAATGGCCGGAAACAGCGTGACAGAGGGATGGGCGAAAGACAGGCCGATGCGGGCCAGCTCTGCCTCCATCTCGCGGCGGCGGTCGCGGCGGTGCGGCAGGTTCAGCACATAGATCCGGTCGAAGACCGACAACACCGCCTCGGCGCAATCCTTGTCAGGCATGCTGCAAATCCCTTTGGCGCTGCGATCAGATCCTGTGCAGCAGACATGAAAAAAGGCGCCATCGCAAGGATGGCGCCTTTGTCAGAAATCCCAGAGAGATCAGCCCTCTGCGGCTTCTTCTTTTTCTTTCTTGTCGGCTGCGATTTCTTCGCCGGTTTCCTGATCGACCATCTTCATGCCAAGGCGCACCTTGCCGCGATCGTCGAAGCCCAGAAGTTTGACCTTCACTTCCTGGCCTTCTTTCAGGATCTCGTTCGGGTGGTTCAGGCGCTTGTTCGCGATCTGCGACACATGCACCAGACCATCGCGCTTGCCGAAGAAGTTCACGAAGGCGCCGAAATCAACCAGTTTCACCACACGGCCGGTGTAAACTTGGCCTTCTTCCGGTTCTGCCACGATCGACCAGATCATGTCATAGGCCTTCTTGATGGCTTCAGCCGAGGAAGAGGCGATCTTGATCATGCCGTCATCATTGATGTCGACCTTGGCGCCCGACACTTCCACGATTTCGCGGATGACCTTGCCGCCCGAACCGATCACTTCGCGGATCTTGTCGGTGGGGATCGTCAGGGTTTCGATCTTCGGCGCATATTCGCTGAAGCCCTGCGGGGCGGCCAGTGCCTTGTTCATCTCGGACAGGATGTGCATCCGGCCGTCTTTGGCCTGCGCCAGAGCCTGCTCCATGATGGCCGGGGTGATGCCCGCCACCTTGATGTCCATCTGCAGCGAGGTGATGCCGGCTTCGGTGCCTGCCACCTTGAAATCCATGTCGCCGAGGTGATCCTCGTCGCCCAGGATATCGGTCAGAACGGCATATTTGCCGTCTTCTTCCAGGATCAGGCCCATGGCGACACCGGCAACCGGCGCCTTCAGCGGCACACCCGCATCCATCATCGCCAGCGACCCGCCGCAGACCGAAGCCATGGAGGAAGAGCCGTTGGATTCGGTGATTTCCGAGACGACGCGGATGGTATAGGGGAAATCGGTCGTTGCGGGCAGCACGGCCTGCAGCGCACGCCATGCCAGCTTGCCATGGCCGATTTCACGACGGCCGGGCGAACCCACGCGGCCCACTTCACCCACCGAATAGGGCGGGAAGTTGTAGTGCAGCAGGAAGTTCGACCGGGTGTTGCCGTTCAGCGCGTCGATGATCTGTTCATCTTCGCCGGTGCCCAGCGTGGTGACGACCAGACCCTGAGTTTCGCCACGGGTGAACAGGGCCGAGCCATGGGTACGCGGCAGGATGCCGGTTTCGCAGACGATCGGGCGGACGGTCTTGGTGTCACGTCCGTCGATGCGGGCGCCACCATTGATGATATCGCCGCGCAGGATCGAGCTTTCCAGCTTCTTGATCGCCGAACCGAGGTTGATATCGGCCAGATCTTCTTCCGACAGCGCGCCCTTGATGGCGGTGACGGCAGCAGAGATCGCGTTCGAACGTTCCTGCTTGTCACGCAGCGCGAAGGCGGCGCGCATCTGTGCTTCGCCCGCGGCTTTCACCCGGCCATAGAGCGCAGAGATATCGGGGGCGTGGAAATCGAAGGGCTCTTTCGCGGCGTCTTCTGCTAGGTCAATGATCAGGTCGATCACCGGCTGCATCGCGTCATGGCCGAATTTCACGGCGCCCAGCATTTCTTCTTCGGTCAGTTCGTAGGCTTCGGATTCCACCATCATCACGGCGGTCTTGGTGCCGGCAACCACCAGATCCAGGCGCTGTTCCGGGTTCAGGCGCAGCTGGGTCATGTCATCCATGGCCGGGTTCAGCACATAGGCGCCATTCGAGAAGCCGACGCGCGCGGCGCCGATCGGGCCCATGAAGGGCACGCCCGAAATGGTCAGCGCCGCCGAAACGGCGATCATGGCGACGATATCGGGATCGTTGACCAGATCGCAGGACAGAACGGTGGCCATCACCAGCACTTCGTGCTTGAAGCCTTCAACGAACAGCGGGCGGCACGGACGGTCGATCAGACGCGAGGTCAGCGTTTCCTTTTCGGAAGGCCGGGCTTCGCGCTTGAAGAAGCCACCGGGGATCTTGCCCGCGGCATAGTATTTTTCCTGGTAGTGCACGGTCAGCGGGAAGAAGTCCTGCCCGGGCTTCGCCTGTTTGGCGAAGGTCACATTGGCCATGACACTGGTTTCACCCAGCGTGGCGATCACAGACCCATCGGCCTGGCGCGCAACCTTACCCGTTTCCAGCGTGAGCGTTTCATCGCCCCACTGGATAGACTTTTTCGTGATATTGAACATCTAGCATCCTATCTGGGAGCACTCCCGGCCCTCCGGGTCTCCCGTTGTCTGGCGGCCCCATTGCCGCCGCCCCTATCCTTTGCATGCGGCCGGGGGCATGGCCTCACGTCACAGATGGGTGGCCGCATACACGAAAACGGGCGGTTTGGGAAGTGGGGATGGGTCGCAGGCCCTGCTCATTGCGGCGGGGCGAGGCTTTGCCGGGCCAGAACCGCAATCAGATCGGTCCGGGTGACGATGCCGACAATCCGCCCGCGCACCAGCACCGGCACCGCATCGCAGGCCCCATCGGCCATCAGGGGCAAAAGTGCGGCGACCGGCGTGGTGGGTGTGGCGCGGGGCACGGCGGCGGCCATGATCTCGCCCGCGCGGATCGGGGTCTTGCGGCCCCGGTCCAGCAGCCGTGCCATGGCCGCGCCAAAGCCGCGATCCAGCCGGAACGCATCCTCGCCCGCGCGGCGGATCAGATGCAGCTGGAAGATTACCCCCAGGAACTTGTCGTTCTGCTGCACCACCGGCAGCGCGGTAAAGCCGTGGCGCCGAAACAGATCGGCCACCAAGTTCAGCGGGGTGTCCGGTTCCACCGTGACCAGATTGCGCGACATGATGTCGGCGGTCGTCAGATTGCCGGTGCGATGGCCGGCGGCCTGCAATTCTGCCGCTCCGATCAGCCGGGCCAGATCTTCCACCCCGAGGTTCAGCGACTGGCGATAGCGGTCAAGAATATCTGCCAGCTCGTCCTCGCTCAGCCCCAGACGCTCGGGCGCGGGCGGATCGGTGGTGCCATGCGGGTTCTTCTGGTCGAAGGGGCGCAGCGGGTAATGTCGCCCGGTCAGGCGGGCATAGACCATCGCAAGAGCGACCAGCAGCATGGTGCCGACGGCGACCGGGGCGAGGGCGAAACCGAAGCCAAGTTCCTGAATCGGTTCGGGGTTCATCGCGGCCGTCATGGCAACGGCGCCGGCAGGCGGATGCACGGCGCGCAACAGGATCATCGCGGGGATCGCCAGCCCGACGGCAAGTGTGATCCGCAGGGCGGGATCGGTGATCGCAAGGCAGACCGCGACGCCGATCAGTGCGGCTGCGGTATTGCCCACCACCGCCGACCAGGGCTGCGCCAGCGGGCTGTTGGGCACGGCAAACACCAGCACCGAGGTCGCGCCGAAAGGGGCGATGAGGTAAAGACCAAGCTGCAGGTCAATGGCGGGCGACAGCACGAATAGCGCCGCAATGCCCAGCCCGGCCAGCGCCCCCAGCCCGGCGCGCAGGGCTTCGCGCCAGGATCCCGGCGGGATGGCGGGGCCAAGGGCGCGCAGAAGCCGTTTTCCAGGTGATGCCATGCCGGGGCCCCCTTCCATCCGCGATGACGCGGGGTTGGCGTAACGTGGCGCGGGCGGCTTCACAACCTGCAAAGGCAGGCGCAGAGGCGTAGAAAGCAGAACGCCCGCACCTTGGCAGGCACGGGCGTTCCAGGAAAAACCTTGGCGTCAGCCTTAGCGGCGCAGGCCCAGACGGGCGATCAGCGAAGCATAGCGCGCAGCGTCTTTGCCTTTCAGGTAGTCCAGCAGCTTGCGGCGCTGGGCGACGAGCATCAGAAGGCCACGACGCGAGTGGTTGTCCTTGCGGTGGGTCTTGAAATGCTCGGTCAGCGTCGCGATGCGCGAGCTGAGGATCGCAACCTGAACTTCCGGCGAACCGGTATCGCCTTCTTTGGTGGCGTATTCCTGGATCAGGCGGGCTTTTTCTTCCACGGTGATCGACATCGGGATCTCCTTTTCAGGGTTGGTGTGACGGCACGAGCCGGGATGTCGTCCAGCAAGGCCCTTGGGTCCGCCGCGGATTCCGCTTCGGATGCGCGCCTATACGGGACTGGCGTGAAAAAGAAAAGCCTGTTCTGCGGGCCAGATGATGCCGGGCCTTTTAACCAGTTTGCAAGATTTCGCCTTGCGCAGCTGGCTGAAAGGCCGGTTTTCTGCCATGATTTCCGGGGTAAATGCAGAACATTTCCAAGGGGTGGGCCTGCGGGAAAAGGTGGTCTGGGCAACGCTTGCCACGGTGCAGGCGGGGGTGTGGTGTGTGATGTTGGGATTGTTTGCCATTCTGGGGGCGCTGACGGCCGGGCTTATGCTGGATACCGTTTTCAGCTCTGACCGCGAGACGGAAACGGATGACGAGGATGACCTGCCAGAGCCGGAAGAGGCCGGGGCGGCAGGCCCGGGCGGGGATCTGCTGGATGATCCGGCCCCCGGCGGCGAGGCGGTGGGCGATGTAGGCCGCGATGCCGACGGAGCACAGGTTGCGGCGGGGCGGGATGCGGTGGATGGCACTAGCGGCAATGACAAGCTGGCAGGCGGCGCCGGGGATGATGTGTTTCACGGGCGTGCCGGGCTGGATCAGATCGTGGCGCGGGGGGGCGATGACCGGCTGCTGGGTGGCGGCGGGCAGGACTATCTGTTCGGCGGCGCGGGTGCCGACAGCTTGCAGGGCCATGGCGGGGACGACCGGCTGGAGGGGGAAGGCGGCCATGATCTGCTGGCGGGCGGCGGCGGAGACGATGCGCTGGCCGGGCATGATGGCGCCGATACGCTGTCTGGCGGGGCGGGGGCGGATTCGCTGCTGGGCGGCATGGGGGCGGACGGCCTGTTCGACGGTGATGGCGACGACTGGCTGAATGGCGGTTTTGGCGATGATCTGCTGCAGGGCAGTGCCGGGCAGGATACGCTGGATGGTGATTTCGGGGATGATACGCTGATCGGCCATGCCGGGGGCGCCGCGGATGCCGAAACCGATTTCCTGAACGGCGGCGGCGGGGATGATCTGATGGTGATTGGCGGCGCCGATATCGCCACGGGCGGCGCGGGTGAGGATGCCTTTCGCCTGGGAGACTGGCTGGCGCCGGGACAGCCAGCCCGGATCATGGATTTCGAACCTGGGGCCGACCGGCTGGAGCTGACCTATGATCCGGCGCTGCATCCTGATCCGCAGCTGGCGCTGGAGCCACAGGGCGAAGACATGGCGCTGTTGCTGGACGGGCAGGCGCTGGCGCTGATTTCGGGCGCCAAGGGCATGACACTGGCAGATATCCTGCTGGTGCCCGCCCCGCCTGTCGGTGGCCCGTCTGTCAGTACCCCGTCTCTCAGTGGTTGAACACGCGGCTGGGGTGCAGCTCGCCCGCGCGGTAGCTGCCCACCGCCACTGCCTTGCCCTGATACGAGGCCCAGGCTTCATCGCCATATTCCACGTTCGAGGCGATCACCATGCCGGGATTGCCGTTCTTCAGCCGCGCCGCACCTTCCGGCGTTGCGGGCAGTTCCGGCACATCGGCCAGACCGAGTTCCAGCGGCAGCAGATGCACATCCAGCGCCGGGGTCTTGGCGCCTGCCTCGATGGTTTCCAGGCTTACCCCCTTGTCGGCCTCGAACGGGCCAGACCAGACGCGGCGCAGCCACAGCACATGGCCCAGACAGCCCAGAGCCTGCCCCAGATCCCGTGCGATGGACCGGACATAGCCGCCCTTGCCGCAGACCATTTCCAGTTCGACATGATCGGCATCGGGGCGGGCGATCACCTCCAGGCTGTCCACCCATAGCGGCCGGGCGACCAGATCCATTTCCACCCCTTCGCGCGCCAGATCATAGGCGCGTTCGCCTTCTACCTTCACGGCGGAAAACTGCGGCGGCACCTGCATGATATCGCCACGGAACGCTGCCAATGCCTCGGCAATCGCGGCATCCTCGGGGCGGCTGTCGCTGGTGTCGATCACCGTGCCTTCGGCATCATCTGTCGTCGTCGCCTGGCCGAAGCGAATGACGAAGCGATAGCATTTCAGCGCATCGGTGATGTAGGGCACGGTCTTGGTGGCCTCGCCCAGGGCGATGGCCAGAACGCCCGTCGCCGCCGGATCGAGCGTGCCGGCATGGCCTGCCTTCTGCGCATCGAAGGCCCATTTGACCTTGTTGACCACAGCGGTGGAGGTGATGCCCGCGGGCTTGTCGATCACGACCCAGCCTGAAACTGCCCGCCCCTTTTTTGTCCGCGCCATGATCGCCTCCGGTTCACGAAAGCCGCCTGCTAGCCCCCGCCTGATGCAAGGTCAAGGTTTTGGCACCGCCAGCCCGACAATCGGCCCCATCGGCAGCCCGAAATCACTGCGCCGCAGCGCAGGCGCATAAAGCCGCGAGATCTTGCCATCGAAATACAGTGCATCCGGCAGATCCAGCGCATCGCGGAACAGCCGGCCGAAAGTATCGAAATTCACGGCGGATTCCGAAATGACAAAGACGGCGCGCTGGCCATCCGCCGAAACACCAACACCATTGCGGATATAGCGGCTGTCGCCATCGGGGATGAACCGGGGGTGCAGCTTGCCACCATTCACCAGCAGCGGCCCGGATTGCGTGGCAAAGCGGCAGGCCGGTGGCGATTTGGCGAAGGCCCGCGATTCGATCACCGCAAAACCATCTTCCCTGATGCAGAACACACCGTTCGGCAGCAGCCCGAAGTTCCCGCGGGAGGCGGGCAGCACGATCGGCGCCTGCTCTGCCCCGTTTTCCACATACAGGCCGACGGGCGCGCGATCCGGGTGATACATGCCGGCATTCATGGCAAAGGCCAGCTGTCGGCCTTCGGCGGCCAGCGCGCGGTTCACCGCGCCAAAGCTGCCCAGCAGATCGCCTGACAGATCGCTGTGAAACAGCCGCAGATCCTGCCCCGCACGCACTTCGCAGAGCGTGTAGCCGGTACCTTCGAAGCGGGTGGTGGAACAGGGGGCGGCAGCGATGGCAGGCGTGGCCAGAAAGGCCAGCGCTGCCAGCAGCTTACGCATGATCCGCAGGGTCTGCGTCATCATCATCGTCGGGCTGTGCCAGATCGCGCTTCACCTTCTCGTCCGAGAACAGCCGCCGGGTTTCATCCAGCTGGTCATAGGTGCTGTCAGGGCGGAAGCGCAGGTCGGGCGCGTATTTCAGCGTCAGCTGCGCGCTGACATGGCGGCGCAGTTCAAACCTGTTGCGGGCCAGCGCGGCAATCGCGTCTTCGACGGGAACAGACCCCATCAGCGGCATGACGTAAACCGTCGCCACCTTCAGGTCATTGGAACAGCGCACCTCACCCACGGTGATCGACATGCGGTTCAGCTCCGGGTCGTGGATTTCGGCCCGGTTCAACACGTCAGACAGGGTGCGGCGGATCAGTTCGCCGACGCGAAGCTGACGCTGGGTTGGGCCATCGCCCGAGGAGGTGCGGTTTTTCGACATGCGCCCCATGTAAGGCTTTTGCGCAGCCCCTGCAACGGCAGGCTTTTCCGGGCGCCGCCCAAGCGCTATGGGGGCGGTGCAGCAAGAAGGAGACGGCCATGGGCGAACTGCCGGGAATCGTGATCACGGGCGCTTCGGGGCGCATGGGGCAGATGCTGATCCGCACCGTGCTGGACAGCGGCAAGGCGCGGCTGGTCGGCGCGGTGGAACGGCCGGGCAATCCCTGGATCGGGCGGGATCTGGGCGAATGTCTGGGTGGCGCCCCGCTTGGCCTTGCGGTCACCGATGATCCGCTGGACGCCTTTGCCAAGGCGCAGGCGGTGATTGATTTCACCTCGCCTGCGGCCACGGTGGAATTTGCGGCGCTGGCGGCACAGGCCCGCGCGGTGCATGTCATCGGCACCACCGGGCTGGAGCCTGAACATCTGGCAAAGATCGCCGCCGCCGCCCATCATGCGGTGATCGTGCGGGCCGGGAACATGAGCCTTGGCGTCAATCTTCTGGTGCAGCTGACGAAAAAGGTGGCGCAGGCGCTGGATGCGGATTGGGATGTGGAAATCATCGAAGCGCATCACGGCAAGAAGGTGGATGCGCCCTCTGGCACCGCGCTGATGCTGGGCGAGGCGGCCGCCGAAGGCCGGGGTGTGGCGCTGGCCGATGTGCGCGATTCGGGCCGCGACGGCATCACCGGCGCGCGCGTGCCCGGCGCCATCGGCTTTGCGGCCATCCGGGGGGGCGATATCGTGGGGGAACATGATGTGATGTTTGCCAGCCCGGGCGAACGCATCATCCTGCGCCATGTTGCCACCGACCGGGCCATCTTTGCGCGGGGCGCGCTGAAGGCGGCGCTTTGGGGGCAGGACAAGGCGCCCGGCGAATATTCCATGCTGGATGTGCTGGGGCTTTGATCCGCGCGCGGCACTGTCGCGTGGCAAGTTTTTTTTGCACAGGGTGTGAACTGTCCGGGGGGCTTTTGCGTAATGCAGAAGAACAGAACCGGAGGTTCCGCCCATGCCGTGCCGCATCCCGCTGCTTGCCGCCCTGCTGACCCTCACCGCAAGCCCGGTGCTGGCCGATGGGTTTGAACCCGTGCGCGACCGCGATGCTTTCGTGGCGCTGGTCGAAGGCCGTGAATTGCGGCTGGGCCTGTTCCGTATCGGGTTGAATGTCATGCCAGATGGCAAGATCGAAGGGTCTGCCCTCGGCTGGCGCGTCACCGGCACATGGTCCTGGAAAGACGGCTATTTCTGCCGGGAAATGGAATGGAGCGGCAAGCCCATCCCCTATAACTGCCAGCTGGTCGAGGCCCGGGGAGACGAATTGCGCTTTACGGTGGATCGCGGCGCAGGCGATTCCGCGGCCTTCCGGCTGCGCTGATCCTCGGGCGGCGCGGGTGTACCGTTCACGCCCCGCCGGTGTCCCGCCAGCGTCCCGCCTGTGTATTGTCATTCGCCACACCCCCAAGGCGATCGCGGGCTGAGATTTCTGCCCGCTTTCCTGTGGGGAGAGAGGGGGGATGCCCCCTCAGAAGTCGATCGCCAGCCCCTTCTTTTCCCAATCCCCATAGCGCACGGGCTCTGGGCCGTCGCGGCCGCCCAGCTCGGGTGGCAGGTCCGGTGCGGCGGCGGCCTGGCGGCGGGCTTCGGCTTCGGCCAGGGCCCGCAGCGCTGCGGGCGGCAGGTCAGTTGCGGGAAGATCGGGTTTCGTGTCGCTCATCGGTCAATTCCTTGCGGCAGATGCCCCCATGATATACGCGGCGATGGATTGGCAACAAGGCTTGGGCAAAACATGGCAAAGACGGCGCGGATGGCGGCAGTGCGGATGCTGGATGCGGTTCTGGAAGAGGGCCTGCTGCTCAGCCAGGCGGATACCGTTCTGGAAGACCTGCCCCCGGCCGATCGTGCCCGCGCCCAACGGCTGGCGGCCGAGGTGCTGCGCCATATCGAACAATGCGACCGCGTGCTGAAGCCGTTCCTGCGCAAGGCGCCGCCGCCCATGGTGCTGAACATCCTGCGGCTGGCGACGGTTGAACTGGTGCAGGGCGCCGCCGCCCATGGCGTGGTGAACGAGGCGGTCAGCCTGGTGCGCAACGACCGGCGGCATGGCGCGCTGTCGGGGCTGGTCAATGCGGTGCTGCGCAAGATCGCCGCGATAGAGGCCCCGTTTGCCAAGCTGCCGCCGCAACGCCTGCCCTACTGGCTGCGCAAGCCTCTGGTCGACAGCTGGGGCCGCGAGGCCGTCAGCGCGATGGAGGCGGTGCAGGCAAAGCCCGCGCCGGTGGATATCACGCTGAAGCCCGGTGCCGCAGTGCTGCCCGATGCGGTTGCGCTGCCCAGCGGCAGCCTGCGCCTTCCGGCCGGTGTGCAGGTTTCGGCGCTGCCGGGCTATGCGGAAGGCGATTGGTGGGTGCAGGATGCCGCCGCCGCGCTGGCCGTGCCGCTGCTGGCGCCGCGTGCGGGGGAACGTGTGCTGGATCTTTGTGCGGCACCCGGGGGCAAGACGCTGCAACTGGCCGCCGCCGGGGCGCAGGTGACGGCGCTGGATATCAGCGGGCCGCGTCTGGCGCGGCTGCAGGAAAATCTGGCGCGCACCGGGTTGCAGGCGCAGGTGGTGGCCGCCGATGCGCTGCATTGGCAGCCCGAGGCGCCCTTTGATGCCATTTTGCTGGATGCGCCCTGTTCGGCCACCGGCACCATCCGCCGCCATCCCGATCTGCCTTTCGTCAAGGACGGATCGGAGCTGGCAGAGCTGATCCCGTTGCAGGCCGCTTTGCTGGACCGGGCGCTGGGCTGGCTGGCGCCGGGCGGGCGGCTGGTGTTCTGCACCTGTTCGTTGCTGCCGGAAGAGGGCGAAGAACAGCTGGCCGCCGCGCTGGGACGCCATCCGGGCCTGAAGGTGGAACCCGCCGCCCTGCTGGGGGTCGAACCCGGCTGGCTGACCCCGGAAGGGGCGCTGCGGCTGCGGCCCGATTACTGGGCGGCGCAGGGCGGGATGGACGGGTTCTTCATGGTGCGGCTGACGCGCTGAACTGGCCGGCCAATGCGGGCAGATCGCGGAAATCCGCAAAGGCTGCCGTATGGGGCAGGGCGGATACCGGCGATTTGCGATAGCCTTCGCTGAACAGCAGGAAGGGCAGGCCCGCCCGTTCGGCGGTTTCGGCATCCACTTCGCTGTCGCCCACGAAGACGGCAGGGCCGCCCCCCATCTGTGCCACGGCGGCCAGCAGCGGCGCCGGATCGGGTTTGCGCAGGGGCAGGCTGTCGCCGCCCAGAATGGTGGCGAACAGGTGGTCGATGCCGAAATGGCGCAGCACGGCCAGCGTGGGGGCCAGCGGTTTGTTGGTGCAGATGCCCAGCTTGGCCCCGCCAGATGCCAGATCCTGCAGGGCCGTCAGCGCATGGGGGTAAACCGTGGTCAGCGTCACCGCGCTTTCATACTGGTGCAGGAAGTCCGCCAGAACCGCGTCAAATTCCGGCCCATCCACCGGGCGATCCCGCGCCGCCATCAGCCGGGCCACCAGATTGGGGGCGCCGCGCCCGACAAAGCTGCGCACTTCGGCCTGGGTGAAGGCGGCATGACCACGCGCTGTCATCACCCGGTTGGCGGTGGCGTGGATGTCTGGCGCGCTGTCGATCAGGGTGCCGTCAAGATCGAAGATCACGGAATAAGGCATGTCAGGTTCCTGTTCGGGCCGTTTCGCGGTGACCATGGCGCGGCAAATGGCCTGCGTCCAGTGCTGACGGGGTTTTGCGGTGACAGTCGCCGCCCCAGAAGTTATGGTGCGGCGCAAGACCCGGAAATGACCCTGAACAGGGCAGGCAGACAAAAGCGATGACAAGGCAGGGCATGGCAGGCAAGGCCGAAAACGCTTGGTGGACAGAGACTTGGCTGCGGGCGATGAACCGCCGCGCCGCGCGTCGTGCCGCCCGCACCCCTGCGACTGCAGGCTTTGTTTCGCCGCCTGAACCGCGCACCATCGGCCTTTACGCCCGGGGCAAACAGCTGGTGGCGGGCAATTTCCTGTTCGCGGGCCATCTGGTAGAGGCGGCCGGGACGCCAATCTGGGATATCCGCGTTCCGGGGCCCGAGTTCGAGGCCGAGCTGCATGGTTTCGCCTGGCTGGATGATCTGGCCGCTGTCGGTGATCCGGTGGCGAAAAGCCGCGCGCAGGAATGGACCTTTGCCTGGATCGACCAGTTCAGCCGGGGGCAGGGGCCGGGCTGGACCCCGGATCTGACCGGGCGGCGGCTGATCCGCTGGATCAACCATGCCGTCCTGCTGACCTCGGGGCCTATGGCCGAGCGGGCGCCGGACTATTACGCCGCCTTGTCGCAGCAGACCGCCTTTCTGGCCCGGCGCTGGCATGTGGCCACCCCCGGCCTGCCCCGGTTCGAGGCGCTGACAGGCCTGATCTATGCCGGGCTGGCGCTGCTGGGGATGGAACATCACGTCGATCCCGCGGCCGCCGCACTGGCCCGCGAATGTCTGGCCGAGGTAGATGAAGAGGGGGGCATCCCCACCCGCAATCCCGAAGAGCTGCTGGAGGTGTTCACCCTGCTGACATGGGCCGCACAGGCCCTGACCGATGCCGGGCGCCATCTGCCCGCCGCCCATCTGGAGGCCATTGCGCGCATCGCCCCCACGCTGCGCGCGCTGCGCCATGCCGATGGCGGGCTGGCGCGGTTTCACGGTGGCGGGCGTGGGCTGGAAGGGCGGCTGGATCTGGCGCTGGCGGCCTCGGGGGTGAAGCCTGCGCCCAATGCCGGTCTGTCGATGGGCTTTGCCCGGCTGCAGGGGGGCCGCAGTTCGGTGATCGTCGATGCCGCTGATCCGCCTTCAGGCCGGGCGGGGGCTTCGGCCCATGCCTCGACCCTGGGGTTTGAACTGACCTCGGGGCGCCGCCCGATGATCGTGAACTGCGGCTCTGGCGCGCCCTTCGGGGCCGACTGGCACCGCGCCAGCCGCGCCACGCAAAGCCACAGCACGCTGAGCCTGGATGGCTATTCCTCGTCGCGCTTCGCGCAGGATGGCCGCGAGGTGCTGGAAGACCGCGCAAGCATCATCCTGATGCGGCAGGGCACCAGCGCCGAAGGCCAGCATCTGCTGGGCGGCCATGCCGGATGGCGGCTGACCCATGGCCTGCTGCATTTCCGCGATCTGACGCTGTCGCCCGATGGCCGCCATCTGGCCGGGATCGACATGCTGGCCGCCGAAACGGCAGATGACCGGGCGCGCCTGTCGGGGATCCTGCGGCGGTCTGTGCAGGGGCTGGGCTTTGCCATCCGCTTTCATCTGCATCCCGATGCCGATGCCGAAATCGACATGGGCGGGGCGGCGGTTTCCATCGCGCTGCGCTCGGGCGAGATCTGGGTGTTCCGCCATGACGGGCAGGCGCGGCTGACGCTGGAGCCTTCGGTCTATCTGGAAAAGGGCCGCCTGATGCCGCGCGCGGCCAAACAGATCATGCTGACCGCGTATTTGCAGGATTTTCAGGCCCGGATCGGCTGGACCTTGGCGAAGGCACAGGATACTCCGCTCGCCATCCGCGACCTTGACCGGGATGACCCCGCGTCCCGCCCCTGATGCAGGAGTGACCCATGCACACCGCCGCCCCCGCCGCCCCCGTGAACCTCGTCCATGTCGGGCGCGCCCTGATCTCGGTTTCTGACAAGACCGGGCTGGTGGAATTTGCGCGCGGGCTGGCCGCCCAGGGGATCGAGCTGATCTCGACCGGCGGCACCTCGATCACGCTGCGCACCGCGGGGCTGAAGGTGCGCGACGTGTCCGAGGTGACGGGGTTCCCCGAAATGATGGATGGCCGGGTGAAGACGCTGAACCCGATGGTGCATGGCGGGCTGCTGGCGCTGCGCGACGATGCCGAACATCTGGCCGCCATGGCAGCCCACGGGATCGAACCCATCGACCTGCTGGTGGTGAATCTTTACCCGTTCGAAGCCACCGTGGCCAAGGGCGCCAGCTATGCCGATTGCATCGAGAATATCGACATCGGCGGCCCGGCGATGATCCGCGCGGCGGCAAAGAACCACAAGTTCGTCAATGTCGTCACCGATCCGCAGGATTACGACGCCATCCTGGCAGAGCTGAAGGCGCATGACGGCGCCACCTCTTATACCTTCCGCCAGAAGCTGGCGCTGACCGCCTACAGCCGCACCGCGGCTTATGACGCGGCGGTTTCGGCCTGGATGGCGGGCGCGCTGAAAGAGCCTGCGCCGCGCCGCCGCGCCTTTGCGGGCACGCTGGCCCAGACCCTGCGCTATGGCGAAAACCCGCATCAGGCGGCGGCTTTCTATGTCGATGGATCGGGCCGCCCCGGCGTGGCCACCGCGCGGCAGCTGCAGGGCAAGGAACTGTCCTACAACAACATCAACGATACCGATGCCGCCTTTGAACTGGTGGCCGAGTTTGACCCGGCGCAGGGTCCGGCCTGTGCGATCATCAAACACGCCAACCCCTGCGGCGTGGCGCGCGGCGCCTCGCTGGAAGAGGCCTATGCGCGGGCTTATGATTGTGATCGCACCTCGGCCTTTGGTGGCATCATCGCGCTGAACCAGCCGCTGGATGGCGCGACGGCCCGCAAGATCAGCGAGATCTTCACCGAAGTCGTGATCGCCCCCGGCGCCACCGACGAGGCCCGCGCGGTGTTCGAGGCCAAGAAGAACCTGCGCCTGCTGGTCACCGACCGGCTGCCCGATCCGAAGGCGAAGGGGCTGGCCTGGAAACAGGTGGCCGGCGGCTTCCTGGTGCAGGGCCGTGACAATGGCGCCGTGCTGCCCGCCGATCTGAAGGTGGTGACCCAGCGCCAGCCCTCGGAGGCCGAACTGCGCGATCTGCTGTTCGCCTGGACGGTGGCCAAGCATGTGAAATCCAACGCCATCATCTATGTGAAGGATGGGGCCACGGTGGGCGTGGGCGCAGGCCAGATGAGCCGGGTCGACAGCACGCGCATCGCCGCCCGCAAATCGCAGGATATGGCCGAAGCCATCGGCGCGGCCGCGCCGCTGACGCAAGGATCGGTGGTGGCATCGGATGCGTTCTTCCCCTTCGCCGACGGTCTGATTACGGCGGCCGAGGCGGGGGCGACGGCGATCATCCAGCCCGGCGGGTCGATGCGCGATGCCGAAGTGATCGCCGCCGCGGATGAGCGCGGGCTGGCGATGATCTTCACCGGTATGCGCCATTTCCGGCATTGATCCCATGAAGCGCGTGGCCCTGATTGCAGCCCTGATCTTCGGGATCGACCAGATCACCAAGCTGGGGGTCGTCTTTGGCCTGGATCTGATCAACCGGGGCGAGATCGACGTGATCCCGCCCCTGCTGAACTTCCGGATGGCGTGGAATCAGGGCATCAACTTCGGCCTGTTCGCCTCCAGCGCCGAGGTGATGCGCTGGGTGCTGGTGGTGCTGTCGCTGGCCATCACCATCTGGGTCTGGCGCTGGACGGCGCGGGCCAAGCACGGGCCCTGGGCGCGGGCCAGTGCGGGGGTGCTGATCGGCGGGGCGCTGGGAAATGTGGTGGATCGCGTGGCCTATGGCGCGGTGGCCGATTTCCTGAACATGTCCTGCTGCGGGTTTGAAAACCCCTACGCCTTCAACGTGGCCGATATCGCCATCTTTGCCGGTGCGGCGGGTCTGGTGCTGTTCACCGGCCAGACGCCCCCGGCAAAGCCCCGCAAGCCGCGCCGAAAGACCCCGTGACGCAGCCCAACCTTTGCGCTAAAGACAACGGGACGAAGTTCTGGGAGTAGATGATGAAGGCAGCACGGGGGGCCATACTGGCAGGAGCCGCAACGCTTTCTCTGCTTCTTGCGGCCTGTGGCGGCAGCAAACAGCCCGAACTCATGAATATCCGCAAGACCAGCGAAGGCCCGGATGAATTTGCGATCCTGCCGCCCAAGCCCTTGCAGATGCCCGAATCCCTGGCGGCCCTGCCGGTGCCGACACCGGGTGCAGGCAATCTGACGGATCCCACGCCGGAATCCGATGCGATTGCCGCGCTTGGCGGCAAGCCCGGTGCCGGGGCCAGCGATGCGGCATTGGTGGCCCATGCGACGCGGCTGGGCCTCACATCCGGCATCCGGAGTGTTCTGGCTTCGGAAGATCTGGAGTACCGGCGCGAAAATGATGGCCGTCTGCTGGAGCGGATCTTCAGCGTGAACGTCTATTTCGACGCCTATGAGCCGATGTCGCTGGATCAGCACGCAGAACTTGCCCGCTGGCGCAGGCTTGGCCTTGCCACACCTTCGGCCCCGCCCGAGGTGCCAGAGTAAACTCCGCGTCAGCCCGGCTTGACCTGCGGCTGCCTGCGCGTAGGTGTGGGGGCGAAGCACAGGAGATGCCAGATGCGGATGACCTTCCGGGCCGTGGCCCTTGCGGCGCTTGTTCCGATCACGGCCGGTGCCGTGGCGGTTCAGGCAGAAACCGTGACGGATTTCACTTTGGACAATGGGTTGCAGGTGGTGGTGATCGAAGATCACCGCGCCCCGGTGGCCGTGCAGATGCTGTGGTATCGCACCGGCGCGGCAGACGAGGCGCCCGGCCAGTCGGGCATCGCGCATTTCTTTGAACATCTCATGTTCAAGGCCACCGATGATCTGGCGGCCGGCGAGTTTTCGCAGATCGTGGCGGCGCAGGGCGGCGAGGACAACGCCTTTACCAGCTGGGATTACACCGCCTATTTTCAGCGCGTGGCCGCAGACCGGCTGGATCTGATGATGCAGATCGAGGCGGACCGGATGCGCGACCTGATCCTGACGGATGATGTGGTGGCGACCGAGCGCAATGTGATTCTGGAAGAGCGCAATCAGCGCACCGACAGCGATCCGGGCAGCCTGTTTTCCGAACAGCTGCGCGCGGCACAATATCTGAACCATCCCTATGCCATCCCGATCATCGGCTGGCGCCACGAGATCGAGGGGTTGGACAGGGCCGAGGCCGAAGCGTTTTACCGCACCTATTATGCGCCCAATAATGCGGTTCTGGTGGTGGCAGGGGATGTGACGCCCGATGCCGTGCGCGACATGGCGGAAAAGCATTATGGCCCCATTGCCCCGACGCCCGGCCTTGCCCCGCGTCAGCGCCCGCAAGAGCCGCCACAGCTGGCCGAACGCCGGTTGACCATGCAGGATGCGCGGGTGACCGAACCCTTCCTGCTGCGCAGCTATCTGGCGCCCCAGCGCCGCAGCGGTGACCAGAAAGAGGCCGCCGCGCTGGTCTATCTGGCCGAATTGCTGGGTGGATCGGGCACCACCAGCCTGCTGGCCCGCAAGCTGCAGTTCGAAGATCCGAAGGTGGTTCACGCCTATGCCTATTACAGCGGCGATGCGCTGGACAGCGGTGTGTTCGGCCTGGGCCTGATGCCGCTGCCGGGGGTGACGGCTGATGCGGCAGAGGCGGCGATGGATGCGGTGATTGCCGATTTCCTGGCCACCGGCCCGGAAGAGCGCGCCTTTGCCCGCATCAAGACCCAGCTGCGCGCCTCGGAGGTTTACGCGCTGGATAATGCCGAAGGTCTGGCCCGCCGCTATGGCGAGGCGCTGACCACCGGGCTGACGGTGCAGGACGTGCAGGATTGGCCGCAGGTGCTGCAAGAGGTGACGCCAGAGGATGTGATGGCTGTCGCCCGCAAGGTGCTGGACCGGCGGCAATCCGTCACCGGCTGGCTGCTGCCCGAGGAGGAAGTGCAATGATCCGGCGTCTGGTTACCCTGTGCCTGCTGCCCCTGCTGCTGGCCAATCCGCTGCGCGCCGAGATCGCGATACAAGAGGTTACCTCTCCGGCCGGGATCAAGGCCTGGCTGGTCGAGGAACACGCGATCCCCTTCACCGCGCTGGAAATCCGCTTTGGTGGCGGCAGCGCGCTGGATGATCCGGCCAAGCGCGGTGCGGTGCATCTGATGACGGCCCTGCTGGAGGAAGGCGCGGCCGAAATGAACGCGCAGAAATTTGCCGAAAGCCGCGATGCGCTGGCCGCCGATTTCCGTTTCGATTCCGGCATGGATACGGTTTCGGTTTCGGCGCGGATGCTGACCGAAAACCGCAGCAAGGCGGTCGAGCTGCTGCGTCTGGCGCTGGTGCATCCGCGTTTCGATCAGGATGCGGTGGATCGGGTGCGCGGGCAGGTGCTGGCCGGCATCCGTGCCGGGCGCAAGGATCCGGGCACGCTGGCGTCGGAAACCTTCAACCGGCTGGCCTTTGGCGCCCATCCCTATGGCCAGGCGGCCGAGGGCACCGAAGACAGCGTCGCCGGTCTGACCCGTGATGACATGCTGGCCGCCCACAAGGGCGCCCTGTCGCGGGACCGGCTGTATATCTCGGCGGTGGGGGATATCACCGGCGAAGAACTGGGCGCGCTGCTGGATCATCTGCTGGGCGAACTGCCCGCAACGGGCGCGCCGCTGCCCGGTATGGCGGCGGTGGGCCTGACCGGCGGGGTGACGGTGGAACCCTTCCCCACACCGCAGGCTGTGGTGATGTTCGGCCACGAGGGCATCCCGCGCGATGACCCGGATTATGTGCCGGCCTATGTGCTGAACGAAATCGTGGGCGGCAGCCGCTTCGGCTCGCGTCTGATGACGGAACTGCGCGAAAAGCGCGGGCTGACCTATGGGGTGGGCAGCTATCTGGTGGATTACGAACAGGCCGATCTGGTGATGGGGCAGATGGCCACGGCCAATGGCACTGCGAAACAGGCGGTCGATCTGTTGCAATCCGAATGGGCGCGCGCCGCCGAAGGCGTGACACAGGCCGAACTGGATGCGGTGAAAACCTATCTCACCGGCGCCTATGCCCTGCGGTTCGACAGCAACCGCGCCATTGCGGGCGTTCTGGTGGGCATGCAGATGGCGGGCTATGGCACCGATTACCCCGCAAAGCGCAATGCGCTGATCGAGGCAGTCACGCTGGATGATATCGCCCGGGTGGCCAGGCGGCTTTACCGGCCCGATGCCCTGCGTTTCGTGGTGGTGGGTGAACCCGAGGGGCTGGTTTCCACCCCGTAATCCGGTGGTGGAATCGGCCGCATGATGCTATCCATGGGGGTATGAAACTGGATACCCCCAAGATCACGCGGCCCATCATCCGGCAGTTGGACGAATCGGCCATCAACCGCATCGCCGCGGGCGAGGTGGTGGAACGTCCGGCCTCTGCCGTCAAAGAGCTGGTCGAAAACGCGCTGGATGCAGGCGCACGGCGCATCAGCGTCGATTATGCCGATGGCGGCAAGACGCTGATCCGGGTGACGGATGATGGCTGCGGCATGACGGCGGAAGATCTGCCGCTGGCCCTTTCGCGCCATGCCACATCGAAGATCGACGGGTCAGATCTGCTGAACATCCAGAGCTTCGGCTTCCGGGGCGAGGCGCTGCCTTCGCTGGGGGCAGTGGGGCGGCTGGTGCTGACCTCGCGCGCCGAAGGGCACGAGGGCGTTGCGCTGACGGTCGAGGGCGGGCGCATGGGCGCATTGCGGCCGGCGGCGCTGACGCGTGGCACGGTGGTCGAACTGCGCGATCTGTTCTTCGCCACGCCTGCGCGGCTGAAATTCCTGCGCAGCGACCGGGCGGAGATGAGCGCGATTGCCGATGTGATCAAACGGCTGGCGCTGGCCGAACCGCATGTGGGCTTCACCCTGCGCGATGTGTCGGGTGGCGGTGAAGGGCGGGTGGTGTTTCGCGCCGATCCGGAGAACGGCGATTTCTTCGACGCGCTGCATGGCCGTCTGGCCCGGGTGATCGGCAGCGATTTCACCGATAATGCCCTGCGCATCGACCTGGACCGCGAAGGGCTGCGGCTGGTGGGCTATGCCGCCCTGCCCACCTATTCGCGCGGGTCATCGGTGGCGCAGTTCCTGTTCGTGAATGGCCGCCCGGTGCTGGACAAGCAATTGTTCGGTGCCCTGCGCGCCGCCTATATGGATGTGCTGTCGCGGGATCGGCATCCGGCGGCGGTGCTGAACCTGATCTGCGACCCCGAACGGGTGGATGTGAACGTGCATCCTGCCAAGGCCGAGGTGCGGTTCCGCGAACCGGCGCTGGTGCGCGGGCTGATCGTATCGGGCCTGCGGCTGGCGCTGACTGGCGCGGGGCATCGGGCATCGAGCACCGTGGCCGAAGAAACGTTGGCGGCATTTCGCGCCGAACCCACGCCGCAGGCCGCCCAGCCGCCGCGCGTCTATCAGATGGACAGGCCAAGCCAGCAAAGCCTGAGCCGGGCCTATGCCGTGCAGGCCCCGGCCCCGGCTGCCCCCTTCGGCTTTGCTGAATCGCCTTCTGCCCGGATGGAGCCGGTGGCAGAGGCGCTGCCCGACCTGACGGCCCGCCCCCTGGGCGCCGCCCGGGCGCAGCTGCATGAAAACTACATCATCGCGCAGACAGAGCGCGGCATGGTGATCGTCGATCAGCACGCCGCGCATGAACGGCTGGTCTATGAACGGCTCAAGGCGCAGGCCGCGGCCAGCGGTATTGCCGCACAGGCGCTGCTGATCCCGGAAATCATCGAATTGTCAGAAGCGGATGCCGCCCGGTTGCTGGATCTGGCCGAAGATCTGGCAGGCCTTGGTCTGGGGATCGAACCGTTCGGGGGCGGCGCCGTGGCCGTGCGCGAGGTGCCTGCCGTGCTGGGTCAGGTGGATGCCGCCGCCCTGATCCGCGACATTCTGGATGATCTGGCTGATCTGGGCAGTTCTGACCGGCTGAAAGGCCGGATCGACGCGGTGCTGAGCCGGATGGCCTGCCATGGCTCTGTTCGCTCTGGCCGCCAGATGCGGGCGGAAGAGATGAACGCCCTGCTGCGCGAAATGGAAGCCACCCCGATGTCGGGCCAGTGCAACCATGGCCGCCCGACTTATGTTGAACTCAAACTGGCCGATATCGAACGGCTGTTCGGACGCAGATGACCCCGCTTTCACAAATCGACCTGTCCAACCCGCTGATCCTGATCGCGGGGGGTGCCGTGGCGCTGATACTGCTGATGATGATCCTGATCCTGCGGGCCAGCGGTCGCACACCGCCCGGCCTGTCGGAAGATCTGGGCTGGCTGGGCGACCGGGTGCAGCAGCTGGCCGAAGGGCAGGAACGGCTGGCCGGCGGGTTGCATCATGTGTCAGAGGCGCAGGCTGTCAGCCAGACCGCGATGCTGCAGGTGATGGAACAACGGCTGGCCGAGGTGCAGCGCCATATGGGCGAAAGCCTGCATGGCAGCTCGACCCGCACGGCGCGATCCCTGGGCGAGCTGCATCAGCGGCTGGAAACCATCGACAAGGCGCAGGCCAATATCGAGAAACTTTCCGGCAATGTGCTGAGCCTGCAGGATATCCTGTCGAACAAGCAGACGCGGGGCGCCTTTGGCGAAATTCAGCTGCATGACATCGTGCTGAAGGCGCTGCCGTCAGACAGCTATACGATGCAGGCCACACTGTCGAACGGGCGGCGGGCGGATTGCCTGATCCACCTGCCCAACCCGCCGGGGCCCATCGTGGTGGACAGCAAATTCCCGCTGGAAGCCTATGAGGCGCTGCGCCGGGCGCAGACCCCGCAGGATCTGGACCTTGCGGCGCGGTCTTTGCGCGTGGCCGTGCGCAGCCACCTGAAGGCGATTGCCGAACGCTATATCCTGGAGGGGGAAACCGCGGATGGGGCGCTGATGTTCCTGCCCTCGGAAGCGGTCTATGCCGAACTCCATGCCAATTTCCCCGAACTGGTGCGCGAGGGCTTTGCCCTGCGGGTCTGGATCGTCTCGCCCACCACCTGCATGGCCACGCTGAACACCATGCGGGCCGTGCTGAAGGATGCGCGGATGCGCGAACAGGCCGGGGCCATCCGCAAGGAGCTGGCCGAGCTTTACAAGGATGTGCAGCGGCTGGGCGACCGGGTTGGCAATCTGGATCGCCATTTCGGTCAGGCGGCCAAGGATATCGAGGAAATCAAGATCAGCAGCGAAAAGGCGGGCAAACGCGCCCGGCGGCTGGATAATTTCGATTTCGAGGAACTGGCGCCCGAAGGCCGCGCGATGATCGGCGAATAGCGAAGTTTCCAGCGGTTACCGAATAGCGCGCCTGCGGCGCAAGACTTTGTCTCGGCGACCGGCCTGTGGCCGGATCGCCTCGGGTCTGCCTCCGGCGGGGGTATTTGGGCCAAGAGGAATGGGCAGAAAAAAGCCCCGCGCGATGGCAGGGCTTTTCTGACAGGGATCGGGCCGGATCAGCCCTTTTTCAGGCAGCGGTTGCCCAGCACTTCGGCGATCTGCACGGCGTTCAGCGCAGCGCCCTTGCGCAGGTTATCGGACACGCACCAGAAGCTGAGGCCGTTTTCCACCGTGGAATCCTGCCGGATCCGGCTGACATAGGTGGCGTAATCGCCCACACATTCCACCGGGGTGATGTAGCCACCGGCCTCGCGCTTGTCGATCACCAGGATGCCCGGCGCCTCGCGCAGGATGTCCTGAGCCTCTTGCCAGTCGATCGGCTCTTCGAATTCGACGTTGATCGCTTCGGAATGGCCGACGAAGACCGGCACGCGCACGCAGGTTGCGGTGAGCTTGATCGACTTGTCGAGGATCTTCTTCGTTTCCGCGACCATCTTCCATTCTTCCTTGGTGGAACCATCATCCAGGAAGACGTCGATATGCGGGATCACGTTAAAGGCGATCTGCTTCGGATAGACCTTGGGCGCCACTTCCTGACCGGGGACATACATGCCCTTGGTCTGGTTCCACAGCTCGTCAATGGCTTCCTTGCCGGTGCCGGACACGGATTGATAGGTGGCGACCACAACGCGCTTGATCTTTGCACGATCATGCAGCGGCTTCAGCGCCACGACCATCTGCGCGGTGGAGCAGTTGGGGTTGGCGATGATGTTCTTCTTGGTATAGCCGTAGATCGCATCGGCGTTCACTTCCGGGACGATCAGCGGCACATCGGGATCGTAGCGGTAGAGCGACGAAT
>Ga0154510_1182_pt5 | contig 30787 bp, 31 predicted proteins | sample RifGroE1_FD_115989 | JGI IMG/M metagenome (GOLD analysis project Ga0154510, IMG submission 115989) | Rhodobacteraceae bacterium GWE1_64_9
GGTGCGCATCGAACAGCTTCACCAGCGCGGATTTCGTGGTCAGCCCGCCTGCCGTGATCACCAGCTGGGCATCGCCGGGGCGCCAGTCTTTCAGCGCGGCGGTGACGGCGGGGGCAAGCGTATCGGTCGCCTCTTCCAGAAAGGTGACGCGCGGGCCGGGAAAGAAGCCCTGCGCCTTCAGCGCATCCATCAGCGCGGCAGGGTCTTTGCGCAGCTCTGCGCCCGAAAGCCGGGTCAGGCGCATCTCTGCCTCGCCTTCGGGGCCGATCAGGGCGCGGATCACCTCTTGCCGCCGCAGCGCCACGCGCATGGCATCCTGCCCGAAGATCAGCAGCCCCGCCGCCGCCGGATCGGGCTTGGCGAAATAGGCCGTGGCCGCCGCACCACTGAGTTTCACAGGAACTGGCCTGCCGTGGCGATCAGCCGGGTCACGATCTGATCGGCCAGGATGCGCATCAGGCGATAGGCGGCATCCTCTTCGGCGGCGAGCCCCGCCACCGTCGATCCGGTGGCCGACCAGGAGGTGAAGCTTTGCGCCAGACCTTCGGCCCTGGTGGCGCCGCTGTCATCCTTCAGCTGCCAGTTCACCTGCCCCGTGAGGTTATAGCGGGTGATCGCGTTTTCCGGGGTGATGCCCACGCCGATGCGGTTGGTGGTGATCTGATATTCCAGATCGAAGCGGGCCGCCTGCGGGCGACCCAGCCGTTCTTCCAGCCGTTCGACCAGATCGAAGGCATTCTTGCTGTCAGGATTGGCCACGCGGATGGCGCCCAGCATGGCAGAGGCCGGGCCACCCGGCGCATAGGACGGGGTGAAGGTGCAGGCCGCCAGCCCGCCGACAGTCAGCGGGGCGGCGGCCAGCAGCAGCAGGGCCTTGCGGCGGTCAGGCAACGACATTGATGATACGCCCCGGAACGACGATGATCTTCTTTACCGGATTTCCGGCAAGGAATCTGATGACATCCTCGTTCGCCAGCGCGATCTTTTCAACCTCTGCGCCCGGCATATCCTTGGGCACGCTGATTTCCGCCCGCCGCTTGCCGTTGATCTGGATCGGCAGCACCACGGTATCATCCACCAGCAGCGCCGGATCGGCCTTGGGCCAGGGGGCCTGGGCGCAAAGCCCGGCGCCGCCCTGATAGGCCCAGATCGATTCCGCGATATGCGGCACCATGGGCGACATCAGCTGTGCCAGGGTGCGGATCGCCTGTTTCATCACCGGGGTGGAGGCATCGGCCTTGGCGATGACATTGGTAAAGCCGTAAAGCGCGGCGATGGCCTTGTTGAAGGCGAAGCCCTCGATGCCCTTCGTCACCTCGTCAATCGCGCGGGCAGTGGCCTTTTGCAGCGCCAGATCTTCGGGGCCTGCGTGATCGGCGGGCAGCTCGCCAATGCGCGAACACAGGTTCCACACGCGGTTCAGATGCTTGAACGCCGCTTCGGCGCCCGAGGCCGTCCATTCCACATCGCGTTCCGGCGGGCTGTCGGACATGACGAACCAGCGCGCGGTATCGGCGCCGAATTCCGCGATGATGTTCATCGGATCGACGACATTCTTCTTGGATTTCGACATTTTGGCCGAGGGGATGACCTCGACAAGCCAGCCACCTTCCCGAAGTTTCTCCCGCCATTCTGCCATCGGCATCTTTTCAGGGCGCGGGGGGGCAGATCTTAAGAAACATACACGCTCAAGTATCTCTTGGCCATCTGCGATGGCGCTCAAGGTGAACCCCCCTACATCCTCGGGCAGGTGATAGACCGGGCGGCCCCGGTCATCGGTGGTCTTGTAGATTTCATGCGTCACCATGCCCTGCGTGAACAGCGCGTTGAACGGCTCTACCGCCTTTTGCGGCAGGTGGCCGGTCTCGTGCATGGCGCGCGCGAAGAAGCGCGAATAGAGCAGGTGCAGGATCGCATGTTCGATGCCGCCGATATACTGATCGACGTTCATCCAGTAATCGGCATCTTCCGCCACCGTCGGCGTGGTGGCGCGCGGCGCGGTGAAGCGGGCGTAATACCAGCTGGAATCGACGAAAGTATCCATCGTATCCGTCTCGCGCAGCGCCGCGCCGCCGCAGGACGGGCAGGTGGTGTTGCGCCAGGTCGGGTGGCGGTCCAGCGGATTGCCGGGTTTGTCGAAGCTGACATCATAGGGCAGTTCGACCGGCAGGTTTTCCTTCTTTTCGGCCACCACACCGCAGGCCGCACAATGCACGACCGGAATCGGGCAGCCCCAGTAGCGCTGGCGCGAAATGCCCCAGTCGCGCAGGCGGAACTTCGTCACGCCTTGGCCGAAACCCTTTTCCTCGGCCAAAGCGATGGCCTCGGCCACGCCCGCGTCGCCGGTCATCACACGGTCGCCGCCGATGCCGCGGATATAGCGCACCTTTTCCGACTTCATCGGGGTGAAGGCCTCGGCCAGCGTGGCTTCTTCGGTGCCTTCGGCCACGAAGACCGGGGTGATGGGCAGGCTGTATTTGGTGGCGAATTCGAAATCACGCTGGTCATGCGCCGGGCAGCCGAAAATCGCGCCGGTGCCGTAATCCATTAGGATGAAATTCGCGATCCAGACCGGCAGTTCGATGCTGGCATCCAGCGGATGCTTCACGCGGATGCCGGTGTCAAACCCGATCTTTTCGGCGGTTTCCAGCGCCTCGGCCGTGGTGCCGCCGATGCGGCAGCGGGCCAGGAATTCGGCCACGTTCGGATCATCGGCCAGCGCCTTGGCCATCGGGTGATCGGGGCTGATGCCCGCGAAGCTGGCGCCCATCAGCGTGTCGGGGCGGGTGGTATAGACCTCCAGCGTATCGAAGCCCGCAGGCGCGCCGACGGTATCAAAGCTGAACTGCAGCCCGCGCGACCGGCCGATCCAGTTGGCCTGCATCAGGCGCACCTTCTCGGGCCAGTCTTTCAGGCTGTCGAGCGAATCCAGCAGATCCTCGGCCATGTCGGAGATCTTGAAGAACCACTGCGTCAGTTCCCGCCGTTCCACCGCCGCGCCAGAGCGCCAGCCCTTGCCGTCGATCACCTGCTCGTTCGCCAGCACGGTCATGTCGACCGGATCCCAGTTGACCACCGCCGCCTTGCGATAGACCAGACCCTTTTCCATCATGTCGATGAACATGGCCTGCTGCTGGCCGTAATATTCCGGGTCGCAGGTGGCAAATTCGCGGCTCCAGTCGATCGACAGGCCCAGCGGCTTCATCTGATCGCGCATCACGTCGATATTGCCGTAGGTCCAGTCTTTCGGGTGGCCGCCGCGTTCCATCGCCGCATTTTCGGCGGGCATCCCGAAGGCATCCCAGCCCATCGGGTGCAGCACGGAAAAGCCCTGCGCCAGCTTGGTGCGCGCGACCACATCGCCCATGGTATAGTTGCGCACATGGCCCATGTGGATGCGCCCCGAAGGATAGGGGAACATTTCCAGCACATAGTATTTCTGCTTGGCCGGATCGCGGCGCGCGGTAAAGACCCCGGCCGCTTCCCAGGCATCCCGCCACTTTTTCTCGATCTGGCTCGGTTCATAGCGCGACATGCTTGCCTCTTTCCCTCGGACTGCCGCGCGGAATTACACCTTCCGGCCCGGAAAGGTCCAGACTGCTGGTTTCATCTTGGCTCAAATATCCCGGGGGAATCGCGCCAGAGGCGCGATGGGGGCAGCGCCCCCTGCCCCTGTTCCGGTCGCTGCGGGCTTAAAGCCCGATGTCGCGGATGCGCAGCTGGCGCGCCCGGGTCAGGATGGCATCTTCGACCGCGCGCTGGGTTTCCGGCGACACGGCAGCGCCGCCACGGCCCTGCAGCGAAACCCGCAGCGCGCGGGCATCCAGCGCCGGATCGCTGACATGGATGGTGGCGCGATAGGCGCGGCCACCGCCGGGCGGGGTGCCATAGCCGGTGACGATGATGCCGGTGAAGGGGTCGACCGTTTCGATGGGCAGGAAGTTCAGGATTTCCAGCGAGGATTGCCAGAGATACTTGTTCACCTCGACCGTCGTATTGGGGTCGTCGCGGTTTTCGAACAGGTTCCAGATCGTTTCGCGGTCTTCGTCTTCGCCCGTCGCCTCGGCAATGGCGGCGCGTTGGGCATCGGCGGCCTGACGCCGGGCCAGTTCATTCTCGGTGGTGAGGCCGTCGGACCGCAGGCCCGAGAAATTGCCGCAAGATGCCAGAACCACGAGGGCAAGGCTTCCGGCGGCAGCGGCGCGTGCGAGGCTGGTCAGGTTCATCGGCTCCCCCGTCAGGTATAGCGGTTGTCTAGCCGAGCCACCGGGGCCGAACAAGGCTTTTCCCTTGGGTGGCCCCCCGGCGGGTGGCTGCGGGCCGCGATTTCACATCGGCGGGCCCGGTTGGCGGCAGATTGTGGCCGGGCTGGGGGACTGGGCCGGGTGGGGTAAAGCAACTGTGACTTTGCTGCACCACGGTCCGGCTGTTTGCCCGGCGGCCCGCCGTCCGGATTGCAATCCGCGCCCTATCAGCCGAAATAGACGCCATACCCAATTCGGATTCCCCTGAGTTGGGCCGCACCTTTGAGACAACGAGGGAAAACGATGAAAAAGATCCTGCTCGCCACCACCATGCTGGTCGGCACCGCTGGCTTCGCCGCCGCTGAAGTGACCCTGTCGGGTTCGGCCGTCTTCGGCCTCGGCTACGACGAGTCGATCGCTGTCGGCAACGACACCTACTCGGTCATGGAAACCTACCTGACCGCTACCGCCACCGTCCAGTCGGACGCTGGTCTGGAATTCGGCTTCGAGCAAGTCTTCGCGACCTTCTCGACCGAAGATGCTCGTTCGGGCACCGGCATCCAGAACGACGGCACCAAAGTGTACGTTTCGGGCGCTTTCGGCAAACTGTCGTTCGGTTCGGTTTCCGAAGCTGACGAAATCGGCGCTCTGTCGGACATCGGCGGCCTGAACGGTCTGGGCGTTGACAACGTTGCCGAAGCCTACACCGGCGACTCCTCGGCTCACAACTCGGCCGACATCAACTACACGGGCACCTTCGGTGGCTTCACCGTTGCTCTGTCGACCAACCTGAACGGCCCGGCCGACGTGACCGACTCGACCTCGGCCATCGCTCTGAAATATGCCTTCGGCGACGCTTACGTTGCCATGGGCTATGTCGACACCGAAAACTTCGGCTCGACCGCGACCATCTATGCTGGCGGCGACTTCTCCGGCGTTTCGGTCAAAGCCATGTACTCGGAACTGGACCAGGAAGTCGGCGGCAAGCTGGACTCGTACGGCGTCTACGCTTCGTACACCACCGGCGCTCTGACGCTGATGGCTGAAGTTGCTGACAATGACTCGTCGGCTGACACCTCCTACGGCCTCGGCGCTTCGTACGACCTCGGCGGCGGCGCTGCTGTTGTCGGCGGTATCGCTTCGGTTGACGGCGACACCAAAGCAGAAGCTGGTGTGTCCTTCGAATTCTGATCCTAACCGATCAGTTTTTACGGAAGAGCGGGTGCAAGCCCGCTCTTTTCGTTTTGGCCCTGCCGGTCTGGCAGGGCTTTTCTTTTGCGCCCCGCTGTGGCCATCTGCCGAAAAACGGAGGCAGATATGGCTTTGCAGGATATCAGGGCGCGGGTGGCCCAGGCGGAACAGGCCGCAGGCCGCAGCCCCGGATCGGTGACGCTGATCGCGGTGTCAAAGGTGCAGCCGCTGGATCGGGTGGTGGCCGCGCTGGAGGCCGGGCAGCGGGTGTTCGGTGAGAATTATGTGCAGGAATCCGCCGGAAAATGGCCGGATCTGCGGGCGCGGTTCCCGGATGTGCAGGTGCATATGATCGGGCCGCTGCAGACCAACAAGGCGAAGCTGGCGCTGGATCTGTTCGATGCCATCCATACGGTGGATCGCCCGTCCCTGGCCGAAAAGCTGGCAAGGCTGGTACAGGGGCAGGGGCGTTGCCCCGGTCTGTTCGTGCAGGTGAACACCGGGGCAGAGCCGCAGAAGGCGGGTATCCTGCCCGAAGCGGCGGATGAGTTCATCGCCCGCTGCCGGGGCATGGATCTGCCGCTGCAGGGGGTGATGTGCATCCCGCCCGAGGGGGAAGAGGCCGTGCCGCATTTCCGGATGCTGGCGCAGATTGCCGCGCGCAACGGGCTGCAAGGCCTGTCGATGGGGATGAGCAGCGATTTTGAAGCGGCGATTGCCGAAGGCGCCACCCATGTGCGGGTGGGCAGCGCGATCTTCGGTGCCCGCAGTTACGCCTAGCGCAGCCAGAGACGGCCCTGTGGCGCCAGGGCCACATTGCCGTCGTAGATCGGCACCGCCGCATCGGCCAGGGCATCGTGGAACAGCCGCACGCCCTGCGCCTGCAGCCAGCCTGCATCCAGATGGCTCCAGCTGTCGGTGAAGTTGAACAGGCAGACCAGCGTGCCTGCCGGGGCGCGGCGGGCGAAGGCAAAAAGACCGGCAACAGCGGGATGCAGGATTTCGGTCGGCACGCCACCATGCAGTTCAGGCGTGGCGGCGCGGCGGGCCAGGATGTGTTTCACCCCGCGAAAGCAGCGGGCGGCGGGGGTATCGGCGCTGTGCCGGGTGGCGGCCTGCGCCCAATCCATCCGCGGCCGGTTGAGCCAGCGCGAGTCATGCGCATGGGCCGGATCGTCGCGATAGCCGTAATCGTTCAGCAGCGCCAGCTCGTCACCCATATAGACCAGCGGGATGCCGCCAAAGCTGGCCATCAGGGCATGGCCCATCAGGATGCGGTGCAATGCGGCCTCGGTGGCTGCGGGATCGGTCGCCGCCTCCAGCCCCGCCAGCGAGGCGAAGCTGCCGGTGATGCGCTTGTCATTGGTTTCGGGGTTGTACTGGAACACCGCGCCGCGGGCAAAGCTGCCGGGAAAGCTGCCCTCATAGAAATCCGACAGATAGCTGCGATGGGCCGCCCCCGAGATATGCAGCGCCCCGGCATCCTCATCGGTGATGGCCCAGCCGATATCATCATGGCAGCGCAGATAGGTGGCATAGGTGGCATTGGTCAGCACCGGGGGGAAATGCGTCGCCAGAACATGCGCCATCATCCGGGTGTCACGGGTGGCGAGCGCGTTCCAGAACTGCACCATCAGGCTGTTGTGATAGGCCAGATTGCCTTCCTTGCCATCATGCCGCCCGCGCCCCAGATAGGGCAGCATTTCCGCCGGGGCCACGATGGCCTCTTCCAGATGGATCACCGCCGGGGCGGCGATGCGCGAACAGGCGCGCAGGGCCTGCAGCAGCATATGCACCTCGGGTTCCGACTGGCAGCGCGTGCCCAGCCGTTTCCACATGAAGGCTACGGCATCCAGCCGCAGCACATCGACCCCCTTGTTGGCGAGGTTGAGCATCACATCGGTGATTTCCAGAAACACCTCGGGGTTGGCCCAGTTCAGATCCCATTGGTGATCGTAGAAGGTGGTCCAGACCCATTTGCCGGTTTCGGGATCATGGGTGAAACTGCCGGGCGCATGTTCGGGAAAGATCTCGACCAGGGTTTCTTCAAATCGCTTTGGCAGTTCATCCGTATCGAACATCAGGTAATAATCCTGATATTTCGGATCGCCTGCGCGGGCGGCCTGTGCCCAGGCATGTTCTTTGGCGGTGTGGTTCAGCACCAGATCAATGCACAGGTTCATGCCACGTTCGCGCAGGGCGGTGGCCACTTCCTCCAGATCCTCCATGGTGCCGAAGGCCGGGTTCACCGCGCGGTAATCCATGATGGAATACCCCCCGTCGCTATCGCCGGGCCGGGGCATCAGGCAGGGCATCAGATGCAGGTAAGTGGCGCCAAGATCTTCGATATAGTCAAGTTTTTCAGGGATATCCTGCAAGGTTCCGGCGAAGCGGTCGATGTAGAAGACATAGCCCGCGCGATCAGGGCGCTGAAACCAGTCGGGCTCCAGATCGCGTTTCAGATCCAGCCGTTTCAGATCGGCGGGGCGGGCTTTCCATGACTTGCGCAGCAGGGTTTTCAGCCGGTCGCAGAATTTGGCGTAATCGGCGCGATGGCCATAAAGCGCCTGCAGCATGGGCCACAGATCGGGGCCGCTGCGCGCCAGGCGCAGGGCGAAAACCTCGTCATCCCAGGATGCCGGTCTGCGTGCCATGATATCCTCCCTTTGGGGGGAAGATACGACTTTGAAAGCGCTTTGGGAAGCCGCGTCAGTGTGGAACGATCAGCCGTGTCTGATAGGTGATGCGTTGCGCGATCCACAGCAGATCGGCGGGGGCAAAAGCCACGCAGCCTGCGGTGGGATAGCCGGGCCGCCGCCAGCGGTGCAGGAAGATCGCCGATCCCCGGCCCGGCACGGCCTCGGGCCAGTTCCAGCCGGTCAGCACCACCAGATCATACAGCGGATCGGCGCGGCGCAGCCGTTCATGCGAGAAAGGATGCGGGGCGCGGACCATCTGGTTGTAATCGGTATCGCGGCTGTCATCGGACCACAGATCCGAAGGGCCGATGGGCAGCGCCCAGTCGGTGGGCCGCGCCATCCGGTCCGGGCGATACAGCATGCCCACGATGCGATGCACCCCGGCGGGCGTGGCGCCATCGCCCTCGCGCTTGGCGGCGGCGGCGATGATGCCCCCCCGCCCGATGCTGCAGGGAAAGCGGCGGCCCAGAAAGCGCACCCCGGCCGGCGTGACGACCAGATCTTGCGGTGTCATAGCAGATGTCCCGATTTGGCGGCCTTGGTGGCCAGATAGGCGGCGTTCTGTCGGGTCTGCCCCACCTGCAGCGGCACCCGTTCGGCCACGGCCAGCCCCTGGCTTTCCATCATCGCCAGCTTGCGGGGGTTGTTGGTCAGCAGCCGCACCGCCGAAAAGCCAAGCGCCCGCAAGATGCCCGCGCCGATGCGGAAATCGCGTTCGTCATCTTCAAAGCCCAGCCGGTGATTGGCCTCCACCGTGTCGAAGCCCTGATCCTGCAGGGCATAGGCGCGCATCTTGTTGGCAAGGCCGATCCCGCGCCCCTCCTGGTTCAGATACAGCAGCACACCGGCGCCCGCCGCCCCCATCTGGCGCAGCGCCGCATTCAGCTGCGGGCCACAATCGCATTTCAGGCTGCCCAGCACATCGCCGGTGAAACAGGCCGAATGAAGCCGGGCCAGCACCGGGGCGCTGCGGTCGGGCTGGCCGATCTCGATGGCGTAATGTTCTTCGCCGCCATCCTCGGGGCGGAAGATATGCACGCGCCCGGCCTCGGATGCCACCATGGGCAGCCGGGCCGAGACCACTTCGGTCAGGGGCGAGGCGCGGGACAGTTCAGGCGCGGCCTCGGCCAGATCAATCAGCGTCAGCGCCAGGCGCGCCGCCAGCGCCGGGCCATCCGTCACCGGCACCAGCAGTGCGGCCGGCAGCAGATGCGCATCCTTGGCCAGCCGGATCGCGGCGCGATGCAGATCGGCCGGGCCGTCACGCAGGCAACGGAACGGGCCTTTCATCGGCATGTCCAGATCATCGGCGGGATCGGCCATGGCGCCCAGCCAATCCACCTGCGCCGCTTCGGGCACCGCCAGCCGCACGATATCGCCATCATAGGCAATGGCGCGCAGGGTCTGCGCCCGCCGTGCCGTCAGCGCCAGTTCCGGCGCACCCAGCGCCCGCAGATCGGCCAGCCGTTCGGGCGACAGCGGCTCTACCGCCACGGCCAGCGCCGCCTGTGTCCCGCTGGTCAGCACCACGGGCACCCCCATGCGCAGATCGCCACGGGCGCGGGCAAGGCGTTCGATGATGGAAGGGGCAAGGGTCATGGCGCGTCCTTTCGCCCCTCTCTGTAGCGCCCTGCGCGGAAAAGTGAAACATTTGCCGCTGCACCGACACGTCCGCGTGAGCGCACGGTCACAAATCTTGCCGCGCCCGTGTACCGGCCGCATCTGGGTGACAAGCAAAACGGAGAAACACCATGGCACAGCTGCGGAAAATCCTGCTCGTCGATGACGATGATGACCTGCGCGAAGCGCTGAGCGAGCAACTGGTGATGACCGAGGATTTCGATGTGTTCGAGGCCGCCAATGGCGCCGACGGCATGGAAAAGGCCAAGGCGGGGCCGCATGATCTGGTGATCCTCGATGTGGGGCTGCCGGATACCGACGGGCGCGAGCTTTGCCGCCGGATGCGCAAGGCGGGCGTGAAATGCCCCATCCTGATGCTGACGGGCCATGATTCGGATGCCGACACCATTCTGGGGCTGGATTCGGGCGCCAATGACTATGTGACCAAGCCGTTCAAGTTTCCGGTGTTGCTGGCGCGCATCAGGGCGCAATTGCGCCAGCATGAACAATCGGAAGATGCGGTGTTCCAGCTTGGGCCTTATACGTTCAAGCCGGCCCAGAAGATGCTGGTCGACGAGAAAGACCGCAAGATCCGGCTGACGGAAAAGGAAACCAACATCCTGAAGTTTCTTTATCGCGCACAACAAGTGGTTGTGGCCCGCGATGTGCTGCTTCACGAGGTCTGGGGTTATAACGCCGGGGTCACCACCCATACGCTGGAAACCCATATCTACCGCCTGCGCCAGAAGATCGAACCCGATCCGTCAAATGCGCGGCTGCTGGTGACGGAAAGCGGCGGGTATCGGCTGGTCGCCTGAGAGACCAAAAATTAACGGCTGCTGTCTTATTGTTGCCGGTATCGTTTCCTATATCTGGCTCAGGGCAGGATTGATCTGCCCGCAGGTTCCCCTCGCCGCATCGGGGTCATGATGCGGTTCCTCCCTGTTGGACTGGCCGGGCGCAAGCCCGGCCTTTTTTTCTATGGCAAGTTTTCTGCGGCAAGGTTTTCAACAGGATCGCGCTATTCTTCCTCATGAAACCGTGATACAATCACAGGGTGTGCATTGCTTGCGGTGCACCTCTCCCTGTTGGACCTGACGCCGGGCCTCGTGTGCCCGGCATTTTTTTGGCCATATCCCGGCCCCAGCCCGCTTTTTAAACGGCCTTGCCGCACAAGGCTGAATTCCTGGGCTGGATTCCTGGCCGATCCTGCCTAAGTTAAGAACAGGCCGGGCCGATCCGGTGCCAGATGCGAAAGGATACGGGATGCTGTTGCGCTCTGTTCTGCCGGTACTCAGCCTTGCGGCGTTTCCGGCCATGGCCGAACCCCTCAATTTCGATGTCGCCAATAACTCCGCCGCCGATCTGACGGAATTCTATGCTTCGCCGGTGGGCGAAGACAGCTGGCAGGCCAATCTGCTCAGCGCCGCCCCGCTGCCTGCAGGCGATGCGGTTTCGCTGACCATCGCCGAAGCGGCGGGCTGCGCCTATGATTTCCGCATGGTCTTTGCCGATGGCGACGTGCTGGAACAGGCGGGGAACGATCTCTGCGTCCTGTCCAGCTATACGCTGAACTGACCGCGACAGCCGGGTTTGACGCGGGCGGCCCGCCCCCCTAGACATGAGGGGAAACAGGAGCCGCCGCATGACCTTCACCCTCGCCACCTGGAACATCAATTCGGTCCGCCTGCGCGAGGCGCTGGTGTCACGCCTGTTGACCGAAGAGGCGCCGGATGTTCTGTGCCTGCAGGAAATCAAGACGCCGCTCGACAAATTCCCCGGGGATGGCTTTGCCGCCCTGGGCTATCGCCACATGGTCGCGCGCGGGCAGAAGGGCTATAACGGCGTCGCCATCCTGTCGAAACTGCCGCTGGTGGATGCGGGCGGCGAAGATTACGCCCAGCTGGGTCATGCGCGGCATGTGGCGGCGCAGCTGGAAAACGGCGTGACGATCCATAATTTCTACGTCCCGGCGGGCGGTGACATCCCTGACCGCGATCAGAACGTGAAATTCGGCCAGAAGCTGGATTACCTGACCCAGATGCGCGACTGGGCGCATGGCAACCGCCCCGAACGGTCGATCCTGGTGGGCGATCTGAACATCGCGCCCCGCCCGGATGATGTGTGGAACCACAAGGCGCTGCTGAAGATCGTCAGCCACACCCCGATCGAGGTGGAGCATCTGGGCGCCGCGCAAGAGGCCGGGCGCTGGGTCGATGTTACGCGGCAGGATATCCCCTCGGGCAATCTCTACAGCTGGTGGTCCTATCGCTCGCCCGATTGGGATGCCGCCGACAAGGGCCGCCGTCTGGATCACATCTGGGCCACGCCTGATATTTCCGCCGCCGCCCATGGCTCGCGCATCCTGCGCCCGGTGCGTGGCTGGGAACAGCCGTCGGATCATGTGCCGGTCTTTGCCAGCTTCGATCTCTGATTACGCCAGCCTCTGCCTACGGCTGGCCTTTCCTCTAGGCCCAGATACCTTCAGAGGGGGCCGCCAGCCCCCTCGCTTGCGCGGGTTACAGCCGCGCCACCGCCTCGGCCACCGCGAGGCCCAGCCGCCGATGCGCCTCGGCCTCGAAATGCACGCCATCCACCGCGCTGACCTCGATCACCTGACCGGCATCCAGAAACCCGCAGCCGCGCGACGCCGCCAGTGCCGCCAGCAACGAGGGCAGCGCCTGCGATTTCACCCGCGCGCCCCAGAAATCCGCGGCCAGCGCCCCGGTTTCTAGAACCGGGGGCGGGCAGATCAGCAGCAGCTGAAACCCGCCGTGCCGTGTCTGCATCTCCAGCCCCAGCGCCAGATCCAGCAGGCCCGCGATGCCGCCCATCACCGCCTCGGCGCTGGCGCCGAACCGGGTCTTCACATCATTGGTGCCCAGCATCACCGTCAGCACATCCAGCGGCCCATGGCTCTGCAAGGCCTGCCGCAGCGCGGGCAGGCCGTTCATGATGCCATCCATCACCGGATCGTCGAATTGCGCGGTGCGGCCCGGCAGCCCTTCCTCCACCAGATCCCAGCCCGGACCCAGGGCCGCCTGTGCCACGCGGGGCCAGCGGGTTTGACCGTCATATCGCGCATGAACCCCACGGGTGCTGATCGGCGGGGTGCCGTGGGTGTTGCTGTCCCCAAAGGCAAGTAGATTGGGCATCGGCGGTCCTCCTTCTGGCGGAAGCTAGTGCGCGCCGCCGCCCTTGCCCAGTGCTTTCGGCCCGCAAACCCCCTTGGCCTTTGGCGCGGCTGCGACCATATAGGGTGCAAATCTTGCACAGCTTCGGATGGGGAAGACGATGTTCGCAGCGAACGGAACGATGGCCGCGCCGCAGGCCGACCTGATCAAGGACACGACCGAGGCCACCTTCATGGCCGATGTGATCGAGACCAGCCGCGAAGTCCCGGTGATCGTGGATTTCTGGGCGCCCTGGTGCGGCCCCTGCAAGACGCTTGGCCCCGCGCTGGAAGCGGCAGTGACGGCGGCCAAGGGCCGGGTGAAGATGGTCAAGATCGACGTGGACAAGAACCAGATGATCGCGGGCCAGCTGCGCATCCAGTCTATTCCCACGGTTTACGCCTTCTGGCAGGGCCAGCCGGTTGACGGGTTTCAGGGCGCGCTGCCCGCTTCCGAGCTGACGAAATTCGTGGAACGGGTGGCCGATCTGGCCGGGGATGGCGGTCTGGGCGAGGCACTGGAAACCGCAGAACAGATGCTGACCGAAGGCGATGCCACCGGCGCCGCCGAGGTGTTTGCGGCCATTCTGGGCGAAGAGCCGGAAAACCCGGCCGCTTTCGGCGGCGTGGTTCGGGCGCATCTGGCGCTGGGTGACCTGGATCAGGCCGAGGCCTTCTTGGCAGGCGTGCCCGCCAAGATCGCCACCGCGAAAGAGGTGGAGGCCGCCCGCGCCCAGATCGAGCTGGCCAAGCAGGCCGCCGAGGCCGGCCCGGTGGCCGAGCTGGAAGCCGCGGTTGCCACCAATCCTGACGACCATCAGGCGCGGTTCGATCTTGCCGTGGCGCTGAACGCCGCAGGCCGGGTGGATGAGGCGGTGGATCAGCTGCTGGATCTGTTCCGCCGCGCCCGCGAATGGAACGACGGCGCCGCCCGCGCGCAGCTGTTCATCATCTTCGACGCGCTGAAACCGCAAGACCCCATCGTTCTGCGGGGCCGCCGCAAACTTTCTTCGATGATATTTGCCTGACGGCTGCGCCGGGCTAGCTGGTTCACCATGATAAAATCTGCTGACCTGCCCGATACCATTGCGGTCTTCCCGCTGCCCGGCGCGCTGCTGCTGCCGCGTGGCCGCCTGCCGCTGCATATCTTCGAGCCGCGCTATCTGGCGATGCTCACCGACTGCATGAAGACCGGCCACCGGCTGATCGGCATGGTGCAGCCGCGCGGGGTGCCCGAAGGGGCGGCGCCAAAGCTCCATGCCATCGGCTGTGCCGGGCGGCTGACCGGGTTTTCCGAAACCGAAGATGGCCGCTATATGATCACCCTGTCGGGCATTGCGCGCTTCCGGGTGAAGGAAGAGGTGCAGGGCTTCCACCCCTATCGCCGCTGCCAGGTGGACTGGCAGCCTTTCATCCGCGACATGGCCGGGGCCGAGGCCGATCCGGGCTTTCGCCGCGCCGAATTTCTGGATCTGCTGGGCCGCTATTTTCAGGCCATGAGCCTGTCGACCGACTGGGGCAGCCTGCAGGATGCGGAAGAAGAGCTGCTGATCAACACGCTGTCGATGCTTTGCCCGTTCGAACCGGAAGACAAGCAGGCGCTGCTGGAGGCGCCGTCGCTGGCCACACGGCGGGAAACGCTGGTGACATTGATGGAAATCGCCCTGCGCGGCGGCACGGAAGGAGAGCCCTTGCAATGAGCGATCAGGTGCAGATCGACCGGCGGATGCTGGAGGCACTCGTCTGCCCCGTCAGCCACGCCGTGCTGACCTTCGACCCCGAGCGGCAAGAGCTGGTGTCGAAAGCCGCGCATCTGGCCTTTCCGGTGCGCAACGGCATTCCGATCATGCTGGTGTCAGAGGCCCGGCCGCTGGACTAGCGCGCCGTCCCTGCGGATGGTGCAGGTGGCAAGGGCGGGGGGATGTCGCATCCCCCCGCACCCCCCTGCGGGATATTTGGACCAAGGTAAAATCAGGTGGCCGGAAGGGCAGGGGGCCTAGATCGGCCGCCCGGCCAGCAGATTGGGCAGATCGCCCGACAGCCCCGCCGCCTGCCGCATGAAGCCGCGGCGCAGACCGGGCAGCGCGTTCACCGCGCCAAGGCCCAGATCGCGGCCCAGCCGCAACAGCGGGTTGTTGTTGGAAAACAGCCGGTTCACCGTATCCATCCCCAGCGCCAGCGTGGTGGCATCGAACCGGCGCCAGCGCTGATAGGCATCCAGCGTGGTCAGGCTGCCGAAATCCTCGCCCCGCCGGTGCGCCTCGATCACCACCTGCGCCAGGGCGGCCACATCGCGCAGCCCGAGGTTCAGCCCCTGCCCGGCGATGGGATGCACGCCATGGGCGGCATCGCCCACCAGGGCCAGCCGGGTGTCGATGAAGCGGTTCGCCAGTGTCAGGTTCAGCGGATAGGTGAACCGTGCCCCGGCCAACGCGATTTCGCCCAGAAAATCGCCGAAGCGCGGGCGCAGCACTTCCAGATAGGCGGCATCGTCCAGCGCCTGAATGGCTTGGGCGGCGCTGTCACTCTCGCTCCAGACGATGCTGGAATGATGGCCGCCTGCCAGCGGCAGGATGGCCAGCGGGCCTGCGGGCATGAAGAACTGCTGCGCCGTGCCCTGATGGTGTTTCTCGTGCCGGATCGCCGTCACCAGCGCGGTCTGGCCATAGCCCCAGCCGCTGCGCCGGATCCCCGCGCGGGCGGCGGTGCCCGATTGCCGCCCGTCGCAACCCACCAGCAGCCGCGCCGACAGCTGCTGCCCCGCGGCGAGCGTGCCCGAGGCGAGCGTGACGGTGATGCGCTGCGCATCTGCCGCCTGTGCCACCACGGTTTCGCCCGACATCAGCGTGATGCGCGGATCCTCCTGCATCGCGGCCAGAAAGGCCGCATAGAGGTGGCGGTCTTCCACCATGAAGCCCATCGGGCCTTCTTCCAGTTCCGCCGAATCGAAACCCAGGAAGAAGGGCGAAGGCCCTTGCCCCGCCACCCCGTCGCTGGCCTTGATCTTCAGGATCGGCTGATGCGCCGCAATCCGGGGCCAGACGCCGGTGATGGCCAGCAGCCGCTGCGAGGCCAGCGCCAGCGCATAGGCGCGGCCATCAAAGCCCGCTTCGGCCCGCGCCGGGGCAGGGCGGCTGTCCACCACGGTGACGCGCAGCCCGCCCTGTGCGAGCGCCAATGCCAGGGCGGGGCCGTTCAGCCCGCCGCCCGCAATCAGAATGTCTGTATCCTGCATCATGGGCCAAATATGGCGTGCTCTGCGGGATTGTCCATGCGCCACGGCGCCGCTAGCGTGGGGCAAAACCGGAGGGACGTGATGGACAAGTGGCTGGGGCGGCGCGCGGCAGATCTGGGGCGGGCCATCGGGGCGGGCAAGCTGCATCCGGTCGAACTGACCGAAGCGTTTCTGGATGCCATCGCGCAGCACCCCGAAGCGGATCGCATCTATGCCCGCGTCACGCCGCGCCGGGCGCGGTCGATGGCGATTGCGGCGGCGGGGCGGGCGCGGGCGGGCACCCGCATCGGGCCGCTGGATGGCGTGCCGATCAGCTGGAAAGACAATTTCGACGCCGCAGGCACCGGATGCGAGGCCGGATCGGCGCTGCTGAAAGGCCGGATCCCCGAACGCGATGCCGAAGTGCTGCATACCGCCACGGCGCAGGGTCTGGTCTGTCTGGGCAAGACGCATATGACCGAACTGGCCTTTTCAGGGCTGGGGCTGAACCCCGTCACGGCCACGCCGCCCTGCATCAACTTTCCCGATGCGGTGCCGGGCGGATCGTCTTCGGGGGCGGCGGCCTCCATCGCGTTTCAGCTGGCCCCGGCGGCGGTCGGATCGGATACCGGCGGCTCGGTGCGGGTGCCTGCCGCCTGGAACGATCTGGTCGGGCTGAAAACCACCCATGGCCGCCTGTCGCTGAAAGGCGTGGTGCCCCTGTGCGACAGTTTCGATACCGTCGGCCCCCTTGCGCTGAATGTCGAAGATTGCGCCCTGCTGCTGGCCGCGCTGGAAGGCGGCACCCCGGCGGATCTGGCGGGGGCCAGCCTCGCCAATGCCCGCATCGCCGTGCTGGATACCGTGGCGCTGGAAAATCTGCGCGACGCGCCCGCCCGCGGCTTTGAAGGCGCGCTGAAGCGGATCTCTGCCGCGGGGGCCATGCTGGATCATGTGCAACTGCCCGCCGTGGCCGAGGCGATGGGGCTGGCGCCGGTGCTGTTCAGCCCCGAAGCCTATGCGATCTGGGGCGATACCATCGAGGCCGCGCCGCAGAAGATGTATCCCCCGGTGCTGGAACGCTTCCGCTCGGGCGGGGCGGTGAAGGCCACCGATCATATCGCGGGCTGGCGTCGGCTGCATGTGCTGCGCGATCTGTGGTGGCAGGCGATGGCCGGCTTTGATGCGGTGGCGATTCCCACCTCGGCCATCCTGCCGCCCAATGCGCAGCGCCTGCTGGAGGATCCGGCCTATTTCACCGGCGAAAACCTGCTGGCCCTGCGCAATACCCGGATCGCCAATCTGTTCGGTCTCTGCGCGCTGACCCTGCCCACGGGCGAGCCGTCCTGCGGGGTCACGCTGATGGCGCCGCCCGGCCGCGAGGAACGGCTGCTGCGGCTGGGCGCGGCGGTGGAACGCGCGCTGGGCTAAGGGCAAAAGGGCGGCGGCCAAAGGGCGGAAAAGCCACATTCTTTGCCGCCATCCTGCCGCTTGCTTGTGCTTTTTCTGGACCGCCGCCGATCTCGGGGCTATCCTTCGCAGATACGGGGCGGAATGACCCCGAAAGAACGGGGCGTCATAGACCCCGAGAATGAGGCAGACATGGCGTTACCTGAGCGGTTCTCGAACCTGCCAGATTATGCGTTTCCGCGCCTGCGGAAGCTACTGGATCACCTTCCCGCCGGGGGGGCGCCGCTGGCCATGACCATTGGCGAGCCGAAACATGCCATGCCCGATTTCGTCGGCCCGATTCTGGCGGCCAATCTGGACGGATTCGCCGTCTACCCGCCGAATGATGGCACGCCCGAACTGCTGGCCTCGATTTCCGGCTGGCTGTCGCGCCGCTATGGCGTGACGCTGGCCGAAGACCGGCTGATGGTGCTGAACGGCACCCGCGAAGGCCTGTTCAACGCCTGTATCGCGCTCTGCCCCGAAGCAAAGAATGGCAAACAGCCCGTCGTGCTGATGCCGAACCCGTTCTATCAGGTTTACGCCGTGGCCGCGCTGACCGTGGGCGCCGAGCCCGTCTATGTGCCCGCCACGGCCGCCACCGGCCATCTGCCCGATTATGCAGGTCTGCCGCCCGAGGTGCTGGATCGTGTGGCGGTGGCCTATATCTGTTCGCCCGCCAATCCGCAGGGCGCCGTGGCCAGCCGCGATTACTGGGCCGATCTGCTGGCGCTGGCCGAAAAGCATGATTTCCAGATCTTCGCGGATGAATGTTATTCCGAAATCTGGCGCAGCGCCCCGCCGCCCGGCATCCTGCAGGTGGCCGCCGAGGTTGGCGCCGATCCCGAACGGGTGGTGGCCTTCCATTCGCTGTCAAAGCGGTCGAACCTGCCGGGGCTGCGGTCGGGCTTTGTGGCCGCCGGGCCGGAAAGCATGGGCCGCCTGCGCAAGCTGCGCGCCTTTGCCGGGGCGCCTTTGCCTCTGCCCCTGCAGCGCGTGGCCGAGGCCGCCTGGGCCGACGAGGCGCATGTGACCGACTCGCGCGCGCTCTATCAGGAAAAATTTGCCATTGCCGATACGGTTTTCGCCGGGATGCAGGGCTATCAGACGCCCGAAGGCGGCTTCTTCCTCTGGCTGCCGGTCGAGGATGGCGAGGCGGCGGCGCTGAAGCTGTGGACGCAAACCGGCGTCCGCGTGCTGCCCGGCGCTTACCTGTCGCGCGATGCGGGCGGGCAAAATCCCGGCAAGGGATATATTCGCGTCGCCCTGGTGGCGCCAAAAGCAGAAACTCAGCGCGGGCTCTTGACGCTTCGCGACTGTCTATACGGGTGAGGGCGGGAGATGGCACTTTATCAGATGCGTCAACGTGATCCCCTGGTGGATGCCAATACGCAGGCCATGCTGGAACGGCGCGCGCGCGAATTGATCGGCGTGGCGCTGATCTTCGTGGCGCTGGTCTTTACCGTCATGCTGGGCAGCTATTCCCCCGAAGATCCGGGCTGGATGGTGGCCACCGATCAGCCGGTGCAGAACTGGCTGGGCCGGATCGGCGCCGCCATCGGCTCGACACTGATGATCATCGCGGGCAAGGGCGCCTGGGCGCTGCCGCTGATCCTGCTGGCCTGGGGCGTGCGCTTCATCACCCATCGCGGGGCCGATCGCGCCATGGGCCGCATCGTCTTTGCGCTGATCGCCGTCGCCATGTGTTCGGTCTTTGCCGCCACCCATATTCCGGGCGAAGGCTGGCCCCATTCCTTCGGGCTGGGCGGGCTGTTCGGCGATACCGTGCTGGGCGCCATGCTGGGCGTGGCCGCCGTCAAGGCCAGCTTTGGCCTGACGATCCTGTGGCTGATGACCGGGATCGCCGCGCTGGGCATGATGCTGTTCGTCACCGGCTTTGATGCCGAAGAACTGCACAACCTGCGCCAGATGGCGCTGGTGCTGTCGGTTCTGGGCTATTCGCAGGTCATGCTCTGGGCCGGGCGGGGCACGGCCGGGGCCGCCACGCTGGCGGTTTCGATGCAGGAACGCCAGCGCCAGCGCCGCGCCGATGCGCAGGCCCTGCGCGCGGCACAGCTGCCCGCCGCCGATCCCACCGCGGCCCCCGCCGCCGCCCGCGCCAGCGCGATTGCCGCCGCCGTGGCGCAGCGCGCCTCGCGCGTGGTGCGGGCCGAAACCCGCCCTGATTCCCGCCAGCCGCAACCCTCGACCCTGCGCCGCCGTCCCGAACCCGAACCCCTGATGTCCGACCCCTTCATGATCGACGAAGACGATGCCGATTTCGGCCCGACCCCGCAATTCGATGCTCCGGGCAATCTGCGCGGCATCCCGGCCGCCCGTCTGGCCGCCCCGCCTGCCGCCGATCCCTATGCCCAGACCAGCTTTGCCCCGGCGCCGATGATCGCGCCGCAGCCGGTGGCCAAGCCCAAGGGCTTTCTGGGCCGCCTGCGCCGCGCCGTGGAACCCGATCCGCTGCCGCTGGAACCCGAACCGCTGGATTACGAGGCCTATGCCCCGTCCGAAGACCGCATCAAGGCGCGGATTTCCGATGTCATCAAAACCCGCGTCCGCCTGGGCATGGGCGCCGCCGCGCCGCAGCCGCATATGACGCCGCTGCAGGCCGCCATTGCCCGGCGTGAACCCGCCACCGGCCGCCGCGCCCCCGGCCCGCGTGACCGGATGGAGCCGCCGGTGATGGCCGCCACCCCCGAACCCGCGCCGCTGGTCACGGCGCCGGTCTCTGCCGTGCAGGCCGCCGTCGCCAATGCCGCCGCCCGCGCCGCTGCCGCGCAGGCCCAGCTGGTCCGCCAGCAGGACAGCCTGCGCCAGCAGGAACTGGCGCGCCTGCAGGAATTCGCCCGCCAGAAAGAGGCCGCCCGCCTGGCCGCCGCGCCTCTGACGCTGGATGCCGATCATGCCGCCGCCGCGCTGCATCTGGATCGCCCGGCGCCGCTGGCCCGTCCGGCCCCGCTGCGCCAGCCGCTGGCCGCCGCCCCGGCCGCCCCGCGCATGGAACCGCCGCCGCCGCGCCCGCGCCATCAGCCCGAGCCCAAAGCCTGGCATCCCGAACCCGAAGCGCATCACCTACCCGAAACGCTGGACTATGACGCCGATCCCGAATGGGTGGCGGATTGGGAACCCGATGCCGGCTATGAACCGGATTACGATCCCACCCCGGTTCTGGCCGCGCCCGTCGCCACGCCGCGCCATGCCGCGCCGCTGGCCGTGGCCCCCTCGCGCGATGTGGTGCCGCCGCTGGCCGCCCCGCGCCTGCCTGCCGCCGCCCCCCGCGCCATGGCCGAGGTCAAGCGCCCCGTGGTGCAGCATCCGGTCAAGAAGCCGCTGCCACCCTCCACCCGCGCCGCAGCCGAAATCCAGCCGAAGATGCGCTTTGAAGACATCGCCCAGCCGGAATACGAACTGCCGCCGCTGTCGCTGCTGTCCTCCCCCGCCACCATCGAACGGCACGCGCTGTCCGATGATGCGCTGGAAGAAAACGCCCGGATGCTGGAATCCGTGCTGGATGATTACGGCGTGAAGGGCGAAATCGTCAGCGTCCGCCCCGGCCCCGTCGTCACCATGTATGAACTGGAACCGGCGCCGGGCCTCAAGGCCAGCCGGGTGATCGGTCTGGCTGATGACATCGCGCGGTCGATGTCTGCCCTTTCGGCCCGGGTTTCCACCGTGCCGGGGCGCAGCGTGATCGGCATCGAACTGCCCAATGCCACCCGCGAAAAGGTGGTGCTGCGCGAAATCCTGTCGGCCCGTGCCTTTGGCGATTCGGCCATGCGCCTGCCGCTGGCGCTGGGCAAGGATATCGGCGGCGAGGCCGTGGTGGCCAATCTGGCCAAGATGCCCCACCTCTTGATCGCAGGCACCACCGGCTCGGGTAAATCCGTGGCGATCAACACCATGATCCTGTCGCTGCTCTACAAGCTGACGCCGGAAGAATGCCGCCTGATCATGATCGACCCGAAGATGCTGGAACTGTCTGTCTATGACGGCATCCCGCATCTGCTCTCCCCCGTCGTCACCGATCCGAAAAAGGCGGTCGTCGCCCTGAAATGGGTCGTGGGCGAGATGGAGGAACGCTATCGCAAGATGTCGCGCATGGGTGTGCGCAACATCGACGGCTATAATGGCCGCGTGCGCGAAGCCATCGCCCATGGCGAGATGTTCAAACGCACCATCCAGACCGGCTTTGATGAAGACACCGGCGAGCCGGTGTTCGAAACCGAAGAATTCCAGCCCGTCTCGATCCCCTATATCGTGGTGATCGTCGACGAGATGGCCGATCTGATGATGGTGGCCGGCAAGGAGATCGAGGCCTGCATCCAGCGTCTGGCCCAGATGGCCCGCGCCTCGGGTATCCACCTGATCATGGCCACGCAGCGGCCCTCGGTCGATGTGATCACCGGCACGATCAAGGCCAACTTCCCCACCCGGATTTCCTTCCAGGTGACCTCGAAGATCGACAGCCGCACCATCCTGGGCGAACAGGGCGCCGAACAGCTCTTGGGCATGGGCGACATGCTCTATATGGGCAATGGCGCGCGGATCACCCGGATCCACGGCCCCTTCGTTTCGGATGAAGAGGTCGAAGAGATCGTGAACCACCTGAAGAGCTTCGGCCCGCCTACCTATATGTCCGGCGTCGTCGAAGGCGTGGACGAGGAAAAGGCCGACGACATCGACGCGGTTCTGGGCCTCAACACCGGCGGCAATACCGATGGCGAGGATGCGCTCTACGATCAGGCGGTGGCCATCGTGGCGAAGGATCGCAAATGCTCCACCTCCTACATCCAGCGCAAGCTGGGCATCGGCTATAACAAGGCCGCCCGCCTTGTGGAGCAGATGGAGGAAGAGGGCGTCGTCAGCCAGGCCAACCACGTCGGCAAGCGCGAGATCCTGATCCCCGAGGCATAAGGCGCCAAGCCCAGTGAACTGCCAGAAACGCCCGCCGGAAGGTGGGCGTTTTTGTTTTGGGCGCCGCCCCCCCTGCCCCGCCGCAGGCAGGGTGCGGCTGTCCCGACACAAACCCGACGCAGGCCATACGCGGGGCAGACGCAAACCAGACGGGGCTGTAACACCTCTCGCCGGGATGTGAGGGAAGGGGGGGTGAAAGCCGCAGGCGGCATCGCTATATTCAGGGCATGAAACCGCTCCGCGCCCTGCTGGCCCCGCTCGCCCTGCTTGCCCTTGCGCTGCCTGCGCAGGCCGAAAAAATTTCGCTTGGAGAAATATCAAAGTATCTCAACGGGTTGAAAACGGCAGAGGCCGATTTTACCCAGGTGAATGCCGATGGCTCCATCACCACGGGCAAATTGTTCATCCAGCGCCCCGGCCGCGTGCGGTTTGAATATGCCCCGCCCGAGAAAAGCCTGGTGCTGGCCAGTGCCGGAACGGTGGCGATTTTCGACAGCAAGTCGAATCAGCCGCCTGAACAATATCCGCTGTCCAAAACCCCTTTGAACCTGATCTTGGCACAAGATGTTGATCTGGGCCGGGCCAAGATGGTGGTTGGTCATACCGAAGATGGTGCCACCACCCGCGTCAAGGCTCAGGATCCCGCGCATCCAGAGTACGGTTCGATAGAAATGGTGTTCTCTGCCAAGCCGGTCGAGCTGCGCCAATGGGTCATCACCGATGACAGCGGTGGGCAAACCACTGTTATTCTTGGTGAAATGGCGAAAGGTAAAGGCTATCCGGCCAGCCTGTTCAGCATCACCGCCGAATCGAACCGGCGTTAAGCCGGTTCAGATCCGCCCGCAGGCCGACAGCTGGGCACGATAGGTTTCCGACCGGCGCTGCACCCGGTCGGCGACATCCACAAGCCAGCTTTTGGCATTGTAGCTGCCCCGCACATAGCCGGTGCGCCCTTCGTGATACGCAAGATATTGTGCCCGCGCATCCCATTTGGAGATGCCAAGCCCCTTCGTGCTGCCATCCATATACCAGCCCATGAAATCCGTCGCATCTGAGATGCGGTCACGCCGCGCACTGCGGTTGCGGGTTTCCTGCTGGTATTCCTCCCAGGTGCCATCCAGCGCCTGGCTGTAGCCATAGGCCGTGCTTTGCCGCCCCATCGGAATGATTCCAAGGGCATAGCGGTGCGGCGTACGGGCGTTGCCGATGAATTTGCTTTCCTGATGGATGGTTGCCATCTGCACATGGATCGGAACACCCCAGCGGCGTTCGGTGTCCTTCATCGCGCGCCAATACTCTGGCCGTTCGCTGACGATGGCGCAGGCATCTTCCAGATTGCGGGGCGCCGAAAACTTGCCCCCCCCGCACGAAGCGAGGAGCAACAAGAGGATCGACGCAAGGAGAAGTCTGCTCATCTGCCCCTCACGACTTTTATATTTTGTGACAGCATAGGCGAAAATGCAGGGCGGGGAAATGGGGTGCCTTGCCGCGCCCGATCAGAAATCCGCGAGCCGGCGGCCCTGCACTGTCGGACTCGACGGCACAGACTGTTTCTGTCAGACCCCGCCGCTCCGGTAGACCTTTGCCCTGACCGGGAGTATTTAGATGAGTGGGGGATTGTGACATGCTCAAGGCCGAAGCGAAATATCATCTGGGACAGGTGCTGCGTCATCGCAAGCACCCGTTTCGTGGCGTCGTCTTCGATGTCGATGCCATGTTTTCGAACACGGAGGAATGGTATGCCGCCATCCCCGAAGACAGCCGACCCGAACGCGATCAGCCGTTCTACCACCTGCTGGCCGAAAACGACCAAAGCTATTACGTCGCCTATGTCTCAGAACAGAATCTGGTGCCGGATGATACCGGAGAGCCGGTGGATCACCCGGATCTGCAGGATCTGTTCGGTGACTTTGAAGATGGCCGCTACCCCCTGCAGTTCCAGTTGAATTAATAGCCCAGCGCGCAACCGTCCTTGCGGGGATCGGACGCGCCCTCCAGCACGCCATCAGGGTGCATCCAGATGGCCTGTGCGCCGCCGATCGGCTCTTCCGGGGCGATCACCTTGTGGCCCAGCGCGGCCAGTTCGGCCTTTACCCCTTCGGCATAGCCGCTTTCCACCTTCAGCCCGTCCGGCGCGGGGAAACAGCGCGGGGCATCGACCGCGCTTTGCAGATCCATGCCGAAATCCACCAGATTGGTCACGAAACGGGCATGGCCGCAGGGCTGATATGCGCCGCCCATGACGCCAAAGGGCATGACCACGCGCCCCGCCTGTTTCACCATGCCGGGGATGATGGTGTGCATCGGCCGCTTGCCGCCCGCGGCTTCGTTCGGATGGCCGGGGGTCAGGCTGAAGCCCGCGCCGCGGTTCTGGAAATTGATGCCGAACTGTGCCGAGGCAAGGCCCGCGCCAAAGCCCCAGAAGATCGAATAGATCAGCGAGACCGCCATCCCGGCGCCATCGACCACGGTGATATAGACAGTGTCGCGGTGCACAGCTTCGGTCAGTGGGGCGGCGGCGGGCATGGCCTGACGCGGGTTGATCAGCGCGGCCAGCTGTGCGGCGGTTTCGGGGGCCAGCATATGGGCCAGCCGGGCGGTGTGATCGGGATCGGCCAGAAAGCGGTTTCGCGCGTCATAGGCCAGCTTTGACGCCTCTGCCTCCAGATGGGCGCGCGGGGCGCCGAAGGGATCAAGGGATGCAATATCGAAATGTTTCAGGATGTTGAGCAGCAGCAATGCCGTGGCGCCCTGCCCGTTGGGCGGATGTTCCACCAGTTCGATGCCATGATAGGGGGCCGAAACCGGATCGGTGTAGAAGCTGCGGGTATCCGCAAAATCCTGCGCGGTGTGGCAGCCGCCCATGGCCTGCAGCGAGGCGACCATATCTGCGGCCACCGCACCTTCGTAAAACCCGGCGCGGCCTTCGGCGGCCACACGGCGCAGCACCTCGGCCTGGCCGGGGGCGCGGAAGATCTGGCCGATGCGCGGCGCCTGACCATCCTGCAGATAGAACCGGCGGGCATCGCCCTGCAGCACGCCCGCATCTTCGGCCCAATCCCGCGCGACGCGGGGCGCGATGGGCACGCCTTCTTCGGCATAGCGGATGGCGGGGGCCAGCAGATCGGCCAGGGGCGCACGGCCCCAATCGGCGTTCAGACGGCAAAAGGCATCCATGGCGCCGGGCAGGGTGACGGTGTCGATGCCGTAGATGGGCATGGCCGCAAGGCCCTTGGCGCGCAGGGCATCGGCAGAAAGTGCCGCAGGCGCCGTGCCAGAGCCATTGAGGCCGATCACCCGGTCTTCGCCCGCGGGTTTCAGCAGGATGAAGCAATCGCCGCCAATCCCGCTCATCTGCGGTTCGCAGATGCCCAGCAGGATCGCGCCCGCCACCGCCGCATCGGCGGCATTGCCGCCCGCCTGCAGGATATCCACGGCGACCTTGGCGGCCAGCGGGTGCGATGTGGCGCACATACCGTTGCGGGCAAAGACCGCAGAGCGGCCGGGCAGTTCGAAATTGCGCATGTCTTCCTCGGGCTTTGCGACGAGGCTAGGAGGATTGTTGCCCGAAAGGAAGTGCCTCGGCGCCACGATCTGGGTGGGGGCAATGGCTCGCGGCGCCGAGGGAAGCCTTATGCAGCTACAGGTCTGCTTGTGACGGATTCGGCGGGCGGATTTGCGGGGGAAAAGCGGCGAGATCGTGTCAGTTTTTCTGACTGCGCGCCAATCCGGCCGAATCTGCGGAATCGTTGATGGGCAGGATGAGGGTCAGGCAATTGCCGTTCGGGCCGCGCCGATAGGTGAGGCTGGTGGCGAGGCTGCGAATCAAGCACCAGCCAAAGCCGCCTTCCGGCAGATCGCCGGTCAGCGGCGGCAGATCGCCGGGGGGCAGGCGGGCGGCGGGCATCGGGCGGCCTTCATCCTCTGCCAGGATCAGCAGGCCGGTGGGGTTTGGGCCAATGCACAGGCGGATCGGGCCGGGCTGGCCTGCATAGGCATGTTCGACGATGTTGTTCAGCACCTCTGCCAGCAGGATTTCTGCCCGGTCGCGCAAATCGGGGTCAAGCCGGGCCAGCAGCGGATCGGCCATCACCCGGGCCAGCGTGTGGCGCACCGCCAGCGGATCGGCCCGCAGGCACAGCTGCAGGGGCGGCGCCTGCTGCGGCATGACCGCCGCATCAGCGGGCATGAGGCGCGCCTTCGGGCAGGGTTTCATGGATGGTGAAGATGGAATCCATCCGCGTCAGGCGGAACACCTTTTGCACGGCGGGGGTGAGGCGGGCCAGTTCCAGCCGCCGGTCGGGGCCCAGCAGTTTCATCACCGCAACCACGGCGCCCAGACCCGAACTGTCCAGAAACCGGACCTGCGACAGATCCAGCAAGACCGGGCCACTGCTGCGCTGGGTGATTTCGCGCATCCCATCCTTGAACCGGATCGCGCCTGCGGCATCTATGCGGTCTGCCAGCACCTGGACCACAAGGTGTTCGGGCGTTGGTTTGGCCAAAAGATCCATCTGGGGCGTCCTTGCTTGTGATCGGCCCATTCTGGAGCCCGGAAGTTAGCATCCGGTTAGCAGCCCTGCAAAAGCCGGGCTTTCCGGGGCGCCCGCATTTGCATATTGAATGGAAAAGCCAAGCAGGAGATCCCATGACCGCCGATTACACCGCGCTTTCGCAGCAGATCGAGGCCCTGTGCCATGGCGAGACGGATATCGTGGCGCTGATGGCCACGGTGGTCTGCGAGATCCATCATGGCCATCCGCTGAGCGACTGGACCGGGTTCTACCGGGTGGTCGGGCCAGAGCTGTTGAAGATCGGGCCTTATCAGGGCGGGCATGGCTGTCTGGTGATCCCCTTCGCGCGGGGCGTCTGTGGTGCTGCGGCGCGCACGGGGCAGGTGCAGCTGGTGCCGGATGTCGATGCCTTTCCGGATCATATCGCCTGCAGCTCTACCACGCGGGCAGAGCTGGTGCTGCCGGTGTGGAACGGGGCGGGGCAGCTGCTGGGGGTACTGGATCTGGACAGCAATACACCGGCGGCCTTTACCGAAGAGGATGCGGCGCAGCTGACGGCCATTCTGGCGCGGGTGTTCCGCGATGCCGCTTAAGCGACGGGGCGGGCCGCGGGCCGCGTAAAACGGGTGCGGTGGCCGGAGGGCCGCCATAGTGATGTGACGGGTATCAAGGAGATCGGTCTTGGTTCTGAGCTTTCGGCAAAGCGAGATTCTGGCCATCGCGCGCAGCGAAGGCCGGGTGGTGGTGGAAACGCTGGCGGAACGCTTTGGCGTGACGTTGCAGACGATCCGCCGCGACCTGACCGAGATGGCAGAGGCGGGCCACCTGGACCGGGTGCATGGCGGCGCGGTGATCCGCACCGGCGTCAGCAACATCGGCTATGAGGAACGGCGCGGCATGAATGATGCCGCCAAGGCGGCGATCGGGCGGGCCTGCGCGCGGGCGATCCCCGACAATTGTTCGATGATCCTGAACATCGGCACCACGACAGAGGCGGTGGCGCGCGAATTGCTGAACCACCGGCAGATCAGCGTGGTGACCAACAACATGAATGTGGCCAATATCCTGGTCGCCAATGCCTCGTGCGAGATCATGGTGGCGGGGGGGGCCTTGCGCCGGTCGGATGGCGGGCTGGTGGGCGATCTGACCAGCGAGTTCATGGCGCAGTTCAAGGTGGATTACGGGGTGATCGGCACATCCGCCATCGACCCGGATGGCGATCTGCTGGACTATGATCTGGCCGAGGTGCGGGTGAGCCGGGCGATCATCCGGCAGGCGCGGAAGGTGTTTCTGGTTACCGATGCGTCAAAGCTGCAGCGCAGTGCGCCTGCCAGGCTGGCCAGCCTGGCCGATGTGGATGCCATCTTCACCGATCTGCCGCTGCCCGAACCGCTGATGGCGCGTTGTGCCGAATGGGGCACCGAAGTGCATGTCGCCTCTCAGACCGAGGGGTGAATCCGGCGGGAGGGCACCCAGGCATAGCCTTCGGGGCTGAGGATCACCGCCTCGCGCAGGGCATGGCCGGGCTTGTCGGTGGGCGGTTGCAGGATCATGGTATCGGGATGTTGGGCGGCGCGGGTGCAGGCCATATCCGGGTCGATATCATAAAGCCGCAATTCGATTCCCGCGCCGCGCGGTGGGGTTTCAGGCAGCAGCGCGGCCAGCGGATGGGCGGCAAAGCTGCCGTCGGAATGCAGCTGGAACAGCTGGGTGCCGGTGCGCATCAGCGCGAAATCGCGCCCGGCCTGATGCGCCGTCATGCCGAAGACCGCACAGAGAAACGCGGTTTCGCGCGCCACATCGCGGCACAGCAGGTTGAGCCCCAGCCCGGTCAGCGCATGGGCCATGGCAGGGGCGGGGGCTGTATCGTGATCCATCTGCGTCTCCGGTTGTGGGGAGGATGGCGGGGCGGGAGGGCGCTGTCAAACCCGGTCTTGATCTTTGGCGGGTGCAGTAGGATTGTGCGGCGATGATGGATATCCTTGCCCTTGTGCCGCCTGCCGATCTGGCCGCCTTTCTGGCTGCCGGGATCGTGCTGAACCTGACGCCCGGTGCGGATGTGATGTTTGCCACGGCCAGCGGCATTGCCGGCGGGCCGCGCGCCGGTGCGGTGGCGGGGCTGGGCGTGGGCTTGGGCGGTTTGTGGCATGTGGGGCTGGCGGCGCTGGGGATCAGCGCGCTGATCGCCGCGCATCCGGCGGCGCTGCTGGGGCTGAAATGGGCGGGCGCGGGCTATCTGCTGTGGCTGGCGTGGAAAAGCTGGCGGTCGCGCGGCGATGCGGTTGCGGGCCGGGGCGAGCGTGGAGCGATGGCTGCGCTGTGGCGCGGGTTTGTGACCAATGCCCTGAATCCCAAGGTTGCACTGTTCGTGCTGGCCTTTCTGCCGCAGTTCACCGATGCGGCGCGCGGGCCGGTCTGGCAGCAGATCCTGATCCTGGGGGCGGTGTTTACCGTGACGGGCACGATGATAACGGCGGGCTATGGCGCGCTGGCCGGGATGGCCGGGCGGCGTCTGGGCGCACGGATGGGAATTTTGAACCGGGTGGCGGCGCTGATGTTCGGCGGCCTTGCACTGCGGTTGGTATGGGAGTGAGCAATGGCACAGATCAGCCTTCTTGACGGCGGCATGGGGCAGGAACTGGTGGCCCGGTCGGGCGATGCGCCCTCGCCCCTGTGGGCCACGCGGGTGATGCTGGATCATCCCGGGCTGGTGCGGGCGATCCATGATGATTACTTCGCTGCGGGCGCCACCATTGCCACGACGAATACCTATGCCATCCATCATGACCGGCTGCTGCGCTTCGGGCTGGATGACCAGTTCACGGCGCTGCACATGGCCGCGCTGGAGGCGGCAAAGGCGGCGCGGGCGACGCATGGATCGGGGCGGATCGCAGGCTCCATCGGGCCGCTGGTTGCCACCTATCGCGATGATGTGGTGCTGCCGGTGGACGAGGCCGCGCCCAAGGTGGCCGAGGTGGCGCAACTGCTGGCGCCGCATGTCGATTTCATCCTGCTGGAAACGCTGTCGACCGTGGCACAGGCCGAAGGCGCCCTGAAAGGGGCGGTGCAGGCGGGGTTGCCGGTCTGGCTTTCGGTGTCGGTGCATGACCGGCAGGGGCATCTGCTGCGCTCGGGCGAGCCGCTGGAAGATTTGCGGCGGCTGGTGGAAACCTATCAGCCGGCGGCGGTGCTGGCGAATTGTTCTGTCCCGGAGGCGATGGGCGATGCGCTTGCGGTTCTGGGCAGCTTTGGCAAGCCCTTCGGGGCCTATGCCAACGGGTTTACCCATATTTCCGACGGGTTTCTGGCGGATGCGCCGACGGTGGCCGAGCTGACCCACCGCCATGACCTGACGCCGGAAAAATACGCCGATTCCGCAATGGGCTGGGTGGCACAGGGGGCCACCATCGTGGGCGGCTGCTGCGATGTGGGGCCTGCGCATATCGCAGAGCTGGCGCGGCAGCTGAAGGCGGCGGGGCATGGGATCGCCTGATGCCGCCCTATGAATACAACCCGCCGGATGTGCCGCTGGACATCCTGCACCACGATTCGGCGCTGTTGATCGTGAACAAGCCGGCGGGGCTTTTGTCGGTGCCGGGCAAGGACCCGGGCAAGGAAGATTGCCTGATCGACCGCCTGCGCCGGGTATTCCCCGAGGTGCTGCTGGTGCATCGGCTGGATTGCGATACATCCGGCGTGATGGTCTTTGCGCTGACCAAGGCGGCGCAGGGCAATCTGGGGCAGCAGTTCGAAAAACG
>Ga0154510_1246_pt3 | contig 25055 bp, 25 predicted proteins | sample RifGroE1_FD_115989 | JGI IMG/M metagenome (GOLD analysis project Ga0154510, IMG submission 115989) | Rhodobacteraceae bacterium GWE1_64_9
CATGCAGGCTCATGCAGCGGTGGGCGAATGCCTGCGCAAGGGCCAGCCCACCAGCGACGCCGATTTCGCGCTGCATCTGGCGATTGCCGAAGCCACCCAGAACCGCCGGTTTTCAGAATTCCTGAACATGATCCGGTCCGGCATCATCCCGCGGGGAGAATTGCAGGGGTCCGAACCCGGCGCCCGGCCCAAGGATTACAACCAGCATCTGCAGGAAGAACACAATCAGATCGTGGGTGCGATCATCGAAGGTGATGGCGCCGCGGCGCGTGACCGGATGCGCGATCACCTGCGCGGCAGCCTGGATCGCTACAAGGTGCTGCTGCGGGCGGGGCGCTCTTTGACCTGATCCAATCTTGTCAGACAGGATTGAATTATATATGTGATGACTCGGATTCATACCGGAGGCCTTGCCATGTCCCTGCCTGTCTACCCCGTGCATCACCCCGATACCGGCGTTCAACGTCAGGTCTTGTCTGACTCCCCGGATCTGATGATGGTGTCCTTCCGCTTTGAAACAGGTGCCAAGGGCAAATTGCACAGCCATCCGCATGTGCAATCAACCTATGTTGCGCGCGGCAAGTTCCGGTTTTTCCGGGATGGGCAGGCCTATGATCTGCAGCCGGGCGACAGCCTTGTGATGTCATCAGGTGTCGAACATGGCTGCCTTTGCCTGGAGGCGGGCGAGTTGATCGACTGTTTCACCCCGCGCCGCGACGATTTTCTCTGACGGGTTTCTGTCAGGGCGTTCAGGCTTGACAGACTCGCCCTAACTTGTCAGACAGGTTTAAACATCCTGTCAGCTTCGTTTAGCAAAGCCGACGCGACATGGGGGAGGATACATGTCAATCAACCACCTGCGCCTGCGCAGCGCCCTTGGGCAGGCGGGCACCATCGCGGTGACGCTGCTCGGGCTTTTGATGCTCACCTTCATCATCGGGCGGATGATGCCCGCAGACCCCGTGCGCGCCATCGTGGGCGAAGAGGCCTCGCCCGAAATCTATCAGCAGGTCTATCTGCAACTGGGGCTTGATCGCCCGGTGTGGGAACAGTTCCTGCGCTATCTGGGCGATGTGCTGACCGGCGATTTCGGCACCTCGATCCGCACAGGCAAGCCGGTGATCGAAGACATCCTGCATGTGATGCCCGCCACGATGGAGCTTGCCACCTTTGCCATCCTGATCGGCGCAGGCCTGGGCATCCCATTGGGCGTGACGGCCGCGGTGAACAAGGACCGCTGGCCCGATCATCTGGTGCGGGTGTTCAGCCTGTTTGGCCATTCCATGCCGATCTTCTGGACCGGGATGATTGCGCTGATCGTGTTCTATGCCGGGCTGGGCTGGGTGGGCGGATCGGGGCGGATGAGCCAGTTTTACATCGGCATGGTGCCGGATCGCACCGGATTCCTGCTGATCGACAGCCTGATTTCCGGCCAGTTCGATGTCTTCGCCAGCGCCATCAACCACCTGATCCTGCCGGCCAGCCTGCTGGGCTATTCGTCTTCGGCCTATATCACCCGGATGACGCGCAGCTTCATGCTGGATCAGCTGGGGCAGGAATATATGACCACCGCGCGGGTCAAGGGCCTGTCACGCGGGCAGACGATCTGGCGCCATGCCTTTGGCAATATCCGGGTGCAGCTGGTGACGATCGTGGCCCTGGCCTATGGCAGCCTTCTGGAAGGCGCGGTGCTGATCGAAACCGTCTTTGCCTGGCCGGGCTTTGGCCAGTATCTGACCAGCAACCTCATCATCGGTGACATGAACGCGGTGATGACCTGTGTGCTGATCGTGGGCGTGATCTTCATCGCGCTGAACCTTCTGTCCGATCTGCTGTATCGGCTGTTCGATCCGAGGACGAAATGACCGCTGCACCCGTTCCCCGTCTGCCCGGCCCGCTGTTGGCCGCCCGCAATATCCTGACCTTCCTGCTGCGCGTGCCCACATCCGCCTTCGGCCTTGTGGTGCTGACGATCCTGATCGTCACCGCTGGCTTCGCGCCATGGATCGCCACCCATGATCCCTATGTGCAGGATCTGAACAATGTGCTGCAGGCGCCCGGCAACGGCCATCTGTTCGGCACAGACGAGCTGGGCCGCGACATCTTCAGCCGCCTTGTCTGGGGCGCGCGGATCACGCTGACCATCATCTTTCTGGTCTCCATTGTGGTTGGCCCCATCGGCCTGATCGTGGGCACCACCTCGGGCTATCTGGGGGGGCGGTTCGATACGGTGATGATGCGGATCACCGATATCTTCCTGTCCTTCCCCTCGCTGATCCTGTCGCTGGCCTTCGTGGCCGCGCTGGGGCCGAGCCTGAACAATGCCATTATCGCCATCGGGCTGACGGCCTGGCCCCCCATCGCCCGTCTGGCCCGCGCAGAAACGATGACCTTCCGCAAGGCCGATTACATTGCCGCCGCACGGTTGCAGGGCGCATCGCCGCTGCGGATCATCGTGAAATCCATCATGCCGATGTGCCTGCCTTCGGTGCTGATCCGCCTGACGCTGAACATGGCAACCGTGATCCTGACAGCGGCCGGGCTTGGCTTTCTGGGCCTTGGCGCACAGCCGCCGCTGCCGGAATGGGGCGCGATGATCGCCACCGGGCGACGCTATATGATCGACAGCTGGTGGCTGGTCACCTTTCCCGGCCTTGCCATCCTCTGCGTCAGCCTGGCTTTCAACCTTCTGGGCGATGGTTTGCGCGATGCGCTGGACCCCAAGCAGATGAACCGGAGGTGATCTGTGGAAAAACCCATTCTTGAGGTGCAGAACCTCTGCATCCGTTACAACGGCGCCCCCGTCGATGCCGTGCGCGGCGTATCCTTCACGCTGGGGCGCGAACGGCTGGGCATCGTGGGCGAAAGCGGTTCCGGCAAATCCACCGTGGGCCGGGCGCTGCTGCGCCTGTTGCCGGGGGCACGGGTAACGGCAGACCGGATGCAGTTCGAAGATCTGGATCTGCTGGGCCTGTCCGAACGGCAGATGCTCAAGGTCCGCGGCCGCCGCATGTCGATGATCCTGCAAGACCCGAAATTCTCGCTCAATCCCATTCAGCGGGTCGGGCATCAGGTGGCGGAAACCTTTCTGCGCCATTTCAGCGTGTCAAAGGCCGAAGCAAAGACCAAAACGCTGGAGATGCTGGCCGCGGTCAAGATCCGCGATCCCGAACGGGTGCATGATCTTTACCCGCACGAGATTTCGGGCGGCATGGGCCAGCGCGTGATGATTGCCATGATGCTGTTGGCCGACCCCGATCTGGTGATCGCGGATGAACCGACCAGCGCGCTGGATGTCACCGTGCGCCTGCAGGTTCTGACCATTCTCGATGGTCTGGTGCGCGATCGCGGCATCGGGCTTATCATGATCAGCCATGACCTGAACCTTGTCCGCAATTTCTGCGACCGGGTGCTCATCATGTATGCGGGCCGCGTGGTCGAAACGCTCGATGCCCGCAGCATGGATCAGGCACAGCATCCCTATACCCGTGGCCTGCTGGCGGCACAGCCGCGCATCGGCGGCCCGCGCCAGCCGCTGGCCGTGCTGGATCGCCGCCCCGAATGGAAAGAGGAGCCCGCGCAATGACCGCATCGGTTGACATCAGCAACCTGTCGATCAGCTTTGGCACCGGCCCTGCTGCGGTCAAGGTGCTGCCGGGTGTCACCTTCTCGGTGGCGCCGGGCGAATGTTTCGGCCTGGTGGGGGAAAGCGGATCGGGCAAATCCACCGTGCTGCGCTGCGTCTCTCTGCTGGCGGATTTCTGGCAGGGGTCTGTCAGGATCGGCGGCAAGGATGTGCGCAGCCTGCCACTGAAAGACCGCTGCCGCCTGCTGCAGATGGTGTTTCAGGATCCCTACGGCAGCCTGCATCCGCGCCAGTCGGTCCGCACCGTGCTGGCCGAACCCCTGCGCATCCACGGGCTGGACAACCGCGAGGCCCGGATGCGGCAGGCGCTCACCGATGTGGGTCTGCCGCTCGATTTCCTGGATCGCTTCCCGCATCAGCTGTCTGGCGGGCAGCGGCAGCGCGTGGCCATTGCGCGGGCGCTGATCCTCGAACCCTCGGTGCTGCTGCTGGATGAACCGACCTCGGCGCTGGATGTGTCGGTTCAGGCTGAAATCCTCAATCTTCTGGCCCGGCTGCGGGAAGAGCGCGGGTTCACCTATATCATGGTCACCCATGATCTGGCCGTGGTGGATCACATGTGCGACCGCTTCGCGGTGATGCTGCATGGCGAAATCACCGAGATTCTGCCGCGTGCCGCCATTCCCGGCAATGGCGCGACCCATCCTTATGCGCGCGAACTGATCGCGGCCTCGCTGGAATACGAAGGCCAGATCTGACACCCTGCAACAGCAACCCCAAAGGCCGCGCCCCTTGCGCGGCCTTTTGCATGGGCATTGCGGGGCCGACTGGCACAGGGGGCCAAGGGGGCAGCACACGAAACCCCGGGCAGCGCACAATGGGCATAGCGAAACGGGCGCATCCTGCGATGCGCCCGTTCCAAGACCGATCCGTGGAGGTGTGGAGTAGGATCAGCGGTTCTTCGTGACGCCTTCAAACCGCGAGACCCAGGGCGAAACGATCATGCCCTGAACATCAGATTGAAAGGCGGCCGTATCGACAACCTCGGAAAACGGCAGGATCGACATCACCGATTGATCCATATACACCTGAATTTCCTCGTAAAGTTTGGCCTGCTTCGCCGCGTCCCGCTCCAGCAGCGCCACTTCGATCATCTCGTTCAGCTTCGCGTCGTAATAGCTGGTGCGCCATCCCTGATAGTTGGTCAGCTTCGCTTCGTCGCTGTTGTCGGGGTTATAGGCCAGCGCCCGCAGGTTGCTGTCGGGGTGGGGTTGCTGCCCGCCACCACCGCGGCCCACCAGCAGTTCAAAGTTCCGCTCGCGCATGGCGCCATAGATCTGATCGCCCGATCCGGTAATCAGCTCTGCCTCGATCCCGGCCTGTGCCAGCGTGTTCTGGATCGCCGTTGCCGCCTTCATGAACGGATCTTCCGACAGGACGCGCAAGGTGGTCTTGAACCCGTCCGGATAGCCCGCCTCGGCCAGCAGCGCCTTGGCCTGCGCCACATCCAGCTTATAGCCCGGATCCGGCAGCAGCCCCAGAACGCCGGTCGACAGCGGGCGCTGGTGCTGTTTGCCATAGAACGGCATCACGGCCTTGTTCAGCCCTTCGTAATCAATCAGCAGCCGCAGCGCCGCGCGAACTTTCGGGTTGGCGAAGCGTTCGTCCTTCATCGACACCGACAGGTAGTAAAAACCCGAACCAGGGGCAGAGGCGACGGTGATCTTCTCGTCCCCCTCCAGCGCCTGAAGGTCGGGCGCCTGCATCGAATAGGCCACGTCGATATCGCCCTGTTCCAGCATCAGCCGCTGCGATTGCGATTCCGGCAGGTGGCGCATCAGTACTCGGCTCATGGCCGGGGCAGGGCCCCAATAGGCATCATTGCGCGTCAGGATGATGTACTCGTTCGAGGCCCATTGCGTCAGCACGAAAGGCCCGGACCCCGCCGAATTCAGCGTCAGCCAGCCCGCCCCCAGATCGCCATCCTTTTCGTTGGCCAGCACCGTCTTGCTGTCCAGAATCGACCCCGGCCCGCTTTGCGCCAGAACCATCATGATCAGCGCCGGGTCATCGGCCTTGGGCAGGGTCATCACAAAGGTGCGGTCATCCTCGGCCACGAACAGCTTATCCGCCGCATCTGCCGTAAATCCGCGCGATTTCAGGAACGAGGCCTGCGCCAGATTCAGCGTCATCAACCGCTTCAGGCTCCAGACCACATCCTGCGCGGTGACCGGGTTGCCGCTGGCAAATTTCGCATCGGCCCGCAGGGTAAAGCGGATCGACATGCGATCTTCCGCGATTTCCCAAGTCTCTGCCAGACGCGGCTGGATGCTGCGGTCTTCGGGCGACAGGATCACCAGCGTATCATAGACATTGTTCAGAACCTGAACCGTCTCGCGCCCGGTGATCGTGGCCGGGTCAAGCGTCAGGATATTGTTCATCGTTGTGGCGACGATCAGCTGATCTGCCGGGGTTTCGGCGAAAGCGCCCGAAGGCGCTGCGCCGATCAGCAGCGCACCCAGCGCTACAGATGCCAGAAAGTGCTTCATGTTTCCTCCCATGAACTGCCGCATCAAGGGCGCGCGGCTCGCCTCTTGGCCATCATGTCAGACATGTGGCTATTATCTTCTGCGCTGTCAGGCAAGCATTCGGGCTACTGGGGCAACCAGTGCCCGGCCAATCGCTGTCGTCTGATCGGCCGCCAGATGCACCCCATCCGCCGGATCGGCGCTTGCCACGGTTGCGGCGTCGAAAAAGCCACAGCCCAGCTCGGCCGCCAGTGCCTGATACAGCGGCGCCAGCAGGCGGGATTCTGCAATGCTGCGCCCCCCTGCCGGATGCCCTGACGGGCCTGCACCACAGTGGGGCGGCGCCACGATCAACAGCTGCGGCACGGCATTGCGCGGCTTGTAGGGAAAGGTTTCGATGATCTGCGCCAGCCGCCGCATCCCGGCCTGTGCCGCAATGGCGCGGCCCCCGTGAACCGCCTTCAGGTCATTGGTGCCCAACATCACGATCACCAGATCCAGCGGCATATGCGCCGAAAGCGCGACGGGCAGGGCCTTTGCGCCATTGCGGCAGGCGGCCCCTGCATCATCGTCCCGGCAGGTGGTGCGCCCGCCCACACCATCGGCATGGATACGCACCGATCCCAGGGCCGCTTCCAGAACGCGCGGCCATTGCGCCCCGACCGGATGGCGCAACCCGGTCACCGGATCCGCCCCCCATGTCAGGCTGTCACCAAAGGCCAGGATCGTCTTCATTCTCAACCCCTTGCGATCAGGAAACCCGGTTCGCCTCGATGAAGTCAAAGTCGATGTCCTCGCCCAGTCCGGGTCGGTCCGGCACATGCACAAAGCCGTCGGCATCCATCGGATCAGACAGTGATTTCAGGTAATCATGCCCGTCGTCATACTCCAGGAAAGGGTGCAGCAGCCCGCGTTCGTACCAGCGGCAGTTCTTCGATGCGGCCACCACATGCAGGTTCATCGCGGTATTGCCATGGACCTCGCAGTCCATGCCGAAGGCTTCTGCCATCCGCATGGTCTTCAGCGCCGGGGTGATCCCGCCCACATCATTGACCCCGGTGCGCAGAATATCGCAGGCGCCGTGTTTCACCCATTCGGCGCGGTGCCAGTGTTTGCCCGCAGCGCTTTCCGGGCCGATCACCGGGATATCCAGATTATCCGCCAGCCATTTGTACGAGGACATGGATTGTTCATCCATCGGCTCTTCGATCCAGTCGAAGCCCAGCTTTTCAAGGCCACGGCCCAGTGTCAGGGCATCGCTGCGGCTGTACCAGTGGAAGGCGTCGATCATCAGGCTGATATCCGGCCCCACGGCCTCGCGCACGGCGGCGCAGGCTTTCAGATCCATCTTCACATCCGGCGCCCAGCTGACAGGAGGCATCCAGGTATGCAGCTTGATCCCCTTGTAGCCACGCTTGACCAGAGTTTCGGCAAAGCGGCCATAATCCTCGGGCGTTGCCAGCCCGCCCTCCAGCTCGTCGCCGCACATGATGCTGCCATAGGCCAGCACCTTGTCGCGATAGGCCCCGATCAGCTTGTGGACGGGCTGGTTCAGGCTGCGGCCCGCCAGATCCCAAAGCGCGCAATCCACCACCGCCAGCGTGCGGTCGGTCAGCTGTGCCGCCGATCCGCGCTGCCAGTGGGCCAGATCCTGCCACAGCCGCTCGCGGTCCCTATAATCCTGACCAATAAGTACTTTCTTCACGAATTTTTCGATGACATGCGGGCGCACGATCTCAGGCGCGGTGAAGGAATGGCCTTCATGCCCGTCTTCGGTGCGGATGGTCAGCATGGCCTGCTGCACCTGATGCGCAGGCCCGGGGTGAGCATGGCCGGCGCTGTCGGAATGGCGGCGCGTGGTGGTCAGAAATACTCGCGCCTCGACGTCGGTGATGATCATGCCCGCTCCTCTGCAGTCTGTCGCGGTCAGCATGGATTCGCCGGTCGCGTTTTGATTTGATACCTAGATGTCTGGCATAAAGTCAACACTTGTATGACAGGTTGTAAGCCCGCAATCCGCCCCAATCAAACCCAAGTTATTCTGTCACCTTTTGCCTTGCCCCCGGCAGCTTTTCCCGCATAAACCCTGCAAAACTGCGGAGGCGTCATGGCGGATCACGCATTTCCGGCCACAGGCCGCCGGGGCATGGCCCCCGGATTCTGGCTTGGCCTCGGGGCACTGGCCCTCTTGACCGCGATCAGCCTATGCATCGGGGTCGCAACGCTGGCGCCCGGCACGGATCAGGGCTGGATGGTGCTGACGATCTCGCGCATCCCCCGCACGCTGGCCGCCGTGCTGACCGGATCGGCGCTGGCCGTTTCCGGTGTGGTGATGCAGCAGGTGGTGCGCAACCGTTTTGTCGAACCCGGCAGCGTGGGCACCACCGAAAGCGCGGCGCTGGGTCTGCTGGCGGTCACGCTGCTGGCCCCGGCGGCACCCATCTGGGCCAAGATGGCGGTGGCGGCGCTGGCTGCGCTGGCGGGTACGGTCCTGTTTGCCCGGATCATCCGCAAGCTCCCCCCGCGCGAACCGCTCTTGGTGCCGCTGGCGGGCATGATGCTGGCCGCCATTCTGGGGGCCCTTGTCACCTTCATCGCCTGGGAGACGGATCTGATGCAGCTTGTCGCGGTCTGGCTGATGTCGGGCGAGTTCTCGGGCGTCATCGCCGGCCGGTACGAACTGTTGTGGATCGCCGGGGCCAGCGCCGCGCTGGCCTGGTTCGCGGCAGATCGCTTTGCCATCCTGGGGCTGGGCGCCGAGGCGGCAACCACCCTGGGCCTCGATGCCCGGGCGGTTCTGCGGCTGGGGCTGGCCGTGGTCGCGCTGGTGGCGGCCATGGTGGTGGTGTCAGTTGGCATGGTGCCGTTTGTCGGGCTGGTGGTGCCCAATATCGTGTCACGCCTGATGGGCGACAATCTGCGCGCCACGCTGCCGGTGGTGGCGCTGTTCGGCGCCGTGCTGGTGCTGGCCTGCGATATCATCGGGCGCCTTGTGATCTATCCCTATGAAATTCCTGCCGGAACCGTTCTGGGCGTGGTGGGGGCCGGGGTCTTTCTCTGGCTTTTGTGGCATAGGCCCGGCCATGGCTGATATCGCACCCCCCCGCGCCAGGATCGCATCCCCGCTGACCCTTCGTCTGGCTGGTCTGGCAGGGCTTTTGCTGGCGCTGGCCGCGCTTTGGCTGTTGCAGGGGCTGGGCGGCGGCAACTGGTCATTCATTCTGGGCCTGCGGGCGCAGAAGCTGACGGCACTGGTCACCATCGGTGCCTCTGTCGGGGTGGCGACGGTGCTGTTTCAGACCGTGTCGGGCAACCGCATCCTGACGCCGTCCATCATGGGATTCGACGCGCTTTATGGGCTGATGCAGGTGCTGCTGGTGGCGGGCCTTGGCATCGTGGGGTTTGCCCAACTGCCTGCCAGCGCAAAATTCCTGACCGAAACCGCCCTGATGGCCGGGGTGGCGCTGCTGCTGTTCGGCACGCTGCTGCGCGGCGGCGCAAGGGATGTGGCACGCACCATCCTGACCGGCGTTATCCTCGGTGTGCTGTTCCGGGCAGGGCAGGGGCTGGTCTCGCGCACGCTGGACCCGAATGATTTTGCAGTGGTGCAATCGGCCACCTTCGCCAATTTCGGCAGACCGCGGGGAGAGGTTCTGGGGATCGGCATGATGGCCACCTTTGCCGCCTGCACGGCGGCAATCTGGCTTTCTCCCCGGTTGGATGTGATGGCGCTGGGGCGGGAAAAGGCGGTGACGCTGGGCCTGAACTGGGGTCGCATGGTGCTGGGCGTTCTGGCGCTGGTGGCGGTGCTGGTGGCGGTTTCCACCGCGCTGGTCGGGCCGCTGGCCTTTCTGGGGCTGATCGTGGCGGGGCTGGCCCATGCGGCGGTCGGGCGGTTGCCCGGCGGCGCGCGGCATGGCGCGCTGCTCCCCGCGGCGGCGCTGATCGGCCCCGTTCTGCTGATCGGCGGACAATGGCTGTTCGAACGCCTGTTGGGCGCACAGGCCACGCTCAGCGTGGTGATCGAATTTGCGGGGGGGATGATGTTTCTGGCGCTGCTGCTGAAAGGAAAGATCCGATGACCGGCATCACCATCACGGGGCTGGCCCATGCCATCGGTGCGGCGCCGATCCTGTCAGACATATCCCTCGATCTGCCGGCCGGCCGGATCACCGCGCTGATCGGGCCGAACGGGGCCGGAAAATCCACCCTGCTGCGGCTCATCGCCCGGCTGGAGCCGTTGCAGAAGGGCCGGATCATCATCAACGGGCTGGATCTGGTGCAGACGCCTTCGGCCCGGCTGGCGCTGGAAATGGCCTTTCTGGGTCAGCACATGGCCAGCGGCACAAGGCTGCGCCTGCGCGAATTGGTGGCCTTCGGCCGCTGGCCCCATTGCAAGGGCCGCCCCGGCCCCGCAGATCAGGCCGCGATCACCCAGGCGCTTGCGGATTTCGATCTTGCGGCGCTGGAGCACCGCTTTCTGGATGAACTGTCCGGCGGGCAGGCGCAACGCGGGCATCTGGCGATGACCTTCGCGCAGCAAACCCCCTGGGTTCTGCTGGACGAGCCGCTGAACAACCTCGATATCGCCCATGCCCGCGGGCTGATGGCGCATCTGGCGCGGGCGCGCGATGCCGGGCGTTCGGTGGTCGTGGTGCTGCATGATCTGAACCATGCTGCCGCCTGGGCCGATCATGTGGTGGCGATGAAGGCCGGCCGGGTGATTGCCGCGGGGTCGCCGGCGCAGGTCATCACCGGCCCCGCGCTGTCGGCGCTGTATGAAACCGATGTGCAGGTGGCACACCATGCAGGGCGCCCGTTGGTGCTGCACCATCTGTAGCCGCGTTTGCCCCTGCGCCCCTCTCGCGGTGCTTGTGCCCTGTCGCCGGGCGTGATGTGGTGAACCCCACAGCCCGAAGGAGCCAGTTGCCATGCAGCCCGCCAGACTCGTTCTTCTTGCCAGCCTTCTGCCGCTGGCCGCCTGCCAGCCGGGCGACATGCCGACCCCCTCGGGGGCCGAGGATTTCGCCACCTATTGCGCAGCCTGTCACGGTCGCGATGGCAAGGGCGCGGGATCGGTGGCCGATACGATGGACAAGCCGCCCGCCGATCTGACGCAACTGGCCGCCGCCAATGACGGCAGCTTTCCGATGACGCGGGTGATGAGCAAGATCTGGGGCTATGCCAAGGCGCCGGATGGCACGGTGATGCCGCAATTCGCGCCGCTGCTGGATGGCGACCGTATGGTGCTGTTCGACAGCGGCGACGGGATCGACACGCCCACCCCGCTGCGGCTGGGGCAGCTGGCCCAACATCTCCGCTCCCTGCAGGATTAAGCCCGTGTTCGCGCGCCACCGCCGCTTTCTGCTGGCTTTCCTGCTGGGCGCGGCACTGGGTCTGGGTGCCATCGCGCTGGGCCAGCCGCCTGGCCGGGCGGGGCTGATCGCGGCGAATGGCTTCTTTGCCACCTATCTTGTGCTCATGGCGGTCTATATCCACGGTATGACCCCGTCTGACCTGCGCCGTCATGCCGATCTTTCGGATGAAGGCGTGCCGCTGATCGCCGCGCTGGCTTTGGGCTCGGTCGTGCTGAGCCTGACAGCCATCGCCTTTTCCCTGCAACAGGCCTCGGGTACCGAAGCGGCGCTGGCCGTGGCCTCGGTGCCGCTGGGCTGGTCCATGCTGCATGTGCTGGCTGCGTTTCATTACGCGGCGCTGTGGTATGGCGGCAATGCGCGCGGGCTGGCCTTTCCGGGCAATACCGCGCCGGATGCCTGGGATTTCCTGTATTTCAGCTTCACCATCGGCATGACGGCGCAGGTGTCGGATGTGGTGGTGGAACGCCCGGCCCTGCGCCGTCTGGTGCTGGGCCATGGCATCGTGTCGTTCTTCTACAACACCGTCATTCTGGCTTTTGCCGTCAACGCCGCGCTGCGCTGACGGCTCGCCGGATCAATGGTTGTGGCCCGCGTGGCTATGGGCGCTGGCATTGGCTGCGGTGATTTCGGCATGGGTCTGAACATGCTGGCCGCCGATCTCCACCTCGATCTCCAGCTCTTCGCCTTCGGCCAGCGCCTCTGGCAGATCGGTCAGCCGCAGCGCCAGAACCTTCGGCATCAGATCCACCTCCCCGCCCTGCGGTACCGGCAGGCCGGGCAGCACGGCCCAGCTTTCGCCCGCCGCGCCATAGCTGAAGCCCACCAGATCCAGCGCGCGGCCCAAAGCCTCGCCCCCGGTCAGCATGGCTTCGGTGGCCGAGGTGTTTTCGATTTCCATATAGATCAGCGCATCGGCGCCTTTCGCAGCCGCCGGGGTCCAGGCGTGCAGGATGCGCAGCCCCTCGGCCTCGGCCAGATGATGGTCATGATCCTCTGCCAGAACCGGGGTGGCGGCAAGGGTGGCAAGGCAAAGCAGCAAAACACGCATCGCGGTTCCTTTCAGGTCCGAAGATCAGACAGCAGCGGGCGACGGATCGCCGCCCAGGCAGGCAGCAGGGCCAGGATCAGCGTCAGGCTGACGAAACCCGCCACCAGATGCAGCTCGCCCCAGCCAAGATCTGCGCGCACCAGAACATCGGTCCGGGCGGTCACAAAGGCCGACAGCAGCCGCGCCGCCGCCCAGCCCAGCCCCAACCCCAGCAGCGCGCCGCTGGCAATCAGCGTGGCCGAATAGCTCCAGACCACGGCAAAGACAAAGCGCGCCGGGGCGCCAATGGCGCGCAGCACCGCCAGACTGCGGGCGATCAGCCGGACAAGGATCATCAGCCCGATCAGCACCGACAGCGTCACCAGAACCTGGGTCATCACAGCCAGCAGGGACATGACGGCCCGCACTTCCCGCATCAGCCCATGCAGCTGTGCCAGCACCGTGCCGGGAAAGAAGGCCATCATGTCAGGCCGCGAAAACCGTGATTTCAGCGCGTAATTGCCCCAAAGCTCTGTCGCGCGCACCAGAACCGCCGGCGTGCCGGGCATATAGCCCGGATCGAAGGGCGGGCCGATCTGCACGGACCCCGGTGCATGGCCAGTGGCCAGGCCATGCACCGCCCAGACGCCCTCCACCGGAACCAGAATGGCGCGATCCCAGGGGCTGCCGGTGGGGGCCATCCGCCCGGTCACCGTATACCCCGCCCCGGCATGGGCATCGGTTTCGGCGGCGGGTCCATGGCCATGGGCGGGGGGGAAACTGTCACCCGTGCGCAGCGGCACGAAGGCGCCGACCACGGCCTCGGCTTCGGTGGCAAACATCCGCCCTTCGGCCAGCGGCCCGGCCAGATGGGTGACAAAGGCCGCCGTGGTGCCCACCACCGGCGCTGCGCCGAAACTGTCGCCAAAGGCGATGGGCGCGGCGAAATCCACGCCATCGGCGCTGGCAATCTCGGCATATTGCGCGCCGGTCAGCAGCGGCATGTCCGAAGGCTGCAGATAGACCGCCGCCAGCATTGCCGTCACCTCGCTGCCGGGGGCGGCCACGATCAGATCAAACTTCTCGGCTGCCCGGGCCGAACCCTGCCGCAGACCGCGCTCCTGCGCCACCAGCCCGACACCAAGACCCACCGAGACTGCAATCAGCAGCACGAACAGCAGGTTCACCCAGCCAAAACGGCGCAGCATGGCCCGCACCAATGGCCCCGGCGCCAGCCCGCGCAGCACCACAGCCCCCGCTGCCATCCCCGGCGCGATCAGCAGCAGGGCGACCAGCAGATCCTGCCATCCGGGCGGCAGGCCCGACCAGAGATCAGCCATGATTCGCCTCCGTGATCCGCCCATCCGCCACATGCAGGCGCCGCGCCATCCGTGCGGCAAGGCCTGTATCATGGGTGACGGCGATCAGGGCACGCCCGCCCTCCTGCGCCAGCCGCACCAGATCGGCGCCCAAAGCATCCGCCGCTGCCCGGTCCAGGCTTGCGGTGGGTTCGTCGGCCAGAATGATGGCCGGGTCCGCTGCCAGCGCCCGCGCCACCGCGATACGCTGCCGCTCGCCCCCGGAAAAGGATCCGACCGTGCGCCCGCCCGCTGCCCCCAGCCCCAGCTGCGCCAGCCAGCCCTGCGCGCCCTGCCGGATGGCCCCGCGCCGGTCCGCCGGGGCAAAGGATGCCGCCAGCGCCGCATTGCCAAGCGCCGACAGTTCTTCGAACAGGTTGAAATCCTGAAAGATCAGCCCCACCCGCTCGCGCCGGAAGCTGGCCCTTTGCGCGTCAGACAGGGCGGCAAGATCCAGATCATCCCACAGCACCCGCCCGGCAACCGGCCGCACCAGCCCCGACAGCACGTTCAGCAGCGTGGATTTGCCGGCCCCCGACGGGCCGGTGATGGCAACGGATTGGCCTGCGGCAATCTCCAGCCGGTCCACGGTTAGCAGTGTCCTGCCGCCACTGCCCTCGACCCGCAGCCCGTCGATCCTTAACGCGGGCGCTGCCATGGGTCAGGCCCGCGCGAAGGTTGCATCGCTCAGGCGCACCTTGGAATAGAACCCCAGTTCAGGGTCGACATAATCGCCCAGCTCCAGCACGCCTTCCGCCAGCAGTGGCACGTTGAACGGCACCACATCGACAATCCGTTTGGCATAGACCGCCAGAATGTCATCTGGCCAGGGCATCCCCGGTTCGCAGAACGGGCAGACGGCCATGGGCCGGTTGGTCAGCACGAAAAACACCGAATTGGCCTTCAACGGTGGCGCCATGAAACCGGATACCGTGATCCGGCTGCCCTTGGCGGCCAGCGCGGCATCGGAAAAGCTCAGATCCTTGTTGTAAAGATCGCGCAGACGGATCGGCGCATCTTCGGCGCGCAGCATCCCGCCCAGCGATATGGCGGGAAGGGCGGCAAGGAAATGGCGGCGGTGCATGGCGGTATCCTTCGGTGCGTCGGTCGTGAAACGGCAAACGGGCCCCGGAACGTTCCGGGGCCCGCGCCGGATGATCGCGCCTTATTCGGCGGTGACAGCGTGGTTCATGACGTGGAAGATCACGTTCTGCTCGATCACGCCGCCGAACAGATGCGCCCAGGGGCCGCGCGCAAACACCGCGACATCTTCACCCGAATGGGTTTCCGAGGTCATCGGGATCAGCGCCTGCTGCAGGTAATCCGCATCGGTGGCCTGTTCTTCGGTCAGATCGGGGCGGCTGCCGGCAAAGGTCTTGTCGGCCTGTTCCACCAGCACCGAACCGGCGCCGTTCAGATAGCCTGCCACGGTATAGGGCTTGCCATCGGCGGCCAGGTTGGGCTTGCCGTTGTGCTCGATCCCGGCCTCGTTCTCTTCCATGCACAGGCCGTTGATCTTGGACCCGCGGCCGCAATAGCCGTTGAACGAGATGGCATGTTCATGGTCGGCGGTGACGATGATCAGCGTCTCTTCGGCATTGGTCAGCTCCATCGCCTTGGCGATGGCATCGGCAAAGGCCTTGCCGTCGGTCAGAACGCGGAACAGGTTGCCGTCGTGGTTGGCGTGATCCACACGGCCGGCCTCGATCGACAGGTAGAACCCGTTGTCATTGGCCGACAGGCCCTTGATCGCGGCTTCGGTCATTTCGGCCAGCGAAGGCTCGCCAGTGCGGTCATGCTCGTATTTCATGTGGCCGGATTCGAACAGGCCCAGAACCGGGGCATTGTTGCCCATGGTCAGTGCAGCGAAATCGGTATCGGCAAAGACAACCTGCGCGCCCGCCGCCTGGGCTTCTTCCACCAGGTTGCGGCCATCGGTGCGCTTGCCGGCCTTGCCTTCGGCATCGGTCACCGCTTCGGGCAGGAAGTGGCCACGGCCGCCGCCCAGGGCGATGTCGATCACACCGGCTTTCATCTGGTCGATCAGCTGATCGGCGATGTCTTTCTGGGTGCAGCCTTCCGGCAGCTTGGAATTGTCTTCCCAGTCACGGTTCACGCTGCGGGCATAGACGGCGGCCGGGGTCGCATGGGTGATGCGCGCGGTCGAGATCACGCCGACCGATTTGCCCATCTCGGTTGCGATTTCTGCAAAGGTGGTGGCGCCTGCCGTTGCACCGGCTGCGCAATCGCTGACATTCACGCTGTCCAGCACGTTGATCATGCCGTTCTTCGTCTTGATGCCGGTGTTCATCGCGGCAGCGGTCGGGGCAGAATCGGGCGTCTGGCCGTTGGAGGAATAGGTTTTCACCAGCGCCACGTTCGGGAAGGTTTCAAACGGCTGCACATAATCATCGCCCAGACCGCCGGCCTGCTGGCCCGAGAACAGGCGGATGGCATAGTTGGTGCCCACGCCATTGCCATCGGCGGTGAACAGGATCACGTTCTTGGCTTTCTTGGTGATCGGCTGAACGGCCATGCGTTCGGTGATCGCGGCCTGACCGGCCTTGAACCAGTCGCTGCCGGCCTGCGGCAGATCCTGGGCCAGAGCAGCAGTCGAAAAGGCAACAAGAGCAGAGGTAGCAAGAAGCAGATGTTTCATGATGGTCCCTCGGTTTGGCTTTTCCTCCGCTCTAGGCCGCTTGGGTGACCGCTGCGTGACATATTGATGCCGCGCCCATGAAAGGCGCGGCAGCACAGAAGGTCAGACCGCCCTCTGCCGTCAAAGCTGGTTCAGAATATCTTCCCAGACCTCGAACCGCAGCACGCTGTCGGTTTTCAGCTGATCCGACACCATGTCGATCTGGATCAGGTTATCCCGGATGCGCAGCAGCGAGTCCTGCAGGTTCAGCGCCGGGTCGATCATCAGCCGGTCTTCGGCAGGGTCGAAATCCTGCAGTTCCACCTCGCCGCTTTCCAGCGCATCGCGGTTCAGCACAAAGGTATCCGCCCCGGCGCCGCCGATCATCGTGGTTGTGCCGCCATTGGCCACCAGCGTGTCATTGCCCGCCCCGCCGCGCAGCAGGCTGCGGGTGATGCTGCCGATCAGCATGTCAAAACCGCCGCCGCCGTCCAGCGTATCATTGCCGCTGTCGCCCATCAGCTTGTCATTGCCCGCCCCGCCCGACAGGCTGTCATTCCCGGCGCCGCCGCTGATCTGGTCATCCCCCGCGTCACCGTTAAGCCGGTCATGCCCGCCCCGGCCCTCCAGAATGTCATCGCCGCCCAGCCCGCGCATCACATCGCGGCCGACCGTGCCGATGATCTGGTTGATCTTGCCGCTGCCCTCGACCAGCGCTGCATTCAGCTTTGCAAAGATCGGGGCAAGCCCGCCCGAAAAGGTGAAATCCGCAGTTTTCAGAAAGCCCTCAAGGCTCTGGCGCGCGCCCAGCTGGATCTCGAACAGTGCGATATCCCGCGCGCTCAGCGGATCATCCAGCGAAACCACGGCGATGCGGTTCGCCTCATCCGCCCATTCGATGGACAGCGCCGCCCGGTTGGGCCGCAGGCCCAGCTGTGCAAAGGCGGAAATGTCGATCCGGTCCCCCGTGCCATAATCCTGAATCCGGTCCAGCCCTGCGGCATTGGTGATGATGAACCTGTCGCCGCCGATCCCCCCGATCAGCGTATCCGATCCCGCGCCGCCCTCCAGCGTATCGGCGCCGATATCGCCCACCAGCCGGTCATCGCCATCACCGCCGGTCAGCCGGTCATTGCCAAAGCCACCGATCAGCACATCCGCCCCGGCATCTCCCGACAGCAGGTCATTGCCCGCCCCACCCTCCAGCCGGTCCGCGCCCGCCCCGCCGGAAATGTCATCTTCCCCGCCCAGACCAACCACCCGGTCATCGCCGTCCAGCGCCGCCATCTTGTCGGCCTTGGCGGTGCCGGTCATCCGGTCGGCGCCTGACGTGCCGATATTGCCCTCGGTGGGTTTCAAGATCGCATCGGCAATATGCCCGACCAGCGCACTGACCCCGCCCACAAGATTGACAATGGGCGATTTGTCCGCGCCGCTGACCTCGATATCATCGCCCTTGGTATTCAAGAAGCCGCGCAGGCCTGCCATCAGCTGCACCGGCAGCCCGCCGATCTTGATCATCGCCCCCATCTCCATTCCTGCGGGCTGCGGCCCGGCTGTCGCAATCTTCAGCGTATCGGTGCCAAAGGCAAAATCGGTGATGCGATCCACCCCGGTGCCGGGGCTGATGATGAAAACATCGGCGCCGCCCCCGCCTGCAAGGTTGTCGACACCATCGCCACCTTCCAGCGTATCGCGCCCCCCGCGCCGCCTTCCAGCCGATTGTCGCCGCCATCGCCGGTGATCGTGTCATTGCGGGCCGTGCCGATCACGTTTTCAAAATTCTCGATCACATCGGTCTGGCTGCGGGTGCCATCTGCCTCATATGCGCGGCCAGCCTTCAGATCGACCTCCACGCCCCGGTCAGGCTCTGTCCGGGCGCCGTAATAAGCCTCCCACCCCGGATCCAGCAGATGGTCATAGCCATCGGTCATGCCGAATTCGGTCACAAGCGTATCGACACCGCCGCGCCCGTCCAGCGTGTCATTACCCAGCCCACCGCAGAGCATGTTGTCTTCCTTGTCGCCCCGGATCACATCGGCGCTGGCCGAACCCAGCACGTTCTCGATGCCGCTCAAGCGCGAGGTTCGCGTGGCGTAATTCTCGTAGTAATCCCCCGAGGTCAGCGCCGTGCCCGCCGCCAGATCCAGCCGCACCGCCGTCCGGTCATCCTGAAACAGCGTTCCTTCGAAGCGGCCATAGGTCACCCAGTCGATGCCGCCCGCGCCATCCACCGTATCGCGGCCATTGCGGCTCAGATCATACAGCTCCACCGGGGCATCGCTGCCGGTGATCCGGTCATCCCCCTGCGATCCGCGCACGGCCTCGAAGTTGCGAAAGCTGGTGCGATAGCTGCCCCAATCCGCAATCGAAAACGTCCAGGAGATGGTATCCACCCCCTCGCCATCCACGGTCACGATGGAAGACACCGTTTCGCTCACATCCCGCCCCTCCCAGCTGGCAATGCCGGTGGCCAGGTTGACGGTGGCAAAATAGCGCGGATAGGGCAGGGCATAATCCCAGTTATAGCTGGCCCCCGGATCAAAGGTGCTGGATCCGAAATCCAGCATGTCGAACCCGGCGCCCCCGGCGAAATCGTCATCACCGCTGCTGATCGCCGCCACATCATCGCCCGCGCCCAGATTGGCCTGATGGCGCCCGTCATGCGCGGGGGTGGCAACGAAATATTCCCAGTAGCTGCCGCCGCTGCTGCTCACCCAGCGGCGATCCAGCACATGGCCGATCATGGCGCCCCCGGCCACATATTGCGGATCTCCATCCAGGGTCAGCGCGCCGTCGTTCCGGCCGATGCTTACATATTCAAGAACTGCGTCTGCCATGAAAATCCCCTTGGGGAATATGCGTGAAACATGTCCAGCCGGTGACCGGGGGCCATCCGGTGCGCTTTATGCCGGGCCCGCCCTGCATCGCAGAACCGGGCTGTCGCAAGCAGAATTATAAGGCAATCATGCGCAGCCTAACCCCGCGGCGGCTTTCGATCAAGCTTCGGGGGCATCCAATCTCTGCATCCTCCCCCATCCGGGGGAGGCGGGGCTAGCCCGCGCCGTGCAGCAGCCCGCGCATCTGCGCCCGCAGTTCCTTCAGCTCGAAAGGTTTGGTGATGAACCCGTCCGCCCCCAATGCATGGCTTTTCTGCCGTTCCACCAGGGATCCCCGCGCCGTCATCATCAGGATCTTCACATCCGAAAGGCTCGGGTCCAGCCGCACAGACTGGCACACCTCATAGCCCGAAACTTCGGGAAGCATCACGTCCAGCAGCACCAGATCCGGGTGGGTGGCGCGGATACGCCGCAGCGCATCGGCACCGCTGGCCACGCGGTCATGCACATAGCCTTCGCGCGTGATCAGGAAATCCAGCGCCATGGCGATATTATCCTCATCCTCCACCACCAGGATCCGGTGCCGCTTTCCACCCTCGGACATGTCTTATCCCCTCCGCTTCTGGCCGTGGGGCGGCATGGGGCGGGCAGGCGGCCTATCAGGCACCAACACCCCGGAAACCCCAGCCTTTGCTGGACCGGAACATGGCCGTAAGCTATGGCAAGGCGGGTAGAGGAGAACGATCATGGTCACGGACATTCTGCAAACTCAGATGACGGATATATTCCGGGCAGGTCTGATCATTGCGCTGATTTTCACGATGCTGCGCACGCGTGCGGTGACAGGAACCGCCTTGCCGCTGCTGGCCGGGATCGTGTTTGTCGCGGTCGTGGTACCACTGACCAGTGCGGGGCCTGCAATCGGCCCGATGTGGATGCAGATCGCGCTGGGCCTGGTGTCGAACGCCATTCTGCTTGCCATCGGCCTGGCGGTCTGGTCGCTGGCCGTCCGGCTGCGCCGCTAGGCGCTGCCGCAAAGAAGAAAGGGCCGGGTTTCCCCGGCCCTCTGTATCCGGATCAATCCGCGAAGATGTCTTTCTTGTGCGTGCCGCCCGGCACGAACAGGACACCGATCACCACCGTCATCAGCGCGACGACAATCGCATACCACAGGCCTGCATAGATATTGCCGGTCTGGGCAGAGATGGCGAAGGCCGTTGCAGGCAGCAGGCCCCCGAACCAGCCGTTGCCGATGTGATAGGGCAGCGACAGACCGGAATACCGGATCCGCGTCGGGAACAGTTCCACCAGCATGGCGGCCATCGGGCCATAAACCATCGTCACCAGCAGGATCAGATAGGTCAGGATGGCGATGATCAGCAGCTTCTGCCCAGTAAAGATGTCAACGAAATTCGAAGCCTTGGCGACGGTTTCGTTCTTGTCGGCAACCAGCGGATAGCCGGCAGCCAGCAGCGCATCATTCACCGATTTTTCAAAGGCGGCTTTGGTGGCCTTGGCTTCGTCACCCGTCAGGGCGGCGGCTTCGTAAGACGGGATCAGCGTGTCACCGATCTTCACCTCAGCCACAGAACCGGCCGGGCCTTCCACGGTGGTGTAGTTGGCCGAAGATTTGGCCAGCAGCGCCTTGGTGATATCGCAGGACGAGGTGAACTTGGCGGTGCCGGTCGGGTTGAACTGGAACGAGCAGCTTTCCGGGTCGGCAGTCACCACGATCGGGGTCTGGTGGGCGTTGTAAAGCGCCGGGTTGGCAGTCTTCGTCAGCAGCTCGAACACCGGGAAATAGGTGATCGCGGCGATCAGGCAGCCGGCCAGGATGATCGGCTTGCGGCCGATCTTGTCGGACAGCGACCCGAAGAACAGGAAGCCGCCGGTGCCCAGGATCAGCGACCATGCCACCAGAACGTTGGCAGTGAAGCTGTCCACCTTGATGACGTTCTGCACATAGAACAGCGCGTAGAACTGACCCGAGTACCAGACCACGGCCTGACCGGCGACAAGGCCCAGCAGCGCGATGATGGCGATCTTGGCATTCTTCCACTGGCCGAAAGCTTCGCGCAGCGGGGCTTTCGACTGCGAACCCTCTTCCTTCATCTTCTTGAAGGCGGGGGATTCATTCATCTGCAGACGGATATAGAGCGAGATCAGCAGCAGGCCGATCGAGCCCAGGAACGGGATGCGCCAGCCCCAGGAATTGAAGGCTTTCATCATGGCAGGGGTGCCATCGGCATTCATCACCGCAGCGCCGGCAGCGTCAAGCACGGCCACTTCCGGATAATTGCCGTTCACATAGCCCTGAACCATCAGGATCACGATCAGCGACAGCAGCAGGCCGATGGTCGCCGTGGTCTGGATGAAGGCAGTGAAATAGCCACGCTGGCCCTGCGGCGCGTGTTCGGCCACATAGACAGCCGCCCCACCATATTCGCCGCCCAGAGCCAGGCCCTGTGCCATGCGCAATGCGATCAGGATGATCGGTGCCGCAACGCCCCAGGATTGATAGCCGGGCAGCAGACCCACGAGGAAGGTCGAGATGCCCATGATGAGGATCGTGGCGAGGAAGGTATATTTCCGGCCGATCAGGTCGCCCATCGCACCGAACACCAGCGCGCCGAAGGGGCGCACGATGAACCCTGCCGCAAAGGCCAGCAGCGCAAACACGTTGCGGGTGGCTTCGGGGAAGGCGGTGAAGAACTGCGCGCCGATGATCGCGGCGAGCGAGCCGTAAAGATAGAAATCATACCATTCAAAGATCGTCCCGGCGGACGAGGCCATGATGACCTTCCGTTCTTCCGCCGTCATCGGACGGGAGCGTACCGCTGCCACGTCGGATTGCATTGCCATTAGGCGTCCTCCTTGCTGTTCCGGCACTTCGGCCGGTCCCCTGATTGAGCACAGTCTTCCTGTCGGTTCCGCACGGGCGGTTCCGGTTCAGGCTCGGTTGGCGGGGTGCCCCGCCAGCCGTCGCTATGCGCGCCTGCCCTGCGGGCCTGGCGCCTCCCCTTGCTTCCGCGCCCGAAACCTCCCCCGGACGCGGATCTCCCTGTCTACGGGCAGACCTTCGTGACGATATGGGCGATGTTGTTTCGGATATCGGCGATGTTTTTCATGGCGTTGACGGTCTGCAGGATATTTTTCCGCGCATAATATGAGATGAGCGGCGCGGTTTGTGCGTGATAGGCCCTGAGCCTTTCGCGGACGGTTTCGGCGGTGTCGTCGGCGCGGCGTTTGAACTCCGTGCCGCCGCATCTGTCGCAGATGCCCGCGGTGGCGGGCAGCTTGAAGCTGTCATGATAGCCTTCGCCGCAGCCGGCGCAGGTGTAGCGGCCTGCGACGCGGCCGATCATGGCCTCGTCATCGACCTCCAGGCTGATGGCGGCGGTGACCTGGCGGCCGGAGCGGGCCAGCAGGTCATCCAGGGCGGCGGCCTGTCCGGTGGTGCGGGGGAAGCCGTCGAGGATGATGCCGCGGCCCAGATCGGGCTGCGCCATGCGCTCCTGCAGGATGGCCAGCACGATCTCGTCCGAGACGAGGCCGCCTGCCGCCATCACCGCCTGCGCCCGCAGCCCGGCCTCGGTGCCCGCGGCCACCGCGGCGCGCAGCAGATCGCCGGTGGACAGCTGCACCAGGCCGAAGTCCTCTTCCAGCATCCGGGCCTGGGTGCCCTTGCCTGCGCCGGGCGGGCCCAGCAGGATCAGCACGGCGGGCTGCGTCGTCACGGTTGCTTGCACATCCATCATCGGCCCCGCCCCCTCAGCCCTTGTTCATCCGGTTCGCGATCAGCTCTTCGACCACCGCCGGATCGGCCAGGGTCGAGATATCGCCAAGCGCGCCGAAGTCGTTTTCGGCGATCTTGCGCAGGATGCGGCGCATGATCTTGCCCGAGCGGGTCTTCGGCAGGCCGGGGGCCCACTGGATCAGATCGGGGGTGGCGATCGGGCCGATCTCGGTGCGGACCCATTTCACCAGATCGCGGCGCAGATCCTCCGAGGGTTCGATACCGTTCATCAGGGTGACATAGGCATAGATGCCCTGGCCCTTGATATCATGCGGATAGCCCACCACAGCAGCCTCGGCCACCTTGGCATGGGCGACCAGCGCCGATTCCACCTCGGCCGTGCCCATCCGGTGGCCCGAGACGTTGATCACGTCATCGACCCGGCCGGTGATCCAGTAATAGCCGTCGCGGTCGCGGCGGCAGCCGTCGCCGGTGAAGTAATAGCCGCGGTACTGGCTGAAGTAGGCCTCCTGGAAGCGGTCATGATCGCCCCAGAGCGTGCGCATCTGCCCCGGCCAGCTGTCCGAGATGCACAGCACCCCTTCGGCCTCGGTCTCGTCCTGGCGCTTGGCCGTCGCCGGATCCAGCACCACGGGTTTCACCCCGAAGAACGGCGTGGTGGCCGAACCCGGTTTCGTGGGCGTGGCGCCCGGCAGAGGCGTGATCATATGGCCGCCGGTTTCGGTCTGCCAGAAGGTATCGACGATCGGGCAGCGGCCCTTGCCGACATGGCGGTCATACCAGACCCAGGCCTCGGGGTTGATCGGCTCGCCCACCGAACCCAGCACCCGCAGCTTCGACAGATCGTATTTCTCCACCCATTCCGGACCCTGGCCCATCAGGCTGCGGATCGCGGTCGGCGCGGTATAGAACTGCGTCACGCCATGCTTTTCGCAGACCTCCCAGAAGCGGCCCGCATCCGGATAGGTCGGCACGCCCTCGAACATGATGGTGGTGGCGCCATTGGCCAGCGGGCCATAGACGATATAGCTGTGCCCGGTCACCCAGCCGACATCGGCGGTGCACCAGAAGACATCGCCATCCTGATAGTCGAAGGTATATTGATGGGTCATCGCGGCATAGACCAGATAGCCGCCGGTGGTATGCACCACGCCCTTCGGCTTGCCGGTCGAGCCCGAGGTATAGAGGATGAACAGCGGATCTTCGGCATTCATCGGGCGCGGCGGGCATTCGGGCGAGACCATTTCCATCATCGCCAGCACGTCGACATCGCGGCCCTGGATCCAGGAGGTCTGGTCGCCGGTGTGTTTCACCACCAGGCAGCGCACCTTGTCCGAGCAGTGCAGCAGCGCGGCATCGGTGTTGGATTTCAGCGGCGTGCGCTTGCCGCCGCGCGGGGCGGTATCGGCGGTGATGACCAGCTTGGCGCCGCAATCATTGATCCGGTTGGCCAGCGCATCGGGCGAAAAGCCTGCAAAGACAATGGAATGGATGGCGCCGATCCGGGCGCAGGCCAGCATGGCATAGGCGGCCTCGGGGATCATCGGCAGATAGATCACCACGCGGTCGCCGCGCATCACGCCCTGGCTCAGCAGCACATTGGCGAAGCGGTTCACCTTCTCGGCCAGGGTCTTGTAGGTGATATGCAGCGCAGGGGTCTTCGGATCATCCGGCTCCCAGATGATCGCCGTCTGCAGCGCCCGGTCCTTCAGATGCCGGTCGATGCAGTTCACGCTGGCGTTCAGAACCCCGTCCTCGAACCATTTGATCGACACTTTGCCAAAGGTGAAATCGGTGTTCTTCACCCGGGTATAGGGCTTGATCCAATCCAGCCGCTGCCCCTCGCGCCCCCAGAACCCCTCCGCATCCCCGATCGATTCCGCATAAAGCGCACGGTAACGATCCGCATCCGCATGCGAGGCCCCAAATCCAGAAGGTACTTC
>Ga0154510_1223_pt1 | contig 23428 bp, 18 predicted proteins | sample RifGroE1_FD_115989 | JGI IMG/M metagenome (GOLD analysis project Ga0154510, IMG submission 115989) | Rhodobacteraceae bacterium GWE1_64_9
CGGCTTGCCATTCTGCCACGTGACTGATCTCACTATCTAGCCAATCAACCCGAAGCCCCACCGGGCGGAGACTACATGATCAAGTCCATCGCCGACCTGCTGCGCGAACTCATGGTGAAGGAAGCCGCCAAACTCGACGAGGAAACGGTCAAGCATGGCCCGACGATCGGTGCCATGTATGAAGGGCTGGCCCGCGACATCCTCGATCGCGTCATCCCCGCCGAGATTGACGTTCGCGTCGTCGACGGCTTCGTCAAGGGGATCGACGGAATGCTAAGTCCGCAGATCGACGCCATGATCGTCACCGGTGAGGGTCGCCAGATTCCCTATACCAGCAATTTCGTCTGGCCGATCGCGGACGTGATCGCGGTGTTTGAGGTAAAAAAGACGCTTTACGGCAACGATCTGGCAGACGCCTTCGAAAAGCTCCGGACCGTCAAGCGCATGTCGGAAGCCTATGTGCAAAACGGTACGAGCGGCGTGAACGTGGCAGCCAGTCCGAGCTTCCGCGCCTTTGCCAAGGCCACCGGCCACTATCCTGCATCAATCGAGGCTATCGACGCGCTGCCCGACGAGTTGAACTACATCTTCCATACGATGCTTGCCGACCAGCTCGCCCCGGTGCGAGTGATCCTAGGCTATCATGGGTTTGTCGACGAGCACGGCCTACGAAAGGGCCTGCTCGACTATCTGCAGAACCAAGGCGTCGCGGCCGGCTTTGGCGCATCCTCGATGCCCAACCTGATTATTGCGCGATCGAACTCGATCCTCAAGATGGACGGGCATCCCTATGTTGCGCCGCTGCGCGACGGCTGGTGGCATCTTTTAGTGTCGAACCCCGAAAATCCGCTTCGGCTCCTGATCGAACTGCTGTGGACCAAGTTGGGAGACCGGTTCGGTGACATCTTTCCGGGCGATGACGATCTCGAACTTGAGCGGCTTGCCCCGTTCCTAGATGCGCGCCTTCGCCGCGAGGGCGATAAGTTTGGCTGGGCCTATGACTATCACCCGCTGAGCAAAGAGGAGATGGCCGCAGCGCCGACGCGGAACTGGGATCCCGAAAAGGTGGACATCTGCGAGATCGTCATTTCCCAGCAATTGGCGCGCCACGGCACGATCGATGTGCGCGACGCAGAATTCCGCAGCTATGTAACCAGCGAAGGAATCGACCCCGATACCCTTATCGCCGACTTGGTGGCGCGCCGGATGCTGGCTTGGGTCGACAAGTATAATTTTCGGATGATTGATGGGGGGACGGTGTTGATGGGTTTCATGCCGAGCGGAGACGGCTTTTCGACCACCGATGCTGATCACTTGATGCCGTGGCTGACGCGCGAGCTCGACAAGCGGAAATAGCCGCAACGCTAGGACACAGGAGATTTATTTGCGCCCGGCTCAATTCACCAGACCAACTAACGTCGCGGCAGCCGAGATGCTCGAGCGCCACACCCAGGCGAACTTCGATACGATGGTGTTCCGGGTCGCACGCGGAAACCAGATCCCCGAAGGAGCCCACCTTGGTCGAATGCTAAGATCCTTAGCCGCGCGTCCGCTTCAGCAGACTTCACAGTTGATCTGACCGTGATCTCGTTGCGATACGCCGGAACAGCTGCTCCGGCTATATTGCTGCGATAGCCATGTTGCACTGCCAACAGGCGGCTTTCCGTCAATTTAGTCGGTCAACGCTCCCAGTCTCGTTCTTCTGATCTCTCTGGCACTGAAGACAGCCTCCGTTCAGCCCCGCGCGCGTCCTTCAATGTCAGCCCGAACGCCACATGCGACTTTGCCGCCGAAACAACCGCTCGCGCGATCCACATCCGTTGGTCCGCATCCTCAAAATCCCCCGCCAGCGCATCCGTCCGCCCGCTGGCGAGTTCCGCGACTACCCCTTTGCCATACCGCTGACGCAGCTCGTCGGCGAACCGCTCCGCATGAGCATCACCCCGGAACTCAACCTTTCCATCCGCCTGCATGATGCGGCCCATCGACCCGAGAGCGCTCAGCAGCCGGTCATTGTCCCGCACCACGTTATGTGTGCGGGCATGCCCGATCAACTTGGACGCCGCTTCATAGAAGTCCTCAAGATCATCGACGGCCTTCCGACTCTGCTCCGGATTGCGAAGATCGGCACGCCGCCGCCCGGACAAGACCAACAGATCACTTCGCACCCAATCGCGTTCTTCCCAAGCATTGGCGGCCCCCGTTTCCAGACGCTCGGCCATCCGGTCACCACTGAGACCCAAGGAAACTGCTTTGCCGACGATGTCCGTTTTCAGCCGGTCGGCGGCACCTGGCTGCAGATCAACAGCCTCACTACCCTGTGTCAGGCGGTCGCCCTCAAGTCCCGTTCCATAGAGTTTGGTCTGCGGCAACATCTGCAAAAGTTGCGCACCTCTCGCATCGCCCAAGCCTTTGGCGATATCGATAGCAAAGCCATAAAGCTCGTCCCGCATGTCCTTGCGCTCGGCGACGGGCATCTTTCGGATCTTGCCCTCCGCCTCGGCCATCCATCCGCTGAAATGCCGGTCCAGATCGGCCCGCTCCGTCGTCGGCACATCACCCGGAAGCGGCTGCAGCACCCCGCCCCGCCGCAAAGCTTCTTCTGCCTTGGCAATCTTCTCGCCAATCTCCGGCAAACCCGTCAGCGCCGCAACATGGCTCAGACTGCGCATGGCATCCGCCGTGCGTGCCATCGTCGCCAACGCATCCTCCAGCGCCTTGCCCTCACGCTGCTTTTCTTCCGGCGCCCGGCCCTCGACCCGCGCCCGCTCGATTTCTGCCCGCGACGGACCGTAGGTCAGCAAGCCGCGCTCGGCCCGCGAAGTGGCATCCAGAAACACACCTTCCTCGGCCGCGATCGCCACCATGCGCTCCTTCATCACCTCCAGATTGAAGGCATGCTCCTTGGCCATGAAGAACCAGCTGTCATTCACCGTGCCCCGGTTGTTGACGACCATGTGGACGTGGGGGTGTGCCTTGTCGGTGTGCAGGGCCGCAACATAGGACCAGACATCATCCTGATGCTCGCCCGACTGAAACATCTCCAAGGCCCAGGCCTCGGCGATCAGCTTTGCCGTCTCTGGCCGGACATGGGACGGGAAGCTCATCAGCAGGTGGGTCGTGTGGCCGTTCTTCGGCGCGCCGCGCCAATCCTCGACCCAGTCGCCGACAATGTCGTTGCGCTCGTCCTTGGTCAGCCCCTTGGCATCGGCATCCAGCACGACCCCGTTGCCGAAGATCGAGGCCGACTTCGAGAACAGATAATCCATCTGCGCCGCCAGCTCTTTGGCATTGGCCGTCCCACCCTTGCCGATCTTCTTCAGCACCGCCGCGCTCGACCCCAGCGAAAACCGCCACAACTGGTTTGCCCGGGTCGAGAAGCTGAACCCGCGCTTAGGCGAAGACGCGCCGCCCGCTTTCACCCTGCCCTGCTGCGGCCGCAGGAAGTTGATCTCCCCGAGAACGGCCTCTGCAACCCCGATGGGACGCGACCCGAGCTTAACCATGGCGCGCGCCCTCCTGAGCCTCGACAAACTTCCGGAACAGCGCCACGCCCTGCCGCCGGCGCTCCGCGATGATCTGGCTCAGCGCCTTCGCCACCAGCGGCAGCGACCGTCGCAACTCGTCCACCGAAGCCCACTGCGCCTTGACCATTGGAGCCCTGCCGCGGTTCGCCGCCAAGGCAATCTGGTTCACGTTGGTGCCGATCTTGCCCAACTCGTAGCGGATTTCGTCAAGCTTGGCGCTGTCCTCCCGGCTGAACTCGAGGAAACCTGAAGCCATCCGAACCACGGAGCGCACCCCGTCCGAACGGGATTTCGCGCCAAGCTGGGTGAAAAGCGCATCGAAGGCATGAAGTTCTTCGGCGGGCAAACGACAGCTTACGACCTGGCCTCTGTCCTCCGACCGAGGCCGTCCGCGCCCAGCCCCTTGCTGCACCGCAGAATCAGAAACTTCATTGCCGACACCCGTCAAAACCTTAGACCGCGACTTAAGTCTTGTTTCGCGAGGATCTGATTTTACCGCCAACTTCTGCCACCGATTATTTGTAGACACATCGCATTTCCTGCCACTCTTCCTACCCCTTCCTTCACCTCCCTTTCAAGTGCAATCTAAGCGCGATTTATGCTATTGCAGATTGTGCTGACCTTGGGTAACTCCCCCGCCACCGAATGCGTTTCGCTGATCGCGCAACACACAAGGTGAGACAGGGATGGTGCACCCCCAGCCACGTGGCCAGAGGTGGATTTCCTTGTGAATATGGGCCTAAAGCCTTGTTTTGTTTACCGTGCGGACCCTGTCGTTCAGTGTTCAGGGTTCGGAGAAAGGAAGTGTGGGATGCGTCTTGTGGCATCAGGGATGTGTGTTCGGGGTTCCGCCTTGTGATACACGCATTGCGCGATCAAATAAAAGACATACGCATCCAGTAATCAGAAAATTGATTAAAGAGATACGCCTTGCGTAATAAGATTTGTGCGAGCCGGTTTCTAATATTCGCATTCGGCGTTCAGATTAAAGCGATGCGAGTTAAGATAAAAGAATTGCGCGATCCGCATTGTGAGAAACGCGATCGGCGAAGTGAGGAAGGTGGTATGGGTTACGGAATACGTGTTGTGCTGGTGATGAACCGCAAGGGGGGATCGGGCAAGAGCACCCTCTGCCGCGCCCTAGCTTCTGCTGCGGCTGCAAAAGGCGAGACGGTGACGATCTTCGACACCGATGCCTCGAAATCCTGCCTCAAGTGGATGCAGGCGGGAAAGGAGGCAGGCAACTGGTCTCCCTTGGTTGAGGTGATTCACACGCTGGATGCGCACCGAGTGGCAGAAGCCGTCGGGCAGATTTATGAGCATCCCGATCAAGAGCATCTCATCCTGATCGACACCTTCGGCGGCGGATCAGAGGCACAGGATGTTCTGGCGGTCGCAGCGCACCGGATCATTTGCCCGATGATGTTGTCGCGCGGTGATCTCAGCGAAACGATGGAAACGGCCAACTGGTATTTGAAGCTGCGTGGCCGCGTGGAAAAGCCGGGCGAGCTTGCAGGGTTTTCTGTGTTGCTCAACCGGGTGCCTGTGCGGGTGTCAGAGACCGAGCGCGCGGTGGCGGAAGAGCTGTTCCAGTCATTGCCTGCCCTTGAGACCTATCTTGGTAGCCGCGCCGCTTATGTTCGAATGGACAGAGAAGGGCTTCTCGGTGTGATCGCGGACAAGACGCCAAACCGGGCGCTTGCGGCCCATGTCCAGAGTGCCGTGAAGGAGGCAGGGGACCTTCTAGAGGAGATCGACCGGCTGATCCTCAACCCGGCGGAGGTCGCATGATGGCGCAGCGCAAGGACATGATGCGGATCATCCGCCAGGACGCAGGGTTTTCGGCCAAGTTGGGGTTTGGCGGGAAGGTGGGTGAAACTGATTTGGTTGATCGGGCAATCCCAGTTCAGCCGACGTCAGCTGATGAATTAACCGAGACGGAACCTTCGCCACCCGCGATTGCAGTGGCGGCCACGGCAAGTGTCAACGCAGGCGAGGTCAGCATCAGACCCCTTGGGACCAAAGACGAGTCCCGGGAAGAGGAGAAGGTCTTCGTCGTTCCAAAGGCTTGGGATGCGAAAGGGAAGGGCGTCGCCAACGGGTCAGCTGCGCGCGGGCAGGTTGTCCATGTCTCATTGTCGCTGACCACCCGTCAGGCGCGGCTGGCAGAAGAGTGGGCCACGGCTGCACGTTGCACCGTCCAGTTTTTGATCCGTCGCGTTGCCCAAGGTCTGCGCGATCAGGTCTTCGATGATTGGGAACGTGATGGGATGCCGGAGGTCGAAGAGTCCCGCGGCGCACGAGGCAAGCATCCGACCAGCGTGACCTTAACCTTGCGGCCGCAGTTCGCAACTGACCTCGCGAAAATCCATGACCCGCTTGGCATCCTTGGATTGGCGCGCGCCATGGGTCCTGCCTACCGCGCCCGGTTCCAGGAGGCGTTCGACGTGGCCCTGGCCAAGGCAAAAATTCAGACAACAAACGAGGGAGACGAACAATGACCAGCACAGAAGACCCTGCCCTCGAGCGCACCATCCCGCCGTCTGAATTCGACATTGGCACGCCCGTCGAATGGATGGTCGATCCGGATCGGCATGAGACAATCCTCGGGGTAACTTATGAGTTCAGCCAAACAGGCGAGCGCAAGACCGTCTGGTACACGCCCAATAAGCGGCGGGCAAAGAAAGCCTTGGTCTTGTCTGAGTTGACCCGAGCCTGATTGAGTTTGGCGCGGCGCGGCTTGGCCGCCGCCTGTTTCCGAACTGATTTTCGCGATGACCCGCTGGCGAAACGAAGAGACCCGGCGGCTTGGGCCACCGGGTCTGATCTGAGGGGTCTCAGCCCGCGAACTGATCCTCGCGGTCAACCAGTTCAGGGTCTTCGCCTTCACCAGCCTTCGGGCGGCTCAGGAAGTCGACCTTCTCCGCGATGATCTCGCAGCCGTACCGGTCGACCCCGGCGGCATCGGTCCACTTGGTGTAGTGGATGCGGCCGTGGACCATCACCTTCATGCCCTGTTCGCAGTTGTCGGCGACAGCCTTGCCGAGACCGTTGAAGCAGGTGATCCGGTGCCATTCGGTGTCCATCACGCGGTAGCCGTGCTCGTCGCGCTTGACCCGACCTTCAGACAGACGCGGGCGCGAGGTCGCGAGGGTGAAGTTGGTGATCTTGGTCTCGCCTTGCGTGGTGCGGACTTCCGGGGACTGACCGATGTTGCCGGCGAGGATGACGATGTTCTGCATGTGAAGCTCCTGTATCTGGCTGAAGGGACCATCCCTTCGACAAGACCCGAATGAAGCCTGTCGGTTGAGGCTTGCACGGTGGCACTTGGGTCACCGGAAACCCCCGAAGGGCCGGGGTGGTGCGGGCAGGGAGCGGTACGCGACCAACACGGCCCGGACCTGAGCGGGGTTGCAAGCCAGAGGCCGAACAGGCTTAGGGGATTGTCAGTCGAAGGGGAGGTGCCTGAGCCGGGATCACGGGAAGCGGCAGGGCAGAACCGCTCAAACGAGCAAACGGCAGTGTCAGGCCCAGGGAGAAAGAACCCGGAAAGAGGGAGGGACCATGTCAACAACTGCGTGCCAAGCTCAAGCGACCGTTCTGTCGATGAGGGTCAAGTGATGGGAGAGGCTCACCGCGAGGACAAACCGAATGTGGCGCTTTCCGCCATAGGTGGAGAGGCGGTGTAGCCCACTGCGATCTTAAAGGCATGATCGTGCTGGTTCGGGCGATCCACTATGCCAGCTCCCGATGCTCCGACAGGGTTGCCAGACGGAAGTGAGGTCTTCGCAGTAAGGTTGATGCCCTGTTCGGCATGACGGCCATTGCAACAGGTAGACCTATAGGGCGAAGCGCGGGGATTGTTCGAAGGTTTGAGCCGTCTCTAAGGAGCCTTTGCGCAAGGTGACTTGCGGCTGTCGCACTCATCGTCGACCTAACTCACAGGGCATACCCTTTTCGCTGTTTGGCCCGGGCAAGTTTCATCAATGCGTTTATAGCCCGACCTTCGTCAGGATGTGTTTCAACCATCATCTGACCGCGCGATCCGATCCGACCCCATTCCCGCACAAGGCTCGCTTGGCCGAAAAGATCACTGTAAACGGCAATCCGGTAGTAGCGGCGCATATTGCGTGCGGGGTCAATCCGTCGCAAGTGCAAGTGGGTTGGAAAGACTTCGAGTTGAGAGCCCATATCGAACATGTGGTGATCCTACCTGCCATTTATACTATATCAGGTAGAGCCACGTGCTTCCATCTTGATCTAACGCTTACGAGCGTGTGTCACCTACTGGACCAAGACGCCTTGATCACAGGATTGATCAACAAATTCATCGCTTGCAAAGAACGGGCGTAAACATGTGCGAAAAGGGGCCCTGAAATCGCCGCCAATCGGCATGAATCAAAGCTGCGCCGTCAGCGCGACGGAAATGGCACCACGTTTGACGGCTTGGTTTGCGTGCGGAACTCCAGGCCTGCCGCCCAAAGCGGTGCCCTGCGCCACAGCATCTCATCAATGCCGCCACTCCCCGTCCGGATCACCAACCCCACCCATTCAAGTGGCATCGCGACTGCGCTGAACAGTCCGCCAGCAGGCCCGCGCCATCCTCCGTCCCAGCCCGGACCATAGAGGAAAGCGGCAAGCTCTGGCAGTGTGAAACCATCGTCCGGCATCCGGTTGATTGCGTTCAGCCAAAGCCCCCAGTCGCCAGCTGGCGCCTCACCGACCCGCATGCCTTCGGCATGGTCGAACCGAAACAAAAACGCCGGAGCAATCTTGGAATAGGCCGCTTCCGGATCACCTGCGAGTGCCATGCCGGGCTTCGTCAGCCGCCAGCCACCACCCATTTTGCGCCCAAGCCGCAAAGACGTGAGCAGAACCCGTAGGTATTCCAAGGGCGGAACGTCGTATTCGTTCAAGACCTTGTTGACGCGATAGAGCTTCTCAGCTGTCCAGTTCGGGAAATCCATCCGCCGCACCACCCAGTCGATGCAGTGCCGGTTCCATGCACCTGACTTGGTCAGCCCGATCTCTCCGTGTTCAACCTGATAAGCCGCGATCGTTTGAAAGGCACGCACCATCGGTGCACTTGCAGTCACCAAGTCATTGCCGGGTTGTGGTCGAAAGTGAACTGAATTGGTCATTGGAGTGCCATATAAATGGGGAACCGCAGGCTGGGTAACTAAAGGGAGCCGAGGTGCCGCTAACCATAGCGAATATGGCCCCGAATTGAAAAGTGATGCCGAGTCAAACTCTGTGGCAAAGTTGCTGCGAAGGGGAGTGTTTGTCGTTTGGGGCCGATGCTAGGCATGCCCAATAATCACAAGGATACTTGACCTTCCACACTGCCCTGACTTGCTAGGCAAAATCTGCTGAAAGGAGCCCCCGGGCAATCTTTGAGGGCCAAACGCAAGTCTCGCAGCTGCGTTTGATCCTATTGAAAAGCCTGAAAACTTAACGCGGTGCACAGCCCAACCTTGCACCGCAAGCCCACGCGTGTAAGTTGTCTGGAACAGCTTTTTTCAGGCCATTCATGAACCCTACCGAGATTGCAGACGCCCTTGAACAGATCGCCCGCGCGCCCTTCGACGCGGCCACCTTCGGCTTTAGCTTTGCCGAAGCAACAGACAACGCCGTCGCCGCCGTTTCCAAGTTACGCTCGGGTGCTACCAACAAATCCGACCAACCGAACGGCGTTCTGCATGGCACAAGGTTCCACTATGCCCCTGCCCTGCCCGGCCTGACCGATGTCACCTTGGATGCCCTTCGCGCCTCCAAGCGCACCCTGAAATCCAAACCGGCCATTCTGATCGCTACAGACGGTCTGACCATCGCCGCCGAGCATCCCAAATCCGGCGATACCCTGCACTGCGACTTTGCCGATCTGGGAACCCAGTTCGCTTTTTTCCTGCCTGCTGCCGGAAAGGACCGCTACAAGGCGGCCGAAGAAAACCCGGTTGACGTCAAGGCCACCGGAAAGCTGGCCAAGCTTTACGATGCCCTGCTGAAAACCAATCCTGACTGGGCCACGCCGGAACGCCGCCATGACATGAACCTGTTCATGACGCGGCTGATCTTCTGCTTGTTTTCCGAAGATGTTGGCGTCTTCCCAGAAAATCAGTTCAGCCACGCGCTGTTTTCCTATTCCGGCAACAAGGGCGAACATGCGGCCGATACGCTGATCCACGCCTTCACTTCAATGAACCGGCCAAAGGCGGACCGCGCGGGTTTGCCGGCATGGGCCGCTGCGTTTGAATACGTGAACGGCGGGTTGTTTGCGGGTGCCATCACCGCGCCGCGCTTTGACCCCATCGCCTTTCGCTATCTGCGTGATGCCGCCGATCTGAACTGGAAACTGATCAACCCCGATATCTTCGGGTCGATGATCCAGTCCATAGCCGATGCCAAGGCACGTTCGGAACTGGGGATGCACTACACTTCCGTCCCCAACATTATGAAGGTGCTGGGGCCGCTGTTTCTGGATGATCTGGACGCCGCGATTGACAAGGTGTGGGATCGGGCCGCGGGGCTGCGGGCGCAGCTTTTGCGGCTGTCGCAGATCCGGGTGTTCGATCCGGCCTGCGGGTCTGGCAACTTTCTGGTCGTGGCATACCGCTGCCTGCGCGACCGTGAAATCCGCATCCTGAAACGGCTGGGCGAGCTGGAAGCGAACCCGCAGAACGTCATGTTCTCCTCGGTCAGCCTGAACCAGTTCTATGGGATCGAGCTGACCGACTTTGCGGCCGAGACAGCCAAGCTCGCGTTGTTCATCGCCGAGTATCAGGCCAATGCCCGCTTTGCCGATGTGTTTGGCCGGATGCCCGCCCTGCTGCCCCTGCGCGACGGCGGCAACATCCATTGCGGCAACTCCTTGCGGCTGGATTGGGATCAGGTCTGCCCACCGCCCGTGGAGGGGGAAGAGGTGTATATCGCCGGGAATCCGCCGTTTTTGGGGTCCACCTATCAAAGCGCCGAACAAAAGGCCGATCTGGCCCATGTGTTTTCCGCGCATGTGAAGGCCTTTGCCGCCTTCGACTTTGTGGCGGCGTGGTTCTTCAAGGCGTCCCGCTATATTCGCGGGCGCAGCGCGCAGGCGGCGCTAGTTTCGACCAACTCGATCTGTCAGGGCCAGTCGGTGCCCGCCCTATGGCCGCATCTGCTGAAAGACGATCTGGAGATCGGTTTTGCGCATCGGAACTTCAAATGGCGCAACAATGCTTCCGCCAATGCAGCGGTGATCTGTTCGATTGTGGGACTGCGGAACAAGGGCAAGGCAACGAAGCGCGTGTTCGACGGCGACCTTGAAAGCACGCCAGACGGCATTAATGCCTATCTTGTCGACGGTCCGATCCTCTATGTAAGGGCCAGCCGGAAACGGTTGTTTGGCCTTCCACTCATGGATTATGGCAACAAGCCTACAGACAATGGCAACCTCATCCTCTCTATCAGTGAGCGAGAAGTGTTGCTGTCCACTCACCCCGAGGCCGAGCAGTTCATTCGACAGTTCAAAGGATCGCAAGAGGTGGTGCGCGGTCAAGTGCGCCATTGCCTGTGGCTCAAAGAAGCAGATTTGTCGAAAGCCATGCGGATCCCCGAGATCGCACGGCGAGTAGCCGCAGTGCGCGCCTTTCGCCTGAAAAGCACCAAGACTGCAACCGTCAAGATCGCCGAGCGGCCCTTTGAGTTCGACGAAATTCGGGTTGATCCAACCTCGCACTCATTTCTAGTTCCAAGCGTTACATCAGAACGACGCCCTTATCTGCCTATCGAACGGGTCGGCTCGAACGTCATCTCATCCAACCTGAACCAGGTCCTCTACGACGCCCCCGAATGGTGCGTCGCGCTGATCGCCTCGCGCTTGCATGTGGTCTGGATCGCCACGGTCTGCGGCAAGCTGAAGTCGGATTTCCGCTATTCCAACACCCTTGGCTGGAACACCTTTCCCGTGCCGAAATTCTCGGACGATCAACTGGCGCAACTCTCCGCCTCGGCCCGGCGCATCCTGAAAACCCGCTATCAGCACTACCCCGCCACAATTGCCGAACTGTATGATCCCGACAAGATGCCCGACGACCTGCGCCAGGCCCACCGCGACAACGATGACTTGCTGGAAACCATGTACATCGGCCGCCCCTTCCGCAACGATACCGAACGGCTGGAAAAGCTGTTCAAGCTGTACGCCGCGCGTGTGAAACAGGGTGGCAAATGACGGCCGGGGATGCATGGGCTGGAAAAAAGTTGGGGACGGCGCCCGTAGGCCCGCCCCCTGATCTTGTACAACGGAGGGGCCATGAACCTGCCGAAGCACCTCATGGCAACCTGCCCGTGTCACACGTGACTATAAATAGCCCCTCATCCGATATGGTTCAAGGACTCTTTCCAACAGATCTTACGGACCAGACTCTGTTAACGCTCGGCCTCAGTGACCCTCGACTACAACGTTTTGCCGCTGCTGCCAAAGATGACGGGGTTGCGCGCGAAGATACCTATCTGTGGAATCTCGCACTGGCCGAGTCATTCCACCTGCCGTTGCACATGGCCGAGGTGACCTGCCGCAACACGATCCATTCTGCCCTTCTGTTTCGTGATCCTGCCTGGCACAAAAACAGAATTTTCCGGCAAGAGCTTTCGGCCACCCTGCTTCGTGACCTGGACCAGGCGGTTGCCGACGAGACTGACAAACATGGTGACGCGATGACCTGTCATCATTTGGTATCGGCCCTGTCTTTCGGATTCTGGCAGTATCTGGCGACCGACAAGATGAAGCGGCTCTTGTTCCCGAAAGGGATCAAAAAGAACTTCAAAGGCGCGCCAGATGATGCAAAGCCGCACGACTTGTACAACCTGATCGAAAGCGTGCGGCTGTGGCGAAACAGGATCGCGCATCACAACGCGATTTTCGACAAAGGGCCGGCCTCCAAGTACCAAGATGCCCTGAAATTGATTTCGTGGACTTCTGTCGATCTCGGCAACTGGGTCTCCAAGAGATGCAAGGTAAATCAAGTCATTAACAATCGCCCGAGGAGTTCCTGATGGTTCAGATGGTTAACGTCGACTATGGCCAGTCCGGAACATCCAAGGCAACAAATGGGATGGGCCAGCGCCCGATGCAGGCCCGTGCCTACGCCGCCCGCGCAGCCCAGTTTCTGCTGCTGAAGGCACCCCCGGCAGCGGGCAAAAGCCGGGCGCTGATGTTCATCGCGCTGGACAAGCTGCGCCATCAAGGGCTGGCCAAGGTGATCGTCTGCGTACCTGAAACCTCGATCGGCGGATCGTTTCGCTCTACCGACCTGACGAGTTACGGGTTCGAAGCCGACTGGCAGGTCGAAGATCGCTGGAACCTGTGCTTGTCTGGGGCCGAAGATGCTCCCACCTCGCAAAAGGTGCAGGCCTTTATCGATTTCATGGCATCGGACGCACGTGTTCTGGTATGCACCCACGCCACCTTCCGCTTTGGCTTTGACGCGGTTGAGGCAGCGCGTGGTATCGCAGCTTTCGACGACATATTCCTTGCCATCGACGAATTCCACCACGTCTCTGCTGATGACAACAATCGTTTGGGTCAGATCCTGCGCCGCGTTGTCACACGTGAACGAGCCCATGTCATGGCAATGACAGGGTCGTATTTCCGCGGCGATGCCGTGCCCGTGTTACGGCCCGAAGACGAAGCGCGGTTTGTCCCGATCACCTATTCCTATTACGAACAACTGGATGGCTATGAGTACCTGAAATCCTTGGGGATCAACTACAGCTTCTACAAGGGCAGATACCTAAACGGTCTGCCTGAGATCCTTGATACCAAGCTGAAAACCATCATCCACATCCCACACCGCGGGTCCGCTGAAGCCTATAGTGACAAGAACGACGAGGTGGGCCGGATTATCGACCTGATAGGGCGGCATGTCGGGGCCGAGGCAGAAACCGGCTTTGATCTGGTTGAAACGGCAGATGGCCGTGTGCTGAAAATAGCTGACCTCGTAAATGACGCTCCGGGCCGCGAGCTGGTGAAATCTGCTCTGATGCGCGAGATCAGAGGCCCTGACGGAAAGCGCGACGACGCCGGTGACCACGCCAAGGTGGACATTATCATTGCCTTGGGCATGGCAAAGGAAGGCTTTGACTGGGTATGGTGCGAACACGCGCTGACAATAGGCTATCGCGCTTCCCTGACCGAAATCGTGCAGATCATAGGCCGCGCCACGCGAGATGCCCCTGGCAAGACACAGACTCGGTTCACCAATCTGGTCGCCGAACCGGGGGTGGAAACCGGTGTAGTGACTGATGCTGTAAACGACATGCTTAAGGCAATTTCGGGCTCTCTCCTGATGGAGCAAGTGCTGGCCCCCAACTTCCGGTTCTACCGACGCGAGGATGGCGATATCCGAGAGCCCATTTCGATTGACGGCCAGGGTCACGTGACGATCGGCATTCGTGGCCTGATGGAACCACCGACGACCCGTGCACGCGAGATTTGCGAAAACGACATGAACGATCTGATGGCCACGGCCTGTCAGGCCATGGACGCCCGCGTGTTGAACCCCGAAACCGCGCCCGAGGTGGCCACGCAGATGGTACTGACCGAGATCATCGAGCGCCGATATGAAAACCTGTCGCCCGAAGAAACCGAAGCCGTCCGGCAAGATCTGGCTGCCAGAATGAACATCCTGACCTTGGCACGCTGTGAAGAAGAGCGCGGATTTAGTGAACAGCAAGCCGCCTTTGGCGGTACGGTCGACACACTGGCTGCTGCCAACCCATCTGATTCAGAGGATGACGATCTTGGAAGCGCACCAAACAGCCTGCTGGCTTTGGTGCGCCGCTTCATCAACGTCCGGGAATTGGACATCGACCTGATCGACAGCGTCAACGCCTTTCGCGAACGGTTTGAGGTTGCATCAAAATCCTTGGACTCAGACCTCCTGGCCCATGTTCAGTCAGCGATGGTCGCTCAGCGTATTCAGATGACAGAGGATGAGGCCCGAACCCTTTGGCCTCGGATCAAGCGTTTTCGCGCACAGGAAGGCCGCGAACCCAACGTGCATGCCGCCGACGCTCTGGAAAAGCGGATGGCCGAAGCGCTGGCATGGCTGAAATTCAAGAAAGCCCAAAAGCTGCGCGAGGCCAGCCTATAATGACAAGGCCTACCCTCGATGATATTTTTGCCGAACACGACGAGTTCGGACTGCTTGATGTGAAACTGTCTGCCATCAGCGCAAAAGCCGGGGCCGACCCCACGGCGATCGGTCGTGAGATCGAGACGTTCCGGATAAAACACGGTCGCCTTCCAGACCCCGAGGCGCTGGACCATGAGGAAATGCGTCTTGGCACAATCCGAGTCAGGATGGTGCAAGAAACGGCGACTCCTGACCATGTCCTGGAGTTAGTTCCTGCCCAGCAACGCAGCTGGCGCGATGATCCGCTGGACGATGAGGTTCCGGGTGATCTGGATGACATTTTTGGCGATGACGCCTTGGCTGTATCACCGGATCTGATTGGCCTGCGCCACGTCACCGCCGCGTCCGAGCGGCACTTGCCAGATCATCGAGCCGATTTCCGGCCTTGTCCAGATTTCCATCTGTTCGAGACGTTCTTCCAAGACATGCAACGTATGCTGGACGCCGGCGAGCGGAAAGCGACCGTTGTCGAAAAATACGCTGTGATAGAGCCTCTGGAAGGCGATTTCTTCATACGAAATGGCCTGCTGGCTTATATCGCCGAAAAGACGGAAATGAGCAGCCGCGGTGGAGATCGAGACCATCGTCTTCGCGTGGTTTTTTCGAACGGGCAGGAGAGCGACCCCTTGATGTCGTCTTTCCGCAAATCCCTGACCGATGACAAGACCTCCAGAATTATCCAGCGCACGGGCCTCGGTCCGCTCGATCCAGAGTGGGAAGCGGACCAGCTGGAACTCTCCGGAACAATCTATGTTGCCCGCAGCTTATCGTCCGTTCCGGAGATTGCCGAGAACCGGATGATCCTGCACAAAATTGGAGTCACCTCTCAGCAAGTGGCCCGTCGCATCGCGGACGCCCGCAACGACGCAACCTTTCTGATGGCCCCGGTGGAAGTTGTGGCTACATACGAACTGAAGAACCTGTCGCGCTCTAAAGTTGAAAACTTGCTGCACCGGTTTTTCGAAGTAGCGAGACCCGCAGAACTCAGCGTCACGGATCGCCTCGGCAAGAAAATTCACCCGCGCGAATGGTTTTACGTTCTTCCAGAGCATGTTGGGCAGGCCGCAAAACTAATCGACGAAAGGCGCCTACACGAATTCCGATATGACCCGAGTGAACAAAGGATCATTGCGAGGTGAACTATGGGCGGGAAGCTGTCTGTCATCTGTGCGGCATGGAACGTGCGGCGAACTCGTAAAAGCGGACTTCGGAGCGCGTTGCAGCAATCATCTTGCTTTATCAATAAATGACAAAACGATCGCTGACTACCAATCGTGGCGTATTAGAAGATTGCGAAAGCTGCTGCGAGATAGGGCGCCCCCGATATATTCGCGGATGCGATCAACTGGCGGGCAATCGCGTCACTCCATTGCCAGTATCTTTTGGAAGAATGGGTCGAAGATTGCTCTAACTTGATCAAATTCTTTCTCACGAAGGATTTGGCGCTTGGCTTCTCCGTAGGTAGCGATCGTGACCCCTTCGAGTTTAAGCCCTGAAGCGTCTTCGGTCGCAACGATGGTTTGCACGTCATCTGGGACGTGGTCGAAAATAAACTTCAACATCTGGGGTAGATGAACTGTGTCCTGCCCCTGCTGGTTCGGAGAATCGATCACGACCGGGAATCTGACGCTTGTTGTGAAATTGGTTTTTGTATGAAGGAAAGCGTAATAGTAAGCTAGCAGCGCCCGAGGCCCTTCGCTCCCTCGTGCAACGCTGATAGACTCAATCGACTGCCTTTCCGGGTCGTCGAGATGGACATCAAGTTTCTGCGAATACATCGACAGTCGGGTGCGATAGAATTTTTTGATTTCCGAAGTACGGATTCTGTCGCTGAATTCGATCATCGAAGCACGAAGCGACTCGGTGATTTTTCTGGAGGCGTCCGCAGCAACTATCTTCTCGTTCAGCGATGCACGTAGAAGCTTGGCCGCCTCGGTTTTGCCGGCCGCGATGAGCACGTCGCTAAGGGACAACGACTGTTTTTGTGTTTCAAGGATATTCTCGATACGCCCCAAGCTTGCAACGATCGTGTCGAGCTTGCCACGCTCAGCCAGTTCCTTTTCGACCAGCCTTTCCAGCTTAGACTGCGCCTCAATCAGTGCCTCCGACAAGACGCCTTCATCCTCGATCAAGGCGAATCTTTCGGCAAGGGAGTTCTGGTATTCGTGACCGCAGGTGGGGCACTCGACTTGGCGCGGCAATGAGGATGCAAGCTCGAATTCGCCACGCATTTCTCTAAGTGCGTTGTTGAAGAGGTCCGCTTCGGCCCTGACAAGATGAACCTCCTCGTGGACATCGGACACGGTCCGCCTATGTTCCGCCTGCAAAACAAGAAGCCTCTCGCTTTCCGCGACGAGATCGTCGCATTCGCTTGCGAATTCCTTCAAGTCGTAGGTCGGGGTCGTGCCTTCGATCTCTTTGATCTGGGTCATCGCCTGACGGAGCGTCTCGACTGCAGTTTCCAAGCTGAAAAGGACGATCTTCTCCTTTGTCAACTCGGCCTTGGCGGTATAGTAGCCGTCCGGTCGTATACCTGAATGATAGTCCGCAAGCGTGCTCGCACTTTGCGGCAGGTAGAAGTCCTGGCGAAATGAGACCCAAGGCTTGTCCCAACTTCCGTCTTGGTCAATGTAGAACGGCGCGAAAAGATATGCTGGCGGCGGCGTTAACGTTTCCCCGCCCTTGTCAACCATCTCAAGCTTGAAACCGAAGAAATCGGCGAGCTTCGGGCCCCAGTCCTTTACCAGCCGCTGGCCCCAAAACTGTCTGTTGCCCTTGTCGTCGAAGAGCGAAAACACACCGTGGGCTTTGACAGAAAACCAAGTCGCGTCCCGGAACTCGAACTCGAGGCAACTGGATACGTTTGCATTCTTCCAACGAGCATCGATCTTATTCGGCGTCGCTCCCAGAGCTTCGTACAGGCTCTTCATTATGACGGACTTTCCAAAGCCGTTTGCGCCTTGGATCAACAGCTTTTGCGGATGCAATGGTACGTGCAACGCTCTCTTTTCGACTTGCGATAACAGGAAGAGATTTTTGAATTTTACCGCTTGCATTGCTGTTCTCACTCAGTTTTCGAAGGACACGCCGCAGTCCCGTCGTGTCGTCGTCTGTCATGTCATGGCCTCCATCAATTCGACGATCATCGCAGACTGGAGATCAAAGAGCTCTGACTCGGGTTCGCTGAGACCGTGGACCTTCAAGGCTACGACCGCCTCGAGTACGCTGCCCATATCTCTCACCGCGGCTTTGCCGATAGCATCGCGGATCGCTGCGCTTAGCTTGGCTGCCGACCTACCCCCCGCGCGACGGGAGTTTACATACGCCATGCACTTGTTCTTGATACGCTGGATCTGCAGCGCCTTTATTCCGTCGGCAGCGAGTTCGTCGTTCACGCTCGACCACCACTCGACAAGATTTTTAGACCTGCTGTGAACCCGCTCGATCAGGCGGCTAATCGCCTCGCGGTCCAAGGCGACTCTCTTGCGCAACTCTTCGACCGTCCCCGACTTTGTCTTGTTCCCGGTGCACTCACCCGCGGCGGCGAGGAGCGCCGTGTAGAAGGGGCTGGAAACCGCGACGAAATCTGGATGGAGTTCTTCCAGCATCGTTACGATCCTGCCCAGCACCGTCGCGCGATAACTTTCAAGATCGAACGGAACGCGCTCGAACGTCAGGAGCGTCGCATGTGACTTATCGAAGCCGTCAGGGAAGTCCGCCTCCAGCGACTTCATCAGCGCGTCCTGATCGGTTGAGCAGAGATCGGCGACTGAAAGCTCGCCATCGTGGAGGTTGGATTTGGTCGCCGTCGCCAGGGTAGCGCTCAGCGGCCGGTTGGACAATATCGATGCTCGGCGAATTTTCGGCCCGAACTGCGCGATATTATAGTAGGCTTTGCCGACGATGGATTTTGGCAGATCGCCTTTCGGGCTTCGCCTCGCGAGCCTCTTTGCGGTCCAAGTGAGTTCACTGCTCGATTTCACCTGGTAGAACGATAGCTCTGAGTGCTCCCCTTCTCCAACGAAAACGACAAAGTCGTCGTGATGATCGAACAGCGCGACGAATTCTTTACCTTGTCTGAAAAGGTCGAGAACTAGCGCCATTGACACGTTCACCTGAAAGTCGAAGGCCATAAACGCGGATGAGCCCGCGGTTTCGCGAGGCTGTTTCGACGCCACCGTATTTATCGTGGGCTTTGGCAATGACACTCTTTCCGAGGATATTCTAATCTTTTACAACTTGATAACGAAAATGGAAGTGGAACTGCGGCCTGAGGCGTGGTTGCAGCTTGGTCGGTCCAACGCGACGGTTCCGGGCCTCGACGTCCACGCTCGCGATGGTTGATCACTCATTTCACGAAGCATTGCTTTCGTCTATCAAAATGACCAACTTCTTGCCGCAATGCCAATCGAGCGGCGGCTTTGGAGAATGCAGCGAGGCGGCATGACTCTAAGTTGACAGACCGCCTTAGGCCGAAAATGCGGTTAAGGGGGCTTACGCCCCCTTCTCAAACTTCAGGACCGGGATGCCGAGCTTCTTGGCCTTGTCGGCGAGGTTTTCCTGGATGCCATTGCCCGGGAAGACGAGAACGCCCACGGGCAGCACGTCCAGCATGGCATCGTTGCGCTTGAAGGGTGCGGCCTTGGCGTGTTTGGTCCAGTCCGGCTTAAAGGCGACCTGTGTGACCTTGCGGGCCTCGGCCCATTTGGCGGCGATGAGTTCGGCACCCTTGGGGCTGCCACCGTGGAGAAGGACCATGTCGGGATATTTGGCCTGGACCTGATCAAGCTTGCCCCAGATCAGGCGGTGATCGTTGAAATCGGTCCCACCGGTGAGGGCGATCTTGGTGCCTAGGGGCAGCATCACTTCGGTTTCCGCGCGGCGCTTGGCGGACAGGAAATCGCGGCTGTCGATCAGCGCTGCGGTCAGGTGTTTGTGGTTCACCATCGAGCCAGAGCGGGGCCGCCAGGTTGAGCCGGTGTGCAGCTCGAACGCCTCGGCGCTGCGGTCGCGGAAGGCTTCCAGACAATGCCGCCGTTCGACAAGGCTGGTGCCTTCGGCCGTCAGGCGCTCAAGCTCGGTTGATTTCACCTCGGAGCCGTCCTGTTCGCGCTGCAGGCGGTGTTGCGCCACTTCGTTGTCATCGAGCAAGCGTTCCGTGCGGGCGGCGGCGCGGTGGAAGAGGTTGACCTGGCCCCAGAGCAATTCTTCGAGGTCGGGTTCCATGCGGGTGTCGGCGAGGGTCGCTGCGAGGGCATCGAAGATATCGCTGACCGCGTCGATGAGGCGCTCGGGCTCCGGCATCGGGCGCAGATCGACTTCGTCCTGGAAGGCACGGGTGCCGTAGAGCTGAAGCTCCTGAAGCGCCCAGGCGGTCTGGGAAAGGGCGGGGCTGCGGTCGAAATCTTCGCTCTGGAATTGGGTCGTCATGGTCTTTTGCCTCCGGCTGCTCGGGCCCGCGCGACATCCCGCGCGGCCTTCATGGGCTGCGGAAGCTGTCACTGGGGACGCCCCTTCACCCCCTCTTTGGGGCCGGAACGCATGTGGAGGAGGACAGGGGGCGGCTGATTTGCCTCGCGATGCAAAGCGGGGGCTCGTCCCCCGCGGCGGAAATCAGTTGCCGACCGTCCTTGAAGGGGCGGCCCCTTTGACGGCCGCCTGCCCATCTCTTGAAGGACGTGCGGGTGTGGGGCGGGTTCGACAGCCGAGATGAGGGAATAGACGCGACCCTGTTCCTCAAGCGCTGCTTGACCCCTGCCCCGCTTCCAGACTGCCTTGGCGCTTCGAGAGTTCAGATCGTCAGCCGATACTGATCCTTGAGGTCGATCTGCTTTGCCAGATGCTGGCGCAGCGCCGCCGCGCCGTGGGCTCGGAGATCGTCGTTGAAATCCCCGAGGCGCGGCTCCAGCACCCGTACGGCAATCCCGGCCTCGGTTGCTCTGGCGGTCAACTTTTCCGCCGCGCGCTGCCCCGCCGGATCGCGGTCGATGGCGATGTAGAGGCGCTGCAATCCATCCGGCAACAGGACGGCTCCGAGGTGACCCGACGAAAGCGCCGCCCAGACGGGCAAAGAAGGTGCCGCCTCGCGAACGGACAGCATGGTCTCGATGCCTTCCCCCAGCACGAGGGTTTGATCTGCAGGGGCGATCCTGACGGCATTGCCAAGGAGGTGACCCATGGCACGCCGCGGTGTGTCGACAGCCGCCTTGGCCTGTCCGTTGCTGCCGAGCCATGTGCGATGCACGCCCTGCAAGGCCCCTGCCTCATTGGTGACCGCCGCGATCAACGCTGGTCGGGGGACAGGCTTGGTCTGGCCCTCATCCCGATGCCAGCATTTCGGGTGGAAGCGCAGGGTTGCACTCGGCACTGCTTGGGTGACGCCCCGGGTGCGCAAGTAGACCTCGGCCAAAGAACCCGCCAAAGGCAGCGAAGCCGCAAACAAACGCGATGCCGCCTCGACCGTGCCGCTTGGGGATTTCGCTGCCCGTTGCACTGGTGCAGCCGGATGAACCGGCTGCGGACGGCCAAGATGTGCGCGGGCCTCGGCCAGAAGGTCGGGAAAGCGGGTGATCCCCGTGCGTTCGCGGATGATGTCGAGGAGGTCGCCGAATTCCGACGTGGCTGAATCGGTCCATTTGCCCCGAGCTCCTGGCCCCGAGGTGGGGCCGGTCAACCTGACGAACAGCGAGCGGCCTGGATTGTTCTGCAAATCGCCGACCATCCAGTAGGAGCCTTCCCGCCTCCCGGCGGGAAGATAGTGACGGCAGACGCTTTCGGCATTTTGCGAGAGGTCTCGCAACAGATCTGTCGTTTCCAATGACATGGCACACACGATTAACAACCTTTGCGTGCATGTAGACCCTGGATGGGGAAACGTGCAAGCAGGTGATCCAGCACGTTCACACCGCCGGAATCCGTCGGACAGAACAGGCGCAGCTTCCAGGCGATGATTTCCGAGAAAAAGCCATCGGCCTTGAGGCGGTCCTTAGCGGCCTCGGAGAAGCCGGAAAGCTCGATCCGGTTCACGCCCATGACCCGAGACCGGTGCAACTCCATCCCTTCAGCCAGCCGCACTACGGTCTTGCCCTCCAGAATGAGTGCATGGACCTGCGCCGCCGTGAGCTTCGGCGCGTCATCCGCGAGAGTGGTCGCGACCCAGGCGGGTGAGACACGGCGACCGATGATGCGTTGGCCGTCATCGGTCTGCAGGCGGTAAACGCGTGTTTCGTCCTGGGGCAGTTGCTTCCAGATCGGCAGCAGAAGGCCAGCCACGATGTGCAGGGTGGCTTCCGAGAACTCCGGCACCTCAGCCAGTTCCGCGGTCCAGGCGACGGCGAACGCCGCGCGATCGGCTTCTAGCCAGTGTGTGTCCTCCATCATCTTGACCGGGAACGTGTGGGTTTCCGTTGGCCGGATCAGCCGAAGGCGCGGCTCGATGGTGCCGTCGTCCATCATTAGGCTGGTGGCGGGCACCTGCACGGCGGCACGCCCCGAGCGGCTGTTGACCAGAAGGCGTGCCTTCGGATCGTCGAGCCAGTCCAGCGCATCCGCCAGCGACGTTGGTGTGTTGCGGCGCTTTTCCGCGATGGTCAGGAGTTGGGTTTCGGCGCCGGAGCCGGGATGGGTATAGATCACCCGAGCGTCGGTGACTTGGAAGCTCTCGGCGCGCAGCGTCTCGAGCCCGAGGTCATAGACCCCGGCGGCAATGGCCCCCTCGATCCGTTGTTCCAGAAGCTCCTCGAAGACAGTAAACAGGATGCCCTGCATCGCAATCGTCAGCGCCAGCAGGCGATTGAGGAAAGTCGTGATGGGCGGCAGATCGTCCTTCAGACCGTTGTCATCTGTTAAGCTAAGGCCCGTCGCATCCTCGAAAGCCAAGAGCGAGCAACCCGGCACGTCACCGCGATAGAGTTTGCGGTAAAGCTGGCGCAAGGCATCGCGGGCATAAGGGCTCTCGAGGTTGTCCTCAGGCCGGAACAGCCCCTGCCCTCCGGTCTGGCGCTGGCCGCGTGTAATGGCACCCAGCGTGTCGAGACGGCGCGCGATAGTGCTGAGAAACCGCTTTTCTGCCTTCACATCCGTGGCCACAGGCCGGAACAGCGGCGGCTGCGCCTGATTGGTCCGATTGGTGCGGCCAAGACCCTGGATCGCCGCGTCGGCCTTCCAGCCCGGTTCCAGCAGATAATGCACCCGCAGGCGCTGGTTCTTGGCCCCAAGATCAGCGTGATAGCTGCGGCCCGTGCCACCGGCATCCGAGAAGATCAGGATGCGCTTCTGGTCGTCCATGAAGGCGGCGGTTTCCGCGAGGTTGGCAGATCCTGCCCGGCTTTCCACGACGAGGCGCGCGGCAGGACCCTCGCCCTTACGCACGATGCGGCGCGAGCGGCCTGTCACTTCCGCCACCAGATCGGTGCCGAAGCGCTGGACGATCTGGTCAAGCGCCCCCGGCACGGGTGGCAGCGACGCCAGCTTCTCGATCAGCGCGTCGCGCCTGCGCGCGGCCTCGCGGCATTCGACCGGTTGCCCATCGCGCACCACGGGCCTGGACGACAGATTGCCTTCGCTGTCGGTGAAGGGCTCGTAGAGCTGCACCGGGAAGGAGTGGGCGAGGTAGTCGAGGACGTAATATGCCGCGTCCGCGTTATGCAGAGCGCGGCGCTTCATGTCGTTGATATGATGTTTCATTTCGGGATCTCCACTTGGCATAATCATGATGCCTCTGCTCTCAAC
>Ga0154510_1235_pt2 | contig 22565 bp, 19 predicted proteins | sample RifGroE1_FD_115989 | JGI IMG/M metagenome (GOLD analysis project Ga0154510, IMG submission 115989) | Rhodobacteraceae bacterium GWE1_64_9
AAGAGTTGGCAGCGGTTTGGGCGGGCGGGGGCGGCAGGCTGGATGCGGAAGCTCATCTACAGTCTTTCGGTAACTAAATTTCATTGATTGCGTGAATGTGGTTATATTCTTGCGCGCCAAAAATCAAGCGTGATTTGCAGGCGCAGCATCCATGCTGCAAAGCGGCGCCACGTCATTCGCGCTTGACGTGCCCCCTGCCCTGCCGCAAACCGCCAGTAATTTCAGGCTGCGCAAGGGGAACAGCGATGAGCCGCACCGTCTATGTCAATGGTGAGTATCTGCCCGAGGAAGAGGCGAAGGTTTCGGTCTTTGACCGGGGTTTTCTGATGGCCGATGGGGTCTATGAGGTCACGTCTGTTCTGGACGGCAAGCTGATCGATTTCGCGGGCCATTGCACCCGCCTTGCCCGCTCGCTGTCAGAGCTGGAAATGCAGAACCCCCATTCCGATGAAGACTGGCTGGCGATCTTCCGCGAGATCGTGGCGCGGAATGGTGTTGAAGATGGCATGGTCTACCTGCAGGTCACGCGCGGCAATCCGGGCGACCGCGATTTCGCCTATCCGTCTGACGATGTGAAACCGACGGTGGTGCTGTTCACCCAGTCGAAGCCCGGTCTGGCCGACAGCCCTGCTGCAAAAACCGGCTGGAAGGTGATTTCCATCCCCGATGTGCGCTGGGGCCGCCGCGATATCAAGACGGTGCAGCTGCTGTATCCGTCGATGGCCAAGATGGCCGCCAAGAAGGCGGGCGTCGATGATGCCTGGCTGGTCGAGGATGGGTTCGTGACCGAAGGCACCTCGAACAATGCCTATATCGTGAAGGGCAACAAGATCATCACCCGCGCGCTGTCGCATGACATTCTGCACGGCATCACCCGCGCTGCCGTGCTGCGCTTTGCTTCCGAGGCGCAGATGGAAGTGGAAGAGCGCAACTTTACCATCGCCGAAGCGCAGGCGGCGGATGAGGCCTTCATCACCTCGGCTTCGGCCTTCGTGATGCCGGTGGTGGAGATTGACGGCGCAGCCGTTGGCACAGGCACCGTGGGCCGCGTGGCCACCCGGATGCGCGAGATCTATCTGGACGAGACGCGCAAGGCCGCTGTCTGAGCCAAAAAGGTTCAGGGTGTTGCAAGCCGCAGGCCTGGCCTGCGGCTTTTGCATTCAGTGGTCGCGCAGGAAATCATCCTCCACTTCGGTCACGTCGATGCCCATGGCCTCCAGCCCGGCTTCCAGATTTTCGGCCAGATGCGGCATCCCCATCAGATATTTGTCTGTCGGCGCCGAACGTTCGGCAAAGGCCGTCTGCACCGCATCCGCAAAATCCGCAGCATCGAAGACCCCGCGGCCCACCCAGGCCAGCGCCACAAGATGGGCCTGTTCGTCTTCGTTCAGACCGCGGATGAAGGCGTGCAATTCGCGTTCCCCCATCCCCCCCTCGCGGGACTGGTAGATGATGTGAACGACCTTGGCAGGACTGATTTCAAGCATGGTATCCTCCTGCCGTCATGCTGCGCCCGGCGGATCCGTTTTGCAAGCCACGCCCGTGCGGGTGGACGCGGCGCTCCCGGCACCTTAGGTTATGGGCAGAAGAATCCGGGAAGGCGCCATGTCTGAAACCGAAGTGCAAGGCTATCAGGTTCTTGCCCGCAAATACCGCCCCGCCACCTTTGCCGATCTGATCGGGCAAGAGGCGATGGTGCGCACCCTGAAAAACGCCTTCGCGGCGGACCGGATCGCCCATGCCTTTGTCATGACCGGGGTGCGGGGGGTGGGCAAGACCACGACCGCCCGCATCATCGCCAAGGGGCTGAACTGCATCGGCCCCGATGGCAAGGGCGGCCCGACGACCGAACCCTGTCTGGTCTGCGACCAGTGCAAGGCGATTGCCGAGGGCCGCCATGTCGATGTGATGGAAATGGACGCGGCCAGCCGGACGGGCGTGGGCGACATCCGCGAAATCATTGATTCCGTTCACTATCGCGCAGCTTCGGCTCGCTACAAGATCTATATCATCGACGAAGTTCACATGCTGTCGACCAGCGCCTTCAACGCGCTGCTGAAGACGCTGGAAGAACCGCCCGCCCATGTGAAGTTCATCTTTGCAACAACGGAAATCCGCAAGGTGCCCGTCACCGTGCTGTCGCGCTGCCAGCGGTTCGATCTGAAACGGATCGAACCCGAGGTGATGATGGAACACCTGGCGAAGATCGCCGGGAAAGAGGGCGCAAGCCTTGCCCGCGATGCCATGGCGCTGATTACCCGGGCTGCCGAAGGATCCGTGCGCGATGCCATGAGCCTGCTGGATCAGGCCATCGCCCATGGCGCGGGCGAAACCACGGCGGATCAGGTGCGCGCCATGCTGGGGCTGGCCGACCGGGGCCGCACGCTGGATCTGTTCGACATGGTGATGCGGGGGGCCGCAGCCGAGGCTCTGGCAGAGCTGGCAGCGCAATATTCCGATGGGGCGGACCCGATGGCGGTGCTGCGCGATCTGGCCGAGATCACCCACTGGATTTCCGTCATCAAGATCGCCCCTGAAACTGCCGAAGACCCGACGATCCCGCCGGACGAGCGCGCCCGGGGCATGGATATGGCAGGACGGGTGCCCATGCGGGTGCTGACCCGCATGTGGCAGATGCTGCTGAAAGCCATCGAAGAGGTGGCCCTGGCCCCCAATGCGATGATGGCCGCCGAGATGGCGGTGATCCGGCTGACCCATGTGGCCGATCTGCCCGACCCCGAGGCATTGGTGCGCCGCCTGCAATCAGGCCCGCCTCCGGTCCAGCCAGGCGGCGGGGCACCTGCTGGCGGCGGCGGTGGCGGTGGCATGGTTCACGCCCCGCCCCGCATGATGGCCCCGGCCCGGGCGCCGGCGATGGGCGCCACGATGAGCGGCAATGCGGCGCTGGCCCTGGCGGAAGACCGGCTGAAAGTCTATGCCACCTTCGACCATGTGATTGATCTGATAAAGGAAAAGCGCGATATGGCGCTGCTTCTTTCGGTCGAAAGCCATGTGCGGCTGGCAAAATACACCCCCGGCCGGATCGAATTCGAACCCACCAGTGATGCGCCGCGCGATCTGGCAGCCACTTTGGCGCAGCGGCTGCAAAGCTGGACCGGCTCGCGCTGGGGCGTGTCTGTCGTGGCGGCAGGTGGGGCGCCGACCGTGGCGGAAACCCGCGACGCCGACCGGATCCAGGCCGAAGCGGAGGTTCTGCAAAGCGATCTGGTGCGCGCCGTCATCTCTGCCTTTCCGGGCGCCAGAATCACCGATATCCGCACACCAGAGGCCATGGTGCAGGAAGCCGCCTTCCAGGCCCTGCCCGAGGTGGAAGATGAATGGGATCCCTTCGAGGATAACTGAAAGGAACGGAACATGTTCAAAGGTTTGGGCGGTCTTGGCGATATGGCCAAGATGATGAAGGCCGCGCAGGAAATGCAGGAAAAGATGGCGCGCCTGCAAGAGGATCTGGGCAATACCGTTGTGATCGGTGAATCCGGCGCAGGCCTGGTGAAGGCACGCTGCACGGCCAAGGGGGATGTGACCGGGCTGGATATTGATCCGTCGATCCTGATCCCGTCGGAAAAGGAAGTGATCGAGGATCTGATCATTGCAGCCATCAAGGATGCGCAGATCAAGGCCGCGCAGCGCGGCGAGCAGGAAATGCGCCGGATGACCGAAGGGCTTGGCCTGCCTGCCGATTTCAAACTGCCCTTCTGATGGCTGCACCCACAGATATCGAGGATCTGATCGGGCTGATGGCAAGGCTGCCCGGTCTTGGCCCGCGCTCGGCCCGCCGGGCGGTGCTGGTGCTGCTGAAAAAGCGCGGGCCGCTGATGGCGCCGCTGGCGCAGGCCATGGCGCATGTGGCGCTGACTGCACGGGATTGCACGATCTGCGGCAATATCGGCACCGAAGATATCTGCCCGATCTGCGCCGATCCGCGCCGCCAGACCGGCGAAATCTGCGTGGTGCAGGATGTGGCAGATCTTTGGGCCATTGAACGGGGCGGTGCCTTCCGGGGTCGCTATCATGTTCTGGGCGGCACTCTGTCCGCATTGGACAATATCGGGCCAGAGGAGCTGCGTATTCCGCTGCTGCTGCGCCGGGTGCGCGAGGAAAACCTGCGCGAAGTGATTCTGGCGCTGAACGCCACCGTCGATGGCCAGACCACCGCGCATTACATTGCGGATGTGCTGGAGCCGACCGGGGTGCAGCTGTCGTCTCTGGCGCAGGGCGTGCCGATTGGGGGCGAGCTGGATTACCTGGACGATGGCACCATCGGCGCCGCACTCAAGGCCCGGCGCCGGGTCTGACAATCTGGAAGATGTGCCACGCCCCGGCCGCGTGGCGGGAGAGAGAACCGATGACCGAAGCTGCAACCCGGATCGCCGATGCCCTGCGCGGGCAGGGAGATCTTTATGGCGCGCTACGCCATGCGAGTGCCGGGCTGGACCCAGATCAGGCCGCGGGGCTGCTGCCCGCCATACGCGGCGCGCTGGGTGGCGGGATCGAGGCTGCAAGGCTGCGGGCCGTGGATCAGGGCCTGCTGCGGGCCATTTTGCGCGCGGGGGCGGGCGGAGCTGCGGTGCCGGGATCGGCGGCGCTGGTTGCCTGGCTGCACGATGCCGAAGTGGCGCCGCTGTTCACGCCAGAGATCGCCGCCAGCCGCCACATGGCGCTGCTGACCACCGATCCGGCAATGCCCGCCTATTCCGACCCAAGCTTTGACGGCTGGTTTGCGACGCAAGGCATGGATTATGGCCTTGGCCCCTATGGCGAGAAGCGCAGCGTCTACAAGGCCGCGCAATTCGCCGATGCCGCAAGCCCGGAACGGCGGATGATCCACATGGGGATCGACGTTTTCGCCCCTGCAGGCACGCCCGTCCACGCCCCGATGCCTGGCCGCGTGGCCTTTGTGACCTATAACGCCGATCCGCTGGATTACGGCCACACCCTGATCCTGGAGCATGACAGCCCGGCGGGCCGTTTCTGGACGCTGTATGGCCATCTGGGCGGCAGCCTGCCCCGGCTCTGCGCCCCGGGCGCGCGGGTGGCGGCGGGCGATGTGATCGCCCATCTGGGCGACTGGCCCGAAAACGGCGGCTGGGCGCCGCATCTGCATTTCCAGATCATGGCCGACATGCTGGAACAGCGCGACGGCAATTTCTTCGGGGTGGGCCATGAAAGCCTGTGGGACATCTGGCAACAGATCTGCCCCGACCCGAACCTGATCCTGCGCCTGCCTGAGGGGGCCTTTGGCGGATAGGCCGGGGGTTTCACCCCCGGACCCCCAGGATATTTGGGCCAAGATAAAGGATCAGGCGTGTCGCGCGCGGTGGCCGATCTGGTAGAAGTTTCCGGTGCGCGTCGCCAGATAGGGGGCCAGCGGAATGTCTTCCTGTTTCAGGAAACCCTGGGCAGGAAGGGCGCCGCCCCGCACCATCTCGATCACCGCGACGACCGAGGCGCTGGTCGTCCAGGCAATCGCGGTGCGGGATTTGCCGCCGATCTCCAGCGGGTAATAGCTGCGCACGAATTCCTTGCGGCGCAGCTGACCGCCCACCCGGCCTTCAGCGGCGACATGGACATAGACCACATCCTCATCCACCGGCGGCTTGGCATTGGTAAGGATGCGGCCCGCCTCGGTGCGGTTTTCACGCATCAGCAGTTCATGGAAGAAGAAGTTCATCAGCTTGACATGGCCGGGATAGCGCATCGTCTTGTAATCGAGGTTCTCGATCCGGCCCAGATAGGTTTCGCACATGGTGCCAAGGCCCCCTGAGGTGGTGAAGGCCTCCAGCTGCATCCCGTCGATGAAGATGCTTTCCGTCCATTCCATGGCGGAGACGGTTTTCAGCACGCCCTCCTCGATCACCTCGCAATCGTTGAGGTATTCATTCACCACACCTTCGGGCGACCAGTTGAAGGCATAGCCCAGCAGGCCCGTGGGGTTCTGCGGCAGGGCACCGACGCGGAGCTTGATGGAGCGGACGGTTTCAAACTGATGCGCCAGATCGGCGGCAACGATCCCGACGAAGCCCGGGGCAAGCCCGCATTGCGGCGCCATCAGACCCTTCGAAGTCTGCGCCAGATCGCGGATGTGTTTCGTGGTGGGCACGTCTTCCGTCAGGTCGAAGTAGTGCAGACCAAGGCCATGGGCCACGGTAGAGACACCGATGTTCAGGTGATAGGGCAGGCAGGACAGCACGGCCTCTTGCCCATCCAGCGCCGCTTTCAGCGCCGCGGTATCCGACAGATCGACGGTTCTGGTGGCAAACGGGGCCGTGGTGTCGCGCGCATCCATGCCGGTGACTGTAAAGCCGCTTTCCACCAGCAGTTCGGCCGCCAGATGGCCGACCTTGCCCAGACCCAGCACTGCGATCCTGTTGAATGACATATGTTTTCCTGCCCTGTCAGAGTTGTTCTGTGGTGCAGGTTATGGCGCGCCATCGCCAGTTTCGCCGGACAGGCTGCCAGAAAGTTATGATTTATTCGTCATAATAACGGGATTCCAGTCAAAATGACAAAGGCCGGGCAGATGGCCCGGCCCTGTCCTTTCGGCGATCAGGCTGTTCAGCCGCCGGTGGCAAGCCCGCGCTGGCTGGCCAGCCCCATGGACAGCAAAAGCGGCTCGGCCTCTTGCCGGGTTTGAAAATCAGCCTTCGACTGCATCCCCCGCCACTGCCCCAAAATCAGCGCCTGCGCCACCGCCCCACCCAAAGTGGTGCCCGGCCCTGCGATGATGAACAGATCCGGCGCGAATTCGCGGGCGGCGGTCGTGATGGCGCGGGTGAAATCGTAAGATTCCACCACCTGATGACCCAACGTGTAATCGCGCAACGCGACAGGGTCGCTGCTGCCGGGCCACCAGATTGCGCCGCGCCCGTCGATCAACGGCAGTTGCGGCGCACCGAACAGCGTCTGCGGCAACCGCGCCCGCCCGGCTTCGGCCACTGGCGCCTGCAGCGCCGTGTGAAAGGCCGCATGATTGGCCAGCCGCATGGGAAAGCGCGCCTGAACCGGCGGCACGGCAGCCTCGAAGGCTTTCAGGCCCGGCTCATTGCCCGCAAGCACGAGCATCCCGCCAAGGTCGATGGACAGCGCAAGCACATGCCCCGGACGTTCCGCGATCTGTGCCACCAGTTGCAGGATTTCGGCCTTGCGCGCCAGATTTGGCCGCCAGTCCTCATCCACGAAAGGGTAGATCAGCTGGCCGCCGATCAGATGCTGCTGCATCAGCGTGCCCATGGTGTTGACCACCTCGAACCCTGCCTCGGCAGAAAGCGCGCCCCCGCAGGCCAGCGCGGAATACCAGCCCATGGAATTGCCGGTGACCGCAACAATATCAATGCCCTGCACGGCGCGGGCATCGGCCAGCGTGCAGGCATAGATCAGCGCCGAGGCATTGTCGCCCCGCGTGTGCTTCGCGACGGAATAGGTTGCTGCGCCATCCAGTGCCGTCAGCGTTTCCTGCCCGGCCGCCTGCCTGCGCCGGTCGAATTCGGCCATGAGGCCTGGATCGTGGAAATGGCGCTGCAGGCTGCCAAGCTCTGATTTTGTATAGGTTCCGCGTCCCGGGCAGATCAGAACTGCCGTTTTCCGCCGGGTTTGTGCAAGGGGCTGGGTCATTCTGCCTTCTCCACCAGTGCCTTGGCGGCCGCGATGATCGAACCGCACGACGGCATGGTTGCGGCATAGGCCGGGCCGGTGGCGATGAAGCTGTCTTCGGCCGTCAGCCGGACCAGGGGCACCTGCGCAACCTCGTGGAAATGCGCCATCAGCGCCTCGGCCATACCGCCGGTATGGCGGGTTTCATCCACGATCAGGATGTGGCGCGCGCCCTGCACTGCTGCCGTCAGCGCGTCTTTCGGCAGGGGCGACAGCCAACGAGTGTCGATGATCCTTGTGCGGATGCCCGCAGCGGTCAGCGCCGGTTCGGCCTGGCGCGCCAGATAGGTGCCATTGCCGAAAGTGACAATGGCCAGATCCTCCCCCGCGCCATGCAGGCCAACCTGCCCGAAGGGGATCACCTCTGACGGGTCTGGGTAGTGGCACATCCAGCCGCCATCTTTGTCATCGTGCAGATCGCGCATCGGATAAAGCGCGATAGGTTCGAGAAAGACAACCAAACGCTGCTCCTCCCGCGCCAGCCGCACACATTCCCGCAGCATTTTCGCAGCATCCGCGCCGTTCGACGGACAGGCAAGGATCAGCCCCGGAATGTCGCGCAGCACCGCTACCGAATTGTCATTGTGGAAATGCCCGCCGAACCCCTTCTGATAGCCCAGCCCCGCGATACGCAGCACCATCGGGTTGGTATATTGCCCGTTGGAAAAGAACGGCAGCGTTGCCGCCTCGCCGCGCAGCTGATCCTCGGCATTGTGCAGATAGGCGAGGAACTGGATTTCCGGCATCGGGATGAACCCGTTCTGCGCCATGCCGATGGCCAGACCCAGGATGCTTTGTTCATCCAGCAGGGTGTCGATCATCCGATCTTGCCCGAAGCGGGCCTGGAGTTTCTGCGTCACGCCATAGACGCCACCTTTGCGGCCGACATCCTCGCCCATCATGACGATTTCGCGGTGCGCCAGCATCAGGTCTGTCAGCGCCCAGTTGATAAGACGCGACATGATCTGCGGTTCGGCCATCTGCTTCATATCGCTGCCAAAGGCTGCTGCCCGCGTTTCGGCTGAAGGGCCATTGGTCGGAAGGCAGGCGCGCTTTGGCGGGATCAGCGCAGCCATGACATCTGCTGCCGTCTGCAACCGGGGCCGGGTGACGGCCTCGGCCGCGATGCGGGCCACACGGGCGTTGGTGTCGTGATAGACCTGCAAAGCCTCGGGCGCAGACATGGCACCGATCTGATCAAGCCCGCGCACCATATGCAGCAGCGGATCCTGCGCTTCTTCCGCCTCGACCATTTCGCGGGGAAGATAGGTGGTGGGCATGTCAGCCCCGGCATGGCCATAAAGCCGGATGGTGCGGATGTGCAGGAAAGCGGGTTTGCGGCGGCTGCGCACGTAATGCGCCGCCTCCAACGCTGTGGCATAGGTGGCGAAGATATCCAGCCCGTCGCAGGTAAAATACTTCAGCCCGGGCCGGTTCTGAAAGCTGGCAGCGATCCAGCCCTTGGGCGTGCGGGTGGAAATGCCGATGCCGTTGTCTTCGCAGCAGAACAGCAGCGGCAAGGGGATCGACTGATAGCTGGTCCATTGCGCCGTGTTGAAGGCACCTTGCGCGGTAGAGTGGTTGGCGCTGGCATCGCCGAAGCTGCAATAAACAATGCCATCTTCGGGCAATTCGGCATGTTCGGGGCGATGGCGGCGGGCCGCACCGATGGCATAGGCCGCCCCCACCGCCTTGGGCAGATGGCTGGCGATGGTCGAGGTCTGCGGCGGAATGTTCAGCGCCTTGGATCCCAGAACCTTGTGCCGCCCGCCGGAAATCGGATCCTCGCTGCTGGCCGCGAAGGACAGCAGCATATCCCAGGCAATGGTCTGGCCCGGCACCTGGCCCGCGCGGGCGATCTGGAAGGCGGCATCGCGGTAATGCAGGAAGGCCATATCGGTCGGGCGCAGGGCAGAGGCCACAGCCGCCAGCCCCTCATGTCCTGACGAGCCGATGGTATAGAACCCCTGGCCTGCCCGCTGCATCACCCGGCTTTGCCGGTCCAGCGCACGGGACAGGCAGGCGGCGCGGTAGATTTCCACCGCCTGCTGCGGCGACAGCGGCCCCGAAGGGGCGGTGCCATGCGGAAAATCCCGCGACGCGATGCGGCGCAGGAAATTGTCGTGAACGATATCGGCGCGATCCATCGCTGATCCTTGGGCAATGGCCGGGGCGCAGGCAAATTTCTTCAAAGAAATTTGCAAAAGTTTTCAAAACTTTTGGCGCCCTGCCCCGGCCTGTGTCTCAGAAAAAGGCCTGCAGGCCGGTGATGGCGCGGCCAAGGATGAGGGCATGAACATCATGTGTGCCCTCATAGGTGTTCACCGTTTCAAGGTTCACCATATGGCGCATGATCTGGAAATCTTCCTGAATGCCATTGCCGCCGTGCATGTCGCGGGACCAGCGGGCGATCTCCAGCGCCTTGCCGCAATTGTTGCGCTTGATGAGCGAGATCATTTCCGGTGCGGCATTCGCCTCGTCCATCAACCGGCCGACGCGCAGGCTGGCCTGCAGGCCAAGGCTGATTTCGGTCAGCATATTGGCCAGTTTCAGCTGGTAAAGCTGCGTCCCGGCAATCGGCTTGTTGAACTGCTTGCGATCCAGCCCATACTGGCGGGCAGCGTTCAGGCAAAACTCTGCGGCGCCCATCACCCCCCAGCTGATGCCATAGCGGGCGCGGTTCAGGCAGCCGAACGGGCCTTTCAGACCCTCGACATTGGGCAGCAAGGCGTCTTCGCCCACTTCCACATCCTTCATCACGATCTCGCCGGTGATCGAGGCGCGCAGCGACAGCTTGCCGCCGATCTTCGGCGCGCTCAGGCCCTTCATGCCCTTGTCCAGCACGAAGCCGCGGATCTTGCCGCCATGCGCCTCGGATTTCGCCCAGACCACGAAAACATCCGCGATAGGCGCGTTGGAAATCCACATCTTGGCGCCGTTCAGCACATAGCCATTCGCCGTTTTGCGGGCGACCGTCTTCATCCCTGCCGGGTCTGACCCGGCATCGGGTTCTGTCAGACCGAAGCAGCCGATGTATTCGCCCGAGGCCAGTTTCGGCAGATATTTCCGGCGCTGTTCCTCGCTGCCATAGGCATAGATCGGATACATCACCAGCGAGGATTGCACCGACATCATCGAACGATAGCCGCTGTCCACCCGCTCCACCTCGCGGGCGACGAGGCCATAGGCGACATAAGAGGCGCCAAGCCCGCCGTATTCCTCGGGCACCGTCACGCCCAGCAGGCCCATATCGCCCATTTCGCGGAAAATCTCTGCCTCGGTCACCTCGTCACGGAAGGCGGCGGTGACGCGGGGCTGCAGCTTGTCCTGCGCATAGGCGCGGGCACCATCGCGCAGGGCGCGCTCTTCCTCGGTCAGCTGATCATTCAGACGGAAGGGGTCTTCCCAGTCGAACCGGCCAAGATCAGGGGCGTCTTTGGGTTTCAGGGCCATGGGGGCTGCCTTTCGGATGATGCGTTGCATATGTGTATAGGGGATTTCATCCCGGCAGAATAACGCTAGATTGGCCTCAATCCATGTATGGAGCACATATATCATGGCTACCCCCCGGCGCCTGCTGCCCTCGGTTTCGTTGCTGACGGCCTTTGAATCGGTGATCCGCACCGGATCGACCATGGCCGCAGCGCAGGATCTGAGCCTGACACAGGGCGCGGTCAGCCGTCTGATCCAGAATCTGGAGGCGCAGCTTGGGGTGCAGCTGTTCCGCCGCGAAGGGCGCAGGCTGGTGCCCACCGTCAATGCGCTGTCCTATGCACGCGAAGTGGCCCGGGCGCTGGATCTGGTCAGCCGGGCCTCCATGCGGGTGCGTTCGACCCCCGGGGGCGGCACGCTCGCGCTTTCGATCCTGCCAACCTTCGGCACCCGCTGGCTGGCGCCGCGGCTGCCGGGGTTCCTGCGCGATCATCCGGGGGTGACGATCAACCTGGGCACCCGGCTGCGGCCCTTCGATTTCGCCGAGGAAGGCTTTGACGCCGCCATCCATTTCGGCGAGGCGACCTGGCCCGATGCCGGTTTTGCCCGGCTGTTCGGCGAAAGCATGGTGGCCTGCGCCGCGCCGGGCTTTCTGGCCAGCCATCCGGTGCGCAGCCCACGCGATCTGATCGGCCTGCCGCTCTTGCAGCTGGAAACCCGGCCTGATGCCTGGGCGGGGTGGTTCGCGCATCATGGCGTGACAGAGGCGGCACCGCTGGGGATGCTGTTCGATCAGTTCGGGGCGATGATCCAGTCTGCCATCTATGGGATGGGCATTGCGCTGCTGCCAGAGTTTCTGGCGAAAGCCGAGCTGGCCGAGGGGCGGTTGGTTGCTGCCTGCGGCGGGCCGGTGCCCAGCGCGGGCAGCTATTATCTGGTCTGGCCGCTGACTGCCGCAGATTATCCGCCGGTGGCCGCTTTCCGCGAATGGCTGGTGAAAGAGGTGTCAGGCGGCCGGGGTGAAGAACTGCTGGCCTGGTGATTGCGGCAGTGTGTTCCCCCCTCCCTCCCCCCTCTCAGGGGGAGGGTTCGCCACGCCAGACATTCAGACCGACACAGTCGCCCGCAGCGTCTCTTTCGTCAGTGTCTCCTTCGTGCCTTCCATCGCCACAGCGCCGCGTTTCAGCACATAGAAACTGTCGGCCAGATCATGCGCGAATTCGAAATACTGTTCGACCAGCACGATGGCCATGCCGCCCTTGCCCTTCAGATAGCTGATGACCCGGCCGATCTGCTGAATGATGTTGGGCTGGATACCTTCGGTCGGTTCATCCAGCAGCAGCACCTTGGGCTTCATGATCATCGCCCGGGCAATCGCCAGCTGCTGCTGCTGCCCGCCCGACAGATCACCGCCGCGGCGATGCGCCATATCCTTCAGCACCGGAAACAGATCATAGATTTCGTCCGGCACCTTGTGTTCCGATTTCGGCAGCAGGGCAAAGCCGGTCTGCAGATTTTCGGTCACCGTCAGCAGCGGAAAGATCATCCGCCCCTGTGGCACCACCGCCAGCCCGCGCCGCGCCATGGCCTGTGGCGGGCATTTCGGCACCTCTTCACCATCCAGCCACAGCTTGCCACCAGATCGGCCATGCGTGCCCGCGATCGCCTTCAGCAGCGAGGTCTTGCCCACACCATTGGTGCCCATGATACAGGTCACCTCGCCCGCCTTCGCCTGCATCGAAATGCCGTGCAGGATCTGGCTGCCGCCATAGTGAAGCGTGAGGTTTTCGGTTTTCAACATCTCAGCGCCCCAGATAAACTTCGATGACTTGCGGGTTCTTGGTGACGTGATCCAGCGATCCTTCGGCCAGCACCGAACCTTCGTGCAGCACCGTCACCTTGCAGTTCAGGCGGCGCACAAACTCCATGTCATGCTCCACCACCACCACCGCCCGGGTTTTCGCCAGGGATACCAACAGGCTGGTGGTATGCTCCCGCTCTGCCAAGGTCATGCCCGCTGCCGGTTCATCGACCAGCAACAGCCGCGGCTCCTGTGCCAGCAACATGCCGATTTCCAGCCACTGTTTCTGGCCATGGCTCAGCTCGCCGGATTTGCGGGCCAGCTGATCGCCCAGCCCCACCTCTGTGGCCAGTTCGGCCACCTGTGCACGGTCGGCAGCGGTTTCCTTCCAGAACAGTACCTTGAACGGCGCCCGGTTGGCCTTCAGCGCCATGGTCAGGTTTTCGGCCACCGTCTGATCCTCGAACACCGTCGGGCGCTGGAACTTGCGGCCCACCCCGGCGCGGGCGATCTGCGCTTCTGACATCTTCAGAAGCGAGCGGGGAATTTCGCCAAAGCTCACCGTGCCTTCATCAGGCCGGGTCTTGCCGGTGACGATATCCATGAAGGTCGTCTTGCCCGCGCCATTCGGCCCGATGATCGCGCGCAGTTCCGCCGCACCGATCACGAAGCTGAGGTTGTTGATGGCGCGGAAACCGTCGAAGGTGACAGAGACGCCCGAAACTTCCAGCAGCGCGCTCATTCATGGGCCTCCTTTTCCTGCAGAGAGCCGTCGTCGGGGCCCAGCTGCGCGCCCTTGCGATCCGGACGGCGCAGGCCCTGGAACCAGTCGAACAACCCGCCCACACCCTGCGGTGCAAACAGCGTGACCGCAACGAAACCGAAGCCCAGCAGCACCAGCCACCAGTCGACCCATTTCAATGTGCCAAAGCCCAGCGGAATATCGGGCAGCCGCCCGCCGGTGAACCAGCTGGACAGCAGCGTGACCAGCGCCGCACCGATCACCGCGCCATAAAGCCGCCCGCGCCCGCCGATGGCGACCCAGACCGCCAGATAGATCGAGGCGATGGGCGCCAGTTCCGCCGGGTTGATGATGCCCGCCTGCGGGTAATACAGCACCCCAGCCACCGCGGCGATCAGCGCCGTCAGGGTGAACAGGAACAGCTTGTACCCCTCCACCGAATAGCCAAGGAAGCGCACCCGCTGTTCATCATCGCGGATCGCCCGCACGACCGAACCGAACTTGCCCGAAACCACCCAGGCCAGCAGCACATAGCCAAGGCCCAGCGCCAGGGCCGAGGCCCAGAAGAACCAGATCGACACTGTGGCCTGGCTGACATCAGCCAGCCCCGGCACGTTCTGCAGCCCCGAGAGCCCGTTGTTGCCGCGCAGCCCGCTGTCGTTCTGGAACAGGTAGAGCGCCAGCGCCAGCGTCATCGCCTGCGTCAGGATCGACAGGTAAACCCCGGTCACACGCGACCGGAAGGCCAGCCAGCCGAACACCGCCGCCAGCAGGCCCGGAACGGCAAGCGCCATCATCAGTTGCAGCGGCAGGCTATGGGCAAAGACCCAGATCGGCGGGAAATCCGAAGCACCGACCACACCGAAGATCTGGGTGGCGATGCCCTGCCGGATTTCCTCGGGCGTGGCGGGCAGCGGACCGCCGGACAGCGCGCCGATCACGATTTCCTCGGTACGGGCATACATCAGCCACATGCCGATCATGTAGCCCCCGACCGCGAAGAAGGCCATGTGTCCCAGCGACAGGATGCCCGCATAGCCCCAGATCAGATCCATGGCAAGCGCGACGAGGCAAAGGCACAGGATCTTGCCCAATGTCTTGACCATCGAAGTGGAAAGCAGGGCAAGGCCAAAACCTTCGGCCAGCACGGTAACCACCAGCGTGAACAGCGCGAGCGCGGCAAGGAACCACAACACGGAGGGGTTCTTGGTGAGAAAGCCTTGGGTCATTGCGGGTCTCCGGCCAAGGCGGGGGTTTCACACCCCCGCGCCCCCGTGGGATATTTCTGCCAAGATGAAGGGGAAAACAGCGGAAACAGGATGCGTGCCATGGTCAATCCCCCGCGGCCCGGCCCTTGAGCGCGATGATGCCGCGCGGCCGGAACTGGATGAAGATGATGATGAAGATGATCATGTAGGTCTGTGCCGCCAGGGTATTGGACGGGTTCAGCCATTCGATACCCTTCTGCAGGAAGCCGATCATGGCGGCCCCGGCCAGCGTGCCCCAGATATTGCCGACACCGCCGACCACCACGGTCATGAAGCTTTGCACGATGTAATCGCTGCCCAGTTCCGAGGTGACCTTGGCGAACAGGCCGATGGCCACGCCTGCGATACCTGCGATGCCCGATCCGATGCCGAAGGTCAGCATGTTGATGCGATCGGGGTTGATGCCCATGCTGGCGGCCATCGCCGGGTTCTGCGTCACCGCGCGGACCTCAAGCCCAAGCCGCGTGCGTTTCATCAGCCAGAGGAAGAAGCCGAGGAACAGCAAAGCCAGCACGAAGATCGCAATCCGGATATAACTGATCGACACCACATCATTCATCACCCAGGCCCCATCGAGCCAGGCAGGCGAGGTCAGCGGCCGGGCCTGAGTGCCGAAGATGTTCTTGGCCAGCTGCTGCAGCGCAATGGAAATGCCGAAGGTGGCCAGCAGGGTTTCCAGCGGGCGCTTGTACAGGTGGCGGATCACCAGCCGCTCCATCACCACGCCGGCCGCAAAGGTGACGGCAAAGGCCAGCGGCAGGGCGATGACGATCGACAGGGTGTAGTTGCTGATGAACAGCTGCACCACATAGCCGGTATAGGCGCCCATCATGATGAATTCACCATGCGCCATATTGATCACGCGCATCACGCCAAAGGTGATGGCAAGGCCGATAGCCGCCAAGAAGTAGATCGAGGCCAGCGACAGCGCATCCAGCGCCAGATCGGCGGCCTGCATGGCGCCGACCGTGGTGCCGATGGCGGCGAGCGCGGTGGTCGCGGCAGCCGTCACCGCCGGATCGGCTTCGGCATAGACATCGGCGAAGCCATGGGCGGCCAGCGCGACTGTCCCCTCGTCATCGGTGGCGGCGGTGGGCACGGTGCCCGCCGCCTCCAGCGCCGTATAGGCGCGGTCGCGTTCGGATTGGGCCGACAGCGCAGCCAGCGGCACGCCGCCCACGGTGCCATCGACGATATGGGCGGCCAGCGCCGCGCGCTGGTCGGCTATGGTCAGCCGGGCGGGGGCAAGCCCTGCCGCCACCAGCAGGTCATAGGCCTCGGCTTCGGGCAGATCCTTGCCCGGCGTCAGCATGGCGGCGATATTCGCATCCGGGGGCGGTGCATCAGCAAAGGCGATGCGTTTCGTCGCCACCAGCGGATTCAAGGCGCCGCGCAGATCCAGGCCAAGATCTGTGCCAAAACTTTCGATGGCGGCCACACGTTCGTCCGCTGTGGCGCCGTATTGCAGGGTGAGCAGACGTTCCAGCCGTTGCTTCTGCGCTTGCAGCGCAGGATCCGTTTCACCGGCGATCGAGGCACGCAGCGGCTCCAGCAGTTCAGGTGCCGGATCACGGGCGATCGAGGTCAGCGCCGCAGCGCGGGCGACCGGATCCGGATCGGACAGGGTGAACTGCACCAATGCCGTCGAAATCAGGCCGCGCACCCCGGCATTGGGTTTCAGATCGGTGATATCAGATTTCGGCGCGGTTCCGGCATCCGTACCGTCAAGCGCGGTCAGGGCCCATCCGGCTTCGGCAGGTGCCAGCAGGAAGAACACGCCATCAGCCTTGCGCACGCCCAGCAGACGGGCCTCCCAGGCGGCAAGGATGCGCGCAACAGCGGGATCCCCCGAGCTTGCCAGCGCCGCGATCACCGGCCCGATGGTCTGGCGCGAAGCGCGGACAATCAGATCGCGATTTTCGTCAAGGATCGTGGCAGCATCACTGGGGCTGGCCTGCGCATGGGCGGCCGGGCTCGCAACGATCTGGGGCAGTGCCAACATGAGCACGGCCAGAAGAACATGAATGAAATGGCGCATGGTCCCTGCGGTTCGCGTCGGAGGGGAGCGGAAGGGGCCGTCGCGGCCCCTTCGAAAGACAGGGAACCCCTGCCGGATCAGCCTGTGGTCAGTAGTTCGACTTCAGCTGCACGCAGGTCTTGGTTTCGGTGTTGTACATGCCGCAATCCAGCTCGGCCCAATCCGATTCCAGAACCGCCGATTCCGGCAGGAAATCGGTCCAGGCATCGCCCGCAACCGGCTCGGTCTGGCTGATGATGTCAAACTGGCCATCGGCGCGGATCTCGCCGATCAGAACCGGCTTGGTCAGGTGATGGTTCGGCAGCATCTTGGCGGTGCCCCCGGTCAGGTTCGGCACTTCCAGACCGTACATCTTTTCGCGCACGGCATCGACTTCGGTGGAACCAGCAGCCTCGACCGCCTTGACCCACATGTTGAAGCCGATCACATGGGCTTCCATCGGGTCGTTGGTCACGCGCTTTTCACCGGCAAAAGCTTTCCATTTTGCGATGAATTCCGCGTTCACCGGAACATCGGAAGACTGGAAATAGTTCCAGGCCGCCAGGTGACCCACGAGGTTCGAGGTATCCAGACCCGACAGTTCTTCTTCACCCACCGAGAAGGCAACGACCGGAATCTCATCTGCCGACACGCCTGCCGCCGCCAGTTCCTTGTAGAACCCGATGTTGGCATCGCCGTTGATGGTGGAGATCACGCCCACCTTCTTGCCATCGGCGCCCAGCGCGACCACGTCGGCCACGATCTTCGACCAGTCAGAATGGCCGAAGGGGGTGTAGTTCACGAAGATGTCTTCTTTCGGGATGCCCTTGGAAATCAGATAGGCTTCCAGAATGTTGTTCGTGGTGCGCGGATAGACGTAGTCGGTGCCCAGCAGGGCGAATTTCTGCACGCCCAGCTCGTCCAGGAAATAGTCGGTCGCCGGGATCGCCTGCTGGTTCGGCGCGGCGCCAGTGTAGAACACGTTCTTCGACGATTCCTCGCCTTCGTATTGCACCGGATAGAACAGCAGGCCGTTCAGTTCCTCGATGACCGGCAGCACGGATTTGCGGCTCACGCTGGTCCAGCAGCCGAACATCACATCGACATTCGACACGGTCAGCAGTTCGCGCGCCTTTTCGGCAAACAGCGGCCAGTCAGAAGCCGGATCGACCACGACCGCCTCAAGTTTCTTGCCCAGCAGGCCGCCCTTGGCGTTCTGCTCTTCGATCAGCATCAGCATCGTGTCTTTGAGCGTGGTTTCCGAAATCGCCATCGTCCCGGAAAGCGAATGGAGCACGCCGACCTTGATCGTTTCCTCCTGAGCCTGCACGGCCCCCGCCAGAGAAAGCGCGAACGCCCCCCCGAGCATCGCGGTCTTCATCGCGTTCATTTCTGACCCCTGTTTAGCGGCTGCGGTTCACCGGATGCCCCCGGGCCGGGCCGTCATCTGTTTCACCTTTGCCGGGCGAGCAGGCACCGGCTGGGTCAGAAAGCCTCAATTGCGGCGCTGCAGCAAAGGGCTTTACCCCTGCGTCAAGGCATCCGCAGCACTTGCCCAAAAATTAGCCTTCACAAAACCTTCACGCGCATTATTTAATCGTCATCTCTGTGAAATCGACACAATTCCGCCACCTTCCGCCATCAGGGCGCAACCAGACCCCCGCAAACGCCACAAGCGGTGTCTTTTCGGTGCCACCCTTCCTCACAGCAAAGCGATTTCGCAAAATGTCGGCTTCATTTCTCCGCCCGTGCTGCGCCATACTGCACACAACGTAAGGATGTAGCACGGAATGGCGACGGCAGAGATAATCGACAGAATCGGGCAACCGATCTGGATTCTGGATGGGCTGGCCGAAACGGTCCTCCACGCCAACCCTGCGGCTTTGGCTTTTGGGGGCGCGGCAGGCACTCCGCGCAACGAACTGCTTGCCATGATCGCCGCAACGCCCGTGCTTCTTGCGCAAGAGCAGTTTCTGCCCTGGGATGGCGAAACCGTGCCCGCGATTCTGGGCCTGACCGGCACTGCGAACCGCTATCGCCTGGCTGCCCGGGCGGCCGGCGTCGTGGTCTTCGACTGGGATATGCAGACGGATGAACTTGTCTGGACCTGCGAAGGCGGCGATGCCTTCGGATATGATCCGGCCATCTTTCCGCTTCGGGTCGAGAACTGGCTGAGCCGGATCCACCCCGAAGATCTGGCGCGGATGCAGGCCGCTGTCGGAACCGAACAGCCCGCGGATGGCGGTGTCTGGGAGGAAAGCTATCGCTTCCGCCGCGCTGACGGGCAATACGCCCATGTTCTGGACCGGGGCTATCTGCTGCGCAACGAATCCGGCCAAGGTGCCCGCATGGTGGGCGCCATGATGGATGTAACCGCCCTGCACGCCGCGGAAGAACGGTTCAGGCTGGCAACCTCGGCCTCGACGGATGTGATCTTCATCTTTGATGCCGATACCGGCCGCCACTGGTGGAGCGATGCGCTCGTCCAGCACTATGGGCACATGCCACAAAGCGGCCCCGAAGGCCTGAGCCGCTGGCTGCGGCTTGTGCACCCCGATGATCGCGATCGCGTGACCAGCAGCCATGCCGCCGCCATGGCCGCCGGGGCAGAGTCCTGGTCCACGGAATACCGGCTGATTCGGGCAGATGGCACCTATGCACAGGTGATCGACCGGGCCCGTTTCCTGCGCCATGCCGACGGGCGGCTGTCGATGAGCGTGGGGTCGATCGTCGACATCACCGCCCTGCGCGAAGGGCAGGAACGGTTTCGCCTTGCCGCCGAAGCCTCGCAGGATGTGGTCTATGACTGGTCGCCCCAGACGGGCGAGATCTGGCGATCGGACAACTACGCCACACATTTCCAGCTGGACCCGAAGGCAGGCGATTCCGGCCCGGGCAGCTGGCGCGAGGCGATTCACGAAGATGACCGCGACAGGGTGGTAAGGTCACGGGAAACGGCCCTGGCCAGCCGGCTGGACCGCTGGGAAAACAGCTATCGCGTTCTGCGGGGCGATGGCCGCATTGCCCATGTGATCGACCGCGCGCTGGCCCAGCGCGACGAAACCGGGCGGCTGCTGCGGATCATCGGCTCCATCGTCGATGTCACCCGACTGCGTGAGGAGGAAGACCGCCTGCGCGCCCTGCTGCATGTGGCGGCCGATGTGATCTATGACATAGATCTGCGCAAGGGCACCGTCTCCTGGTCGGATGGGATGCTGCGCACCTTCGGGCATGACTGGGAGGGCAGCCATCCCAAGGACAGCCGCTGGGAAGGCATGATCCATCCCGAAGACGTGCCCCGCCAGTCCCGCAACTTTCAGGTCTTCATCGCCGGTCGGCAAGAGGATCTGCGGTTCGAATACAGGTTCCGCCGCAGCGATGGCAGCTATGCCCATGTGCGGGATCGCGCCCGCGCCCTGCGCGACGAAGCCGGCGAGGCCTTCCGCATCATCGGCTCCATGGAGGATGTGAGCGCGGCGGTCGAAGCCGCCGATCGCCTGCATCAGGCACAGAAACTGGATGCGGTTGGCAAGCTGACAGGCGGCGTCGCGCATGATTTCAACAACCTGCTGACTGTCATCCTTGGCAATGCCGAACTGCTGTCGCAAGGCGCCGCCCCGGACGAACAGATGGCGCTGGCCAATGCCATCGCTCAGGCCGCAGAACGCGGCGCCGATCTGGTGGCAAGCCTGCTGTCCTTTGCCCGCAAACAACCCCTGCAGCCGCGGGCACTGTCGCCCTCCGATGTGCTGGCCGAACTGACGCGGATGCTCACCCGCACCCTGCCCGCCTATGTCACGCTGCGGCTGGACATACCGCCGGATCTTTGGCCCGTGGCCGCAGATCCCACGCAGCTGCAGACGGCCCTGCTCAATCTGGCTGTCAACGCCTGCGATGCCATGCCGAAAGGCGGGCAGCTGATGATCGAAATGAAGAACATGCAGCTGGATCGCGATTATGCGGCCACCCATCCCGGCGCCCGGGCGGGGGAGTTTCTGCGCATCACCTTCTCTGACACCGGAACCGGGATGCCACCCGAGGTGCTGGCCCGGGCCTTCGATCCGTTCTTCACCACCAAACCGGCGGGCAAAGGATCAGGGCTTGGGCTGTCGATGGTCCATGGCTTTGCCAGCCAGTCTGGCGGACATGTCAGCATCTATTCCGAACGCGATCTCGGCACGACGGTCAGCCTCTATCTGCCGCGCAGCGCCGAATCCATCCAGCTGTCCAAGGTGACCCGCGACGAAACACCGGAAAACGCCCCGATGGGACAGGGCGAACATGTGCTGGTGGCCGAGGATGACCCGGCTTTGCGCAGCCATGTGCAGCGCCTGGTCGAAAGCCTGGGCTACCGGGTGACAGCGGCGGCAGACGGGCAGGCCGCCCTGGCGGCCCTGCAGGCGGCGGGCGATGTGGATCTGCTGTTCACCGATGTGGTGATGCCCGGCGAATTGCCCGGGCGCGCCCTGGCAGAACGCGCCTGCGCCGAATTTCCGGGGCTGAAGGTGCTGTTCACCTCGGGCTACAGCGGCAATGCCATCGTGCATCAGGGGCGGCTGGACCCGGGGCTGCACCTGCTGTCAAAACCCTATCGGCGCGAGGAACTGGCGCATAAACTGCGGGCCGTGCTGGCGGCAGCGCCACCCGATTTCCTGTTGCAAGGCCCGGGCGATCCCGAACAGACCGCTGTCTAGCAGGCAGCGGCGGTCACCTCGACCTCCACCAGAAACTCTGGCCGGGTGAACCCTGTCACGATCACAAGGGTAGAGGCAGGCAGCCTCGTCACCCCGGCCAGCCAGACATCCCGCGCGGCCATGTATTCGGCCATATGCGCCCGGTTGGTGACATAGGCCACGATCCGCACCACATCGGCAGGCCCCATGCCCGCCTCGGCCAGAATGGCTGCGCAATTGGCAAAGCACAGCTGCGCCTGCGCCGTCACCCCCTCGGGCGCCACATCATCCGGGCCAAGCCCAAGCTGCCCCGAGGTCATCACGATTCGCGCGCCCGGCGGCAGTTCAACCCCATGCGCATAGCGGCCAAAGGGCGGGCGGATGGATGCAGGCAGAAGGGCGCGGGCGGTTTCGGTCATGGTCATTCCTTCTGCGCAAACATCGGGCCGGGCCCCATGCAACTTTCACCACAACACCTGATCAAAGGTATGGGATTTGGCCAGATTTGCACGCCACACACAAAGCCGCCACACAGAAGCGCGCATGATTTAAGCACCAGATGGATTCGCAGGTGATTTCTAGGGCAGTCGCTGCCAATATCTGTGTCACGCCGCTGCCGCCCCCATGACGCCGCGTGGCGGCCACCTACCCTGAAGAAAACAGAATCAACCGACAGGGAAATCATCATGCGGAAGACGGCAACGACCCTCTCTCTCTGCTTCTCTACCCTTGCAACCGCAGCCGCCGCCAATGAGCCGGTGACCTTTGGCACCAACTGGCTGGCGCAGGCCGAACATGGCGGTTTTTATCAATCCGTGGCCGATGGCACCTATGCCGCCTGCGGGCTGGATGTCACCGTGATGCCGGGCGGGCCGCAGGTGAACAACCGCGCGCTGATGCTGGCGGGCAAGATTGATTACAACATGGGCGGCAACCTGCTGGGCCCCTTTTCCGCCGCCGC